>JAABUP010010631.1_pt1 | contig 10805 bp, 10 predicted proteins | sample 5559201 | NCBI WGS metagenome assembly JAABUP01 (sample SAMN10711887, study PRJNA513373) | rock metagenome | isolation source: Antarctica rocks | place: Antarctica | reverse complement strand
TGGCTCGCCTGGATTGCAGCCAAGCAGCTCGCGGGAACACCTTGCCTGTTCGAGTCTAGACAGGCTTGGCGTCTCAATGGTCCAGGATCATTCCTCTGAGTTCTCGCTCTCTTTTCTCTGAAGTAGCCAGTCAGCCGTTTTCAATCGATGCGTACCCTCCACGCATCGTGTCACCTTGAATTCGTTATAGCAATGCAGAAGATATCGAGCTGTCTCTGCGTCCTTTGCGGGTTCCGATGCAGGACATTCTGGTCGTTTGTCGCAGATCTGCAGTGCATGCGCGAAACCCTGCTTGCATTTGCATTCAGACTCTGACAGGCACTCACATCTGTATGTCAAAGTCGCAATAGCAACATTGTCTACCGTCGAGGCCTGCAGATGATTTTGACCCCGCTGCTGACGGACAACTCGGGTATATCGTTATCATGCAGAGAGCAATTACTTAGGGCAATTACTCATCTGTTGTGGTCTATTTTGTCGGAGAATGGTTCCCTGAATTCTTGTTAACCCTATGGGAGAACGTCTGGCTTCAGTTTTACCTGTGCAGCCGGCCTCCAAAGCTCCCGACTGGGGGCATATTCTGCGTTCAGACCAAACTATCATTCGTCTATCTGGTAAAGGTAATCTGGGAGTTACGCAGCATAGCACACATGTCACAGATTGCCCTACATGTATCGCCTGTCGGGTGATAGCTAGCAGAGGTAGAGCTCGTCCCGTATCTGCGGGTCCATGCTGCCGGTTGAAGCAGACAGTAGCATCACCACCCTTTACCTTCACTTCCTTGATTCTGACTAAAATTGCTGTTCATGAAAGACCTTTCATGTATGCTGCATGGTCCACTCATAAGTACAGATCGCAAACAAGGGGGCAGGACAATTTCGTGCTTTGTCGGCCTCCAAGGGTTATATATTTGCCTAGAACAAAGGGAGCTGAAACACTCAGCTTGTCGATAATCTCAGTATTCATTGCCTTACACAAAGGGATGATCTAATACGCTCTATGTAAGATCACCATGACGACCCGCTTAGGTAGAGACCAAAATCCGGTCGTTATTACTGGACTAGCTTGCCGTTTTCCTGGAGAGGCAAGAAATGCAACAAGCTTTTGGGATCTTCTCTGTACCGGTCAATGTGAGCGTGCGCTCCCAGTAACATAGCAATATTGCTTTAGGCTGACCTTACTACACTAAGCTGCCTTCTCCTCTTCGGAGCGGTTCCACTCTGGTGCTTTTCGAAGCAAACCGACAGAGAAGCCAGAGATCAGAGTGCCTAGCGGAGCTCACTTTCTCTCCGACGATGTGGCAGCTTTTGATGCTAATTTCTTCGGCATCAACGCGAATGAAGCTAAGGCCATGGATCCCCAGCAACGTATCATGTTAGAGATCGCATATGAGGCTTTCGAGAACGCAGCTCTATCACTTGAGAAGATCGCGGGATCCGAAACTTCTTGCTACATAGGCAACTTCACCACGGACTACAAAGAGATGCTTTCTAGGGATCCGGAACATACTCCGCAACACGCTGTTAGTGGAACGGGCGCTGAGATAATATCGAATCGTATATCCTGGTTCTTCGACTTGAGGGGACCAAGTATGACGCTCGGTACCGCATGCTCGTCAAGTCTAGTCGCACTTCACCAGGGATGTCAGAGTCTTCATATGGGGGAATCCAATATGGCTCTTGTTGGGGGATCGAACCTCTTGTTGAATCCGGACATGTTCCAAGCGATGTCGAAGCAGCAATTTCTCGCGAACGATGGGCTCTCTAAGAGTTTCGACGCTAAAGGCGACGGATATGGTCGCGGTGAAGGCTTTGCTGCCATCATCTTGAAGCGCTTTGATGATGCAATTCGAGACTGTGACCCAATTCGTGCTGTCATTCGAGGCTCCGGCGTGAACCAGGACGGGAGGACTAAAGGAATGACAGTCCCAAATACTGAAGCGCAGGTGGATTTGATTCGCTCAACTTACCGTTCTGCTGGACTTGACTTCAAGGACACACATTATTGTGAAGCCCATGTACGTAACCCACATTACAGAGACACCTGTAGATAATCATTACCAAATAGGGCACTGGAACCAAAGTAGGCGACCCAGTGGAGCTAGAAGCAGTATCGAAGACCTTTGGGTCAGGCCGCGGTCGAGGAAATAAAATCATTGTGGGCTCTGTAAAGCCAAATGTATATCGCAGGAAAAATTCATCCGCTGCAGAACGTGGCTAAGTGGGTGTCTAGATAGGCCACCTAGAAGCAACTGCAGGACTCGCCGGAGTCATAAAGAGTGTCTACATCCTCGAAAATGGGCTTATCCCGCCAAACATCTATTTTGAGAAGCCTAACCCGCGAATACCATTTGATGAATGGAACATTGAAGTCCCCGTGACAGCAAAACCTTGGCCTGTTGGTGGTCCGAGACGTGTGAGCGTAAGTCTACTGATTCGAAGATAGCTGGGTGTCATGCGAACTTGACGCATTGTGTGCTAATACGTCAAGTGCCGTTTAGGTCCAATCTTTTGGGTATGGAGGCACGAATGCACACGCTATACTTGACGATGCGTTCCACTATCTGAAGGCAAGAAATCTTGATACCTACCACTGCACCAAGTCGGTTCTCTCAATCAATGTGTCTATTCCGTCAATGAAAGCTGGCAAGAAGCCAAAGGACAAGACAAGCCCTATCAAAAAGAAATACAAACCACCGCCTAGAATTTTCGTCCTAAGCGCGCAAGATCAGTATGGTCTGAAGCGGCAGCGTGTATCCCTTCTACGATGGCTTCAGGATCCCTCATCTCGATTTGCCAACCAAATGAAGTCTTCAGTTTCCGAATATTCATACGTTCGCGACTTGGCTTTCACGCTCGGTGAAAATCGTTCTCAGTTGGCATGGAAATCATGCTCGATCGCTTCGTCCAGAAATGATCTGTGTTCGGCTTTGGACGATACAAAAGCTCATGCAGCCACACAACGTCCATACGATAATCCCCGACTTGGTTTTGTTTTCACCGGCCAAGGAGCCCAGTGGGCTCAAATGGGCATTGAGCTTAACGTGTACCCAGTGTTCCAAGAAAGTATGAGACTATCGGACGAGTACCTTCGTTCTGCTTTAAACTGCCCCTGGTCTGCCATGGAAGAGATCCAAAGCGAGTGGAAGGATTCCAAGATCAATCGCCGAGCATATTGCCAGCCAATTTGCACGATTCTCCAGCTCGCTCTAGTCGATTTGCTTGCATCATGGAATGTCGTTCCGTCTATCGTGGTTGGACACTCGAGTGGCGAGATTGCAGCAGCATATTGCCTGGGTTGCCTCAGCAAAGAAGATGCTTTGAAAATTGCGTACTATAGAGGGTTGCTCTCTTCTGAAATAGGGGAGGGCTTGCTCGATGTGTCTGGAGCTATGATGGCCATTGGGGCTTCCGAAGCCCAGGCACAAGGGTGGATAGATCGTCTCTCCTGTGGGGAGGTAGTCGTGGCATGCATCAACTCTCCGTCCAGCACAACAGTCTCGGGCGACCTTCCTGGTATCGAAGAGATGCAAGCTATGCTCACGCTCGAGGGCGTCTTCGCGAGAAGGCTAGAGGTTGACATTGCCTACCATTCGCCGCATATGGATAGGGTGTCAGGCCCCTATCTTGAAGCTCTCAAAATGGTTCAACCAACGGACGCAGGAAATGGCCGGCAATTGTTCTCTTCCGTCACCGGGTGTGTCGCAGACCCGACTGAACTTGGGCCTATGTACTGGGTTCGAAACTTGCTGTCTCCAGTCTTGTTTTACGACGCATTATACACCATGCTACGACCGATTCAAGATGGCCAGCGCAGCACGAATAATAGTGAGGATCTCCTGATCGAGATAGGTCCAAATTCTGCGCTCAAAGGCCCCGTGCAGCAGATTCTGAAACAGCACGAGCTTCCTGGCGTGGAATACCGATCGACCATCCTACGTGATAACAACGCTGTTCAAACAATTTTAGCCACAGTAGGCCAGCTATTCGACCGTGGCGTCAGAGTGGATATTAGACAAGTCAACAATTTTTTAAGTGATGGATTCGACAAGCCACCTCAATTGCTATTAGACTTACCGTCATATTCATGGGATCATTCTCGCAGATTTTGGAGCGAGTCTCGCATCCATGAAGAACATCGTAACCGTACATATCCACATTTGAACTTCTTAGGGGCACCGTACCCCAGTTTTGGAGAAGGAGAAAGCATCTGGCGAGGCTTTTGGCGTGTATCCGAAGAGCCTTGGATCCAGGACCACGTGGTTCAAGGTTCTATCTTGTATCCTGCTGCAGGGTACATTGTCATGGCTGTTGAGGCAGCTCATCAAGTGGCCACTAAAGACCGTGTGGTACGCGACTTTAGATTACGAGAGGTCGAAGTCGTCGCACCCATGGTATTGACCGAAGATTCCGAGGTCGAGATCATCTTCCAACTTCGTCCCCGGGATAATTTCTCCTCGTGGTCCGAATTCACTGTGTCGAGTAGCACACGCGGAGAACAGCTACAGCGGAACTGTCATGGCTTCGTAAATACTAAATACATGCTCACTGAAGACTCTGATGTAGTTCTCGAGAAGGCTTTCGAGGATGAATCATATAGGGAAGCATGTGCGCAAATCGAGAAGACATGTCAACATGCTGTAGATCCAATTAGATTCTATGAAGAGTTGGAGTCACTTGGCATTTCCTATGGTCCTTCCCTGCGAAACCTAGCCCAAATTACCCTGGCTGGTGGGAAGAGTCATTGCAGAGTCGACATCCCAAATTATACGAGTCATGAGTCATCCAATCCAGGTCAAAGGCCCCATGTTATCCATCCGGCAACATTGGATGGCTTATTCCACTTCGTTATTGCGGCGTTCAAAGCACAGGACGGAGGTTTAAGGAAGGCGCTAGTACCAAAATCAATTGAGGAAATAACAATCTCTGCAAGCGTTCCGTTCGAGTCTAACTCAGGACTTAGAGGAATCTGTGATGCGTCTAAGCATGGCGATCGCATGATGATGAGTCAGCTTGTGGTCTTCGATGAAAAGATGAGCAGTCCTGCTGTTTCAATGAAAGGATTTTGCTGGGTTGCTTTAAGTCCACTGGAATCCTCCCAGCAAGAAGAACAAAGGCCACTGGCTAGAAGACTATTCAGCAAGCTAGTGTGGCAGCCTGCCCCTAAGCTACATGAGAAGAGCGCACGGCATTACCACTATACGATCCTAGAGACACCGAATGCTACCCCGCTGTCTCACAGTATTACTACAGAGCTTGAGAACTTGCTCAACAGAGACTCATTTGAAACGAGCCATACGAGTTGGAATCACAAAATCTTGGACTGGAAAGACAATCATTGTATTTCCATCATAGAGCTTGAGACTCCATTTCTTGCGGATATGACGGCCGATGATTTTGTAACATTGAAGCGGTGTATTCTGGAGACCTCGAGTCTCCTGTGGGTAGTTGCAGTGGATGATCCAAGATCTGACCTAATATTGGGGCTGGCCCGAGTAGTCCGGAATGAGATCCCAGGGAAAGCGATTCGGACGCTGCGATTTCAATCATTATCATCATCTCCGACTCGCCGGCTGGCAGAAATCATCAAGGACATTGCCACAACATCGACAACTGACAACGAATTTCTTGAGGAGGGAGGGACTCTAAAAGTCTGTCGTCTTGTAGAGGACTTACCTATGATTGAGGATATGTCTCGCTGGACAGGCGAAACAACTGACGATAGTTGTCCGCCACGATTGAAGCGGACGTCTAAGCCCCAAAGATTGGCTACAGCCTCAATGGGCATGCTGGATACTTTACATCTGGAAGAGGACACCATCCTGCAAAATAGCCTCGCATCCGACGAAGTTGAAATAGAGGTCAAAGCGACAGGGCTGAAGTATTTATATCTTGCGTCAATACTATCGAGCGAGCTGACTCTACCTAGCTTCCGCGACGTTATGGTCGTAATGGGGCAGATGCCCGACGAGTTACTAGGCTTCGACGCCAGCGGGATCATCGTTCGCGCCGGAAAAGACGTCACCCATTTCGAGATTGGTGATGCAGTCTGTACATTAGGTCACGGTACTCACAGAAGTCTTTTACGAAATAAGGCAAATCTCTGCCAGCCTCTGCCTCAAAGCTTCTCTTTCGAGGAAGCTGCAACTCTTCCTTTGGTTCACTGTACGGCCTTTTACGCTCTCGTGCATATTGCACGCGTTCAAAAGGGTCAGAGCGTCTTGATACATGCCGCAGCTGGAGGTGTGGGTCAAGCTGCAATCCAGATCGCTCAGCATTTCGGTGCGGAAATATTCGTCACCGTGGGATCAGTAGAGAAAAGGCGACTAATTCAAGAAGTATATGGGGTAGCCCGAGATCACATATTCAGTTCCCGGGATCTTGATTTCGCAAAAGGGGTCCTGCGGATGACAAATGGCCGAGGCGCTGACTGTGTTCTCAACTCTTTGTCGGGCGAAGCACTTCAAGAAACATGGCGTTGTATTGCACCCTTTGGAAAGTTCATCGAGATTGGAATGAGAGACATTATGGGTAACACTCGCCTCGAAATGCGTCCGTTTCTGCAAGATGCTACCTTTACGTTCTTTAATCTAGAGCATGTCATGAAAGAAAGACCAGAGCTGATGGCGACTATAATGAATGGCGCATTCGATCTTCTACGTCGTGGTATCACCAAACTGGTCTCACCTGTCGTGTCCTATCCCATATCTGAGGTCGAAGGCGCCTTCCGCTTGATGCAGACAGGCAAGCACAAAGGTAAGATAGCTCTGGACTGGTCGCTAGCATCTACGAATCCCGAGCCTGAGGATTCCATCTCGCCTTTTAAGCTTGACCAGAACGCGTCGTACCTCCTTGTCGGAGGACTTGGAGGCTTAGGTCGGAGTCTGGCAAACTTCCTGGTGGGCTTGGGTGCACGTTACTTATGCTTCATATCGAGATCCGGCGATCAGAGTACCCAAGCGAAAACATTGCTACAAGATCTCCAGAAAAGAGGAGTCCAGATCGGAGTGTATCGCTGCAATATTGCGAATCGGGACCTCCTTGCAAAAGGCCTCCAGCTATGTTCAGAGGAAATGCCGCCAATAAAAGGCGTTTTTCAGTGCGCCATGGCTCTCCACGACACTGTCTTTGAGAGATTGACCTACCAACAATGGGTTCATGGGTTAGAACCGAAGGTTCAGGGCAGCTGGAATCTACATGTCCTCCTGCCCCAGAATTTGGATTTCCATGTGACTCTGAGCTCTTTCGTTGGCCTGTTCGGCGGTCGTAGCCAAAGTAGCTACAGCGCTGGGAGTGTTTTTCAAGATGCTCTGGCTTTCCATCGGCGCTCACTCGGTCTGAAAGCCGTTACTGTGGATTTGGGCATCATGAGAGATGTCGGTAGATTAGCAGAGCATGGATCGACAGATTTTATTCAGGAATGGGAGGAGCCTTTTGGGATCCGGGAATACGAATTTCATGGTCTGATGAAGAAGATCATTGTAGCTGAGGTCGGCAATACTGGAAAGACACCTCCTCAGATCATCACTGGATTGCCTACTGGCGCAAGCGCACAAGCGGCTGGAATAAGTCGACCATATTATTTCGATGACCCTCGTTTCACGATCTTGGCAGAGACAAGAATTTCACAAAAAGACCATGATTCTAGTCCCCATATCTCCAATAAAAGAGCGATGCTTTTCGAGCAGGTGGCTAAGGAAAAGACACTTGCCGACGCTGCGAAGGTAATAACGGAAGCATTGGTGGCGAGAGTTGCGAAGTCACTGCAAACCACTATATCAGAGATTGATGAGCGTCAATCCCTTTATACTTATGGTATCGACTCTCTGGTGGCTGTTGAAATTTTGGACTGGATCTTTAAACAGATGAAGGTGGTGGTTTCTGTCTTCGACATCCTGGCCACTAGGCCAATCTCCGACTTTGCGCTGCATCTTGCATTCAAGAGCCAACTCCTTCGCGAGGCGCAAACGTCCTCCTGATAATTTTTCTCAGAAGCCTATTCTTGAGAATCTTGATCTCCAATTCGCAAGTGCTTTTAGTTCGTCGCATCGACTCTACATCATATCTTATCAATTCTGCATACCGAGAGGTCGAATTACATACATGTTATCGCTGGCGCTCAAGGACTTTGTGACAAACGTCAATATTCTCCTTTATCAGGATAATGCACGAGACTTCTCTAGCTGCATGATCCCGCGAAACGAGTTTGTTACCCTGGTCGGAGCACGAACCGAGAGATGCCTTTTACTCCGAAGCTAATTCGTTGGAGATATGCTAAGAAAAGGGGTGTTGTCGAGTGCTGCATGCTGCATCTGCATGATAACGTTGCATGCTAACGTTGCATCGCTGCACGCCTGGAACCACTACAGGCTTTCTCCATGCAGTATGATTTTGGAAGATCATCATGTTCCCCGCACAGCTGCGTTTTCCGAGATGCAATGGGTCTTTGAAGTACATAATTAATGCATGAATACGACAAGAATCTGTGGAGTCATGCTGTTGTACTACAGAAACTTGTGGAGATCAAAAGGGCAATTCTTGCGACCGTGGGAAATGCAGTCCTAGCGCTGGCTCGCTACCTGCGGATCCGATTGGTTCTCTGTCTCGGGAGTCCACCAGAGGTGGTCATTCGGCCGGCGGTGCACTCTGGCCTAATTTGCATAGATGTATGTGCAATGACTTTGGGCGACCCCTGATGGCCTGAGACTGTGAGGAGACTCAGCTCTGTTTGTACGACAGCTACAGGAATGTCGGCAGCGTACTTCGTCGCATCCCCCCCTATTGACAAGATCGTTATAGGGACAGAGCACAGGTACATCAGATGAGCAGAATTCGCGGACGAGCAGAATTCAGCATCATGGCGACCAACTCATCCGGCCTCCAGGAGAGCCAGCAGCCAAAGATGATGGGGATTTTTACCACCTTTCTCATCCTTCCGCTGATTGCTGTCGGGCTGCGGATCTTGTCCAGAAGATTGACGCGTATGGAACTCTGGTGGGACGATTGGCTTATCTTGATTGCGACGGTCGGTATTCAGTTGATCCAATGTGTGTGACAAAAGCTGACCGAAGAAGGTAATTCTCATCCTGAATTATGCCTTCCTGATCGAAGGTATCCTTTCTACTCTACTACAAGATATGGTGCTTGACGCTAATAGCAATAGCTACCAACGCTGGCGGAGGCAAGCACGTACAGAGTATTACGGATCCGACGCACCTCAAGACATTCTTCATCTATACCTATGCAAATGAGTTGGTCTATGCATCTATCGTCACCGCCATCAAAGCATCTATCCTATGCTTGTATCTCCGAATCTTCAGTATCAACAAGACGTTCACTAAATCGGTATACTTTCTCATCGTTCTCGTTCTCTGCTGGGGAATCGGCACCCTCCTCACGACAATCTTCCAATGCCATCCCATCCAAGCGGCTTGGATACCAACGATACCTGGTGGTAAATGTTTCGACTATCACGCTTGGCTTGTTGGGACTAATGTACCGAACATCGTCATCGACTTTTGCATCCTCATGCTTCCGATTCGGCTCGTCTGGGGCCTCAAACTGTCAGTGCCACGCAGAGCCAGTCTCAGTGGTGTGTTTCTTCTCGGTGGCTTGTAAGTCATTGAGCCTGCTCAATCTCCTCTTCACTCTCCCCCTACCCGATTGAGATGCTAACAACACGTCCTCTCCATCGCAGCACGATTGTATGCAGCGTCATCCGCGTAAAGGTCAACTCAGACCTCGATCTTAAAGACCCAACATGGGGCTACACCGGCAGCATGATCTGGTCGACGATCGAAGGAAATGTCGGCGTCATCTGTGCCTGTCTACCCGTTCTGGCGCCCCTTCTCCGCGTCTTCAAAGGTCGCTTCAGCTTCGCCTCGTCGTCCTCCGAAAAGCAGTCTAGAAGGGCATATAGGAGGTCGGTGAAATCGAGGCCGGCGGAGTTGGAAGACTTGTCGAATTTCACGCCGCTCGAAGAGGATACTTCGAAGTTGTTTCCGATTAGGAAGACAGTGCGGGTTGAGACTGTGGCGGGAGGTACTGGAGGTGATGAAGACGTGTTTGATGCTAGGAGACCGGGTGATACGCAGCGTCATGAGATCCCAAACAATCTTGTTTGAGACCTTGCCAGCAGTTGGTCGGTGCCTACGGTAATTGTTAAGATATGTAAGAAGAGGGGCTTTGTATGAACATGATGTGGGCATGACTATCAGACTTTGACACATGATGTGACTGACCCCTTTGTACTAATAGCTCTCCAGGACCAGAATATCTCTGGCCACAGTGATTACTAGAAATTTTCGGTCCTCTATTCCTCATTTCTGTCGCAATGGACTAAGGGACTATCTCGTACATTCGCGCCAGGAGAAGGCTTGATTACTCTACTCACAAGGTCATCAGATTTGAGGTTCTCTACATACGACGGTCGGTGTCTGAACTTCAACACTAACTCGCTTTCCAAACAACTTCGATAACGCTCATCGTGCTACCTTCAGGCCGAATGATGTTCTGAATGACGAATCGCTCATTCGCTGTTTGAAGCAAGGCTGTCCACTGGGCTCTAGTGCGCTCGGCGCCATTGAAGCAAGCCTTCATGACCATGTCACAATTCCTACCCCACGTATCATTGTTAGCTGTCTCGATCATATCGGGAATACAGAAGAATCAAAATGTGAAGAGAACTTACAACCCCATCTTCTCGGTAACCCTCGTCTCTGGATCTTCGCTCAAAACGTATTCATAAATCAAAATGCGCGTACCGTCGCTCAACGAAGGAAGCAAATTCTGCAAGATCTTGACACA
>JAABUP010010629.1_pt1 | contig 10809 bp, 14 predicted proteins | sample 5559201 | NCBI WGS metagenome assembly JAABUP01 (sample SAMN10711887, study PRJNA513373) | rock metagenome | isolation source: Antarctica rocks | place: Antarctica | reverse complement strand
CTGTTCATCATCATCATCGCCAAACCACCCCGCAAGCGCTTGCAACCCGCCATCGACCTTTCTCCTCCGCCTTGCCATCCACTCCTAACTCTGCCTCTCCTCCCCTCGCTGCGATTCGAAAAAAAGACAAGACCAGTATCAGCTACCACTTCGACTTGTTTCGCAATGAGAGCGTCATCGATCTTATCGGGACCCTTGGTAGGAGCGAGAATTCGGGATACTTGGCTTCGAGATACTCGAGCACACAGTGACTCTCAAATATAGCTTGTCCTTCCGGAAAAATCAAGACTGGACTTTCGGCAGCGGGTCATAGAGCGGTGTTTGAGTGGTGCTCTCCCATGGTACTTCCTTGATCAACTCGAAGGGAATGCGCTTCTCGGCCAGGGCAATCCTGGCTTTGCGGGCGTAGGATGAGGACCTTGAGCTGATGAGTTTCAGCATTTTAATGAGTTCGCTTTGTCATTGGACGAGAGAGCCGCAGGGTTGAGCCGCAGGGTTTAGCCTTTGATCTGAAAGATCTTCGCAGGAACGGAATGACGCAACTGCTTGAACGGCTGAGGCTGATCTCTAGATGTTTGGGGGCCATCACTAACATTTCGATATGTAGCAATCTGTGCGAGTGGCAGCGAGCTTGACAGCGGTAGCAAACAGCGCCTTCAATTTCGGCAAATACTTTGTGGCGCAGGGGCGTCTTGAGCTGAGCATCGGGGTATGTCGTCGAAAGCCATAAGTATATCAGAGTCGTCGTGATGGATTTCCGTTTTCTTAAAGCAATATCTCCTTGCCAAATCAAACAAAAAAAAACTCTGCATTTGCCTTCCATCGCTAGGAGTGTCCTCTCAGAGTCTGAGTCCGAGCCTCATTCCCTCGCCACTCGTATATCACTATTCCCACAATGACATTCCAACCTCTCTTCTCAACAGACCACCTCCCCTCCAACTCCAAGCCATGCCATACATCCCACCACGACCCACCAACCCACCATCGCGCCCCGAAACCCACTCCCACAACCCCCTACAACCCATAACCGACCTCGAAGCCGCCCACTCCCCTCACACTCCCCATCCCACGAGCTCGAAAGACCGCCCACCTACATGAGACAAGACATGGACTAGCCACTTCCAACCTACATGCAAGCCGTCAGACACAAGATGAGACAAGCTGTACAGTACCCGGCGGCCAAGATGCCTTCGAAGGGGCAAGAATATGTTGGAATGGGAGGAGACGACTGGTTGATTATCTATGGAGGGAGCGGTCTATTTGTGCTCATTCGGCTAATCCAGAGGGCTGAGTGTTGAACATTCCAACAGGATTTGCGTTGCGTTGGTTTTTATTGTGATTTTGATATTGTTGATTGCGATTCCGATTGCGGTGACGAAGGGGAGGGGGTTTGGTGGTATGGACGGGACGGCGGATTAGAGATGGTACTAGACGTTTCGGGTTGCGGTCTTGGAAGAATATATACGTCACCCAGACGCCAAAGGCTAGGTGAAGATAGTCCGATACAAGACCATCACAGAACGACTATCTGGACAGACTTGGCCGACAGGCCCATGACGAAGATTGAATGGCCTCGACACTTTCGAAATCTCTTCGAGGCAGAATGATGGATCTGGGCAGCCAATTCGAACACAAGGTCGATCATACTTATGGAGAGAACATGCCACAAGAGAAGTAGCATGAATACCAATCTAAGGTATCGCAATTCATCATTGAGACAAATTTTGACTTTAGATGTTGCTGTGACAGATCATTATGGAAGTGACCGGCATAAGCTTAATTTATGTGTGTGACGTTGTGCATGTATTACCTACGTCGGGCTCATAGTCACTGGCTGCCTCATCTCAACGACACGGAATTCGATTGACCGATCAAATCATACACCAACGGAGGCTAGTGGAGCGAATGCCGACGATCCTGCCACCTCTCATGCGAAGCCAGCTGTGATGCTGGGCCCACAGCCGAACAAACGAGTCTTTCTGCCAAGATCCTTTCTTGTCAAGTGATAAGGACTTTTCTGAACAATGTAGATCGTTGGGATCTCGTGCAATCAGTCTAGGATGCACATGAAAGTGTGACAATCGTGAGTCCACGCGAAGGGGCACTGCCTTGCAAAGAGGTTGCGGACCGTCCTTTGCAAATATCCGCATTAACAACGAACTTATCGCTTATGTCGATTTACTCCATGTCAAAGAAGTATCTGGTCCCCAATATAGCAGACAACGTATTCCTGCAACATCGCCAGGTTGCTTGCCTTTATCGTGTAGCGCCTCAGGATTACTTCCGCCTATGAGAAGTATATCGACAATATTCATAGGATCAGACTACAGCTTTCAATCGCCCATCGATCATTTCTTTGATCACTGCGCTCAAAACTTTGCGACAGAGCTCTGTGATGTTGACCTGGCCTGCCAGGTTGCTTTTCGAACTCGGTCGATCTGCAGAGAGACGTCTGAGTACAGATGAAGGTCGTTCTTCGAACGCTTCTACAAGATCGGGGCTTGTAATGAGGTTAATTTTGGGGATCTCGGAAGACATTCCCTAAAGCGGTCAGCTGTCGAATAAGGTCCTGAGTTTGTTCCTTAGCATGCTTGATTGATGAAAAGTACTTCATGGCCACTTCTATTATCTGCATCGTAAGGCCAACGAGACCAGCCACGCTGGGGGCGACGCCGACTACTTCCGCCATCACCCTAGCCAGCGATTGACCACAATTGTGCTTATAGGGTTGTCAAGCTAGTGGGGCCAGGCTGCTCGCTGTTAGGCCAAAGTGTCAAGGCTGAAGATTGAGTCGCAAATACGCTCCTTCAGAGCTCAGGTCGTGGGGTCAGAAGCGCTCTCTTCTCCGAGAAACAGCTGTAGTCATCAAAGAGCCGCTTCCCTCGTGGTATTGGGATATCCGGTGTGCACTTAAGTGACTCAAGAACACTTAGTAACCTGAGACATCAACACAAGTTTTTCCCTCATTGCGGCAAGCTTGCACACCAGATGTTGGGGGAGAGCTGAGTGCAGAGCCACCCTGCGTGACCCTTAACGGGCAGTATTCAGCACTCGATTATGTTCTCTACGTTGAGATTCAGAATGGATGTTGTTGTTATTTTAGAAGGTCTATGGAGTAGAAACTATTCTACCCCTTGCCAAGAGAAGAATCACGATCGAATCAGGCGAGGATGGAGAGTGGTTCGGCTGAAGATACTTTACCAAAGGATCTTGAAGGACGGGGGGTTCCTGGCGCTGATCCCTCGTTCCGGTCCTAACTAACCATAGGCCGTTAGTGACAAACAATGGTACCTGCAGGAACCCCCTAAAAACGTTGGAGGCGAAATGGGCCCCCTGAATCTCGGTCAGCCCACACTCTAGACGATGGGCTCTTCAAACAACATCGCTGTCGCACAGCCTGTCTCTCTTTTGTATTTGCATTGCTTTCTTAACCCAAGTCGCTCTTTAGCAATCGTGTGTCCTGCTCGATCAAGTCATTTGTTCTTCTATACATTCGCTCCTTCCTTCTAGCAAACGAACACCACCATGCGCGTTTTAATTGCGACAACTGCCTTTTTGGCCTACGCAAGCTTCAGCTCTGCAGCGACGGAGTGCGCACAAAAGAGCAATGAAAATCCTACAGCCGGTATCCTTGCTGTCCGTGAGCCCAGCCTCAACTTAATTGTTCCTGCTGGCACACCTTACAACATTGTTTGGGATGTGCGTACTCCCTTAGATCTCTCCATTACTAGATCCGATGACTGACAGCTTGCCCTGCAGAAAACAGCCGGCATCTCCAGCGTCTCAATCCAACTCTGCACCGGCCCCTCCACAAACTGCGTCGACAGCCTCTGTATAGCAAACGCCATCGACAATACCGGCTCCTACTCCTGGACGCCCCCAACCGACCTCATCCCTACTGGCAACTCAGGCTTCGGTCTCAAGATCATCGCAGCTGGGGGTGACTTTCAATACTCTACTCAATTCGGCATCTCAAACTCGAACGTCCAATCCTCCGTGTCCGAGGCTCCCAAGCAAACCAAGACTGCAGTCCCAGTGCAGGAGAAAAGCGATGGTCAGCCGCAAGTGCCCACAGGCGCCGTCTCTGGCACGGTTACGAAGACAAAGGAAAATGTAACCGGTACTGAAACACACGTGAAGTCCGAACATGCCGTCTCCACGGCCTCAGAGTCGAAGTCCAAGACCAAATCAGAGAAAGAATCCGCCACGATTCAAGTCCCCAAGACCTCGATTCAAGTCCCCAAGACCTCCATCCTCGTCCACCCAAAACCCAGCTCAGGCTTCATCACGAACAGCGCCAACGCAACCCACTCTGTCTCCAACCCCAAGCCCACAACCAAGATTCACACCGGCACAGGCTCCAACAAGAATTCGACCGTGGTCATCAAGCCTACTACAAACAAAGTCAAGCCAACAACAGTCGCGCCCATCACATCTGTTGCTGTTGCGACTGGCGCAATCATACCAGCTCCGGCTCCGACGACGTCGTCGACGAGCACGACGGCGCCTGCTACTGCGACTGGTGCGGCGCAGAGAGTGTTGGCTGGTGGCATGTTGGCGGGATTGGGTGCCGTGGCTGCTTTTGTGCTATAGGAGTGGGACTGAAGAGGGGACAGTGGAGCGATTTATAAGCGAGTAGTGCAAGGTGAATGTAATTGGATTTCCTGGAAAGGACGATAATTAGTGTTTAGGGATGATAATGTATATATTCGTTTCATTATGAGAGAGATGTACGATGGAGATAGGACAATCCTATAAATCTATTCTTATCGCCATAGTCCCTTGGGGCACAAACTTGATCTCTGGCAAGCTTCCAGGTCTTGCCTGATCCTGCGTGCATGTTACCGATTGACTTCCAAATTTGCAGAAGTGGCAAGTCGCAAATTCTGGCCGGAAATATCTTTTTGACCCGAAAAGTCGAATAAAGCTTCAAGACATAGCTTGCTTGGCGGTAGACCATTAGTGACAGTGTTCCTCCCTGTCTCCTAAGACATCCAGCCAGATAGCACTACACAACAGAGATCATCGGACATGTGGGGATATTGTCCTTTCAGGCAATTTCCGCTCGTTGGATTTCTGGCCGCATATAGACTCTCTCACAATCATCGTCTCCCCCTTCGTAAGTACGGCACCCTATCTATTTGAATCAGATTATATTTCCGCTTCAAAACCTCAACAACATAGTATGTTGAAGTATGGCGGGACCTATTCCTCGCTATAGGGGCCTTTTACTGAAAACTAAAAAGCAGGGCGGCTTTAGAAAGACATACAAGGGGTGTTCAAAGAAAAGACTCAGAATGTGTCCTCCGTCGGCGCTCACCGAAGGCCCCAACAGTCTTTCCGTCATCATGCTATCCTTTCCCGTTGCATATAACTCATATATCATCATCATCATCACTAAGACTTGAGGCTATGCCCCAAACACCCACACGATCGTACCACCTTGACGGTGATGGCGGGGGCGGACTCTGCACCCTGGCAATCCGGCTTTCCATCCTCTTCCTATGATTTCTCCTCCTTTTGCGATACTTCTTCCGCCCACCGCAAGGTTTGGGACAACACCATGCTAATATGGCTACTCCAACGGGGATGCCAATACTCAAGCCATCCCGGAGGCTTGTAGAGGGTCCCCCACGGCTATTTCCGTTGCTGGCTCCACTGCTGTTGTTCGCACTACTGGGTTCTGAAGTGGGGGATGTGGCGGTCGTGCTTGACTTGCTTAGTGTGGAAGTTGTGCTTTCCGAAGTCGATCCTGTAGACATGGAAGTCGTGAAAATGTTGCTCATTGGTCGTGTCGTCGTTAGCGCTACCACAGTGTATGCAGCAGAATTACTGTCTTTGCCCATGCCAGGGCTTGTATCTGTCGTTGCCATGTTGAATGAAGAACCGCTGTCGCCGTTGCCATTGCTATTGCTTGCTATACACTGGCCGGCAGGCACGCAGTCTTGTGCCGCGGTACAACAGGTTGTTCCGCAGGCGATCTCGTTCAACAGATGATCGCATGAAGGAGTTGCGTTGGCCGAGGGAGCGGTCACTGGCTTCGCTGAGGTAGATGCTGCACCAACAATACTAGTGACTGCCGCCGAGGGTTTGTCCTGGACATCTTGACAACTAAACATCACAGCGGAAACTCCGTTACCGTCCAAACTGAAGAAGCATTCACTGCCGAACTATTTGAAAATCTGGAATCAGGATCCTGCTATATGATCAAGGAACAAGGAAAGATGAGGAGTCTTACATCGGCACCGATAGCATTCACACACGCCGTATCCTTATATGCAGTCAGAACCGCCTTACTAGTCACGCATGAGGGCTGGCTTTGCACCAGGATACTGGAGACACCGGGGGTGCGATGGCATGTACTTAGGGCGAGGTAGACGGAGGGGTTTGTGGCTAAAGGCTGGGTACACAAGTTGTCGAGATAGAGTGAGAGCTGACCTTCGAGAGAGGTAGAGAAGGCGTATTGAAAGATGACGAAGCTGGCGACGTAGAGAAAGGGTAAAGAAAGAGAAGTCATCATGAGTGTTCAAGAAAGCATATCTCTTGCAAAGAGCAAGTACGACACGCGAAAACAATAACGCGTACGCTTGGCTTGGTTTTCAAGAAAACACTAATAGCTGGGGCGCGTAGACAAGGCTACGCCGCTAAACATGAACTTTGGGATCTTCGCGAGGATGTCACAGCCACCAGTGGAATTGCGAGCCGTCTTACCTGCATGATACAGGGAGTGCTGGAGATGGTGGGGTATCTGGTACCATATCGTTGAGTTATCCCCGAAAGGAAGCAAGTGGTTGATGTTGTACTAATTGTCTTCAGGTGTGGGCGCTAAGCGCCACGCCTTTCCAGATTAAGCTTTTGATCGTACACGATTGGCTTGATGATAACGCAGTCTTTCAGCTGACTCAAATCAGCTCTCGCCCAATCTTCTGTGTCTCGTATGGGCTTTTTTTCCCAAAGATGAATATGTTGGAATATCATCTTCCGAGGCATCTTCCACCCCTTGGACTTCTCGGCGTACAATGGTGTTTTTATTACGAGCCAGAAGTGTTTTCTTACCTGAAGACGACTAGAACGGCAGCATATCTGAAATGAGCTATCCATTAGCATCAACAGAGCTTTGCTCCGGGTGACTTACGTTGCGCCAGAGGCAAACAACTCGGCAGTCTTGGCTTTCGTGAAATTTTTCAAAGCAGCTATGAGAACAGCGGAAAACATGACAACGATGCCCATTCGGAGAGCATCGCTATCGACAGCGTTGATAATTGGAAGCAGCATAAGAAGAAGCACAGCCACGATCCAAGCTAGTAACGTTCGAACCACCTTGATTATTGATGTTCGTAAGGATTGATAACATTCGGCGTATCTAGTTCAGATCCTAACGCTACCAAACTTCAAGGCAAGGAGAGCTACGTTTCCAAACATTGGTATGGTTTCGCCCTTACCTCCGCAACAAAAGGGAGCAATCGGGTCACTTCGTCTTGGTATGATGTTGCTACATACATAAGGTCTGTCTCGTGGTTAAGGTAGGCAGTCTGTTCGCGAGCCAGACAACCGGTAACGTCGACCCGGCACGGAAGATTCGCAGTGTCCAATTCAAGAACATCCTCAGCACCGACTGTACGCTGGGTTCGTCCTAACAAACCATCTTCAGAGGCGAATATCAGTACTACTACCAATTAAAAGGAGAGCGTCCAAGTACTCTTCCCCTACTAAATTGATACCGCGACGCTTATTACCGAGAAAACGCTGCTTAGGCTCCTCACGGTCTACTTTATCATGCTGCTCCTCCAGCTCAGAAAGCTCCTCCTGTTTTTGTACTAAAAATCGGGGGCGCACCCTCGCAAACCTGCGAACAACTTGAAAGCACTTTTGTGTTGCTAGCAGAAATGAAAAATGAGGGTAGCCGGCGGAATAACCATCGACGATTCCCATCGGATCAGCAGCTGTCATCAGCGACGCATGTGCATTATTAGTAACCGTACTTTGCGTGTCAGTGCGTCCGCCTTGATCAGATCGAACAGAGGAAAACTTGATTTTAATCAATCCAAAAATGACTTCTACTGTCCATTCATAGATATGCGTCGCCAAACCTAGTCGAAGATCCCTCCCTACATTTACCCCATATCAGCAGCTTAATTAGAGGATCGCCGATAAGGTGTAATGTCAGAAGTTTTGGATCGAGGCACCACGGGATTCCTTTGAGGAGTCGTGCAAGCGATGGCTGACCTAGTAGACTGTCACGGCCTTTTAAGATCCATGTAATACCACTTCAAAGACATCTGCTGGCGATCTTGCCACACCTGATCGTAGTGATATTACAAGTGATGGATAATTAGGACACCACTGGCAGCACAGAATTTTCAGTGAGCTTAACGAGGGAATAGAACGAAATTTCAGAGCATTGTCAGTAACATCGCCTAACGACAAGCTGCGCACCTTGATTTCAGCGACTAGACTTAGCACACAATTGGTACGAGATCAAATGGACCATGGCTACGACACCACGTAATCCCTACCCTGTGGCTGATCAAGAATTCAATCGAATTTGGCTCAATGCTGTGATGGTTCCATCATTATGCTCGTGGTCAAGTATAATCAGATCTTCCACCTCCCCCAGATTTCTGGTAGACGTTCAAATCGGGAAGATTCGTAAAAGGCCCCAAAGACATAGGCTCCGGCTAAGTCTAGGAGTGACATTGATCCACAGGTCTGAAAATGCCCCTGGCGACATCCCATGGTGGAAATGGTTTGACTCATGTCTTGGCATGATATGGGTGTGCGCCAATTGTATTTGGCGAGCTTGGATTTAGCAGCGTATGTTAGCCCACGTGGGGTTGCGCTAGGCAAGTACCTCGGCCAGTGGTGGTGTATGATGTGTCCCATGTGCGTATGTCAGTCTGAGCTGTCAGACAACCCTCAACAACGTAACGCGATGTGGAGGACGGATGGCTCCGTGAAGCGTGACGCTGTCTGTCGAATGTACCAAGATCATCGTGGTCATTAATTCAAGGTCCACTCAAGCGCCGTTTCTTGGGGGCGCTCTTATTTGTGCCGGCGAACAGGTGCAGAAAGTGCTACTACCTTGCTTGGGAAGCACGGTAGCCAAGAGAGGCACAAACACACATTGCGACTCTCGTTGATGAGTAAGATTGCACGTGGTGAAGAACAGCAGTTTTGAGATGGAAAGAGAGAGAGTCTGATTGCACAAATGCCATTGAAGTGCATTGCCAAAAGAGGTGCGAGCCTCGAAAAGTGAGACATGCGTGGAATACCGCCCCAGTTATTACGAAAGCTTGGCACGCTGCCTTGGTAATTTCACGGGTTATCTCAGCGAAGCTGAACAAGATCAAGGTCTTGATCGACAATATTTGCGTTTTGGCTGCGAACGGGCGACAGAAAAGAAATGGTGTGAACATGCTTACTAGGTGATGAAGGCTGGCGCCGTCTCAGGCACATCGAGCGATGTGATGCTGGATCGGCTGCCAAGAACTCGACCATGCGCTTCTAAGGTGTAGAGCAAATAGACCCCTGGCAAGAAATGGGGAGACTGGACTGTCAAGGCCTCTTTTGGACAAATGGAAGTTGCAAAGGTGATGTCTCGAGGCGCACGTGGATTTTGAGACACCCTCTACATTGTAGACGGATCATATCATGGACGCCCAGAGGGGCTATGACCGTATCTCATCGAGGCTCTCTCCATCCAATGGGTATCAACGCACATGCCACGTTACCGACCCCTCGTTCAGTAGCCAGTAGATTGAATTGTGCAGCGGCGTTTCGTGTATCCTGTACATCGACTCGTATGCCGAGTGAGTTGATATATTGCCTAGTCTCTGGTGCTATAGGGTACATAGAGGGTCCGAGGCCCAGTATCAGCAGGTCTGGAAGTAACATGTATCAGCATTGGGACCCGTTACGACACTAGATTTGACACTTTGTCTCCTTTAAACAAAAAGTGCCACATACCTGGCTTCGGCCACACTAAGTCAAGCACGCCCCACGCCCCATCACCAGTATCCCATTGGCCCTTCTGATTCAGCAGCCTACCCTTTCCCCCTGCGTCCCACGGCCTCCAAGCGAATGCCTCTCCAGACACAAGGAGCAATCCGCTCCCATCCCCTATCTTGACTCCGTTATCGAGGTGAAAGCCATCGCTAAGGCACGCATCGATTGATGCAGTGGGAGCTGGAGCATTGGAGAAGACGTCCATGCTGCCAAAATCAGTCTGAGTGTCTTCGGTGGATTTAGGGCCACGGTCTGTCGATTTGTTTGGTGTTGCTAGCGGAGGCAGACTATGGAAGGGAGAGGTGGAGAGGGAGCGAGTGTGGGGAGGCAGGGTACCGATACATCGTATCCGTGCGCTTCGTAATAAGAGATGTTGTGTTCGATACGACGCTTGCTGCCGTACAGGTATGGAGGTGCGTATGACTTCTGTACCTCGAAGGGCACGAAGCAATTGGACGCTTGGTGGCGCCATGGCTCTTGCTCTCTGTTCGGAAATTGTCACTCTTAATACACAAGATATATTCGCGGTCGAGATCCTGGCAGTGAATGTGCTTGTAAAGGGAGAATAGTGGTCGATACCTTATGGTTGTTGATGTTTATGTTTTGACTTTCGAAAAGCTTGGCGAAACGTCATCGAACGGCACCTGTGTCTGGTCAAATAACAGAGATAACCACACGCATTATTATCTAAATAGAATCAATCTTCCTTCAAACGTCTCGATAGAGATCTCCTAGTAAAAAATTTGCCAATACATCAACTCTTCACTCAATAACGACCTTTGGAAAATTGTGGAAGCAAGTATA
>JAABUP010010627.1_pt1 | contig 10809 bp, 12 predicted proteins | sample 5559201 | NCBI WGS metagenome assembly JAABUP01 (sample SAMN10711887, study PRJNA513373) | rock metagenome | isolation source: Antarctica rocks | place: Antarctica | reverse complement strand
CCGGAGCGCCCCGGATGCAGGGGAGGCACTCGCAGATGTGACAAACAAGCAGAGCAATGAGGGCACATGTCTGCCTGGTGCGAAGGTGGAGCAAGGCGCAGAAGCCCGTCAGCCGCGGGCTCGGACCATGATGCGCACCTTCACCAGGCGGCCGCGGGCAGCCCAGGCGCGCAGCCTGCAAGACACTGGTGTCAGTGCTTTGACACAGGAGCAAGCACCAGCAGACGCGCAGTCCACACTGTCGAGCACGGTGGTCGGCGGGCAGAGGGGCGGCCAGCGAGCGCGAGCGTGTCGCTGCGCAGGCTGCATGCGCACAGCTGGAGCTGGACGCATCGCCCCTCGGCAGCGCCGCGCCCGAGCCGCCAGACAGCCCCGGCTGCTCAAGCGACTGCGCCAGCCCCAGCGCAGACGCGCCCGCCCGCCCCGGAGCGCCGGCCTCGGCGGCCGCAACCGCTGCGCCGTCTGCCTCGCAGCCTGCAGCGCCACGTGCCGGCCGTGGCATGCCGGAACCGACCGGGAGCGGCTGCGCTGACGTGGCGCGGAGCGGCGGCGCTGAGGCCGCGCCTGGCGCGAGCCGGGAGCGCGGCGGGGCGCAGTGGAGCCGGCGCGGCGCGCGCAGCCAGGCGCAGGCGGAGGCCGCGGCGCGCGCGCGCTTCCTGGCGGACATGCGCTCGCACTTTGCAGAGGTGCGCAAAAGGTTTCAGAGTCGAGGGTGATGCCACAAAGGACGCCGCGCCATGGTCGCGCGCGCGCTGAGGCACGGGCCACGCCTGCGCCGCGACGCAGCCTGCTTCATAGCGGCCTGCTGTGGCCTGCCGGCCAGGGCCACAGGCACACCTCTTCATGACAGCGTGACTTGCACGTCTGCCACACATCTGCACAAGCTGCCACGCATGTCGGTGTGCTGGCCTGAAGGATGGCGGTGTGGGCTCTGCGACTCTGTCTGGCGTCTGTAAGCACATCGACCGTGGACCTGGGTGCGCGCACACCGGGGTGCTGCCAGCGTTCCCGCGCACGCTTTGCAGGCATAGTGCGCGGCTGGCAGGGCGCTCGCGTGCGTGCGGGGGCCCCGCCTCCCTGCGCAGGACCCCGCCGCGTCGAGGCGTGCATCGCGGGCGCTGCTTACAGGTGGACGACTTCGAACTGGCGGAGGAGAGCCCAGCGCCGGCGCCACGCGGGGCGCGACTGCACGCGGCCCCCGCGCAGGCGGCCGCGCCGGCAGGCAGCGCATCTGGAAGCCCACCTGCGGCATCGCCTGCGGCGGCGAGCGAGCGGGCAAAAGCGTCGCCGCCTCTGCCCGACGCCTGCGTGCACCCTGCGCGGGCGCCGCCGGCGCCAGGTGCCGCGCCTGCAGCGCAGCCGCGCGCAGCGGCGCCGCCTCTGCCCGCGTCGGCAGCCTGCGCGCCGCCCGCGGGTGAGCAGCGCGCTGCGGCGGGCGTAAGCGCGGCGGGGCTGCGGATGGTTCTGCCGGCCAATCCGTGCACCGCATAGCGCGCTGGGTGTCTCGCTGCGGGAGCAGGCTCTCTGTGACTCGCCACAGGGCGGCACGCGTGGCAGCCAGCATTTCCTGGTCCTTCACATTTCTCTGTGAGCATCTTGTCTTACAGGGAGCATCCATGCTCTGTATGCTGGAGCTGTCCGCCCTGCTGCTCTGCTGCCCACCGCGCCTGCGCCGCGCACACAGGCGGCCCCCGCGTGGACGAGCCGCCCGAGCCTGCCGCGCCCCCGCGCGCGCCCTCCCCGGAGCCCGCCCACGAGCGCCGCCCGGACGCCGCAGCAGTGCCGCGCCGCGACAGCCTGGCGCCCACCGACGCGCCGCGCGGCCGGCGCAGCAGCGCAGCCGGCGGCCGGTGCGCCGCTCGGCTGCTCCTGTCCCGCCGCGCACGGCGTGCCGGGGCGCTGTGCAGGCGCGCTGTTTGCCTTTGGCCAAGGTCAGCGTGCCCGGGAGCGCGCGCGGCCCTGAACGGACAGGTGCAGCTCCTGCATCTGCCGCCCATGGAGGTCTGCACGCAGCGCGCTCGACTCGTCCGGCGCTGACCGCTGGCCCGCGCCGCCAGGCGCGCGTCGCTGGCGCCGCGCCTGTGCCTGGCGCCCGCGGCGGCGGGCGGGCGGCGCTCCAGCGGCCTGGCGCGCCTGTCGCTGGGCCTCGCGGACGCGTTGGCGCGCCTCAGCGTGCACGGCGAGCTGCCGGCCGCGCCCGCACAGGCGCGGCCGCCCGGGCCTGCCTGCGCAGCCGCCTGGGCCTGCGCGGCCGCCGGGCTGCCTGAACGGCCACCTGTGCCTGCCTGCGCGGCCGCGGTTGGCGCCGTCGGCGCCGTGGCCGAAGCAGGTGGTGCACAATGCTGTAGGGGAGCCAGTCGCGCGAGCTCCGGGCGGCCCGCGGCGCAGGGGCACGAGGCAGGGCTGGCGCGGGACGCGCCAGAGGCCGCGCCGCAGGACTCGCTCGGGTCGCTGGCGCTGCATGCGCTGCTGGCGCTGCCGCACACCGGTGCGCCCGCCCCGGGCGCCCAGCCAGGTCAGCACAACTAGCGTGAGGGTGCGTGCCGCGCCGCCGGCATGTGCGGGCGGTCGTTAGGGCGCCATGAAGCAGGCCTGCATCCAGATCACCGTGCAGGCCTGGCCTCGAGCGGCTGACTGTGCAGCGGCTGATGGCAGCGCCCAAAGGCGTTGCTGTGTAAGAGGTGCCTGCGAGCGCTGTGTCGGCAGGTGGCGGCAGCCGAGCTGCAGCAGCGGCCGCGCTGGCACACAATTGCTGCCGGCCCCCAGCTGCTGTTGGGTACCTGCGCTCACAGTAAAGGACCAACGCGCTCAGCATGCGACGTGGCCCGGGCCGCCGCAGCGGTGTCGCCGATCGCGGAGAGCCCGGATGCGTCGCCCGCCGGCGCGCACGACGCCGGCGCGCCCGCCGCGACGACTGCGGAGGAAGGCGGCGCCGCGGCGGCGGGCGCCCTCGCACTCGGCAGGGCGCCCGACGGAGAGTCGGGGCTGGACGGCGGGGTCGGCGGGGTGCGCGCTGAGCGCGCCGCGCGGACAACGCCGGCGCCGGCGCCGCCCGCGGGCGAGGAGGCAGAGGGCGCCGGTGGGCGGGAAGTGGGCGCATGCAGGCCAGCGCGCCTTGCTGCAGCGCTGGGCGCGCCTGCGGCGCTGCCGTCCGGCGCGGAAGAGGGGCCGGCGAGCTCGGCCACCGGCGCCGAGCGGCTGGCAGACCGGCTGCGCATGAGCCTGGTGCTCGCTCCGCCGGCGGCGCAACCTGCCGCAAACGGCGAGGAGCGCGACAGCTCCCGGCGGGTAGCCGACGGCGTGGCGGGCCAGCTGGGCGCGCGCCTGGCGCTCGGCGCGCCGCCGGCGCTGCTGGCGAGCGAGGAAGAGGAAGAGGAAGAGGAAGAGGACGCTGGTATCTCCGAGCACGCAACAGTGGAGCATGCGGGGCCGCCCACGGCGCCGGCGGCGGCCGCAGATGACGCAACGCGGGCGGCGGAGGGCGACGAGGGCGCGCCGGCGGGGCAGCCCGGCGGCGAGACGCTCACGCCGCTGCAGGCGCTCCTGCGCATGTGCTGCCAGGAGGCGTGCCGCCCGGCATGCCTGTGTCCCCGCTGGAAGCGTGTCTGCTCAGGGGCGCGGGGCTTGGGCCAAGCAGGCGCGCGCGCGCGCGTGCCGGGACGCGCGCCGCCAGAGGCGTCTGCGCGAATGCCATGAAGGTGTCAGAGACTTAGGGCGCGGCTGCAAGTGGCAGCAGCCATGCAGGCCGCCCAAGTGGCCGGATGCACAGGCCGGATGGAGCGGCGCGCACTCCCGCAGGCCCGATGCAGCGTTGCAGGCGCATTACGGCGTTGCCAGGCATGGCGCGGCTGCCAGCGCGGCCCGTTGCCCAGCGTGCCCGCGAACAAGCATGTGCGTTGGCGCGCCGCGGCGCCTGCGCGCCTTGTGCGCAGCACTGGCTGTGACCCCAGCGCGTGAGGGTTCAGGGTTTGTCCATGCGCAGACGGACGCGGCGGCGCTGCCGAGCATGGATGCGCTGTTGGGGCGCCATGTGGACCTGGCCGCCGTGCGCAAGATCGGCGAGGGCACCTTCGGCGAGGCCTTCCGCGCGGGGTGCGCAGGCCCTGTTTGGGGTTTCAACCCTGCAAGGGGATTCAACACCCTGCTCTGTCCGGCCGCGCGGGCCGCGCCGCGCGCTCCCACGTCAGCCAGGCAGGCACGCGGGCGGCGGCGGCGGCCGGGCGCACGCCGCGCATGCGCGTGCCCCCCGGCAGGCCTGCGACGGCCACGCCCCCGTCGATGCATCTGCTGTGTGGCGCCAGCGATAGCAGGGACGCGCTGCGGCGCGCCGTGCACGCACGCATGCCATGCGGTGGTCGGCGCGCGCGCAGGCGCGTGGTGCTGAAGATAGTGCCGATGGAGGGCAACGCGCGCGTGAACGGCGAGCCGCAGAAGCGCGCCGGCGAGGTCGCCGCGGAGATGGCCATCGCGCTCGCGCTCTCCGACCTGCGGCATGCGGGCGCGTGCCCGGCCAGGCATCCCGGCGGCAGCCCGCCGCGCCGCCCGGCGCCCTCGCGCACCGTGCGGCATGCGTCACATGACTTTGACCAGTACCGCCCAGGACAGCTCCAAGCAGAAGACGGCATGCCTCCTGTTTAGATCTGACATCAGGGTGCCAGAAAATTTGGCATTTCCTTCGCATGGCGCGAACGGGCAGTTTGGCGCAGAGCGGGGTGGGTGTGGTGCGCAGACGCCGGCGCGGCGCCGCGCAACGCGACCACGGGCTTCATGGAGACGCACGGCGCGGGCGTGTGCCGCGGGCGCTACGCGGCGCCGCTTGCCGCCGAGTGGGCCGCCTGGGACGCGCGGAACGGCTCCGAGAACGATGACGTGGCCGGCTTCGGGCCGGGGCAGCTGTACGTCGTGTTTGTGGTCGCCGACGGCGGCGCCGACCTGGAGCGCTTCGACGTGCGCTCCGCGGCCGAGGCGCGCAGCATCCTGCTGCAGGCGCGCCATCACAGCCCCGCGCCGTCCCCGCCCCGCGCTCACCGGCTTGCACGCCCCGTGCATGTGGTGCGTTGGATGCTCAAGGTGTGCCCAGCCAAGATGCATCAGGTGCATCTCATTAGACAATGGGTTTGGTGTTTGCCAGATGCTGCTCGTCAAGGGGCCTGCGGCCATCTGGCTTGTCAACAGGGCACCGTGCATGCAGCCTGGCATGGTCCGCCAAGGCCGCCGCGCGCGAGCCGCGTGCGCGCGGGGCCGCCGCAGACGGCGCTGACGCTGGCCGTCGCGGAGGAGGCGCTGCAGTTCGAGCACCGCGACCTGCACTGGGGCAACCTGCTCGTGCGCCGCGAGGGCGCCGCCGCGGTGGCGCGCTTCCTGCTGCGGTACGCTGGGGCCCTAGGGGTAGGGTACGTATGTAAACGTATGTATATAGAGTGAAGCTGTGCTGGGAGACCATGTGTCGCATGCGCGCCATGCGATGAGGGCGGCGGTGCGAAAGAAGCGGCCACGACAGCGCCGCCGCTGCTGTGGCGGCGGGGCATGCCCGGCAGCGCGTTCTGCGGGCTGGAGGCTACACCCTGAGATCTCACTGCATGCACTGCATGCTGCATGCGGGCGATGGTTGCGCTCCACATTTTACAGTGCAGTCTGGCGAGCAGGGGCGTCGAGGTGGAGGTGGCGGCCGAGGGCGTGGGCGTGACGCTGATCGACTTCACGCTGTCGCGGCTGGTCACGCCCGACGGCGCGACCGCGTTCTGCGACCTGGAGGCCGACCCCGAGCTCTTCGCCGGGCCCAAGGGCGACTGCCAGGCGCGGCGCGCGCCGCCGCCCTGGTGGCCGCGCCTCTTTCCGCGCCTGCCTGCCCTGCACGCGGCCGGCATGCTACGCACGTGTTGCGCAATTCCGGCAGCATCAGGTATGTGTAGGGAGCTGCTGCGGGCCTGCGCCCGTGCAGACGCCTGACCCAGGCAAACCCTAGGGTCTGCACTCAGGGCGCCCCGCGCGCGCAGGCGGACACGTACCGGCGCATGCGCAAGGCCACGCGCGGCGACTGGGCCGCGCACGCGCCCGCGACCAATTGCATGTGGCTCGCATACCTGGCCGACACGCTGCTGGCGCGCAAGCGCGTGGCGCTGGACGCGGCGGCCAAGCGCGCGCTCCGCGCGTTCCGGTGCGGGCTCTCCCTGCCGCGCGCGCGCAGTGCGCCACTTCCGCGGTCCACTGGCCGTGCAACTTCAAGGGCCATGCAACTTGAAGGGTCTCAGCATCCAGGGTCAGCAAATGTGCCATAAGCCCTCGTCGGCAGCCAGGCTGAAAATGCATGCCTGTGGCCACCCTTGCCAGCTTCCGTGCATGCAGCTCATGAGCAGCGGGCTGTGTACCCATAAACATGCATGCAGGGCGCCGTGCTCACCTCTATCAAGCCACGTGCGGCCCAGCTGGCAGACACTGGTACGGCAGCCAAGTGATTCGTTGAAGCAGCATACACAGCTTGTGCGATGCTGTCATGTCTGGTTGAGCTGCCAACCGGCTGCTCGTCTCTTCCGGCAGGAAGCGGGCGCTGGCGTGCACAAGCTGCCTGGACCTGATCCAGGACGCGCTGTTCCAGGGCATGTGGCTGGCAGGCAGCGGCTAGCCTGCTTGGTATGTGTGCATGCATTTTACATCCCGTTTGTTACGTCAATTCTTGGTTTCCTGACTTTTTAAAGACAGAGCTGACTTTCTAAAGACAGAGCTTGAGCATGCTGATAGGTTACCAGCTGGGTTCTTGCTGAAGGAGGTGCCTCGCACCCCGAAGCCAGTGTCTATCCCTGAAAGATAGCGAACGTCACAAGATCTTCTGCGTGTATTCATCACCTTTGCACAAGCAGGCTGAGCTCAAGGCCAAGCATGATTGACGCGGTGCGCACCTTTGTGCGAGCACAGTAGCGTGAGCGCTTGGCTGCTGTTTAATTCAGCCTGCATCTCCTGTAGCTCTTTGAACGGCTCTCACCCTCAGAAGAAGAGGCAGAGTGTGTGCTGTCAAGACGCCTGGAGTGTGTCAGCACGCACTTCCTCGCTCTGCTTAAACTGTATAGCTGCTGTGTACACACCTGTGCTGACGAGTGCAAAGCGCGGCACTGTATGCGCTCACGCGCGCCTGCATTGGGGCGCAACTGCAGGGCACCAAGGAGGAGGAGGAGTGGCGCGGCAAGGAAAATGTTGGGGCGCCGCCGCACGAGGCGCAGGAGACGCTGCACAATGTCAAGGACTACTGGAAGCAGGTCTACATCGTCATGCGTGAGTCGATGCTGATGGCGTCAGTCATGCCGGGCGCATACCTGCACGCGTTCCTGGCGTCGGGGCGCGGACTAGCCGCAGCCAACGCCGCCGCAACAATCTACTGCACTGACAACGGCAAGACGCCTTGTGAGCGCCCGTCCTCGCGTGCCCTCGTGCAGCCTGCTCTCTCAGTTCTGGCTGTGGTGGCATCAGCGGACTGCTGTGCTTGTGACAGGCCGCATGAGCTTTAGAAGAGCCGCTGCACTTCCGCTGACATGCGGCCTGCTCAGGAGAGCCTCAGTTTTGTAAAGCGCCGCAGCAATTGTGCTGCAGGCGTAGCACGGACGACGGCCGCGCTGGTGCGCATGGGTCACATGCCCCTGATCCGGGACACCGTGGTGGTGGCATGCGACGGCGGCCGCGCGGACGTGGTTGCGGCGATCACGATGGCGCTGCTCGCGCTGCGCGAGGTCTGCATCGTCACCCAGATCAACAACGCGCTCGTGTCCGCTGGCCACATCGCCGCAGGCGCCAAAATCACAGGCGCGGACCCACACCCCCGTGCCCCGGAGCGTCAGTCAGCGCGTTGACATTAAGTGCCCCCCTGCACAGCTCAGTCTGGTGAGACCGCGGGCGTGCGGCGCAGGCTGCATGGCGCAGACGGTGGGGTCGGACATCTCGCGCATGGCGAAAAAGGCCGGCGCCAAGCTGCTGCCGGGCATCTTCTCGGACGACGGCGACGGGAATGCGGCGCCGTGCGACTCTGCCGGCGCCAAGGCCAGCAAGGCGATCGCCGATGGCAACCCGGCTGCCGCGGCCGAAGCTGCGCTCGAGGCATCCCGCAAAGACGACCCGGCCGTGCGGCCGGGGCCGCAGGCGGCGACCGGCGGCAAGGACCCCGAGGACGTGCCCCGCTCGATGCCAGACACCCGGGCTGCGCACGGCGAGGTCCAGCCTGCGCCGCAGCGCGCGGACAAGATGGGCTATGAGGCGCACGCGCAGGGCGTGGCCGCGCAGCACGGGGAGGGGCGCACACGCACCGCGGGCGAGCAGGGTCACACCACCCTAGGCGAGGTCGGCGAGAACATACGCGACAGCATGCGTGATGCGGTGCAAATGGTCACCGGCGGCGGCGGTGCGGGCGCGGCGGCCGCCGGCGAACCGGCCGCCCAGGCGATGCCGGCAGCGCGGCTGGAGGCCTCTGCGGGGCGTGAGGGAGCGCCGGCCTGACGCCCGGGGACAGTCCTCACGCCTGGGGACAGCTTTACAGCGCCGTTGCAGCTGCACTAACTTCCTAGGTTACAATCTATTGGTTTGTCTGTTAAGTGGCTGTGGCAGGGTTGCCACATTGTATTCGGCGTGGCGCAGGCAGGTTGCTGGGTTGCATAGCTCCCGCTCAGAATGGCTGCACCGCGATAGCGGTCAGCGCTGCTGTGGCTGAGGCAGGCGCCTCTGCCATTGCGCTCTGCCTGCCAGTGACTTTTGCAGCAGCTCCGCTGGGCACATAGACCGCAAGTGCTTGCGGTCTGTGTTCCCGGCAGAGCCGCTGCGAAGTCCACTGGCCCGCAGAGCGACGTGGCGTGGGGGCTTGCGCTCAATGTACCCGGCAGAGCTGCTGCAAAGCTGTTAAGGGCGCGTGGGAGGTTGAATGGTGCACGGCCTGCTTGGAGCAGTATTGCGGAATGCGGTGGTAGAGCATTGAAGCGGTAGAAAGTATTTGAAGCACTTTGACGACTGTCCCGCGCCAGCAGGCGTCTCTCTACGACTATACATCACTTGCAGTCCTCCATTTGCAGGCTACTGCCTGGTACAAGCAGTAGCTATGTGTTGCTCACGGCGTGCTTGCACAGATCGAGAAGCTATCATAGCTTGCACCGATAGCATATTGCACCCTAGGTGGGCAAACCTAGAAGTTTGAACTTCCTGGAGCGCAGGTTGAGCAAACTCGCGCCGGCACGCGACGCAGGCCATGACACAGACAAGAGTACTACAGACAAGAGTGAGCAAGGCAAAATGCGAATTGGCAGGCTGTGGCAGGGGGTGGCAGTATTGTTGGGCGCATGCCGTGCGCTGCGCCCCTGCCATGCCTGCACGGCGTTTGACATGTCCTCCTCTGGGTTTGCGTCCAGCCTGTGGCACATGATTCCAGCGCTGGGCCTGTTTGCAGAGAACGGCACATTCTTCGTGCGCCCCGCCTCTTGTTGCCTGCACGCACTGCCAATGCACCTCGGCCACAGCACAGCGCTGACAGTGCTGTCCACACGCAGGTCAACAACGCGGCCTTCCCTTGTGAGCAACCTCCTCCTGTCAGCTTGTTTGGGGCACGCTCTCAGCGGGTGCACGTAGCGCTCAACTCGCTGAGCACTTTACACGCCCGCGCAGACAAGTGCTCAGAAGACGGCGGCCTGCACGAGTTCTTTGAGTGCGAAGCGGCCGTCAGGTTCGGCCTGTGCTCCCGTCTGCATGCGCTTGGCTGCAGCTCATCAGTCGCGACCTTCCAAAAGTCAATGCCTGCACCTGTGCACAGGAGGCGCACGTGTTTGGTGCACACAGCGTGCGGGGCGGGGCAGGTGGACCGAGGAAGCGGAAATGATGGAACCTGACGCGCCGTGCCGGCGGACCTTCTCGCGCATGACCGCAAACACCATCCAGCTGGAGGTGCCGGTGAGGCCGGACGGCTACAGCGACCTCATCGAGCTGGCCATGCCGCAGGCGCGCACCTGCGCCGTGCTCCTGGGGCGCGCCGCGCTCCGCAGCTGTGCGGCGGCCGTCAGGCACATGCGCGCCCGGGTCGTCAACACTCGCACCGCTGCAAGGAGGCCAGCCTGCACACAAGGCTAGGCCAATTGCCAGGCAGCCCCGCTTGCTTGCTGTGCGATCGCGACAAAATGAGCGTGCCTGCGCCCCGCCAGGTCTGGAACCTGAAGCCGCACGTGCGGCTGGCGGTCGACCCGATGCTGGCGCGCCTGGAGCTCGCGGACAAGCCCACAATCGGCTTCCACGTGCGCGGCGGCGACAAGCTGCAGGAGGACAAGATCGGGTGCGCGGCTGCGCCCTCCGCGCCGGGGCGGCCGGCCGCTGCATGGGCGTGCCAGCTGACCCAGTCAGGCCGACGCTGCGGGTCAAACCAGTCGTGCGCGCCGCGCGCCCGCAGGAACCGCACGACCACGCTCGCGCACCACTACATTGCCGCGTTCGTGGACGAGAAGCGGCGCCTGGCCAGGCGGGGGCATGTGAGCCACCCCGCAGCGCGCACGCGTATGGAAAGATGTGCATGGAGATACGAGCATGGAGAAGCGGAGCAAGATCCGCTACTGTAGTCCGCTGCACGCCATGCCTAAAGTCCCAGACCCACCTGATCACCCAAGCACCAAAGCCCTCCTACGCACACACTGACCTGTGCGGCTCTGCATGAAGACCTGTGGCTCATGCCTGCTGCAGGCCCAGACGTGCCCGGCGCCGCTGAGCAGGGCCGCGCCGGGCGCCGCGCGCGCAGGCGCTGGGCAACGGCACGTGCGTGCTGGTCGGCGACGACGAGGCCTTCCTGGCCGAGGCGGCGGC
>JAABUP010010626.1_pt1 | contig 10810 bp, 12 predicted proteins | sample 5559201 | NCBI WGS metagenome assembly JAABUP01 (sample SAMN10711887, study PRJNA513373) | rock metagenome | isolation source: Antarctica rocks | place: Antarctica | reverse complement strand
GTCTGGGAAAGCTGCGATTGCAAAAGGATGTGCTCTTCTAACCAGCTCAGCGAAAAGGCACGAAGGTGTAGGGGAGTTTGGAACCGGAGCTGACATCGGAAGAAGCGCGAACTCGACGGAGGCCGCGAGGCACAGATGCTAGGCATAGCATTCCATTGTCACGCACCGCCAGTGCAACGGTCGCGGTATCCGTCGTCTGGGAAGTTGCGAGGATGGTATGGCAGGTGTTTTTCGACAAGTCAGCCTCTCGTGGAGCGGAGGCTCTCGGTTCGGTTAGCGCGAGTCGGCGCCTTGGATTCACAGATAGCACGTGTGCGCGGGGCCGTTACAGCCCATGGATGAAGCACCGCAGAAGCCCAGATCCCTGGTGCCGACTCCACCGCTGATGGTTTTCTCAAGGGTGTCTACTGCGCCAGACAGGAGCGACGCCAGTGAAAATTCCGGCAGTGCCGAGTCCAACGTTGGCAGGAAGTACAGGCGAGTCCACTATATAGCAGAATATCTGAGTCTCAAGCATAGTGAGGTGGCGTAGGAGTTCATGAGAGCATTCAATCCCAAGCTCACGGGTCAAGCCTATCAATCTTCCACCCCCCCTCCCTATTTCTTATATACTGAAACTGATTATTAGATATCACTAACGGGTTGGGTTTTTGGCTTAGCTTAGTGACTTAGTCTAGAGTCTTGACGTTAGGGTTTAGCGCAGTTTGGAGGCTTAGCACTTAGGGAATTCTAGCGCAGTGCGCTTAGCGGATCTAGTGTTTTCTAGCGCAGTGCGCAGCGCTAGTAGGTTGAGTGCGCCTTATAAGGCAGTTTATCGTATAGGAGATTAGGCATTACTTTGCTCTATACTAATATTTAGTATAGAGTTCTATAAGTAGTGCATAACTATATACATATACCTAACATATTACTATTATGGAGGCTATAGTATAAGGTAGAACTCTAGTATACTTAAGCTAAAATCTATATACCTTGCTATATTATTCCTATATCTACATTAGCGTCCCTCGTTAATCTAACGTCGACTTTGCACTTTATCTAACGTACTACGCCTATTGCAGACTAACATTAATATTCTAATTATAGTTCGCTAGCTAACGCCTAATTTAATCGCAATCGATGCAGACGAGAGGTCGCTACTCTTAATAAGTTTGCGCGCCTGCGTAATAATAACCTCCCCCTTATAGCGTAGCATAACGATAGTAACTTGAAGAGTATATACTGCTAAGCCTTCAATATAGGCCTATACTAATAACACACAGCTATGTCTAGCGACAGCGAGGTAAAAGTAAGGTTTTAATAACTATATAAGGTGAGTCTTAATTTTAGTATAGGCCCCCGCAAAACTAAGACGCTTAGCGTAGGGGAGCGACAACACTTATTGAGACGATAGTAGCACAATTCTACGCAATCGATGTATTAGAGCAAGTCGGCCAACAAACAGCGGTCTAACGTCTAACCCAGAAGCACTCTAGGATCTAGCAAAGTCACCTCAAAGGATTGGCAACATGATCAAACCTTTGCCTTCATTGTTGCCTGCGCCTTTTCCTCATCCACATACCCCTGGTCTTGCCAGTCCATCTGCGTAGTCCGCTTCAGCTGCGCTTGTTCTTCGCGATCAAGCGGCTTCGCGTCGCCAGACTTCCTCAGCTTTTTCGAGTCCGGCGTCTCGATCAAGTGCGCTTCAGATAGGTAGCTTTGGGAGAAGGTGTATGATCGAAACTCGGTATTGGCCCAACCTGTCCCGCAGAAACGCACCGAGTCAGACCAGTCTTCTGTGAAGAAGTGAAGGAAGCCGCCTGCAAATGAAAGATCAGTACCGTAATCAACAGCTCTCGTCTAGCAAGCTCAGTAATGACCGACCGTGAGTAACGACGACAATCTCCTTCTCCGGCCGAGCCATAAGCCACAACCTGGCTTCCTTCGCCCTGGCCTCAATCGCCGCCGGTAAAGGATCCCATTTGCCTCGCTTGCTATTCCAATCGGGCGTCACGAGACTCAAGTCCACTGGCTTGCCCTCAAACTCTTCTGCCAGCACGTCTAGAGCGCTACCAGTATCACATGGCAGATCGGACGTCTCTTGTAGTTCAGGGAGGGCAAGCACTTTCAGCCCATTCTTGTTGAGATCCTGTCCGAAGCCGAGCAGAGCGGTACGCATTGTGCGTTTGAGTGGTGATGCCACGACGCAGTCGACGTTGGCGTGGTAGGGGAAGTTCTGGGCGAGAAGGCGGCATTGTTCCTCGCCGAAGGGTGTAAGCTGCGGATCCGGCATCGTATGGTTGGCGACGTTGAGGTTGTGGTAGCCTTGGGCATGGCGGACGCAGTGAATGATGGGAGCCATTGCGATCGTAGGTCTTGGTGATCTAAATGCTGCTGTGGGCTGGTAGTATGAGATACTTGCGAGTAGTGATGCGATATGTGTAGGTTTGGGGATGTGTATGCTCTCGTCGAACAACAAGGACCAAAGAGATGTGGAAAAGCTCTAGATGGAGGCTTCTTGCAGTTTCCTTACCAGGTTTGAATCGCAGGAGCAGCAATTAGAGTGCGCGCTATGAAGCAGTCGCAACGGCCATGGTCCGGTATGAATGAGGTCTGGAGTCGCGAGTGGGATGCATGACGGACTCGCAAAGCATGCCGTATCTACTGCTTTAAGACAAGCGGTAGACGCTGGGCTCTGACAGCGTGAGAGTTATGGGGCCACGATGTTCAGGAAATCGATCCAGTTGGCTGTTGAGGAACTTTGAAGCTGAATGTGGGAAGAAAGTGACCCGGCCTACCTGCCTTGTTGAGAAGTGCGCGAGACCTTCTACCGAGTGACCGAGGTACATGTATGATGTACATGTACCTTATGCTCTGTCATCGAACTTGGTTACATGCTCATGAGAACCATACGAACGTAGTACGCCAAGTAGACTGACTCCACTCCCACTGAATTCTGCCGACGAGGACAGCCAGTCGTGCGACGGAAGAGACAGCACGATCGTGCGTACATCAAATATACATGTAGCTGTTGCTCAACATTTTGCCGGCTGCGTCCTCCCAATGTTCCCCAGATGCGCCGACTCGCAAGCCAGAAATTCATTACTTCCAGTCGTTGCCCCAAAGCTTCTGCCATCCTCGTCCTTGCGGCTTTGCAGCCCCAGTCGCTCCGAGACCGAGCCCTCCTTTCTCCACGTCTTGCGCGGCGACTCCAGCACCAGGCCCAGCTGTGAGACCCCCATGCTTCGCTGAACGCGCATCCACCCTTGGCGAAGCCAGCCTACCCGCATTGACCGCGGTCCGTCTGTTGTTGGCCCCTGGTGTCCTAGGAGTTGGCAGTGCTCCCCCCCGCCCAGTGATACGTCGCGACGCCCGGCGGATAGATGCCCGTATATCCCACTGCCGACGCTTGGCTACCACAAAGAGGATTGTTGACGCGACTATCATGTTGTCAGCAGACTATATTGAGGATAAAACGTAAGCTGGGGGGTGACCTAATGCAAAAGAGAGTTACAATGACGACCACGACAATGATGGCTGCCAAACCGCCCTTGCTGATGCTGAAGGATGATCCTGACCCGGAGGCACCTGCATCTGTGTTCACAGCCGCACCGCTGCCGCTGCTGCCACCATCGTAAGCCGTTGCGTTGCTCGAGGTCTGAGCGGTCGCCGCTGGCGCAACTGTAGACACTGCTTGCGCGGCTGTGGAGATCGATCCCGCACCAGAGAGAGTGCTGCTAGCGCTTGTAACGAGTGTACTCTTTCTTGCTGTACTCGAGGCGGCATCCGTAGCGACCTGCCTCACTGGTCCACCGGCAGAGAGACTCGAGGTGGCGGTCGGCGGGACGGTCACGTATTCGGTAATTGTCGCGATCTGTGCCAGTGCGTGTCCGGTGAGGAGAGGGAGAAGGAGGAGGGTTGAGGCCCGCATTCTGATGGCGCACTTCGCGCTGTGTACGCAGTACAATGACGAGCGTGAGACAGCTTCCCGGTCTGCGAAGGCTTTCCACGGTGTTGAAGACCAGCTTGCAGTCCGCTACTCGATAAACCGGAAGAGAGGAAAGACAAAGAGGACTGAAATTGGCCTACCTGGACACTTACCATCCGTGCCACTCCAGCTGTTGCAGGCGCCGACCGACGGATGTTCCCAAGGGTGACGGGCCATGCACCGCGCCGTGATCTGGGGTCCAAATGTCGGCGGCGCCAATAACGCTCGCGGTCACCGTCAGGCTACACTTGAGGATGTCGAGACAGGCGCTTAAAGAGTGGAAGTGATGTAAGTTGCGACGCAAGATGATTGGAGGTCGAAGTCTACGGGCGCTACGGGATCTCCCGGGAAAGAGAGCAGGGGTCCGTGCGGTATGGCTTGGCAATACTGATGGCACAGGACCTCATGCGTCCATCAATGTCGGAATTCCATCTGCCCATCCGAGCGGTACATGAACGACAGCCTCTCATGCTCTCTTGACAGTGCGAAGTGTACCGTACGCGCGAAGACGCATTGCTCCGAGTCAGGGATTGCATTACGCAGTTCATTCGTGATACGCGATGTCTGGCAGGACTGCATGCAGTACTACTCCATCGTGGCATCATCGTCCTCCTCTTCCTCTTCAAGCGCTTCGTCATCCGACTCCCCATTGCCATCAGCCCCGTCCCTCTCATCCTCTTCTACGCCTTCCACGTCGCCACTCGCATCTACCTCTCCCGGCTCCGTACTCGGGACTGGCCCATGCGCCCCCACCGACGCCCGTCCTGTTCCTGTCCCCTTCGGCTCGGCCTTCATTCGCCTCTGCGTCAGCTTTTGCTTCTCGATGATCGCATCGACCTCCTCGTCGTCATCATCCCCAATCAATGTGGCGCTTCTCTGCGTCCTCCCATTTCCCCCATTCTGCTCGTCAGCCATAGTGTCCTCCTCATCCAATTCCTTTGCACGCCGAATCCGGTCGAGCTTGCGCCGCAGTACCGGATCGCGGTGCAAGTCTTTCTTCGTAAGTGTCTCGCGGCAACCGGTGCAAGGACATTGCACCGAGCCCCGTGTAGGCGAGGTCCGGAGAAGTTCGAGGATGGCCGTGGCTTCGAAGCTGTGACTGCACAGCTTTGAACTGAGAGGATCTTGAAATGGTTGCAGAGTCACTGGACACTTGGTGCTGATTGTGGCGCGGAAGATAGCAATATCATCGTCGTCTTCATCCGCGTGGGCACCACTACGAGTCTTGGTGACACCCGGAGGAGGCATCTCCTGTTCCTGCGGGAACCAAGTCCGGGTATGCGGTACATCCACATCGTTATCGGGATGTTGCGCATCGTGGACCATTTGTTTGAAGTTAATGTAGTCATCGTTCTCCGCGTAGCGCGTCATAAGGCTAGTCGATTGGTAGCGTGTCTTTGCGTCATCCAGCTTGCCCTTGAAAACATCTATGGGTGCGATTTGGGGCTGTGTGCCACCTGCTGGATCGGTCGGCGTGAAGGGTTGGACTTCTTCCTCTTCACCGTCTTCGTCGCCCGACGCACTGCCTTGCCGGGTACGACGCTGTGTACGCACTCCCTGTGTCGCAGCTTGAGTGGCATTGAGTCTCGCGTCATCGGACGTCTTTGCCAGACTGTCCTTGATGTGCTGAACGTTCTGCTTGCCATCGATCATCTTCCGCATGCTCTCCTCCATCCGATCCGTCATGCGCGTGACTTTGTCCTGAAGCTCATCCAACCCACGCACCAAATCGTCGTCGCCATCCTCCGTGCGAGCCTCTCCATCAAGGCGTTTTCGCTTGGCAAGCGTCTTCCGGCCCTGCGTGAGTCGGTCGTTGATCTCGGCCGCACCGGTCGAGACGGCAGACTGAGCTTCATCCAGGTGCTTCTCAAGCCTCTTTAGATCCGGGTTGCGTATCAGGTCCGCGATCTGTCGCTGAGCAGCCGGTGTAAGTGAGAAAGTGGGCAGCTCGTACTCGGGTAGTTGGCCAGCGGTGCTGCGGACAGCTGTCGGGCCTACCGATTTTCGATGCGTTGCGGATGTGCCAGGCACGAGAGACTGACGGGCGGTACCGCGATACGCCGGAGTGGCTCGCACGCTTGATGATGTGGCCATGGTGAGGCTCAAGAATGTTTACTCCATTCATGGACATGTCGCGTCTTCACCCAGAACACGCGAAGTGAACACGCTAGCGGCGCAAGCACATTGATCCACCTCACCCTCTCCTCTTCGCACTTACTTACCACTTCCACCTCTGCCACGATACGTTTACCTCACCTACGGTTTTTCATGGCACCACGCGCGAGACAGTACTAATGCCATCCATACGTACGCCGGACATCGCATTGATCAACATTCAAACGACGCCATGTGAGATGGAACACAATGTCGTTTCTTTGAGTGGAGAATATCATGGACGGTGCTACCTTTCTCAGCAGGCTGCTCCACGCTCATTGACTTCGTGATACTGGAGCGCAGTCCTTGGAACTCTCACGGCAGCACCGAACAGCCTCTCCCTTGGTACCCACATGACAGTCGATCAGCGGCTGCAATACTTACCATCTCCTGTAGGTGTGTCTCCCGCAACACCTAAGCTCCCAAATGGAAACATGCCCTCCGACGTCGGCACCCCACTCACCTATGGAGTGTTAGCACGCATGCTAGCAAGGTTCGGAGTGGTGATGGGAGTGAACGTACCCCATGAAACCACGCCACACGCGACGGAGTATACTGCTCCACCTTGGGCTTCAACACCTCATCGTGCAACTTGATATCGTCGACGGTACCGACACGTGGGAGGCTCAGTCCAGGGAACCCCGAACTCTGCCTGTTCAGCAGCGTCCCGCAGATGCTGCAGAAGGAGTTCGTCATCGTGTTGTGGCTGTCGATTGTCGCGCTCTGGCCCCAGCGCGTAAGCTTTTCTTCGCCGGACAGCCAGTGCATGTCCGAGTCTTTGAGAATGAAGTTGGTGGCGAACATGGACGTCGAGACTTTACGACAGTCTTTACAGGAGCAAACGAAGACCGTCTGGACGCTCGAGAGGGCCTAGATCGAGTTGTCAGGTCCTTGCATTTCTGGGACATGAAAGTGGCGTCTAGCTTACGAACTCGTACTTGCAGGCGCCGCAGAAGCAGCTGGCCGTTGCTGTCTCGGAAGACATTGCGGGCGACTTGCTCGCTGAACAGATTCGTAAGAGATGGCAAAAGTTCGAATGCTACTGTGGCAGGTGGTCGCTTGGAGATGTCGGGACTGAGAGACTGCCAGAGCGATGCTGCCCAGCTCTTCTTATATCAGTCCATCAAGTCCTTCCCAGAGCATGTTGCTCGCCGCTCAGCTCGCCGTCTTGCACATTGTATCGAGCATTCGCGCCTCGGCACCGAGAATCCTTCGACCCCAACCTCTCTCGAATGAACGACCGTAGAACCTTGCATGATTGGCTTCGAGCATCCTGCGAGGTTGAACGCTGGACGATGTGTAAGGCCTTAGTGATTAAATGTGGAAGACTCCTGTGTTATGTTGCGTTGCAGGTCGAGGCGGTTGGAATGCATACCTTACCTCGGACGAATACTAGCGTGAATCCTTCCGAGAATCCTGCGAGATTCAATGCCGATCGCTCATCGATTCCATCCCGTCCACAAGGCAGCGGTCTGAAATTCCGCAATCGAAGTCCTGTGTATGGTCGAAGAGGCATGACCGGACACTCTACACTGTCTGTTATGCTGTATCGATGAGGGGAGTCGACGTGAAGACACAGCCAATCAGAAGAGCCAACGATCCGGCGCTAGTCAGGGACGATGTGTCCTCGACATCAGTTCTCGATAAATCATTGTTGATGACTTGGACATCCCTATCTCATCACTACGCTCGATCACTCCACAACTCCGACAACGCCTCCAATCACTGGCCAATGGCGACTTAGACAGCATCGTGCAGATCCTGCGTCCTCACTAGCAACTCCCCACCGTGTCCATGGCTCTGAGTACACACAATGCAATGCGCAAGCCGGCAAGGCGAACTTCACTTGGTGATGAAGTTAAGGTAGTCGGCCACAATGAGCGTCACCATGGCGTGAGGTGCTATACGGACGTAATAGGTTCTGCAGCACAGTCAGCACGTGATGCATTTGAAGTCGTCAAAGGACTTACGAGAAGCCCCGGTAGAACCTCAGCGGACCCTCTTCGGCAATGACCTTTTTGAAGCAGTCGAACATGCCCTTGTATGGCAATGTGCCATCGGGCCCTCGAGTCTGCTTCTGCAACCGAGTCTTCATGAAGTCGAATGGCAGCGAGAAGAACGAGGCGAAGAAGCCGGCAACGGCCGACGCGGTCAGTGTTTGCGCTCGCGGGCCCATTGAGGTGTCCTTCAGCCGGGCTTTGGCTTCGGAGAAGAACGCAAGCTGTCCGAAGTTCAGAGCCATAGCGCGGACGACCGTCGGGTATGCTCCAGCCCAGAGTCGAGCCACGCCTTCAGTCTTCGCTATTCGCATGAGAGCGTCGCCGACACCACGGTAGTTCGCTCGCTGGCCAGCAGGCTTCAGACCGTCGGACTGCATCCGGATGAGCGCCAGATCTGCAGGGTTGCCAGCCATGGCGGCCAAACCACCAGCTGCTAAGCCAGCGGTTGCCCGCTCACCGAAGCCTATCTTATTGCCCTTCGCCTCGGCTCTCACCGTCAATCGCTTCATGAAGGTATCGAAGAAGCCCAGCCGGGCGGTTGTGTACACAGCTTGCCGTAACAGACCCGCGGATAACCCGGTATACAAGTCCATCACCTTGCCTGCCGCAATGATATCCCTCGTCACACTCATGGGTGTGGGCTTGGGACCGGTCTTGACGCCCTCGCCTGCAAGCTGCAACCGCACTTTGATCATGTCCACGGGCTGGATCACGCTGGTCGCTACCATACCTGCCGCGCCGCCGTTGATGAAGGGTAGAGCGCCGCGCACGAACGGCGAGTGAAGGAAGCTCTGTGTTGCCGCTTTGGGGTCCTCGCGGACCTTCTGCATGGCCGCTGGAGCATCCGCAGCAATGTCCTTGGCTGTTGCCAGAGCCGCCTCGCTCTTCCGCTTTGCGGCTTCCACTGCCGAGCTCATCTTGTTCGCGGTGGAGATTCAAGTACAGAGTCCGGATGGAGCTTGAGCGCTGCGTATGTTGGAACCTCAGGTATGCCTTTGACGTGTTATGCCTTTGACTTGTGATAGGATCGCTCCGAGCTCTGGATCGGCTGCAAGAGTGGTGTTAGTGGGTATGTTACTGGCCGTGATGTACCATGCAGCGGGCCCAGAAAGCAGATCTAATTGTGTGTAGGCAGTGAAGGTCAACGACTCTTCTGTCTTCGAAGACTCGTGCCATGCTCCACATAACAATGCCTTTACTGCGGCCGAGGGATTACTGGGCCTCGACTCACATGAAGCTCAACACTGCCTGACAGCGAAGCCGGTGCTTGCTGGTAGTCTGCCCCGCAATCGGAAGCTCTCACATCAGAAACTCAACCACTGGAACGTAGACACAATTCCTGGATGTTACGAAAGCTGGATCGTGAATCTAGAAAGTACACAACGAGTTCAACCAAGCACTCGAGGCGTTGTGCACGAGAGAGGAGTTGCCAGAGCAGCCGAAGGTCACTCGTGTGCCTTTTTGTGAACCAACTCACCTGGAGCTCCTCCCGCCTGACCGCCGCAGGTACTTTGTACTTCAACTGCGGGGAAGGGGTTCGAGGCTGCAAGACGCGGCCATTCGGCGGCACTCGGTCTGCACGAGCTGCTTGCTTGCGGCTCGAAGGGTACTGCAAAGGTGATACAACGATCCGGCCTGCAGCGTCAAGCTGGAGGATTTTCACTGGCAACCAGATTCGTGTCGTCAAGGTGCCTCCTCTGGCTATTCGTCGAACGGAACGGTCGGGGCTGGTTAATGTGCGGTGCGGCAACCAGAGATTTTGTAAAGAGCTGAATTGAGATCCTGCGATCAGCTACCTCAAGACGACAGCATCGTGGCCATGGTTGATCATCATGCCCATGGACCAGGCCGTATGAGTGCCCTCCTGGAGGTGGCTAGTTGGCTCTCCACTTCGTTCCAGCGTCTCCGAACGGTGCGGCAATTTTCTGCGCTTTTTCTGGTTGATCTCATAATGTTCACGGGGCCGATGGGGTGCGGGATTGGAAATGTGGTGGAGGGGCGACGGAGCGTGGGTGATATGGTACACCGCCGGTGATGAGCTTGGCTTGTCGCGCGACTGTACGTCGAAATTGTACTTACAACAGTGCTCTGGGCTCTCTTGACTATCGACGGTGTCAATTGTACCTGTACCTTATGGTCTTTGCGTTTGACAACGAAGTGTTGCGTCCATGTCCCGTCGTCCTTTTCCCACCTCAGCCCTACATGGGCCCGCCGCAACACTCTACATGCACTACTACCTCATAGACCGCCACCAACTACATGTACTTGCTCGCGGCCTGCACACATCCTGTCTATATCATGTACTCGCTGGGGTTGCTGCCATTCAACAGCCGTGACACTGCCTTCGCGGGCCTATGTCGATTCACGGGTAGGAGCTGAGCCGCCATTCTCGTCGTCTTCTCATCTCGGCTCATACCCAATCCACCAACAGCTTTGTTACCTCTTCCCGTTTCATATCTCTCCTTCACTTCGCCGAGCACGATGCAATTCCATCTTAACGGGTTCAAGGGCTCCAGGGACCCGCTTCAGCTGCTGCATACCGGCGAGCAAGAACCGGACTTTCAATCCTCATTACCCGAAGAAGTCGACGTCCTGATCATCGGCGCTGGTCCAGCCGGTCAGCTCCTAGGAACCCAGCTCTCGCGTTTCCCCAACATCACGACTCGCATCATCGAGTCCAAGCCTGCAC
>JAABUP010010625.1_pt1 | contig 10814 bp, 12 predicted proteins | sample 5559201 | NCBI WGS metagenome assembly JAABUP01 (sample SAMN10711887, study PRJNA513373) | rock metagenome | isolation source: Antarctica rocks | place: Antarctica | reverse complement strand
AAGCAGTCTTGCAAACATGTCTGGCAGAGGCAAGGGTGGCAAAGGTCTTGGCAAGGGAGGCGCAAAGCGTCACAGGAAGGTTCTTCGTGATAACATCCAGGGTATCACTAAGCCAGCCATCAGGAGATTGGCTCGCCGAGGAGGTGTCAAGCGTATCTCAGGCCTTATCTACGAAGAGACCCGTGGTGTTCTCAAGGTTAGACATCTCTAACCAGCTGAAGTCTTGGGGGTCAGCCCACTGTTAGCCTACTGGATGTTGTAGTGCTGTTCATGTTGTATTGCTTGTAGTGCTTTTCTTGTACGACCTTATCACAAGGCTTCAGCTGAGTTGTCTGTTATTAATTTACAGGTGTTTTTGGAGAACGTCATCAGGGATGCAGTCACATACACAGAGCACGCTCGCCGCAAGACAGTCACTGCCTTTGACGTCGTGTACGCACTGAAGAGGCAAGGACGTACCCTGTACGGCTTCGGCGGTTAAGCACACAAGCTTATCCACATTCAAACCACAAATGGTGTTATTTCAACACCACCTGTGTGGGAATCTTGTGCTTTCTGTCTGCTGTTTCCTTCAAGTATTACTAAAGACACATAGATATCACAGCTAAAACGCCACATGATTGGCAGAGAAGATCGGAGGCAAGCTAATTTTGGTGTGCAATTGTGCCATACATTAGTGTTTAGCAATTTATGCTGCTTACTTATGCTGCAAGGATTTCTTAGAGTTGACAAGCAACACAAAGAGGCTAATCATCATGACATGCTTGTTGGCCTGACATAATGTTACAAGTGATGTGTCTCATTGAGAATACCTCCTCTGTATGATCTTGTTTGCTGATGCGTTTGCTGTGCATAGACTTTATATATAAAGCTATATAGTGCTTGAAGAGACATACTGTCGGCATTGTGCAATTCGACATTTGCACGCCATTGATTTCATCTATGGAGCAAGTTTATAACCACAGTTGAACACCCGTGCGAGATGCATGCATGTTTGTCTGCAAGGCAAAGTGCACCCTTCAGCCATGTCACATGGGCCCCATGTGTCTTAAACATCCACATATCAGCTGAGCTAGCAGGCCTGGAGTTAGCATCAGGAATGTGATGTAAGCTACATGAACAACACAACTTTCACAGAGACTTCTGCTGCTAGCCCATAAAGGCATGTCAGTGACATCATCCGCATTATGGGCTTGCCAGTATGCACGCCCAGGTGCATGCAGACCAGGTCAGTGGTCTCCAATTGGTTTTCTAACCAATTCTGACAAGCGTGCTCCATTGATCAGTCTCATGTGCCACAGACTGCATGAGCCTGCAAGGCAGTGGTGACAAGGTGTAACTGTACAGTGATTCTTCTTCATGACAACGCCGCAATGTTGGTTGCGTTCCAGCAGCCATGAGCTTATGGTCTGTTGTACGTCTTTTAAGCTTGAGGCACCTTCTTTCGTTTATGGTGTCGTGCAGGCAAGTTATGGCATGTGCTGTCAACAGAGTCTGTTGTCTGAGGTGTTTGAACAGCTCATGTGGGTCTCATGTTTCATAGACAAAATCTAATGTCAACCTGTAAGGGTGGCCGCTGTATGTGCAACTTGACATATTATGCAATTGCAGCAGCCAAAAGACCTGCCCTTGCCTGAGCCTGTACGACTGAATAACACAGCTGTAAAACACATGGCTGTGCGTGCCAAAAAATCCTCAATCCGCACACGTGACGTACCTGTGGTCTCTCTCCTCTTCGCGGTTTGGCCCTCCAACGCAGGTGCAGATGCGTATGCAAGTGCAATGTGTGCATATGCAGATGTCCATGCAAGTGCAATGCTTATGTGTATGCATATGCAAATGTCTATGCAAGTGCAATGCATATGTGTATGCATGTGTGCAAGTGCAATGCATATGTGTGTGTGTGAATGCAATGCATATGCATATATGCGATGAAGATGCAATGCACGACAGCTCCGAACTCGGGAACCCACGAAGTTGCTACCCGACGCCGTAGCCTGATCTCAATCTCCGTCAGTACCAACGCGCGCAATGAGGTATGGGTCTACTCAAACCCTGCATAAAACCCTAAGACGATACATGTGCAGGCAAATGCCATGCCATGTTTCGTTTTCTGATGAAACACTGCATCTTAGTCAAATGGGCTAGCTGGCCCAAACGACTGTAAAATCCCTGACTAGCTACCATCAAGGGTAAAAAACATGAGAGGTCGTTTCAACATCCCATTGTCACAGCGGCAAGCCTCAGGCCAGACTATGAAAGAACTGGCTGCGCCAGGGACCAGAACAAAGAGCAGTGGATATTTGTATCTTCTCTACTAAGCTCTGAGCAGCAATTTTGCATTGCAAAAAAACGCGCTTGCCTGCAGCTGCAAGCCTCTCTAGAGAAGATCTTGATCAACTGACGTTTTGAAACAGCCTGACTTGTGCAGAGCATGGTCTGAGTAACACTACGTACGTGTGTAAGCGACACAAATTTCTCTTTCATCTCTCTAAATGGTCTTGGGGCCTGAGCGCAGCATCTAAGCGCAGTCAGCTAACAGGGCTGCTGGCTATGGACTGCGGCGTTTGCACCATTACTTGCTGTATGACTTACTGTCTGATCAGTCCCTGTTTATGAATGTAGTGACTGGACATTGACATGCCTGAGTGTTGAAACTTCAACAACGGATTCATACCACTAAGAAAAAAGGCCCCACAGCGGGGATCTGTGGGGGTGCAAGGCGGGTGCAGCCTTGGGGGTTTTAGGTTGAGAAACCCTCGGCTTCATTTGATCAGTCTTGGCCGAATCGAGAGCCGAAACTCGGACGTTACGGCTTGTATCCTGCCCGAGCGTTTGCATCACAGCGACCTGGTAACTTGGCACTCACACATTGCCCAGTCGACTTGACGATTGTCTGCTTCACCGGGCTTGGGACGGCACGCGCACCTGTTGACAAGCGATACTGTGAGCTGTTGGACGCACGATCAACTCTTCTGCGCTTCAGTACATCGGCAAACGCTTTCACTCGGCAGACATGACTAGTCTGCTGGCGGGGGGCTTGGCAGCAGGGTTTTTGAAGTCCTGGGGCATGATATTGGTCTCAGAGATTGGTGACAAAACCTTTTTCATCGCAGCGGTCATGGCTATGCGCAATTCTCGGCAATCGGTAAGCAAGATGTGCTGTTTGCACATCACGGCCTCTTGGGCTTAAGCAAGGTCATCATGCTCTGAGGCCTTACATTCAATGTAGGTGTTTGGTGGAGCAGCTGGTGCTTTAGCAGCCATGACTATTTTGTCTGCACTCATGGGATGGGCAGCACCATCGCTGGTACTTTTCCCAGCATCACCTGCCTCTTGAAGTCTCAAAAGGCCAGCATGATATAAGCTTATGGCAACATGTGCTGCACAGATATCCAAGCAGTATACGCAGTATGGAGCAGCGCTGCTGTTTTTTGTATTTGGTTTCAAGATGCTGTATGAAGTTATCACTGCTGTGGGAAAGGTAAACCATTGCGTGCTCTCTGTGCCATGCATGCCAATGACGGCAATCTTGCATTGGTCATTCAACCTGTGGTGGAATGTGCAATTTTCTGGGCCAGGGCGCCGTGCATGCAATTTCAGCAGGTCTCCCATGTACATTGCGCCTGCGCGCATGCACAATGACGCTGTGTAATGAGCATGTTCTGCATATGTTGAGTGTAGGCACTTGTGGCCTCAGGGCCGTGTCATGACTGTAGTTTTTGGTCATTTTCCCGTTTGCATCCTTTCTCTCCTCCTTGACTTTCCTCTTCCTCTTGATTGCTTCTTCTACCTCACCTGTCAAGGCAGGGCTTGGCCAACCAGGAAAAACTGCAATGTGGCTGCACAGATTCAATGGCACAGTGAGGACACTACACTCATCTTGATAGGCAAAATGAGTTGATTTCACTAAGACATTAGAACCAGCAACATGTACACCACACACATGAGCAAACATGTATGCTGGGTTGGCGCAACCAAACATCAGAGCCCAATGAAGCGCCCAATGCAACAAGATTTCAAGACGGCCAAATCAGCATTCAGATAGCACAAGTTGCAGTTCAATGCCAGGTGTACAGCTTTAGTCATATGTGCAATATGCAGGGAGATGAAACATCAGAGTGGGATGAAGCTGAAAAGGATGTGAAAGCAGCAGAAGCTGCAAAAGTGAAGCAGAATGGCAAGCCCACTAATGGTGGCAAAGCAAACACCAAAATTAATGGCAAGCAACAAGACGCGCTGAGTCAGCTGTTCTCACCGGTGTTTCTTGAAGCTTTCATTCTCACCTTTTGTGCTGAGTGGGGAGACAGAAGTCAAATAGCAACAATAGGTGGGCCCTCATGCTGTGCGGGCTTTTTATAACTAAAGATTGCATGACAGCCTGTTCAAACAGTGTGCTGCGCTGTCTTCCAAGGTCGGACAGGCCTTGGTTCAGGCAAGAAGAGCATTGACAGACGATGCTTCTGGTTAGCCTCATGTCATCGGCCTTAAAACTTAAACCCTAAACCCAGTCTTCACCAGAGCACTCACTAGAGCCGGTGCATGCGCACCCTGTTCCTTACAAACGACCAGAAGACAAGCAAAACTGACGGAAAAGCATGTTTTAATTTTGTTTTACAAAGTGGGCGTGTCAAGGGTGTTTGAGTGTGGTATTTTTGCAGCTTGCATACAGTTGCTGCAGCTCTGGGAAAGAGCAATCTCAGAAGGATGCTAACATACTGCTTGCTTGTATTCATCAGCATGCTGGCCCATATTCAGTGTGTGTCGTCACACTTTGGCAACATGGCTGGCCCGTGTCTTATTGCTGCTGGATGACATTCAGTGTGTGCTGCTGTTGACATTCATTGTGTGTCGTCACGTACTGAGTAGCAGGGCTGATCTCTGGTGTGATGCCACTGCTGTCAAGCCATGAAGGCAGGGCTACCAAAGTCTGTGATCTCTGAATGCATGACTCCCAATATGTCAGCCGTACAGCTGCCGTGGCTCTCACATATTGGGAGTCATTCACTCAGAGATCACAGACGTTGGTAGCCCTGCCTTCATGGCTTGACGGCTGACTGATATCTGACTAATCCACCCACAGGGATCTACCCATAGGGAGAAGACAAGTGAGTACTGTTACAGTACCACTATTACACTACTGTTGTTGCATCAATACTGCTCTACCACTCATTTCCACTAGTGCTGTGACAGCGTTGTCGCAGTGTTTCATGCATGTGCAGGGCTTGCATCATCTGCTGATGTTATTAGGGCAAGACCAGTAAGAGTCTTATTTACATAAGACCTCATTGTGTGTGATGCAGGGCTGGCGGCGTCCGCCAATGTGGTGGGGGTGAGCCTGGGGGGCATCCTGGGTCACTGCATGTGCACGGGGGGTGCAGTGCTGGGAGGGCGACAAATGGCGGCCTATGTGGCTGAAAGGACACTAGCGGTAATCATCCTTCTTGAAGGCAGTTTGTTCTGATCTTGTATGGAGAAGCTATAACATACTCATTGGCCTGGCCTGGGTTTGAGCAGTGAGGAGTGTTTGGTTCGGCATATGCATAGCATAATGGTTGTGTTCAATGGCAGCTTGTGAATGATGTACATGATGCTTCGGCAGAGTGCCATCTCGCATACTTGGGTTTATTCTCATGGTACTTGATTTAGTCAGAGTTGACTGCTGGATCTGCTTGACATGTATGTGTTTTCAGTTTTCAGCATTTGGCACAGATCACTTACACTGCAAGGCTAATTGCCAATGTGGGTGCTGCAGATTACTGGAGGCGTACTGTTCTTGGCTTTTGGTGTTCATGCTCTGTATGAAGGCATGTATGACTTAAGCTGACAATGGGCAGCAAAGCTAACCACAGGGTGCAAATTAGAATTTTGTCTTCACGAACTGAATAAACAAAAGTATGCGTAGTTATTTGCTTCCTTGCTTCAAGTGCTATTTGTCTTTTACTGACGCTCATTGTCTTAACCCTGTTGCACGTCACTTTTTTTGATGTTCTGATATGTATGAATACACTGTACAATTTGGCAATGGTTTGGGGATTGCATGGGTGTGACAAATGTCCAGTATATTTTTTAGCAGCTGATGTGTGCAGAGTGATCACGTTTAAAGCACAAGCCGTGCACACATGTTCTGACATATATCATGCCTTCAGCTCTAAAATGGTCAGCATGAGGCTGATGCTGCACGCTGTCATATGATGCTGCTGCCAGCAGCATACAGTGTAGGATGCGTTGTGGTGTCAAGTCATCACAAGGCTACCGTGCAGTACAATAATGATGTAGACATGTTAAATGGATAATAACAAATGCAGCCAGTGATGCACCAGTGGATTTGTGCATGGTGACATGTTGACCCTCAAAGGCAAGCGACAGGAGAACATGTAGAAGCAAGACCTAATCCAAGACAACGTGACTACCGAAATTTGAGCATATGAACTCGTGAAAGCACAGATTGTGCGAGAAAGAAACTATAGTTGCTCACGTTTACTGTGCTAAGCAAGCTTAAGTTTTGCAATGGCGTCATGCAAGACTCTGTGTGCTAGTCTCACCTATCTATCTCTCCTATTTACCGGGCCGATCCTACTGTACACCCCACCCTACCAAATACACGCTACAATGCCAAAGAATCCTTTCTCCAACCAAACATTTCATAAGCATATTGACTGCCTAAACATCCGGAGTACAGCTTTGATTTGCCTTTTCTGACCCAGTGCCTCTCCTTGTGAAATCCAGTCTTGGCATGAAGACCATTGTCGGTGCTGGTCGCATGTGTTTGTCCAGCTGATGTCCTTTTCTCAGTCACACTTGGAACTTGGGAACATACTCTTATTGCAGCATCTCAGCAGTGAGAACCTCAGGAAAATGAAAGCAACACTCTTACGCACAACATCAGAATGGCAGTTGTTGTCCGAAACTTCAGGGACATGTCGCCTTGGAGCACGTGACTAATCAGCGGCAAAGCAACATGGCATGTCTTGACCCTGCTAAATAACAAAACCCCCGAGTGAAACCTCAAAACCCCATATTTGCTTCAATCATGACTGATCACTTGGCAGGTACGCAGGGCCAGCAGCCGCTGCATGAGTAAGGGCATAAAGCGCATAGCTGAGACATGCTAAAGCTGCTGCCTGCAGAGCACAAACCGATATCAGCAAGAGCACTGGCAATGTTGGTGGTGCCAGCTGGATTATCTGCAGAATACAATGCACCCCACTACATCATCTGTGCACTACAGTTGGTACACAGCATGTCAAATTCAGCAGAGCAGTCAGGTATGCTTTGTGTGAAGGGTCCATGATGAGGTCTGAAGTGAGCTGTGCGCTGTCTGTTGCAGGGAAGAGAAGGTTGTGTGCATGTGCATGGCATGCAATCAGGTACAACTGTGCTGAGCAGTATGCAGATTTGCGTACATCACACAATCAGGAAGAGAGCCACTGCAATGCTTTGGCACAGCGTGCTTATATGTGGTTCATGTATAAGTCTTTTTTGAAATTACATCTGAACACAATGCGTTGATGTTTCCCCCACTGGTGCATGACGTTCTCAGCCAGAGAAAGAGACATCAAAAACCTTTTTGATGCAGGAATCATCAAACCAGAAGACCAGAACATGTCACACTGGTGCAGCCAGAGACTTCCCCACAATTCAAGCAACTACTCGGCTGGGCTAATTCCATCACTAACTAGCTTTACTACTGGAATTCACTGTCATCACTGCAATCTTATGTCCTGTCACAGGTGGATGGAGGTCGCTATCAAGGGGGCAGGACTGAGGGAACCCTAAAGGCTGAATCAGCAAGTTCAGACTACCTGTGAAGCGCATGACTCATGGAACCAGAGGGCCAAAGGGCAGGGCTCTCTGCGACTGGCCCCGCTGACACTGCTGTCGTCGGTCACTCTTCCTCGCCAGCCCTCATCATCCCCTGTGGCCCGACGCCTTGAGTGCCACTCACACCTGTCATTCACAATACCACATGTGTCACAACCTGATACTGTGTCAAAGCTTTGGTCACAACCTAATACTGTGTTACAGCTTTGATCACAATGCGATACTGTGTGACAGCATTGACCATGACCTGCTGCTATGTCGCAGCTTTTCATCACAACCCAATGCTGTGTCATTGCTTAGGTCACAATTTGATTTTGTGTCACAGCTTTGGTCACAATCGGATAGCGCAGAAATGAAAAGAGGGCTCTATGCTGGCAGGCAGTTATGACAGGACCCTCTGATAGTCAGCTAATTTTTTTTGGCTGCGATGGCAGTCCTAAATGTCTTGCCACTTAACAGGGTATCAGAGACTCAAAGCTGCATCACATGTTGACATGTGTCAGCAGTCACTGCTATTTTGAACCCGTCACAGCTCATGCTGTGCTATGTCTGTTACAAAATGGTACGGCGATAAGCTGTTGCTGTCACAAGCTGTTACTGCGTCACATCTGTCACAGCGTGATGCCGTTTTACATCTGTTACAATCCTGAGGCTGTGTTACACCTGTCGCTGCATCAGTCTCTGAGACAGACAGGTCACCTGACAGTTTCATTTGCACTGCTGCTCATCACCTCTGCACTGCTTCTCACATCTATGTGTCAGGCACAAATCTCACAAGCCAAAGTGGCAACGGTGGACTGTGAGCACAGACATGACTGACATGCAGGGGGCATCTCTGCATTGGAAAGCCCCATGTTGAGCACCATATGGTAGTTGGGTTCACCTGTCGGCAAGGGCGTCTGTCTGGGAGATGGAGCCAGCTTCAGAGAGCTGCGAGACAATGAGGTTGCGGCGGCTGCCTGCTCTGCTGCCGGTTCTACTGCCTGATTTACTTCCAGGCCTGCTGCCTCCTTTTGATCCTGCCAGAGACATAACAACAACTCCACTTGGCCCGGGGTTGGTTCAAGCATAGCAGGTGAGTCATATTGATAGTGACAAGCTGTGCCATCAGCTAGGCAAGTGTGAGGCCTGTCTTGCTTCTCTCAGAACGAAGCATGTAAGCATAGAAGGAAGCATGAATGAATCTGTCGGCAATGACACCAAGCGTGCCACTTGCATCTGTGCCAGCTTTAGCTGCTTAGCTGCTCAGTCTGCAGTACACCTGCCAGCATTGTCTGCAGGCATGCAAGCCCTGCTGTCTACACCTTCACCTCTTCTTCAGGATCTCCTGGTGCTTTCACACATGCGTCAAGTGTCACAGAATATGTTACTTGCCGTTCTGGGCTGCAGTCAGGTAGTCAAGGTGTGCTCACCATACAGTTTGGTGGCAGCCAAGCTAGGCTGAGAGTGCACAACCGACTCCAAAGGCCTGACTGCAATGCACGCCATGTCCACCAAGCCCCCCTCAGCAGAAGAAGAGGGGGTACCAGCCTCAGGGCTGCTCTGCAAGGAAGCTGCCATCTGTCCTGTAGCTGGTAAGGACTCAGCAGCAAGGGCAGGGCCATTCTGACTGCCCTTCGCAGTCTTGCCCTGCTTGGTATCTTCAGTAGAGTTGACGCCAGAGGGTTTGCTAGTGATGGGCGCTGACGAAGGTGCAGCAGCAGCTGCGGTAGAAGCTGCTGGAGAAGCTGCTGTTCTGCGCCACAGCCAGTGGTGAGCAGGGGCTTGTGACAAAGGTGTAGAGGGAGGATGAGCAGGAAGGGAAGAAGAGGAGCGCCTGCTTGACAGCCGGAAGCTTCCAGAAGAGAGAGGGTCTGTTGAAGCAGCTGACAGGGAAGCTGGTGAGGAAGCTGAAAGGACCACCTGGATGTCTTGCAGCTGCAGAGGGCCAGCAGGGCCTGAACCTAACAGACAATGATTTCATTCTGTTTTGCCGGTTGATGCCTTTGTTTGGTGCCAGTCACTGTAGACACATTGTAATTGTTCTGTTGTGCATTTAAAGCGTGTTGTGCTGGCAAGCTTCTATACGAAAATCCTTGTGTCTTACAATTATAACAAGATCTCAGGGTGTTGTGCAAAATGGCCTTCTTCAGCATGCAGGAGTCTGTGACTTACAAAACTGACATTCCTTGGCGGATAAAACCAACACTTGCTGGTAGACCCTGATCACTAGGCACAGTCATGTGCCAAAGTATGCCATAGTCGCACAAGGGCAGAGCAAGCATCAGACAGCAATGCAGGCAGAGTGTTGTTGGTGGGTACCTGAGGGGTAATGGAGGTGAGCCCAGGTTTGCCATTTGCCATGCTGGTCCTTTGTTGAGATGCACAATCCCCTATCGTCCTGGACACACCTGCTGAGGAAGCTGCCTTGGCCGTCACCAGTCGATTGCCTGCGCAATCAGTCATGACATCAGCACCCTAGCAATTCATGGCTTTCCAGTTCCCCAAGCTGCTACTGGTTGGAATGCAGAAGCTGCTGTGCATTCTGTCAGCTCTTTTGTGTGTTCCGCTCTTTTGGAGACACTGCAAAACAGTCTCTTGATGAAAGAAGCGAAGAAAGTCACCTGAAAAAGCCATCTTGAATGTCACCTGTCAAATACCTGAGCAGTCTCAAGCTAAAATTGAAAGTATAAGTTGAAGCTTCTGCAGGCTTCAGATGTCATTCTGACAGCAGATGTGCGTCGTTTGCCTTGAGGATTTTGCCACAAACTGAGCACATAATCACAGGTCTAGCACACCACATATTTGGCAAAGTATTCCTACAAGATATGAACAACTTACGCACCCCAATGTGCTGCTGATTGTGACATGCAGTTGTGAACATCATATACATCAAGGGTATTGTGTGTCTATCTGTTCTGATGCACGCCTGGGGGTGCAGCATTTCCCTGAAGGAATATGTGCACTTGTGCGAGGTTGTGTGGAGTCGGTCGGGGGGGGGGGGGGATGCA
>JAABUP010010623.1_pt1 | contig 10817 bp, 11 predicted proteins | sample 5559201 | NCBI WGS metagenome assembly JAABUP01 (sample SAMN10711887, study PRJNA513373) | rock metagenome | isolation source: Antarctica rocks | place: Antarctica | reverse complement strand
GATCAGAATAGAACTGAAAATCCCCCGTGAAGCCTTCTTATTTCAACAGTAATGAATCAAAACAATCTCATGTTGACTACATCTGTAGATACAGCTATTTCAACATCAGCTGTTGCAACATCATCTTCTTCTCAAGAATCTGTCAATTGTATGAACAGTCTCACTTTAAAGCAGCTCATTGCAGCAATAAGTGTAAATCAACACTTAAAACAGTGTCTTTCTGATTCACTCAGGTTTAAAGGAAAAAGAGTGAAATTCAGACCTTGACTACAACAAATTGTTGTTAAATTGAATGTGAACATGTCAGATGACAATGTCAGTGTGCAGTTCTGATACTTACACAGTCAGCTTGAAGAGTTGGCTCTAAGTCAGGTCACATCTTAGATTGCAGCTCATATTGAGCTAAATGAAGTTTTAAATCATACAATCATTGAGAAGCTGATCAATCAGCTTCAACATGTGTACAATGACTTAAAATCAAAGAAGAGAGTGACTTGTACCTTAAAAGCTTTAAAACAGAAAGAAAAACCATTTGCTAGACATCTGACCACCTTTGAACAAACACTGTTGAAAGCAGAAGGCTTAAAATGAAATGATGCTGTCAAGAAAACATTTCTTAGTAACAGTCTTAATATAACACTCATGCAAGCTCTGATTGTCACCTCAATCTCTGTGTTGTATGATGAGTACATTATCTTGCTACAGCAAATCAGTCACAACTTAAACTCAATTCAGAGAGCTGTTACTCAAGAATGTTGTACAACAACTGCTATCATCATGCAACAGTCTCACACAGACAACATGAACTGAGAACCCACTGAGCACATCATTGTCACAGCTACAAAAACTGAAGAGAGACACAGAGCACAATGAGTGTCAAAGAAGAAAGTGACAGAACATCATACAAAATGACTATGCATGTGCTGCAAAAACAATGACCACTTCATTAAGAACTGCAAACTTCTGTCTGTTGTACAATCTTGTGTCATCAATGTTGTCACTGCTGAGACTGTGAAGAAAGCAACAGAAGAAGAGAAGAACTCAGAAAAAGAGTAGCTTTTAGCAGAAGTCACAGCTGAGAGTGTATGAGATGTGATAAAAGCTGAAAGGAGTTTGAGAAACAGATGAACAGTGCTCTCTTCACTATGTCAACATTAATCAATAAAAAGTCATATGCACATACCTTGTACAACACAGAGTGTCTGTTTTATGAAATGATCACTTCTCACTTTGCTAAAAATTACAATCTACAGTGCATGAAGATAAGACCTCATACAATTACAAGGTTTGATGAACCTTCAAATTTATCAGTAAATGAAGTAGCTGTCATATAAATTGATATCAACAGACATCAAAAGTCAAGGACATTCTTTTATATTGTCTTTAAGTTAGCATTCTATGACCTTATACTAAGTCTATCATGAATGAAGCAGAATGAGGTCATATTGAATGCAGACAGAGCTTCTTTTACAGTTAAATTCACAGAAACTATCATACAGAACAGAGAAGCTTCTGCTGAGAGTGAGTTCAATCATGTTATGATGTCAGCTACATTCTTTACAAATCTCATACAGAAAAAAGAAGAGAAACAGAAGAAGATTGAGGTGTTTTTAATCAGCATGACTGACATCAAAAAAGCCTTAACCTCAAGAAAGAAGACTGACCTGAGGACTATACTTTCTGATCATTATCATGAGTTTTTAAATGTATTTGATCATATGATAACTGAGAAATTGTCTTCCTTAAGAAAAGAAGACACAGATCACTGAATTGAATTAAAAGAGATAGATGAGAAAGAGTCAAAAGTATTCTGAGGTTCTTTATACAACATGATGAGAGAGAAGCTACTAGTGTTGTGTAAGACACTAACAGAACTTTTAAATAAGCAGTTCATACAAGTCAGCAACTCATCTGCTGCAGTGTCTGTTTTATTCATACAGAAGTCAGAAGGTGAATTTTGATTCTGTGTGAACTACTGTGAGTTGAACTGAATCACTCAAAAGAATCATTACCTTCTTTCATTGATATATGAGACTCTGCAAAACATCAAATGAGCTCAATGATACATCAAGTTGAATGTCATAGTGGCATTTCACAAGATTCAGATTGCTGCAGAGAACAGATGAAAGACAGCATTCTGTATGAGGTATGAGTTGTATGAATGAATGATGACTTCTTTTAAGCTAGTCAATGTCTCAAGCACATTTCAGAGATATATTAACTGAGTCTTGCAGAACTTTTTAGATGAGTTTTGTTCAGTTTATGTGAATGATATTCTCATCTTCACTGATGAGTCTTTGCATCAGCACTGAGATCATGTACAAAGAGTACTACTACAGCTTTGAGAAGTTGACTTACAGATTGACATTGACAAATGTGAGTTTGAAGTTAAGTCAATCAAGTATTTAAAGTTCATTCTGAAAGTTGAAAAGAATGTATAAATGAACCCTCAGAAGATGAAGACAATCATGAACTGACAAGCCTCTAGATCAGTAAAGAGAGTACAGAGTTTCATAGACTTTGCAAACTTTTACTGAAAGTTCATCAAGAACTTTTTTAATTTGATTATGTCAATGATGGCTCTCATACAAAAGAACACATCTTTTAAGTGAACTGAGAAAGCTGATCAAGATTTTAAGAAGTTAAAGACTATGTTCATTTCAGTGTCAATCTTAGTCTCATTTGATCATACATGTATGACTGTGATGAAAACAAATTTCTCAGATTGATGCATAGATGAAACTCTGTTACAGTTAGTGAACAATGTGTGAAGACTCTATGCCTACTATTCAAAGAAGAACACATCTGCAGAGTGCAATTATGAGATTTATGATAAACAGATGCTGATCATCATACAATGCTTGAAAGAGTGCAATGAAGAATTGAGAAGTGTGTCAAGTTTTCAGATTCATACAGATCGCAAAAATCTGAAATACTTTATGACAGTTAAAAAGCTTACAGAGCGACAAATGAGATAGTCTTTAATACTGTCACAATACAACTTCTTCATACTATACTTGCTGAGTAAGCAGAATGAGAGAGCAGATGCTCTATTGAGACAAAAGCAGAATGTGTCAATGAATCTCTCAAATGACAGAGTACAACATTGTACAATGCAGATAATATGTTCTGAGATGATAAGCAAGCCTATACAGACTGCTCTGATGACAGTAGCAGACATATCAGTCTCTGTGCTTGTATGAGATCAGAACTTGTTCAGTGAGATCACAGACCTCAAACAGATGTGAGTGAATGCTGAAGCAGAAGATGAGTTGTACAATGAGCTTTGTCAGACAATTTGTGAGAAACAAAGATCATTTTCTACTGTTTTAAAAGTGAGGGTATTCATAATGAAATGCTTCTTGAGTGATGAAGAAAAGCTACTCTTTTGCAAAAGACACTGAGTGCAGTTCTCAGAACCTCTTTGTACAAAACTCATTCAGTATACACATGACTCAACAATGACTGAACACTCAAAAAGAGATGTAACTGATGCTCTCTTATCACAACAGTTCTTTTGACTCAGAATGCTACAAAATGTCTGTACATTCTGCTGAAATTGTGACAAATGCTGTACAAACAAGCTGAAAAGACCACTGACAAAGCTTCTTGAAGTCTTTACCTGTACTGAAGTGAATTTGGTGAAAGATATTCATTGACTTTGTAGTAGATCTACTGTCAAGTGAGGGTTGTATGAACCTTCTGATAATTACAGATTGTCTTAGCAAGAAGATAATACTTAAACTGTGCAAGAATATGACTGCAGAATGAGTGGCTCAGACATTCATATGACATTTCTACTGAGCTCATGAGCTTTTTATCACAATAGTCTCAAATTGAGGCACTCAGTTTGTGAGCAGTCTATGAAAGAGAGTCTGTCAACTTTTGAAGATTGTACAAAGAGTGTTCACAGCATATCACTCAGAAACTGACAGAACAACTGAGTGAATGAATCAGAATGTTGAGCTGTACATTCATACATTCTCAAATTATAGTCAGAACAATTGAGCAAGCCTGCTTTTCATGACTGAGCTAGTCATAAACAATCATGACTTCATCTTAACAGAAGTGAGCCTCTTCTTCTTGTCTCATAAGTATCACATGAAGTCTCTACAACTACTTGAGAAGTTGAAGTCTGTACAATTTGCGAAAAGTTCAGTACAAAAAGCTGATCAGATTGTACAGAAGATGAAAGAAGTCATAAAGTAACCACAGATGACTATGACTGTCACTCAGCAAATACAGAAAGAAATGATGAATCAGAAGAGACAGCAGCCTTATAACTTTAAGAAAGAAGACAAGATCTGACTAAACCTTAAGAACATACATACAGACTGTTTGTGCAAGAAGTTTGATGCAAAGAATGTCAAGTACATCATTTTTAAGAAGATCAGCTCACATTTCTTCTGTCTGAACACACTGCTGAGTATTCATAATGTCTTTCACTCAGTCATGCTTCAGTCAGCAGTCATAAACACTCTTTTTCTTCTCAGTGTACAACAGACTTACAACTCTTGTCACAAATTGTAAGTGATGAAAAAGAGTTTGAGATAAAGAAGATTCTAAAGAAGAAATTTATATGATGTAAAGAAGAATTCAAAAAGCAGTACTTTCTAAAATGAGTCAATTATATCTGACTCACATAAGAGCTGATGTTCACTCTGAAAGACACAGTGATGTTAAATCAGTGAAAGTTAATGCAACCTGAGGTGACTAAATCTTAACCATATGCAAGAAGACTGAGATGCTTCATGAGTTCAAGAAATTGTACAAAGTTCAAAATTTAGTGTTGAATTTATTTGATTTATTTCTATGTTAATTACTAATGTTGCCTTCTTGATTTTGCTGAAGCTACTTGTCCTGAGCACCACACAGAGATGAGGCATACAGCTCAGGTGTCATACACAGCTCATATAACTAAACCTATACTAGAGGCAACGCAAGAAAAGAAAAAGAAGTCATACATATTTGAAGGTTGAGATCAATAAGAACCACCTTTGTCAGCAATGAGGATGATGCAATTTGTCTCAGTCTAGCAATGCACTCACTCTCATTGATGCTGTTGTTGTTCTCATCATCTGAGATGACAATGAGTACATCATTGTTGTGTATGAAGCAGCAAGCAGTGTAATCATGTCACTTGCAGTTGCTGCAACACTCACTGAAATGTTTTGATGTACAACAACATTTCAAAAAGAGCGTCATATCACATTTCTAACAGTTAATACAATCAGCAGAAATCAACACACCCTGACTCTGAATCAGAATCACATTGATGTACAATGACTGATGAGTTCTCATTTGAGCTGATGTGATACAGTTTTGTATGAACAAAATGTTGTCACTGAGCAGAGTGAGAATGACCATTGTCTGAGAGAAGTGAGCATATCAAGCAAACTGCTGTTGATCAACAAAGAGAACACAATTAACATCAACATTTGCAAAAATGAGAGCGGCAACATAAGTGTTGTACAAAATGAGAGTTTTACAAGTTGTCAGCTCAGAGACATGTACTTGTATGACACTTACATGATGATTGTTGTTGTTGTTGTTGTTGCTGCTGAGCTTGTCATATGAGAGTCAGTGCTGACATATTCAATCAAGAAAGATTTCACATACAAAAGGTGTTGATGAAGAAGTTGAAGAAAAAAGAAAAAAAGAAGTCATACACAAGGTGAGAGGGTTTATAACTCACTTCACTGACAGATAAACTCAAGTGAATTGTCAAAGAAAACCACGCAAGCAATGAAAAAAATTTCATCTGTGAATCTTACTCATACAAAGCAGACAAACATGTGTCAACAGACATTGACAACTGTACAACAACCTTTTCAGAAGCTTAAGGCACAACCTTAAAGAAAAAGAAAGAGGTGATGTCATGAGTTGAACTCATACTAAGATCTTATGGTCTAGTTGCTTATTAAGACTTTAAGACTAAAGCACATTATCTTTTCACTTCTGTATGAAGCTCTTCTTTTTTCTCTTCATAGTATTCTTCTTGTATTTAGAAATTATCAATTAAGCATCAGTCTCATTGCAAACTCGTGACAGTTTGCTTTACATTACACTCATTAATCAGCTCATCTTCATTGTAAATTGCACTGTTTAAGTTTGTAGCAATGCTCTGTTCAGTGAACACACTATCTACAACTGAGAAATTGATGAACTTGCTTAATAGCATCAGCACTACATTTGAAAGAGTTTATTAAAAAAGATAAAGAGTAAGACATAAGCAGAAGCAGAACAGAAAAGCATTTTTAATTTAATGCAAAGCATTTGCATCTGTTGTGAATGATGCTCATTGAACATGTACATAGTCAATCAAGTATGTTCAATGAATTTGTTTAATGTTATGCACTCAAGTAGAAGTTAGATTCAATAAACACTGCAAATAATTTGTCTTAACTAATAACTCTTAATTGATCATTGATGTCTTAAGCTTTATTGCAGCACATGAAGTTCAGCTCAGAGTAACATAAGTCAGCTCAGTTCAGCATAAATCAGCTTAAAGCAGCATAAGTCAGCTCAGCTGAAGAATCTAGCTAACAGCTAGCTTTTAGCTAGCTGTTAGTGTATTAAGCTTCAAAATCCTATCACTTAGTTTTGAGTGACTTCTCAAATTGTCAATGTAAGATGAGAACTGAATGATAATAATCAAACTATGAATCTAAATGAACTGTTAATGATAGTAATACTTTTAGCAATACATTTCTTATCTTAATCATTGTATTTTTAAAGAACACTGTATACTTTATGTCTGACAGTGCAGTGTCATATCAGTGAATATTCACTTTTTCATTGAGAGTAAAAATATTAAAAGTTAAGAGAAATGTCTTAACAGCAAGTTGAAGAACATGAGTCATATATAAAATTATAGTGACATGATGATCTCAGACTATTCTGTGATGATTAATCAGAGTTAGATTCAATTTTTGTTATATAATATGATTATTGAAGATGTTATCAGTGATAATAGTCATCAATTAATTCTGTATGTTAAAGAACTTCAGAACATTAAGAACAATATTAATGAGTTTTGATTTATTATAAGCTTTATGAACAGATTTACATTTAAGAAGCATTTTATAATACTGTTAGTTATTTGTTATAAGGTATTCAGTAATGATTATAAAGATTAATTAATTTGAGCTGCTTCAGCAATTAAGAATTAATGACATTGTTGAGAAAATGACTGTTCATCTCATTTCTAGATAATGACAATAGACTCACAATGAGAATGATTATAAAAGTTATTTGCACAATGATGTGCTCACTGATCTGATAAAGAAGACAAAGTAGTAATCTAAACAAGAAGGGCCTATTTAAAACTGTTCAGAACAAGTGCTGTCTCATGAATTTGAACCTTCATGTGTTGTCTATGATTCTTTTCTTTCTATATGGCGAAGTTTTTCAATTTAGCCCTCCTTCACTTTCTGTCATCATACACTCTTTTTGTTTTCACAACAGTCTTTTCTTCTTGATTTATTGCTGTGTTCTTGCAGTTTCATTCATCATCATCACTAGTAGTGATCTACTGGTCTCTTGCCTTCACTTTTTGTTACAATGCTGGTTTCATTCTCTTGTAGTTTTGAAGAAAGATCATCAGAATGAGAGGGTTTCAATTTCTGATCTTGACAATAGAAAAAGGACTTTTTGTCAAAGACACTGCGCTTTATGCGTTTCACTTCTCTTCATTGGGTCTTGATAGCTCATTTTGCTGTAATGGTTCAATTGTGAAGATAGACATTTCTGACGATGTTGTTGCCACTTAACAGATCACACAGATGAGATATGACAGTGGGGTTTGTTTAACAAACACAATCAACTAATGCGTCAGATATTGAGCTCAGATCAGTAAGCTGAACAACAGCTGAACAACAGCTGAAAATGAATAAGATAATGCACCAAACATGTTATGAAGTGCAAAGAGCAAAGATGAATCAAAATCAAGATCACAATGTGCTGACAAAAGCTGACTTCATGTTTCAAACTCTGATATGTTCAGTGTCTCATGATCCTCAGAGATTTTGACATATCAGAGCAATATGATTTGTTGAGTTCTCTGCGCTGTCTGTGCTTTGTGTGATAGATGTGACAATGAGACTCTGACTTCTTCACAACAACATGATTGAGAAACAAAGTCTGTCTTGTATTTCTGTATATCTTTCTTTGTTCACTCATTATAGGTGATTTGGTGAATTAGTTCTTCAGATGATTTCTTTTCTTTCTCTGTTAGTCTTTGTTGAACATCTTTTTATCAATTATCAAGATGATGCTGCATTTTCAAAAGCATCTCTGTGCAATCTTTCTTCTTTTTGTTGTTTAGTGATATCAATTCTTGAATCATGTATTGACCCTTTTTCTTACTCACAAGTTTCAAGATGTTGAGATCAATGTGTCTGAAGAATGTTTTGTCAGAAGTGGTCTGAAACTTGTCATAGTATGAATAAAAAATAAGACAATGATTATGATTGAGGCAAAGAGCAACATAGATGAGATAGTAGACTGATGATTGATGAATAACTTGCTGAATGACGCTGTAGAACATATTTCATAACCAGTTGTAATTTTGTCTTCCTTCAACTTTTTGAAGATGATGATGGTACATTTGAAACTCATTATCAATGATGTTAGACATTGTAGACATTGATGAATCAAATTCATACAGTCAGCTGAAGGCATTTGATATAATAACTGATTCATCCCTTTCTCAGACTTCACTTGTAATGTCTATTCAGTTTAGTAGCGCATTGACCTCAATTGTTAAGAATAGATCATGATGCATGTAGTTGTAGACACTCATGTTATCAGCAGGTTGAGAAGGATGATCAATGACTCAAAATCATTGTCATGTTGCTGAGTCTGTCTTTAGCTTTGATATTCTGAATCTGTTGTTTCAATAGGTTCAAAGACGAGAATCTATTGCGTTGCTTTGCAAAAGCTTAACCTGAAATTCTGTGATACCTGCTAGTTTCTTTCAATGAGAATAACAAGCATGACTTTCATCATTCTTCTCATTAATGAGTTTCTCAATTGTTGTGACAACAACAGAGATTCACTTATCTGTCTGATCAATTATGTCAATAAGATGAGAAGAGATATCTGCACATCTTATACATTGTGGTTGTAGTGATTCTGACTGTGACAAAACTCATGAGTTCAGACCTGTGAGTTTGAATGAGGCTCTGCGTGAATTCTGAGATTCAGTTTCATCATGCTCTTTTCAAAATCTAGTCAATATGAAGTTCTCTTGTTGTCGTACTGATTGATTGTCATTCTCTTCATCATCATCATCATTAAATGTAGTGACACATCAGGTTCTCATGAGAGTATTAAATGTTGAGAGATGAGAAGAAAGTTCTGAACTTTTGATCAATTGAAGCATGAAAGAACCAGGTTCAAGACATTGTTGTGATGTGAATGAAGAACAAGAAGAAGATCTAAAACAAGACAATAGGTGTTTAGTGACAGCACTAAGATCAGAATGATCATAGAGGTCTGTATCAGAGACAAGCTGAAAGTTTTGATTTCAAAAGTTCTGATATTCTGAGACTGCTCAAATTCAGTCAGAAGAATGAACCTGAGCTGATTTTCATTATTCTTGTGTTCTGAATTCTAGACATCAATACACCACAGTAAGAACTAGTCAACTTGTCACACCTCAATCTCTACATTCTTTAGCTAGTTTTCAAATCTCATTCACTTTCGCATATGTGAGATTCAGATTGATCAGATATCTCTTTCAAACATGATCATCTCAGTACTGTTGAATAATGATTACTGTCATTTTAATCTTATCTTGTTGTGATCAGTGCTTTTTGATCTTTTCAATTGTATCATCTCATGTCTTCAAGAATGTTCTTTCATTCATATAGCGTCTTCAGAGTTTCTCTTGTTGAAGGTAGTTTATTATGTCACTCTGTATGTCAAGGACACTCACTTGAAATTGGTTGAGAGTGATATTCAGCTCTTTTAAAAGAGAATATTGATCTTGTAGAAGTAATGATTTAATGTAAACTAGTGTCGTCACTGATGTGTTGAAGTTCTGTTCTTTCTGAAGGCAAACATCTTGCTGCAATTCTGTTGTGACTAAAGATTGCAACACATTCAATGCTTTTGATGTGAGTGATGCTGCTGATGACTGTGAATACTGATGAATAATCTCACAAGTCTGCAATCTAGTGATTCTCTGTGATGATCTCAATATAATGATTTTGTTCTTGTTGTGCTTAAAAAGAATGAATGATAAAGTCTTGTTTTAATCGTTAAACTGAGACTGAAGATTTCTGAAAAAGATAAAGAAGATGAAGAAGAAAAGATGCTGACAGACATGTATGAGTCTTGAGACAACAATAGAAACGATAATCAATAGCTAAAATTCACTTTCTCATTTATGATAATTAGAAAATTCACCTTTCTGCTCTTCCCTCTCTCATTTTTGAAAATTGCATTCACACAATAAAGAAGTTGCATGTGAATTTGATGTCATGATGTGACAATGTTCATGACAAAAGAGATTGACAGTTCAGGTTGCTGAGATCAATTGTGTTCAGAGAAGCAATGTGAGTCTCACTAAAGTATGCAAGAAGACCTCAAGTATGAGATAGAAGAATGACTGTCAATAATTGCATTCAGAAGAATGAATGACAGTAGAAAAGAAAGAGTCATGATACTTAAGAAAATTACAAAAAAATGTTTGCTTCATGACAGAAGATCAGTCTGAGCTAGCATATGCAGTGTCATTGTCAGCTTTCTGAGTTTGTCTCTTGACAAACAGTGTAGGTATTTGCTCATGTGCATCATCATCATCTAGATTG
>JAABUP010010622.1_pt1 | contig 10817 bp, 7 predicted proteins | sample 5559201 | NCBI WGS metagenome assembly JAABUP01 (sample SAMN10711887, study PRJNA513373) | rock metagenome | isolation source: Antarctica rocks | place: Antarctica | reverse complement strand
GCGCAACACGCGCTGCTTCTGTGAACGCTTCGTTGACGCCTCGGTTGCGTTTCGCGGAGCATTCTGTTTTCGGCTATTAGCATAACCATCCCTCCTCGGATCAGTATTCTTGGTGCCAGATTCCACTTACCGAGGTATCTCAAAGCTTGTATTCTCTTCGCGACCTCCAATCCTTGCTTGTAATCAATCATGTCCTTTTCCCTTCCGTTCCGGTCCACCTCTTCTTCTTCATCCGACCCTTTTTCCCTCAGATCGCACTTCAGCGCCACGAGCACTAATTTTACACCCTGACAGTTTTCTGCTATCTCCCCAACCCATTTTGATTCTACGTTTTCGAGCGAGTCTTTGGAGTCGACGCTGAAGCAAAGCATGATGGTATGGGTGTCGTCATAGGATAAAGAGCGCAGACGATCGAATTCTTCCTGGCCTGCGGTGTCCCAAAGCGAGAGTTCGATGTGGACATTGTCAACGAATATGTCTGTAGGTCTGTTGAGACTGCGTGCATAGCTAACGGAAACATTGGGGAAGTGTACCATGGACGTAGTTTTCTAGTAGCTGTTAGCTTGAGGAACGAACCATTGGCACTTGAGGAGATCTCACCAAAGACCGTTGGCTCACTACACCATAGACACACATCGGTCAATATTGTTCTAGACACAACAGGGGATGTATACACATACTATACGGTAGGAAAGTACCTGCAAGTGCGCCAGGCGCATCAGCCCTGCTTCCCCGCATTTGCAGACAACAGCTTACCCTCTTGTGAAGACGTTCAGCAGCGATGTCTTGCCACAAGCACCATCGCCCCTACAGGCTTCAGTCAGTACGCCTAATCAGCGCGCCAGCAATACATACAAGAGCACAAGCTTCCGGTGGACCGTCTTGCTTCCTCCGCAGAGAGGCATCTTGGGTAGGTCGGGCAAGCGAGCAGACGATACGAGCTAGCTTAGCAGACTGTGATTGGCGACATGAATGCAGTGAACTGCAAGATCAATTCAATGTAAGAAACGAATGTGATGTAGGTAGGAACATAATTCGAAGCACGCTCCAAGTCGCGAATGACGAATGTTATGGCGTTGCGACTTTAGCGCCGGCTTTTATGAATCGATTCACCGATTGGCTAGAGACAGTCGCGAAGTGGATACAGTGATACTCTAAACAAAATCGTTCCTGCACTGGGGATCTATCTTATTCTTAAAGGAAAGAACCTACGGTCTGAATGCGATTTCCATCTACAACTCAGTCCTTGGAGCGAGAGAATCGGGAAGCTGCCAGACTTCGACTTATTCCCTTTCGAGCGACCTCATGAGTTGCCACACCAGGGCGGCAGAGATCATAGCATATACAACTTGCTGCTAATAGCTAACATGTGCTGGTGTGGTCATGAATCAAGTAAGGAAATAACAGACATCGACGTTATAAGGCTTTAAGAATGGAGGACTCAACGAGTGGCAAGAGCGTCAGTCCAAAACCTATCAATGGCTATACAAGGGTTCTCAGCGGCGGCGACGCTAGTCGGTGTGGTTCTTCAGTGACAGGTACCTCAATGCCTGCATTAGACCGGTCTGGTCAACATACTGTTTGAATCAAAAGTCCCAACATCTGGCATGTTTGAACATTTAGCATGCACATGGTTGCCTTGCCAAGCTAACTAGTTGCACTTGGTGGCCTTGGGCGGCCCTGACAATTGCTTGTGTGACGCCGTCCACTCATACTTGGGATGTTTCGTTCATAAGAGTGATGCATTCTTGTCAGAGTGTTACCCGTCGTCGACAGCAAAGGAACTTTGAGCTCCAGTTGTCATTCATGGTCACCTGCCAAAGACGGTGCCGTGACCAAAATTTACATTTATTTGGCAGATGGCCGTAAAAGGGTGGGTGAGCTACGCTCAGGCGTTTCTCTGCGTTTTATGATCTAGTTTCCATCACCCCCAGATTTTCCTAAAGCAAGATGATGGCAGACGAAGACACATGATCTGAGGGTGGGGTTGCTGCGCCTTGGTCTAGGACTTGCTGACAGTCACTAGGGATTGAACGAATAGGACACAATTCCTCGTAAAAAGGGCGTCATCTGGTTGAGAACCAATGCACGGCCTAAGTGAAATTGGGTTGCATCGCTATGATAGCGAGTCCCGTACAGCGATTACCCCTCACACAAAGTGCTGCACTATTTGATATTGATCGCTGTGAGGCTGTAAAAGCGGATAGGTAATTGGAAATGATGCCCAACCCGTCTTTGGACAATAAGACAAGCTGACTTTCTGCATCGCCCCTATGGCATCTATAGAGATGCCGAGGAGATATGTGGTCAGCCGCAAAAAAAATACAATCATGTGAACGACATCACTTCCCTTGATTGGAAGAGCCTTATCCTTTGATGGATCTGCCTGTTCCTACATTGCGCTCAAAATGCCTCCTGACTTATCCGATTAGAAACTTTCGCTAATTTTCCTGTTTTCAAAATTTGAAATAACCATGACGCCGTGCACGATATGGACAGTACTAGATGGGGCCGGAGCTGTGATCACATGAGGCTTTCAAAGGGCCGTCGGCTGCGACACGAGGGATGGTGAGCGTTCAACCAATCCCGAGCAGCCAGAAGGACACCGTTGGACCTCCTCCTGCATGTCACTGCCTCTCATAGCCTACAACAGGGAATTAAGCGCAGAGCATTCTTCGACGACATTACGCCCGTCCTTCGTAACTCGGCAATGCTAGCTGGCTAGTCCAAACAACAAACAGACCACGCGAGGTTAAAGTGCGGTTGGGCCCCAGACCTTGAACCTCTTCTTTCAACCAATACCTCTTTGTTCTTTAGCTCTTACCTCCACCATGGATGCGTATCGTGCTATCCACGGGCCAGCACCTGAATGCAAAACATGGCCGTTCCTTTATAGAATCCTAAATACAGCACAACCTATGATCAATATTGACAAAGCATCTGTTCACCATATTCATGAGCGAGAACCCGTCAAATTCTTCCCTCAGCGTGCTATCAAAGACATATTCAACCCTAAGGCCGATGAGAATCCAGTGGAACAGATACTCAAGTGCCGTTGCAGTACATGTATGAGATGTGAGGCCCTTAAATCCTCTGAGTTGGAGAAAGTAGGCGGGAAGATTATCAGATCATCGACGACGCTGCTTGCAATTCTTATCTATGTTGGTCATGGATACTTGATCAAATACTTTGGACCGAACGATCGTGCTTCAGATGTGTCATTGGACTCTGTCACGTCACACCTGCAGCATGAGGAAAATAGAAGCCTCCAAAAGAATCCTTGGTATTGATGATGTTGGTGCATTTTGTGATGTTTACAATTCAGCTAGGGACATCTTTCAGCCACCTACGTTCGACCTTGGAGGACCCACAGCGCCCTATGGTAGATCATACAGAATGCCATTTCTCCGTGATGAGCATCATGCCCAAGGTGCGTCAGGGAAAGTTCGCAAATTCAATATTCATGAAGACTACCTGGGCAAAGGCATAAAAGACGCAGATTGGTATCGAAACTCTAAGAGTGAAGTGAGTACTAGGTCTTACCGTCATGATCAACAATGCTCTAGAACACTGATCAGTACTTTCTTCTTCAGTTTAAATTTGCGCGTAAGATACTAAAGAAAGTGGCCATATCCGAGCTGGACTGGCAAGTCGAGCGCGAGAACCTCGAAGTTTTTACGCGGGGACGTCATCCCAGTATCATTCATGCGCTCTGTTTCTATCAGTGGCGTGGGCGAATTAATTTTGTCTTCCCATTCATAGATGGTACCTTGGAGAAACTGCTCGGTGGGCAATGGAGTGGACCCGAGAAGGACTACCTGGAGACCATGGACCCGCCACATCATTGGCTATGGGCCCAAATGATCGGAGTCGCGGAGGGCTTGAGCACTATACACAATCTACAAAATACTGATTTCAAGCGAGATGGGAAAAGAATGATCGGATTCCACTTCGATCTCAAACCTGCGGATATACTGATCACTCTGAAAGGGGAATTAAAGATATCGGACTTTGGCCTGTCCCTCATTAAGAGAATCGAATTCAGCAGCTTGTCTCATGGATTCTTTAGAGGGGGTACTCCCAAATACCAGGCTCCAGAGGTCTCTCGATTGCGGGGCATCGCTCCCTATATCCCGACTGGTCTGACAGCAGACGAAGACATGAGCGAAAGTGCCAATAACAAATACGACGTATGGTCATATGCCTGTATTGCCTTGGAAGTCCTCATATACATATCTGGTGAGAATGGCATTGAGATGCTGATGCGATTTGGGAAAGCAGTGAACGAAGAGCCACTGGGCTGTGCATTTTGGTACAACGGTAAGCTCAAGAATTGCGTAGATGACGCCCTAAGGAGGATTGGAGGCAATACGACGGCAGGAGAAGAGGTGGTAGGACAAAGTGCCTGGGCGAAAGTTACAGTCGCCTACCTTCAGCAGAATATGTTCGAATTCGATCCAAGCTTGCGACCGTCCTCAATAGAGGTCGCTGACAGACTACAAAGGATTTGCGATGAACACGCGGATACGCCAAATGATGAGCTTGAATTGGAGTTGAGGAAGTATAGTAGGGAGGAGTATCCCAAGGATCGATTTCACGAAATCTACTGGCATACAGTAAATGGGGATGTGTCGTTCCTCAAAATGTTGGTTCTGCGATGATTCCCAATCTTTGAGAATGGCCAGCTGACTTTGGCGTAAACAAAGGGAAGGAATTTCCTTCACCTGGCCAGATGTCCCGGATAATGTATACTACCCTTGCAAGCTCAATATCTGGTGCAACGGACAAGATGGCCATTTCGTGGTCGTGAGGAGCTTCAAACGGCATACTGTCTACAAACGAGAACAAAGCTGTAAGATCAGGCTATGAACTTGAAAACACCTTGGAAGTATGCTAAAGTACCTACTATAGTGGCAGGAGCACAATTCGTTCCTCTATATGCGTACAGAAGACTACGAGAGCAAAGCTCACACGAGTGCGGAATCATCGACCGCGAAAGGGAGGTGCGGTACTGCTTTCAGACGCAGGACGGTAATCGGATCCTGATCGCTACACTCGACTTTGCCTAATTTCTGTTAGATTTGAACAGCTTCCAGGACGTTTTGCTCAGCCACCGCCTGCTCTATAAATCAGAGTATGTACACTTTTCAAAACCTGATTGGTTCAGCACGCTGAGACTTTCAATCACAGTCAGCCTATCCAGTCTATCAATTTACATGGTAAAGATCAAGCGAAGATCGATGCTAAGACTCTCGCGTATCGGGTCCAGGTCTGGGAATATCCCAACGCTGCCACCCCCCAGCAAACAATGATGTCCTCTGTACCAGCACAAGATATTAGGAGACTCGAAAATTTAGGCTCATGCCCTGAATTGGGTCAATTGTCGCCTAGATATAGGATCTTGATCTTCCTTGACAACGAGTGCATCAAGATTCCTCGTTAGTTCTCAATCCAATCACAACAAGCGAGTGTTGCTAATTACCTCATCAGTCAGCGACGGCAATCCTAGACTTTCATACGGTCGAGCTGGGAGGCACCAGGAGAAATTCAAGTCATATACCACGGCGACAACGATTATGATCTTGCCTGATCGTCAAAAATACTTCAGCGTATCACGAACGAAATCTAAGGCCAGGCTACAGGCTCAAGGCAATGCTCCAGCACTTCCCTTGTCCCCAGAGGCTTTCCTTCAGGCAGATTTGAAAACCAAGCATGTGGCATTGCATTTTGGGACTTCCTCAGGTACGCGCTTTTTGAGGCCAGAGTCCAACGACTGCCAGCTTCAACCACTGATGTTCTAAGTAGACACGCAAGAATTCGCGAATTTCTTCAAGAATCACCATTTCCTCAAGCAGTTTTGGTTCCGATGTGAAAAAGAAGAAGACGATGAGTCCCAATGCGTATAGGGTCGAGTGTTCGCATACACAAGTTGCTGCTTCCCTTCATAAACAATCATGACGATAGCACAGGACACTTGGCAGTCTGTTCAATCATTCAACGAATCAAACCATTTCAAATGACTCTTTTGAGGGTGTCTTCCTCTCCGGTGACTTGAGCCTTCGGTTGACGAGCTCGAAGAGGAAATATGTTCCCATTGTCACGAGCACAAGTGGGACGGTAATGATTGCATAGACCAACAATACCTTTGTAGCTGATATTGAGAGACAATCTTGCTGTGTTGTGGAGATGTAGCCCATCTGAAGGAAATCCTATCCGACTTCAGCCATGCTTGATACTGGCTCGAAGAATAGAGACTTACAGCTACGAAGGAAGCTGGAACGTGCACGAGGGCTACAATTGTAATGGCCTTCATGGACTTCGCCTCGCTGATTGACTTCTGAGATAACTCGAGGAGTGCTTGATTGCCCTGTATGGTGGATAGGGTCACTATTTTCATGAACTCATTGTTTCGCATCGCTATTACGTCTCGCAGCTGCGAATGAGACGAGACATTCGATTAGCCACGCGCAATGTCTTGGTCACGGGGTCTAGACAGATGAGCCTACATGTTGAGAAGTACTAGTCGCTCTTATCGAGAGGCTTGAAACGGTTTTCAAATGTATTTGGCACTCTTCCCAGATCACATGACACTCTTCATCAAAGCTCCTCCCAATCTTGGCAACCAGTTGCGAACGCTCTTCACGCAATCTCTCAAGACGTCCGCTTCAGATTTTTCAACACTGTTGAGTTCAGATCAAGCATGTGGCGAACACGGGATGTCTGATCAATCAGATATTGCATGCGCTTGACACTTGCCAACAAATTTTCCACGAAAATTCGCTCCTCGTCTGTATCAGGAACAGCCTTCAAATCAACGACTCGGTCAGACTGCAGTCAAGTCCCCAAATCAGTGATGCGCACACGACCGTTTGGAAGAACGACTTACTATATCCGAGACTTCTGCGTCTAGATAGTTGATGTATTGCCGCCAATTATCGTTCAATGTTCTCAAGCACAGTATATGAATATTCTCCCACTGGCTGACAAATTCAGAGGTCTGATCTAGACTCTGATTCTCTTGGAAAACATCCTGGAGCGCGTCGTGCATTGCTGTTGACAGTCGAACAAATATGAGATTACTCTTAAGACCTCCTATGTCAAACTTCTGATAGACAATAGCTTGCCGTATTGTCCAAGGGTTAACTGAGGGCTCTACATCATCATGCAGTTCCACATATTTCAGAATATAGCACGATTCTAATTGCCGTCAGGAAATCCAACGCCTGCAATAATACCGTACCTACAGACTTGGCCAACCCCATAGAATCGCGAGTGATTCTTATGTCGCAGCCACTGAAGCCTTCGTCTCGAGCGAAGTTCTTCTGTCCAAAGGCACGGAGGTATTTGAAGAACTCCGGGAAAACCTCCAACTGGCATAGCAATTGCGATACACAAGCTTGAGACACTTGAAGTCGACTCCACGAGTAGAATGGTCGAAGGTAACTTGAAGATTGCCATAAGTGACTCAACTAAACAAAAGCCATAACGGAAGCTTACAAGAACTGTGCTGCTGGAGCTTTTGCCCCACATGCAGCGCTCTCGGAAGTAGCCCAATTCCTCTAAATACAGGAATCAGCCCTTTGGACTGGCCAAGCGATCGATGCATATACGCTCAGATATTCGACTAGCCTTGTTTCACTCCTCATGCAAGCCGTACGAGTCCCTTTCTATATCAGAGTCATGTCAACCACAAGAGTTGCACAACCAGTGCCCAACCATCTCTGGTAATCCTGGCGGCTTCAATCATCGTTCCTTGACCCTCTCGTGCGAACAAAAATTGCGAATCTCTACTCCACTTATCTTTGACAGTGGCTGGCCACCACGATGGCGCGCAGTGGTCAATTTGCATCGTGACCGAAAATTGAGAGGGTGGAGAAGGCTTCGCGCTTCTTGATTTATATATTCTGCCCGTCTCACAAGGCGATCAACGTTACGCCAAACGATCAGCTATGGCGATCATCATGGGACACAGCAGGGCGCAGTCTTAGTTGATCGTGTTTGGCTACACGGGCAAGTCTCATGCATGCCGCCCCACCTCCCTCTTGAGACCCTAATCCTCATCTTCATCATAATGTGCAAATGCCCTCCTGGCCTTGCCCCTTTTGGTTTCTTCAATCTTCATGTCTTCGAGTTCGTCCTAGACCGATATGTATCAGAAGGATTCAATGGAAACGCACCCCTCAACGGTAAAGCTAAGGCAGTTCTCACCTCAGTAATAGCTCTCGGCGCTGTTACTACCCAAAAATGAACCACCCCTCGGGCATCCCTGCTTTGGGCAGACTTTCGCATCATAAGAAATTAGCGTCATTCCTAGCATGTATCGAGAAGAGGAGAAGAGAGACAGGACAATGACAGATCATGTCACTGGTCACTTTCCGGGAAACATGCATGGGACTACTCACCCTGTAAGCATAGCGAGGTCTCCCAGACTCATCGTTGCTGATGTTCCTTCGAAGCCAAGCGTGAAGAGTCGGTTCTCCAACGCGATAGGGAATCTTCGAATTCACTGGCATCGCTGTCAACGTTGAGACTTTTAGCCTTGTGGAGAACTCTGTATTATCGAGGCGGGGGGGATTGTCTGTGCAGTAAGGCAGGGAACAATGACTTTATAGAGAGGCTCGCGGCCAATTCCAGAAGCACTTTGAAGGCCTCATCAGGCGACGACCTCGCCATGGTTGTCGCACATTTCGGTGGGGACACTTAGACATTCTCATCTCCTTCTTTTGCAAGAGGCCCAATGGCTGCCCAACTCATGCCATCAAGGGGAGAAAGAAGACTAAAGACGGCCGAATACTGGCTCGCAGAATATTTCCGAGATCTCTTCCTCCCCCCTCCCCCCACGCTATGACCGTGGTGCGCAGTCGTTTGCCTGATTTTGCCTGATTTTGCCTATTCCATTTTCACCATTCAGATCTCGTCCTCGAAACCCTTGCCCATGTGATCTTTCTCCGTTGGGCATTCATGCAGAAAAATTTCAGAAACAAATCTAGCATTGAGAGTTCTCAAAGAAATCAGGCGCACAGCGGTGTCTCAACAATCAGTAGGAGGTCCAGTCGATCTGTCTTAGACTGACCTGCTGCAACGCTTCTCCAGTAAGGATGCGTTGCCCCAATACACACACCAAAAAATCAGAGAAGATCAAAGCAGTACGCCTGCTCCCCAGAATAAGAACGGAGCCTTGGTGCGCGTTGCCATATTGCCGCTCTCGAACTGCTATATCGATTTAAGGGACCATAGCCTTTCACGGCATTATTAAAGATGATAATACTGCGTTTTGATTCCATACTTTATGAGAACGATGAAACTCTTTGTAACGACTGATTAAAGCACCGTTTCGATGACATTGGGATAGGAGAGATGTACGAGCCAGCTGCAGCGGTCGATGACAGTCAATATTCTAGGAATTAGTGACTTGAGCGTAGCGCACATGTTATTCTATTGTTGCAGTATAGGCATTACCAATTGACTACAGAGGATGAGATATACCCTTAGGAGAATGCGAAGTATTGCTCCATTAGGCTTTGTCATCCCTGTTCTTAGAATAAATAGACAAGGCAATTCATCCTGTAGATACAATCTTTGAGATAAATTTAGCCAGCGCCCATGAAGATAGCATAGTCGGGAGTTCAGTGAACTGTGATGGTCAGTTCCTTTAATGGAAATTTCTGAAGCGACGTTGACATTACCAATCTTACGCTTGAACATAGCTTTCTCGTACTTTGTCAGAGCGTGCTTGGGTTTATGTAAAGGCGTAGGAGCCAGAATCCTTGAAAGCTTGGTCAAAAAAGAAGCTGTTTTCCGGATTGGACAAGTCTCTCGGAGATGCTTTCCCACATACTGGTGTGTTGCATCGGTTGCCAATTTCCAGGGCTTACGGTCCAGGTACTTACGCTCTGTTGCCCCGGGCTCCCGGCCGTATCCCAGATTATACCTGAATGGGTCAGCGCCAAGAATTCACCCAGCCCGGTTGCCAGTATTTTGGGTAATGCTTAAAGGATCCCCGCGGCCCCATCGAAAGAATAACTCTCAAAACAAGCTGTGGAGTTGAGACTACAGCCTAGTCCTTACTCATGAGAAGCACGATCTGGAGCGAGGCCAACTTTTGTCAATACTTCCCGGAATACGCATGGAAATGTCTGCCGACCTTCCTCACCTGGTCGCGAGCGGATTTACAGATGCAATCACTTATGATGCTTATCGGCCTTCCTACCCAGCCGCGTCAGTGAAAGAGATGCTAAAATACTGAAATTATCCGATGTGCCCGAAGCCCGAATCTTGGAAATTGGGGCGGGTACTGGTAAGCTTACGGAGCAACTTGTGGCTCAAGAAATGTCGTACCAAATAGTCGCGGTCGAACCCCATGTCCACATGCGTCAGGTGCTCAAATCTAAAACCTTGCAACGGGTGACCATTCTCGACGAAACTGCTGCGAATTTAGACGAGGTAGAAAATATATGGGCGGATGCTGTAGTGATAGCTCAAGTGAGTAATCATTCACCCACGACAGGCAAGAAATTGATCCATGATTGCAGAGGCTTTTCATTGGTACTCCTCACAAGCCATTTACAGACCTTTGGTATTTGTCGCTCACTCTTTGTCGGATACAGGTTTGCCAACCTAGAAGCTGTCAAGGAAATACATCGAGTCCGAAAACCACATGGGACTCTTGCACTAATCTGGAACTTAGAGAACTGTAAGTCGAGGTGGCATCCAACGATTAGCGGTCCACACGGCTCTAAAGCTGAATCCTTTGACTGGACAGATAATTCTGGTGTCGAGTGGAAATCAACCACAGCATGGGAGGATGCGATGAGACA
>JAABUP010010617.1_pt1 | contig 10823 bp, 14 predicted proteins | sample 5559201 | NCBI WGS metagenome assembly JAABUP01 (sample SAMN10711887, study PRJNA513373) | rock metagenome | isolation source: Antarctica rocks | place: Antarctica | reverse complement strand
GTGAGGGCCATTGTAATATGCACAGAAAACCTGTTGATGACTGTGGGACTCTGCCTTAGATTGCTTTATTTTCTGACTCTTTTCTGGCCTGCAGGTGTGACTGCCACAGTGACTTGTTTCCCTCTGGATGTGATGCGCACAAGAGTCATGGGGCCGGGGGGCCATGTCTATGGGGGGGTCATCAGCACCTTCAGGAATCTGCTGCAGAAGGAGGGCATTTCCTCCCTGTATGTGGGGCTATTGCCCGCTGTGATCAGTATGGCCCCTGCTGGGGCTGTCTTCTATGGAGTCTATGACCTGCTCAAGGTGGAAAATCTGCTGCACACTAAACTAAGCAACATGTTTATGGTTACTAGCTGCTGGCTGCCTGTGAATGATGTATTGTGGCATGCTGAGAGTGCACTGCAAGGTCAGAGGCCCACATTGCTCTAATTTTCACGGAGAGCTGCACTGTGAACGAAACAAAATTTGCGTGACAAGCAGCAACTTGAGACATGTTGCATGTTGATGATGATACAGTTCAAGCTGGCTCCAGCCATGTCTTGTGACTGTCCAACCAATATTGGAGCCCAAAAGTGCACACCTCAGCACCCCTTAATCTTTCCTGGTAAGACATGTTTCTGCAGTTCATTATGTCTCTCTGCATGTCAGCTCACCATGTCACTCCCTGCAGCATATCCATGCAGCTTGTCATGTCAGTCTGTCAAACACAGGAGGGCTGTCAACTGTAGAAGAACATTTCACAAGGTCTGTCATGGGTCATGAGATGAAATGGCTGTCAGCTCTAGATGAGCCAGTCTGTCTGGACACAGTATGGCTGCCAGCAACAGGAGCAAGCAGCTTGGCCTGTGCAGATACTTTTGTCAAACTCAAAAGTTTCATATTGAACCACTTGTCTCCACCTGTCTTGCAGGAGAGTCAGCTGCGGCCCATTAGGGTGAAAAATGGGAGGGAGCCTGGGGACCTGACAGGGGGGGAGCAGCTGGGCCCCCTGCAGATGCTGCTTTTTGGCGCTCTCTCAGGAGCAAGTGCTGAGGCAGTGGTGTACCCCATGGAGGTCATCAGGCGGCGTATGCAGGTCCAGGCTGCCTCAGCTAGCACCGCTGGTCAGTCTTGTCACTCTTTGTAGTGCTGTTATCTACATCAATTGTCCAACTTTGGAAGCGTATATACGCCTGTATGTCCGTAGGTAGGTCCGTAGATGTTTGGCTGCATCTACGGTAAATTAGTCTGATTGCACTGCCTATTGTTGAGCTCGGCAACTGCATGTAGTTGAACTCAGTTGCCGCCTTGTATGTGAAGACCTTGCTGAAAAGCAGGCAATGGCCTCTGCTACTCCTATATCGGTTGAAATCAGTACATGTAAATGTGTCCTGCACAAAGGCGTTGCACTGCTCAGCCATGCAGTCTAACAACTGTGCAGCAACACAAGGACGTTGATACATGACAGAAATGCTGTGCACATGTGTCCTTGCACTGTGGTCTAAATAGGTCACCATCTGGCTATGCAGCTTATTGTGTCACCAACCAACAGCCCAGTTGGATATGTTTTGTTGCATTGTAGGTGTGGCGCATGCATCCAAAGCAGCAATGAAGAAGATTCAGGCCAATGCCTTTCAGAAGCTGGGCTCAACCATTGTGGCTCTAGCAGAAGAGGAAGGCATCAGGGGTTTCTATGCAGGAATCCTGCCAAACATGCTGCAGGTGCTGCCCAATGCAGCCCTGAGCTACTTTGCATATGAGACATTCAAGAGGCTTTTAGAGGTGCCAGACTGAGTCATCCTCCCTCACCTGAAAATGAACTCCTGCTGGGACGCCATGCAAGACACTGTGAGCATAGTTTTGGAGAAATGCCAGTTTGAGAGTGGGGGGGAACATGAACATGGGACAGAATGAGAAATAGCGGTTCTGTAATGGCAAAGTCATATTGCATGTCAGACAGTTTATTGGTATCAGAATGCTTCAGAGATTTTTCCTGCAGCCTGATGAGCAGGGACGCAGGTGCAGATTAGGCAGGACAAAACACAACAGCTTCAGTCAGTTCTGCATGTTGCCTAACAGTATTTGATGTGTGGCCCCGTTACATTGACCCTTTAGGCCTTCTGGCGACCTCTCTGATCGGAGCAAGTTACTCCAAGCGTCCTGCATTGCAGCTTGGCATACGTGTACCGAACCTATTAGTTTCGTGCATTGCTTTCAGGAGAAGGCGTCAGCACCTATTCTTGGCTGCAATTATTGAGCTTTGGTGTTGCATAACGTATGCAAGTAGTACTGCAAGCTACCTTGTTGATTTACTACTAAAGCATTTTGGACAGATAGGACTGTGAAAATCAATTCTGACGGTTGACTTAGTGTGACCCAGGCCTGTGTATGTTTTTTTGTATGGCTGGACTGCACAGATGTAATTTTCGAGCATGTCAAAGCTGATACTGGAGACAGTGCATAAATGTCAATGCACATCTGAACAAAAAGCCTGAACATTCAATTTGGTGCTGACACCTAGCATCAAGTATGCCATTTTCGACGAGGGCACAGATCTGACTCTACATATGCAGCGTTCTTGCCACATCAACTGCACACTCTCGGGTAATGAAATGAACCTACTGTACGGCCTTCTGCACCAGGGAGAGGGCATCTAAATGGCCCGCAAGAGCAAAGGCTAGCACAAGAACCAAATCAATCAGGATTCAGACAGTCCATAGTCGGAGGAGCAGGGCCCTGGCCCGGGACTAGCCCATGTTTCTAATTGACAAGGTGATAAATGCCCCCAATGTGATGAACACCTACCATGCGATGAACATACAATTGTACACATATGTTAGCATTCCATGACAAAACAGGCTATTAACCTCAACGCCATTTGCATGCAGTATATGCAAGACGTAAGCAAGAGCAAGGGCCTCGCGCCTCAAAATGCGGACGGCACTGCCTGCTTTGAGGCGGCTTTCCATTGCCAGATGAGATGATCCTCTGCATCCACTGCTAGGGATTTTCAGAGCAGCTTTTCAAGCTCAAATAAACAGACGTGACGGAGCTTTGCCATGCCTGCCACATCTGGCACACATTCAGGCAAGGGAATAGCATCAAGGACAGTCAACACACTGGCAAACTTTCCCCTTCTGTGCCATGCAATTGCCAAAGCAAGCAGGTCTGCTGACACCTCCTGAGGATCAGCCTTGTCCACAACTGCTTCATTGAGGGTTTCACCATCAGGTGACACAATGGACAACAGCCTCACTGCTTGAGCTCGCAAATCCATGGAGTGCTCATCGGGCAGCTGCAGAAGTGCAGCTCTGTCAAAGTCCTTTATAGCACCTCGGTAGTCACCCACATCACCTTTGACGTAAGCACGCCAGGTGAACGTGTCTACATCATTGGGACACAACAAGTCTGCCATGTTCAGGTCATTGAGAGCCTTTGACTCATTGCCCAGCATGCAATGGATGCTGCCTCTGAGACGAAAGGACGTTGAAGTTTTGGTTCCAAGCTCCAATGCTGCATCAAGATCTGCCAATGCACCGTGCCAATCCTGTAAATCAGACTTTATAGCCCCTCTCTGTTGTAGCAGTTTCCCATTGCAAGGCTGCAGCAAGACTGCTTGGTCCATCAAGAACAAAGCCTTTTGTTTATTGCCCGACCGGCTGTTGACCAATGACTGCATCTTCAGCACTTTGGCTCTGTCTGTAGCGCCACCAAGCTGGTCCACAACATCCAGATCTTGCAAGGCACCCAGATAATCTGTCGCTTCCATCTTGACACTGGCGCGCTCCAGAAAGATCTTGCCATCTTTGGGTTGAAGCTGTGCTGCCTGACTCAGCACGGCAAGTGCGCCTTGCAAATCCCCATCAACTCTCTTGCGGTGAGCAAGACTATACAGATCAGATGCAGCTGTGCCGTCACTGGAGTCAGCTGCAGGTGTGGTGGCCACATTGGCAGAATTCACGCCATAGCTGCCCACAGAGGTGGCTGCAGGTGTGGCAGCACAGGGGGCTGCCTCAGCATCAGCAGCCACATCTAAATCTAACTCATACATCCTGCACACATAATGAGCTCTGTTGTTGCGATCATTGGGCGTCAGGCGCTGGATCAGGTCAGCGCTGTCCATGTCCTCCACAGCGCCTCGGTGGTCTCCCATCAGAGACTTCACCTCTGCTCGCCAAGTGAAAGCCTCATTGTTGTCTAGATTCAATACCAGAGCCTGGCTGAGATCTGCAAGAGCTGCTGCCAAGCAGTTCATCTTCATGTTGGCTATGCCTCTATACACATAGCTCTTGCTGTCGTCTCTGCCAAGCTGGATGGCTGTTGTAAGGTCGGCCACAGAGCTTGCATAGTCTCCTAAAGTGGTCTTGCATGCACCTCGCTGCTGGAAGATGCGCCCGTTGCTGGGGTCAATGCCGGCTGCTCTGTCAAACAGGCTGACTGCTGTTGTGACATCCCCAACTGTGCTGTGCAGTTCGGCAAATCGTCTCACGCTGTCGCCCGTGAGAGGAACAATGCTGTTGGCTTGCTCATAGTCCTGGAGAGCTCCTGTGTGGTCACCCATTGCAAACTTGACAATTGCGCGCTCTTCCATAATTTGGGACTGCTGATCTGGTCCTGAGCTAAGATGCAAAGCTTTGGAGAAATACGGCATGGCAGACTGCTTGTCTTCCGTAAACTGCCCAACAAGCTTGCCATACAAATTGTAAGAGTCTGCATTGCCACCGCCCAGCTGAAAGCATCTGGCAAGGCTTTGCATAGCTGTTCCAAACTGGTGTCTGTTAGCTTGCACCAAGCCATGCATATGATGCAGCCATGCAACTCCAGGACTGCTGAGGAGTGCTGCATCAATGACCGTCAGGGTGGCTGAGAGCTGTGCCTTTTCTAGCAAGCTTAGAACAAGAGGCTGCAGCACTTCAAGTGGCTGCTCTTCCAAAGTGCTGCCTGCAGCAGTGCATATAACATTAGCGTTTTGAGAGCTTGACATGCGACTCGACATGCACGCGCTGCCGCCAGAGTAACTTGTGATTTGCGCTTGCTGCATGCAATAGACAATCCCTGGTGTGTGACAAAATCACTTCCTAGCCGTTGTCTCACATTGCAGCTGCTTACCAAGGTCCAAGAAGTTCTGCCGAATGTCTTGTTTCAACTGTTTGTCCTCCTCTGTGTCAGGCTGTAAAAAGTCTGGCACCTGTAACAGCATCAGGAAGTTGCTGTCCTTGCAGACAGCATATATGAATGGGTGCAGCCAGCGTGCTAAGTATGCACTGTAAGGGCTGTCTTACCTCTGTTGCAGTGCCTGATAAATGTTGACCCGCAGGTAACCCCCTTGACTTTTGACCAGTCCTCACAAGGCCTTCAAACGACCAAGGTAGCATGTTAGATGTCATTGCAGCTGAGTCGTGCTGCCTTCTCGAGAGCATGAACAGTGGTGCAGAAAAACGCTGACTGTTTGCATTGCAGGCATTGCATAGGCAACAGGGCGCAGACAGGAAAAGCAAAAGACTGTGGTTGCCAGTCACAACGATGCAACACTGTCGAAAAACCTGTGGGGTTTGCGGATGATACAATCCGGCAAACTGCTTTTGCAGTGCTTGACCAGGCATCCCTCACCTATAATAGGTTTTGGCCGGCCTTTTGCAGCATGCAAAGTTGCTCTCTTAGAGGGTGTCCGCACCGCAGAAGGCTGCAGACAGCCACGGCGTATATCGCTTTGTCGACTCATACTCTGACAAAGAGAGCAAGAAAATGCTTTACATACTGTTCTGGCCGGCCAATTTTGGTGTCCTAGCGCTCGTGTACACATGCTTAAGCTTGTTGGGCAGATCATCAAGTATTGGGACTTTCTGCACAGCGAAGTTGTGAGTATTCTGCACACGACACAGAAGCTGAAGCCAAGTGGCAAAGTTTGTGGTGGTGCTCACGAGGCGCTTCGTTGCTCACGAGGCAAGCACCCGTTTTTTAACGCTCCCGTGCAATGGAATTATGACGAGGATTCGAAATTTCGAGGAGGATTCAAAATTTCGAAGATGAGATGATTTTCAGTGCAGGCCTAGGGATGACCTTTCTGAACGATGTTTTGGGATTGAAAAGAGCGTGGCAACTCGACAATGGGTCTGTATTGATGAACAGCGTTTCTGTTGGTCCCCAGGACACAAACGTAAGTAGCAGTAGCAGTAACGACAGCTTCTGAATCCCTGTGCACAGATGGCCTGACGCCAGACTGATCAAGTATATGTTGAACCATGCCAAGCAAATAGCAAGCAGGTAGCTGCAGTGACATGTTCAGCTCGTGCTTCGCTGAAGGTCTTCCTAACTAGCAAGCATATGTTTAATCCACATTGCACCCTGGTGAACTGCTACAAACAGTCACGCTGTGCACCAGAAGCAGGTCAACAAAGCAAGGATACCCTTGTGGACTGGTCTACAAATGCTCAGGCTTGGCAGAGAGGACAGAGAACTATCTTATACAAGAGCTTGCCTTCAGAGTAGAGAAAGGTCGATGCTGCCGTTGAGATACTTGCATGGACCAAGCAGCGATTCCAAAGTCTGCAACACCATCCTGCTTGAGGTAGCTCGCCCTAACCTTTTACAAAATGTGCGCCATCAACAGCCTTTTCTATCATGCCCTGACAGTCTGAATGGAGAAAGTCAGCAGAATGCGTGGTGAGCGGCATACACACACTGTTGTGGTCTCATTGCAATGCAAGTCATCTGATGTTGAGGTGTGCTGTATGATCAGCCTGTGCCTACTAAACGGTAGCAATCTCTTGACAGCAAATATGCCACTCTGACTGTAGCAAATACACTTCAGCCTTGCTGCTGGCAGGACATGCAGCTTCCTAAAATGCTGCAAGTCCAAGTACACTGAGCCTGACCCAGCAGCTGATGCTCACAGCTTTACAACAATGCAGTGTGGCCATGGCTGAGCAAATTAGCTATTCATCAATTTGCTGGCTGATGCATGCCATGATCTTGCCCAGCAGATGCATTGCTGAATGCTATTCAAGCTGGAAGACACAGCACTAGGCTCTCTGGCCTCCTTTGCCAGGAAGTCAACCATTTGGACAAGCATCTGAAGAGCGTGTGTACAGATGCTGATCATTGTCACAGCAGTCTGCCACTCTGTGCACACCTGCAGACAACTCAACAGATTGCAGCCCATCTCACTTGCAGATACTCATATTCAGCACAGCACTGCATTATACAAGCACGGCATGGCATCTGCATTGCATATGCGGTTTTACAACCAAATGGACCTCCTGCATCTGCATGCCCAGATGCTGCACCAGCTGTGTCGACATATCTCTGACTGCTTGGCAGCTCCAGGTACTTGTGGTGCCGACAGTGCTACGCTCGCTCTCGCAGTGACGTCGAAGTTGTCTGGCCCCGAAGTCTTTCAGCATCGGTGTCCAATGAAGTGGACTTAGAGTGACTTAGCGCGCAAAGCTTTGGTGCTGCAGATGTTGGTCCCCGCTGATCAAGCTATCCCTGTCAGCGGGAGAGCGTGTAGGGCGTGCTTGCTGAGGCTAAGCCCCTTTGCACCACTAGCGGCTTATGAATGGACCGCTAGCAGCTCTCGTGCAAAGCTTTTAAGTCAATTAGCATGCATACGCGAAAACTATTGCTGACCTTTGCTTTGTCAGGACTGTGACTAGAACATAGAGATGCACGTGCTTTGTGCCACGAGGCGTGGCACAAAGCACGTGCACAGCTTATGCTTAAGAAACTTGTGGTGACTTGTATACAGAGGCAAAGTAGCATAAGACATAATGTCAATTGCATGCAATTGCGCGAGCTGATACACAAACATTGAGGTGGCTGTGCCCAGCTGGCCTATACAGGTGGAAGGCTGTTGTTTGACGTTTCTAAATTCAAGCCATGACGATGACATGTAGAGTGTACATGTAAAGAAAGACCAGTATTGCTAAATTCGTCAGTTGAAGCACATGGTATCGACCAATATTGCAATGAAAATTATACATCGTAATAGGAAACATGCAAAGTTTGATGATGGTGGTCAGGTCTTGTACAGAAGGCTTTGCATCAAGGTACCCACACCTCATGTATGTCATGTTGTGCATAGTCATGACCGGCAGCACGTCGGGCATTCAGCTCAGCAACAGGCAATATGATCATATGCCGCCATCAGTCTAACAGAATTTGCCAGCCATAAAAGCTGGAACTGTCACAGTAAGCAAAAGCTTGCGTACCACAACCAAAACATTTGCCAAAGCATCATGTGCATAAGAAAGCACCACCTCGTTCAAGGCCATCATGACGTCGGAGCCAAGCAACCAATGCAAGCATCTGAAAGGAGTCAGGTATAGATCTCCTACCCACTTTGAGGGCACCATATTGCTTGCATATGCTGATGTAAGCAGCCCATTCACCAACAGGGTTCCAGAGGCTGTGTGAGGAGCATACAAGCCAGTTGTGACAGTCGTCCTCTTGGCAATGACCTGTGTTGGCACCAACGAGCCATCTAGGCCAGAAGCATACCACATGGTGTCCCCTACGCTGATGTCGCCCAAAGGCATCAAATTGCATCTTCCAAGATTTGGGTGTGTCGCGTTGGTGGAGCTTGCATAGACCATGTGGTTTGGCGTAGCTGCCAGAACCTGCCCATTAGACAACTCTACAGACGGCATCACATTTCGGGCTTTGATGGACCTGCGCAAGCAGTTCATTTCACAAAGTTGATGACATCTGTACAAGCTCCAAAGTGCAACCATTGACTCTGAGTATACCGCATTGAGAAGAGGAAAACTGTCTCTGGTTTGACATGTCCTTTTGAGTCTACAACGAGGATCACATCTCCAATCGCTAAGTCCCGCATGAGTTTGTGGGATACAAGCCTCTGCACCAGAACCAAGCGTAAAACAGATGTGTGTGTTGCAAGTAAGGGTAGTGGTGCATGGAGCGAAGACAATGCGACATACCTGGTGCTCCTTTGACTTTGTCTTGTCGTCGTGAACAGTCTGTACCGATGCATCTCCGGGAAAACAAATGTGATAATGATTGACTGCAAGCAGATGGATCTGTTAGCCACTGCAGAAACCCAGTGTTTACTTGAAACAAACTCACAGATGACATCAAGCAAGCACAGAACCTGTTGCACGCATGCAACGGATGTTGTGTGAGCTTACAGGAATTCAATACTCAACAATCAAGATAGAATACAAAGGAGCAGAAAAGTGGACTTACTAGGGCAATTTGTTACACAAAGAACAACATCTCCAGTTTGGACCGTCGGTGTTGTTGACTGGCCACTGCTGGAGTCAGAAGTACCACCACTGCCGGAGTCAGAACTAGCACCACTGCTGGAGTCACTGGCACCACTGCTGGATCCAGCACTAGCTACATTGATGTGGATGCCATTGGTGCCCTCTTTTATCAGAGCAGAGGATTGAATGGCATTGGCTGTAACCACATGTGTAGCATAGCTGGCAGCTGCTGAAGGACTAGCAAAGGTTACTGCACAACAAAACGCAAGATGAATTTCAAACTATGTGTCAGCAGCACAAAAACAACAGTGCTAAGCCACATCAATAAGCAACAGCTACCATCACCAAGCTGTGGCAACAATCAGACAAGTTTGGCAGCATATTTGAGGAATTGATTGTCTTGCCAAAAAGCATTACTACATGGCCATGATGCAAGCCAGACACTACATGGTGAGTGCAGTCAGAGCAGATACAAGGTGTGTGTACGGTCACACATCAGCAGACATACAATTATCTGTTACAATCACTGTTGAGTCGGGGCCAAGAGTGAAGTTGACAATGTGGTCTGTACCCCCCGGTGCAGCTGCCTCTCTCACTTTGATCACCTAGCATAGCATCGCATCTCTTACAGGCATGCTGCAAGCAGCCACAGACAGCTGATACAGCTATCCAGGTGCATACGCCTACCTTCTCTTGGGAAATTTCATCAAAGGCAGCTATGGAATCAAACCGCGACCATGCCTATAGTCAGTACATAGGACGGGCCTGTGGATGGCAGCAGGGATACCACATAAGAAGTGAAGGATGACAGTGGTGCAGGTGATGGCATGGCTGCCTGCCTCAGTTGACGTTGCCCTGCACATGTACATCTCTTGTGGCTGTCAGCAAGCACGGTTGCATCAGGGATGTAGACAGGATCACAGTGTGTTATGTGTAACTGGTAACCCGGCATGTCACACAATACACATGTTACCTGCACTGCCAGTAACGCCTTGACAGACCTGCATGCGATACACCTTGCAACTCTCAATATACGACTTGATATGTGGGACCGTACACAACCACACATCTTGAGTCCATAAAACAGCTGAGAGTACGTTCACAGTCTCTAGTTTGCCTACCAGGAATGTCCAGCAGCTTGCAAAGAGCATAGTGGGCAGCGTCATCTAGCTGATTTGCCGGTCGACTGAGCTTGCGATTGCAATACCCCGCTTGTTGGGTATTGTCGTAACAGGCCAGTCCAGTTGTTTATCGTCGACGTTCCGATGTCTGCCGGGGTATACGCCAGCAAGCGAAAGCTTGTTGAAGCAGAACGATATCGATGTCCACTGGCGTACGTGAGGCGCCAGTATTTGCCTGTTGGCGATTTCAACAGTCGAAAGTTTTACCTGTCGACTCAAAACGGCCCTTTGGGGCAGGGCAGTTGCATGCCGGTGTTCAAACCTGCCACGACACGAAGTGGTGAGATGACACTTCAGCAAATGTAGCGAGTCAGTGTGGCAAAGACAAAAGTGATGGTGGTGTCCAGATCTCTGGCTAGATCGCCTGGTCTAGGGGCAGCTGTTTTCACATGCAATGGTCTTCTGGTGGAGCAGGTTGACACTTTCAAGTACTTGG
>JAABUP010010616.1_pt1 | contig 10823 bp, 10 predicted proteins | sample 5559201 | NCBI WGS metagenome assembly JAABUP01 (sample SAMN10711887, study PRJNA513373) | rock metagenome | isolation source: Antarctica rocks | place: Antarctica | reverse complement strand
ACGGCATACCGGTGGTAGTCGCCATTAACAAGTTCGAGACGGATACCGACGCCGAAATTGCAGTCGTACGGGAGGAAGCACTCTCTGCAGGAGCTGACGACGCAATACCAGCAAATCACTGGGCCGCAGGTGGCGAAGGCGCTGTTGAACTTGCGAAGGGTGTAATCGCCTCAAGTGCGAAGGCAAAGGACTTCAAGCTTTTATACGACCTTGATGGTACCGTGCAGGAGAGGATAGAGAAGATCGGTAAGGTCATGTACGGTGCAGAAAAGGTCGAATTCAGCGAGCTGGCACAAAAGAAGGTCAACACCTATCAGAAACAGGGCTTTGGCAACCTGCCAATATGTATTGCGAAAACACAATATTCCCTCAGTCATGATCCAGCACTCAAGGGTGCGCCAACGGGCTTCACAGTTCCCATCAGGGATGTGAGACTGGCGGTTGGGGCTGGCTATTTGTAAGTCGTACCCTGGACATCGGCTTCTGGGCGTGCTTGGTTTGGATGCTGACGTCCTTACAGGTATGCGCTTGCTGCGGATATCCAGACTATCCCAGGGCTGCCGACTGCGCCGGGATACTTGAACGTTGACGTTGACCCAGAAACGGGCGAGATCGACGGACTCTTCTAGACTACTTTTGCCTTGATTTCATTCAGATCTTTTCAATTCTCTCTCGAGTTTCAACACTTGCATAGGAACGCACGGAACATTTCACATCACATGGTTCTGAGGATATTCAACAAACGCGCAAAGGTCGAGCTGTCGTCTAGATCTGCGGTGTCACCAAACGTTGGTAGAAGGGAACCGGACCTGCGCTGTCCATATTCATGCCATTCGCCGTACAAAGTAGTGTTATTCTGCCCTTTGATTCATCCTGAAGGATGGAATGAAGTTCCACCAAAACTCTGACATGAGTGCCTCGGCAAACCTTCAATGCGCCGAACTTCGGCAGGATAGCTTCCCCACCAAAATAAAAAGACGACATCTTCCCAGGGCGTTACCATTCACGTCAATGGCGCGCCGTCTGTCATAGTCACTGTGACCAATAGTAACGGCCTTCCAATGGAGCTGCCCTACATCCTGCCTACCAACTAAGTTCCGCTAGACTGCCGGCCCTTGCCTCCAAATTCGCTGTTCTGAACATTTTCGAACTCACTTCTTGGTGATGAACACGTTACGACTGCCGGCTTCACGTCGAATAGGCGCCTCCATTCTTTTCGCGAGATCGAAAGCTCGGCACGTTCAATTTGAAAGGGAACCATTGCCAGTTGGCGTAGCTTTTGCGCAAAAAAGGAGCATGGCTAGCTTTCAGAAGATAAAAGTTAAGAATCCAGTGGTGGAGTAAGTACTGTTCTAGATTTTGGATAAAAAGAATGTGAGGTTGTTATGGTAGATTTGCTGACTATGATTGTTGCATGCTAGGCTAGATGGTGATGAGGTATGCCAGACGGCTCCCCCTGCGGCACGCACATGTATTGAGAGAAAAATTTCAGATGACCAGGATAATATGGAAGGATATCAAAGAGAAGGTCAGTACACTTTCACATATATCTGAGAGGGTGATTGCTAATTGTGCAGCTGTGTTAGTTTATACATCCGTAAATATAACCAAACCCGCCCAAAACAAACAAGCCTAACGCCAGCCAGATATCTCGACGTCGATCTTATATATTACGATTTGGTACGCATGCAAGGCATAGATCTGGATGCAGGGCTTTGCTGAGATCTAACGAAGGGACTCGAATACCGAGACGAGACGAATGATCAGGTCACACTAGATGCGGCTGAGGCAATCCAGAAGTACTCCGTCGGGGTAAAGTGTGCAACAATCACGCCAGATGAGCAGAGAGTGAAAGAGTTTAAGCTCAAGCAAAGTACGGCGGAATAGGAAGCGTTGAGAGGTGCATTGGACTAACATATCTGGCGCAGTGTGGCTTTCACCGAATGGAACCATTCGAAACTACCTGTATGCGTCTACAATACTCACACAATGGAGCAAGCCAACTGATGAGGTTCACAGAGGCGGGACTGTATTTCGCGAACCCATCGTCATCCCTCGCATTCCCCGTCTCATCCCGGGCTGGAAAAAGCCCATCATCATTGGCCGTCATGCCTTCGGTGACCAATACCGAGCCAAGGACTACGTTGTCAAGGGCGATGGCACTCTCGAGATGGTTTTCACGCCCGCAGGTGGTGAACCTGAACGTATCCACGTATATGAGTTTAGAAATGGTGGAGGCGTAGCACAGACGCAGTACAATACCGACGACTCGATACAGGGTTTCGCACATGCGAGCTTCAAGCTTGCGCTGAGCAAGCCATTGCCGCTGTACATGAGCACGAAGAACACAATCCTCAAGAAGTACGACGGGAGATTCAAAGACATTTTCCAGGAGATATACGAAAGCGAGTACCGAAAGCAATTCGAGGCACAAGGGATATGGTATGAGCATCGATTGATTGATGATATGGTGGCACAGATGATCAAGAGTGCTGGTGGATTTGTAATTGCTATGAAAAGTATCTTTACCTATCCGGACGCTGGCCTTGTAACGAGCTATCTTTGCTGACGTAGCTGAAGATTATGACGGAGACGTCCAATCCGACATCGTCGCCCAAGGATTCGGTTCGCTTGGCCTTATGACTTCCGTCCTCATCACTCCAGACGGCAAGACGTTCGAGTCCGAAGCCGCCCACGGCACCGTAACAAGGCATTACCGCGAACACCAGAAAGGCAACGAAACCTCCACCAACCCCATTGCCTCCATTTTTGCATGGACGAGAGGACTAGCGCAGAGAGGGGTATTGGACGAAACACCGGATGTTGTGGCTTTCGCGGAGAGCTTAGAGAAGGCTTGTGTGGATACTGTGAATGTGGATGGGATTATGACCAAGGACTTGGCGCTGGCTTGTGGGAAGAAGGAGAGGAAGGATTATGTAACTACTACGGAGTACCTGAACGCGGTGGAACGGAGGATGAAGCGTAATCTCAAAGAGAAGTTGTAGATAGAACAGTTAGACACTCTATACATTATTGTACGAGATCACGTTCAGTGTGAATGTAACTCATCTGTTTTCTGCGGGTGGTCTTGGCAAAGAGAGCATACAGCGTGATTCAATGCGAACCGGAAGCATTCACTGTTGAGCAATGCCTTACAATAGTTAACATCTATGGCTCTGCGAGAGAGAACCAAGCAGTAGTGTGACCATTCAGCCCCTCAACGCGACGCTTCGGACCCTCTAATCGAAAGCACCGTCTATGAACCGCTACACCGGTGAAGACACCCCATTCTATCCGCCAACTCATCGTCACTTCTTCTTGGTTTCACTTCTCCTCTGACCAAGTTGCGGTCCCCTTAGATGCACATCCAGTACCCTCTCCATTGCGGACAATATCTTCTGATCCGGTGCGGCGTTCCCTTTCTCATAATCCGCGACAACCGTTGGGGTCGTATTACATTTGGTTGCAAGGTCCTTCTGGTTGAGCTTTGGAGTGATGTCTTGACGTCTCTTGGAGATCGCTCTGCCAACTTCGGTCCCCACTTGCTTGAGCTTGACGATATCCTCGCTGCGATCGACTTTCGTCAGGTGTTGGCCTTCAACGCCTGGTTTTGAGGCCTGTTGGGAAAGAGAGGTGTCAGTGGCGGGCCAGGGTAATGAAAGCGCGAGACTTTGCAAACAACAAAGATGAGACGAAAGTGACATACGGAATTTCCAGCCCCATACTTTTTCTCAGTGCCAACGACTGCTCCGTTTCTTTGCGCAGCGTTCAGCGCACTCTTTCCTCGCACCACGGTTTCTTTCTGAGAGCCGCCGCTGCGAGTTTTGCTTCCAATTTTGGTAACAGTATCCCACTCGTCCCCCATGCTGTGATTTTTTTTTTTTTATGAGAGAGACGAAGGTACGATTGAAAGCTTTCTTATTTAATGCAAAGAGTGTATGAGGAAAGTGGTTTTGTAAGATGTTGGTGAGGATCTAAGGCCAGGGCTGAGATGTTGTCTTCGTCTCGACTCATCGGAGCGCCGAGCACTCATATGCTAAAACCATTCGGGCTTAGTCAAGTATTATCGTCTTCACAACTTTGATTTTCCATGACCTTTGTGGCGATCATAGGGCAGTACGATAACAGACTTTTCGCTCATACGAGGTCACCTTGTCTTTCCGAGACAAGGTATCTGTGAAGCCGTCGGTGGTATTCATGCGTTATTGGTACAAACGCAGAGCCCCGGACATGTTCCAGGTGCTGTTAGTGATCAGCAGCATAACTTCATGGGGACTGAGATGGTGGTTTGATGCCCATGGGGCTGCCAAAGATGCTCTCTTTCTTACGGTGTTTATCTTGACCGGACATGGATTGGCGGTCCGCGACATGGTGTCAGCAGTTGTTGGGAAATACCCACCTACCATTACCGCCGGTGTCGGGTCTGCAATACTCATACATATCATCTCAAACAGATGGAAATACCTGTATCGCCGCAAGGCTAGAGTTGTGCCTCCCAATGGCGACTCCGAAGGTCACTTGAAAACTTCAATGAGACCCTTGTTGTTCCCCTGTCGTACAAAACACACACGCCTGTTTCCTAAGAAGCACTCGTTCTCTTACTCATACTTGTTCGTTGGTATTCCTGTCGGCTGGAAAGGTTGTATAGGTTCACTCCTCTCTGCAGACCTGCAATCGTTGGGGGGCAAAGACATCAACTCTGAAGGGTACAGCAAATGGGGAAAGAGTTGGTTCAGTGTCGATGCTGCTGACTATTTGAGCCGAGGAGAAGCTCATCTTGGTTTGGAGGGGAAATTGCACGCATACCTGAGAACGCAGGTAAGCTTGTCTGCGGCTTTGACCATGGCTCAAGCTTATGGTGGTACAGGGTTCCAATCCAGAAGAATATCCGTATGCATACTTGATCACTGCTCCTCGTTTCCTCGGCTATTCATTCAATCCTGTTTCTTTCTGGTTCCTATACTCGGAGAACAAGGTATTAAAGGCGATGATCCTCGAAGTCAATAATACCTTCGATGAGAGAAGGATTTACTTCCTGCCAGAGTCCAGGTTAGGAGAGGATGTCGACGACCCAGCACATAAAACTCTAGATGATGGTAACCCAAATGACCATCGAGATGACGCCATACGACATCCTCGTTCTAGCACGCCCACAACAAGTCCTGGCAGATTTTGCCGAAGTTGGGTGAAAGATTTCCACGTCTCGCCGTTCAATTCTCGTAAAGGCTCCTACTCCCTTACCGCATATGATCCTTTTTACCCATTCATGATTGGCAACGGGCCCGTCCATAACACGATCACCCTCAATTCTACAAAAGCACATGCAAAGCTTGTCGCGCAAATTTTCTCAACATGTCCTGCACTTGACCCTGCCCAATTGGATGCCTGGTCCACGATGAGATTCATTCAGTCCTGGTGGTGGGTGGGTTTTATGACGTTTCCCCGCATCTTGAAGGAAGCTGGCAAGTTATTCCTTCGCAAACAGCTACACATCTGGTCCAGACCAGAGGTGTTAAAAGACAGTATTCCGAGACATGAAAGTGAACTTGAGAGGTAACGACATCCTTCTAGACTAGATGACAAATCATACTGAGCCGTGATCCAGGACTCTCGAGCAATATTTCAGGATATTTCTGCAAGACCATGTCCGGCAGTCCGAACATGACGTGGCTGTAAAGTACGTTGGGGCTGGGAGCCATTGCCGTCAAGCGGAGATGTTTTTTCCGGCAAGAAGCGCCTTGAACGGAACCTCTAACCAAAAATATACATTACTAGAGCTGAAAGTCCTGACGCCGGCTTTCTACTCTAGCTTCGTGCAATACGCACATGTCGCGGAAGCTTTCGATGCGGAGATGCTTTGCGCAAGCGAAGAGGATAGGACAATCAGGGTATCGAAGCCGGAGCTACTACCCCTGATATTCCCAGATTCCGAGAACGGGAACATAGGCGCAATGAAGAGAATAGACATACGGCGACTCGATCGCCTTGATCGTTGGAGATGGTCAGCACTACGAAGGTTGCGCAGTACGCCCAAGAGAAGCTCACATAGTCGAAATAAGGGCGCAATGTGTACTACTCGGATGACGATAACAGCTGTGGACATACGCACTTACTCTCCCTCACCAATGGACACATTTATCCTTAATCGTTGCACTCCACAGAATATCAGAAAGTACCGGCGAGCCGTCATCAAGTCGCTGGTTAGTCGGCGTCTAGCATTTGGCATTACAGATCTGCTCGATCTTTTTGACACGATTTTGATACTGTTTCTGGCCTGGGTGGCAGCGCAAAGCATGCAAGCAGCGCTTGTACCAGCTTCTGTGGCTACAAGTCCGTTACGTGCATACTCATTATCCTCGCTTCTCAACACAAACAGTTTGTTGACTATTACTATCTGCAACAGCATGCATATATGGGCGTACTGGAAATCGATATTTTGAATTTTTACTGGTGTTTAGATTATCGAGATTTCGAGGTTCTAACCGCTGGACTGGCGTTTATGCATGTTTAACGAATCAATGGGCTTGCCGCCCAACGCCCATGCTCCTGTCACACTTCGTCAAGGTGGCAGAGCGGCACAGCTGCAGATGATCAGCAGAGCTTGCCCGCTTCAATGCGTGTGCGAGTGCCGTTGCTGACGGCAATGCCTCACTCCAGTGGAACTGCTATGGCATCTCATTATTCCCAACCATTCTACTATCGCAAATCAGTCTCCAGGTTATGCATATATGGCGGATCCGCTTAGCATTACTGCGAGTATCATCACCGTCTTGCAGCTTGCCGGATCAGTGGCATCTCTGTGTCTGTCTTATAGAGATGCCACGAAAAGCAAAGACGGGGTGCTTCACCAGCTGCTCGATGAGCTTAAAGGCCTTACGAATATCCTTGATCCACTGGCTAAGCTCGCGAGAGACCATGGCTGGGAAACGAAATCCCTCGAATCGCTTAATAAGCCTGGGGGAGCTCTAGACGAATGCAAAGTACTTCTTGAGACCCTTCAGACTGAGCTGGAATCAGTTGTTGTTGCACAGGGAGTGAAGAAGCTGGGTAAAATACTGGTCTGGCCGATCAAGGAGAAAGGAGTTCAATCGCTACTGAAACGGTTGTATCAGCGGAAATCGACGCTCGCGCTTGCCTTGCACCAGGTTCAAATGTACGAAGCTACATACACATCCCCTGCCGAATTGCTATTACGTACTTAAACTCTTGCTGTTCGCGACTGACTTTAGGTAGTGAACTTGGCCAAGATCTTGGGTCCAAAGTCACCGCCGTTAATGAATTCTTGGTCTCTTCACAAGTGGGTAGGGAAATTCGAGTTTACCCATGGCCATCTATGGCCGACACGTACCTGATTTGATGAACAGATGGCAAGCGGAACAAGGCTCTCCGATGGTTGAACGCTGGAGACACATCGATAAGCCACGCAGAGGCCTGCAAGAAGCGTCAGCTGGGGACTGGGACATGGTTTCTTACGGGCTCCAACTACGCTGCTTGGAAAGTGGATTTCGGATCTTTGATCTGGCTTCACGGCATCCGTGAGTGTTTTACCTCACAATTGAGGAGTATTGGCTGGCTGATGTACAAGTACACTAGCTGGATGCGGCAAGACCATCTTATGGTCAGTAATAACCCATGATTTCCTCGCTGTCTTTGTGGGGTTAAGGATTCTGTTTAAACTTGACTGACAATGGACAGCTCCACAATCATCGAGGATCTCGTAGCATACTCTTCAGCGGTGCCAGGGATTGCCTTGGCGTATTTTTACTTCGACTTTAGCGACGTGGAAAGGCAGTCTGTCAGAAGTCTTATGAGCTCGCTCGTCAGTCAATTGTCAAGTCACTTACCGGTACTGCCTAGCTGTGTCGAAGCATTATACGATAAACACGAAGATCGTGGACAGCAGCCGAGGGAAAGGGATTTGAAAATAGCCTTGGAATTGTTCATCGAGTCTTTCCCGCATGTATATCTTGTCTTAGACGCCTTGGACGAATGTAACGATAGGGAGGAACTGATGGAGTCATTGGATGGACTCTTAAGCAAAAAAATGGACGGACTTCATCTACTAACCACAAGCCGCAAAGAAAGAGACATTGAGGATGGACTTTATAACCATCAACCTGTCAAGATTAGTCTTGCGGAGAAACAGGTCAATGAAGACATCAAAATCCATATTAGGAGTAGGTTGAGCAAAGATCTCCGGCTCAAGAGACTCGCAGAGACGGTGAAAGCAGAGATTGAGACCGCGCTGCTGGATGGTGCGAACGGAATGTACGGTGACATGAACTCCTTTCAGCGGAGCTTTACTTGCTGGGGCTATGCTCAGCGCTTTGGCTCGTGTATGATCTATGGCTGACTTACTAATCCAGGTTTCTATGGGTAGTCAGGCAGCTCGATGCGTTACGACAATGCACGAAACCGGCCTCAATCAGACGAGCACTGACATCACTCCCAAAAGATCTCGACGAAACATACAATCGTATCCTAGTACGGATACAAGGAAACGCTGATGGTTACGAAGACGCTTACGCAGCACTTCGATGGCTAGCAACAGCGGCTCGGCCGCTGACTTTGAGCGAGGTCGCCGAAGCGGTCGCCATATCTCCGGGATGTGCAGCAATCGACGAAGATAATCGACTCTTCGAAGCCAAAGGACTTCTGTCGATATGTTCCGGTCTGGTGACTCTTTCTGGCGATAGCGAAACAGACAGGCTTCGGTTAACGCATTTTTCGGTAAAAGAGTATCTCCTTTCTGCTCGAATCCGATCTGGTCCGGCGTCAGCATTTGCACTCGAGGAGGTGCATGCACACAAATTCATTTCGAAGATTTGCCTCACCTACTTACTTACACTTAGTGAGGCAGACGCTTATATGGCACCCGAGTCCAACGAGGCTGCAACAGACAGCGATTTCGACACGGAAGATACGTCTTCAGACGAAAGAGCAGCAGCTCGGTCCGCAAACCGGCATTTGATGACACCGAAGATGATCTTTAGACATTTTCCGTTGCTACGCTATGCAGCGAGGTACTGGCCGAAGCACGTCAGAGCACTCGCGTTCAATGAGGCCGCCGAACTGAATGATCAAATTTTGGAACTAATGAACCCGAAAAGGAATGCGAGCTTCTTGAATTGGCTTCGCGCATCAAACCCAACTTTATTAGGACAGTATAATTTTGCCACGAAGATTGAGGATCTCTGACCGCCCCTATACTATGGAGCTATACTAGGCCTAGCCGCGGTGATCCAGACAATGCTGGAGAATGGCGCGGATGTACATTGCCGGAAAGATTGTGACCTCAACGTTACAGGTTGTAACCTTTGGAGAAGTCCTTTGCACGCCGGCGTAGCACGGGGCCACGGGTCGGTTGTGGAGATACTACTCTCATTCGGTGCCGGAATCCACACTGAGGATGAATTTGGGAGGACCCCTTTACAGGTGGCTTGTGAACATGGCCGTCGCGAAGTCGTCGATTTGCTGTTGCGAGAAGGCGCCGACGTTAACCACCCGGTCAACAACTCGTCGCAGCATGCTGCTCCACCTCTACAAGCCGCAGCTTCCCACGACGATGAAAGGCTTATCATGCGGCTTCTTGAACGGGGCCCTGATATAAATGCACAGTCCGGCTACTATGGTAGTGCTCTTCAGCAAGCTTGTAGGCAAGGCCATGACACAATCGTGGAGTTGTTGATAGCGAAGGGTGCCTGTGTCAATGCGCGCGGTGGCTTCTATGATAGCGCAATACAAGCGGCGGCAACATTCGGCCATGAAACGGTGTGCAAAACGCTTCTCAGGCATGGTGCGGACGTCAATGCGACGGGTGGATTCTACGGGACGGCGCTGCAAGCTGCCTGTCATGGGGATGAAAACATTGCTCGACTCTTGATCGATAACTTAGCAGATGTCAATGCTCAGGGTGGGCTGTATGGGACTGCCTTGAAAGCTGCTTGTGCGTACAACAGCGACTCTATTATCAAACTTCTCCTGGATAATGGGGCTGATATAAATCTTGACGGCGCCGGCAAAGGCACCCCTCTACAAGCGGCTGCTGCTAAAGGCAACGAAGAGCTATTCATACAGTTCTTGGAGATGGGAGCAAATATCGACGCCTCAACCGGTAACTATGGTACTTCGCTTCAGATTTCAGCCCGTTGTGAACACGAGTCGATGGTTGGTCTTATCTTATCGAGAGGTGCCACCGTCAACACTGCAGCCAGCGGTGAGCTTGGCTTTCCGCTTCAGGCTGCTGCTTTCGCTGGCAATGTGACCATCGCGAGGAGATTACTAGATGTCGGATCAGAGGTGAATGCCACGGGCGGCAAGTATGGTACCGCTCTTATCGCTGCTGCGTTCTGTGGCCATCAAGACATGATTCATCTTCTCTTCGATAGCGGAGCCGACATCAACATTACAGGTGGCAAATATGGGACCGCTCTTATCGCTGCTGCGTTTTGTGGTCATCAAGACATGATTCATCTTCTCTTGGACAGTGGAACCGACATCAACGCTACAGGTGGCAAATATGGGACTGCCCTCTTCGCTGCTGCGTTCACGGGGCGTCATCTAGCAGCTCGTCTTCTATTGGACAATGGAGCGGATGCTACTATGAGCACGTATGCGGGCAATCCAATGGGTGCAGCCTTCAGAGGCTGGAAAGCGCCTCACGAGGATGTCATTGAGCTTCTCGAAAAGCACGGTGCTACGGATGCGTTGATGCCAGCGGACGTTACTGGAGACGAGGAGTTAGACTCTGATGTGGAGGTCTCGGAGTTTGGCGAAGGAGACTACCTGGACGCTGAGAGTGTGGCTCTTTCTGGAGAGTTGTA
>JAABUP010010614.1_pt1 | contig 10824 bp, 17 predicted proteins | sample 5559201 | NCBI WGS metagenome assembly JAABUP01 (sample SAMN10711887, study PRJNA513373) | rock metagenome | isolation source: Antarctica rocks | place: Antarctica | reverse complement strand
TGATCACTCACCAGAAGTTCCAAAATGGCAATCTGCGGGAGGCTGCAAAGTTAGCCCGGAATGACTCCGCTGTGTCAGCAGAGACTACAATGACCCTTGCAAGAGCTGAGATGGGCAGGAAGCCTTTCGATCAAAGCCTGTGGCTGAGGTTTGAAAAGCACGAGGTTGTATTGCAGTTCGACATGTCGCAATCGCACTCAACAAACTGAAATCGCCCGTAAACATGCCCTTTGTCATGTGAGACGTTTGTGATCTCTCACGGTTCCTGATCTCGCAGGATGCGAACCTATATCATGTTTGCGCTCCTTCTGCTACTGAGTTTCCAGATGAAGCGCTCGACGCCAGAACCGTTGAACATTCAGGATAGCCTCGCTGCCATCGCAACAGCAGGTTCAGCAACGTGACGTCGCCGAACGCCTTCGGTGAGTGTGATCATATGTCGATAATACGCTGATCCGCGATGTGCAATGCTAGATCGTGGCTGGCACCGATTCAAGACTGACCGTGCGAATTTGGCATACAGGCAACAGTTGCTGCGAGCTTGCTTGCCAGCTCGCGTTCAAAGATACAACCTGCTGTGCCGCTCGCACCTGCATCCAGCGCTTCGGCATTGTTCAGGTAAGGTCATGCGGTAGCCAACATTGTTCACGACGCGCTATCTTGCAGGTCTATCTTATTTCTGATTTATGTTTGCAGGCTGCCGGCTGTCGTTGTCAAGCCAGAGCATGCTCCTGCTAAGTACATGCTTGGGCGGCAGCACCAAGAGTCTCATCTGCAAGCAGAGACCTTGGTTTTTTGCTTTCCTGAAGATTATCAGGTCTTATAGCTGTGCAGTCCAGATGGCGTCATTAGGTGAGATTTTTCTGCACACTTGTTACTGCTACCAATACACACCCGCATACAAATGTGTATTGGTAGGAACAAGAGAGCAGATATAGCATTATGCACGTGTGCACCTTGCAGCTAATGCTATCAATATGTGCAGGTATCAAAGACAAAAACAGGGAATGGCTTCTGACAAGCGACACAACTTTTGGGGTACAACTTTTGGGGTTCAAGGCAATGTACATCATTACACAGGCCTCGCATAACTAGCTCCAGGTGACAAGCTTGGCCTTTTGCAAATGTACATGTATGATTCAGAGCATGAAGCAGCAAACTGCACGATCAGCCAGCTAGGGGTCCAGCTAGACAGCGATCTCATAGCATTGTTGCAAGAGGAGCTTGATGGGTTCAACGCTCATGTACAGACGTTGAGAGTATTCAGAGCAGGATCCCTGTTCTCACATTGTGCTGTTGTCTGACACAGGTGTGGATTGCTTCTAATTGCTGTTAGACGTTGGTTTGCCTGAAAATTTGCCTTGATGTTTGTTGCAAGTTGAGGAAACTGAAATTACAGATCTATAATCGATACATGCCGTGACCATGCTTCGAAGTACGGGTAGTGGACTTGATGTTATTTCATTTGAATAATGGCAGGGTTGGATTTGACCATCTTTTGTGCTGCTGCAGCCAAAGATGGCAATGTGTACAATGTCTCCCAAAGTGATGAGCTAGCAGCAATCATCCCAGGCCGGTTCACCTATGATCAGTTGGACTCCCACAACTTTGTGCGTGACATAGTGTTGGTCCCCAACAAGGGTGGTGTGCAAAAGTTGATGACAGGCATCTGCTGTTTGACCCTTTGCACTTTGTGTTTGCATTCCTCACTGGAGAGATGGGTTGGAGACCTAGGATCATGAAGTGAGTAACAATTAAGTCATAATTGGTTGTGGAAGTTGGTCAGCATCTTTTGACCAAACGTGGTGCAGTGTCAAAGGAAATTTGTTGTTTTCTTTTGTCTTGCTGTTGCACTTCATTTCCTGTCATCACCTTTGTCTCAAAATGGCACTTTGCATACTTTTCAAAATTATTGTCACTTCAGTGGATCAACAAAGATGTTCTTGGTTTGCAGGGCAGTAACGGCTGCAATGCAGCTGTGCTGGCGCCATGTTGACGCAGGGCGTATCATGATCATACCCTTTTTGTGTAGTTGCCTGGCAACATCGAGACTTTGAACATGGTTACAGGAGCTCGAGCTGGCTTTGGATTGGTATGTGAAACTGGAGGCGCTGAATTTGGATTGGTTGCGCAAGAACCAGAGAAGCATAAGAGCAGAGCTGTATGGCCGGTCATTTTATTACTTTATGGATGCTTACACAATGTGTACCGTCGCATACAATTTTGCATTGTTCGCCCTTAGCCTCCATTTCAGTTTTGTTATAAGCATTGCATTTGAAGCACATCTTATGTACTTTACACCCGATAATAGCCGGCCCTTCGGGCCGGCATGTAGCTTGTCGCTATGAAGGCGTTTTGGCACGATTTCGTCCCAGCACATCAGGGGCTGACCATGGTCTCTGCTACAGCGAAAGCAGCGGAGTCCGACCGTCTGCCACTGCATGTGGTACAAAGCGGGCCTTGAAATACGTAGAGTGCAAGACGTGGTATCCACTGATTCCCAACTCCAGCCTACTGAGTCGGTGCTGCACCTGCAGCATATCAGTTGGTTGCGATCTGCCTTCCACTAGAGCCGCTGGTCCTGCACACAGCAGTCCACAGGTGATGCAACAAGGCCCACATGTGCAATTGCGTGTTTTGGACCGCCGCGTTCGCTAACGTGGTCGCATGTTCACGCAGAGGACACAGACTGATCTGCTGGTTTTTTAACTTTCCTTTGCACAAGCTGAATGCCCTACCTGGAAACTCTGGTCTGATCATGTGTGCATGAGGCACGAATGTTGCAAGGTGGCGCAAAAGGCTCAAAAACTATTGACCTCAAACACTCAGCATCCCACCGCAACCTTCAGGTAAAGCTTTTGTCAGTGTATACAGCTTGGCTGAGAAAGGCGTTTCGCAAGTGTGGTGACATGTTCCATGTGACTTGCTTTGAAGCTCAGAACACTGCTGCTCAGGTCAACGATGCTCACGAAGATGATGCACTTCTTTACACAGATACCAGTCAACGGTCTGCCAGCGGCACAGGGCCCTCTGTGTCCACTGCTGCATGGGTGAAACCAGCAGCGTATGGCCTGCTGAACATATCTGCAGCTACAGGAATTGTGTTTGCCAACAAAGCTGTGCTGTCTGTGTATGGCTTCGAGTTCACCACAGCCCTCACTTTGCTACACACCCTCACAACAGTGTTGGGAATGACGCTGTTCTGCCATCTTGGGTTCTTCTCGCCAAAAGTTGTGCCAACCTTGCAGGTGCGTCCCCTGCTATGCTGTATGCTCTGTCACTGATCTGCAGTCTTTACGCCGATGCAGGCATCTGTGTGCAAAGATAACACATCATGGTTTTGTGTACAGCTGCCTTGTACAGCTTGCCTGCAGTTCTAAGCAAATAGCAACATGGCCTATGAAGATCAGTTATCTGGTCTGTTTGTGGCAGGTGCTTCCTCTGGCAGCTGCCTATGTTGGGTATGTTGTCCTCAACAACCTGAGCTTAAGGCTGAACACTGTTGGGTTCTACCAGATCTCCAAGATTTGCATCATGCCAACCCTGATTGCTATTGAAATTGCACTCTTTGGTAAGTATCCCAGTAAAAAGGTCTTGGCAGCTGTTGTTTTGGTTTGTCTGGGGGTTGCCCTAGCAACCATGACTGATCATGGGCTGACAACAAACCTTCTAGGGCTGCTTGTGGGTTTGGCAGCCATCCTTGTCACTGCTATGTACCAAGTCTGGGCAGGCAGCAAGCAAAAGGAGCTGCAGACTAACAGCATGCAACTGCTTCATCAGTACACACCTATAGCAGCTGCCATGCTGACTGTGCTTGTTCCGGTGCTGGAGCCCATCGGGTTGTTTGAAGCCCTGCCTGATGTGCACACCTTGATAGGGTTCAAGTACACCCTCACCTCGGTCACAGCTATTGCCATCAGCTCTGTGTTGGGGCTGCTCGTCAGCTTGTCCACCTTTCTTGTTATTGGGGCCACCAGTAGTCTGACATACAACATTGTTGGTCATTTGAAAACAGTCACCATTTTGACGGGGGGTTGCTTGATTTTTGGAGACACCATGACTGTTAGCAAGTTAGCTGGGGTGACACTTGCAATGGTAGGCATCGCATGGTACTCCCACATGCAGCTGACTAGCATGCAACAGCCCAAGTCTCTAAAGCCCAAAACGCCAGATGCTGAGACAGGTCATGCGCAGCAAACGGCTTTGCGCTGACTTGTCTATAATGTGTGAACCAAAGCTTGATTCTTTGGCATGATTCAGTTTAAAGTATAAAGCACTGTGCACAGCAGTGGCTGCATTGACATGAACTGTATGTTGCTGCTTTAACACTCTCTACTCGTCAGCACTCTGCAGCACGCATTGCTACCATAACATATGACTTGGCCATAAGTCGCTGTGCATTCGCCCTGTCACGAAGGCAAAGGGCGACTTGTTTGTCAGCGGTTTGCTGGCACATGATCGTAAGACAAGCAAAAATATGGTTCAAGCTGCTGCAAGCACGGTACTGTTCTGCCCGAGTAAAGCCTGGAATGGCAGGGAAACTCAGTTGCACACAGCACCACCCAGTCCTTGCAATTAAAGGGCCACATCTCAGCACAGCATCTCTTTCTCTCTTTGTAACTCACCGTATAGCAGCTGCTGCAAAAGTGTTTCAATTGAAAAAGTGTGTGGGGCAGTCATACACGGGTCACTTGCTTCGCAACTTTGGAGCGCAAATATACGTTCTCTTGTCAACAGCAGGCAGAAAACGCTTGCACATGTGTACTCACAATACTGCAGGTAGCTCACTGCAGACGCAAAATGCATTACAGAACAGCTCTCATGATCCCCATGCACGGCACAGCATCTGATTGGCTTCTCCATGGATACCTGTCCACCTCACACACAAACACTCTTCTCCGACACCAGCACTGCAAATGCTGCAGAATGCAGGTCTCAGCATGTGAGGACAGCTCAACTTCCGTTGTAAGCAAAACATCTGAATTACGAGCTTCTGCTCACATACAACCCTTGGGATGGTCCTTCGTACTTGACTTCAAAAGATTTGAATCAACACGTGTAAGAGAGGCGCTTGCAGTCAGCTCTTGTGCCTCTTGTTGTACATAGACAGTTGCTGTCGCTGCTCACTGGAGTGCACAAGATCATTGAACTGCCCCAAATTCATGTCCTCATGAGGGTCATCAAAGCTGCCAGACTCTCCTTTACTTCCTTGTCCATCGTCATCCTGGCAGAACACATGATTAGTCAAAAATTGCTTCAAAATGTCTCAGTATACTTCTTTCATGCCCTTGCGAGCAGCTGGCAACACAAGGGATAAGACAGACGTGCAGTCAGCAGCATTGCGCACGACACGGGTGGCAATCACCTGAGCAGTTGGGCAACATGCAAAGATGCTGACACTGACTGCAGGCTGATATGCAGAGCCTATGCCAACAATTACACATGACAGCCAGCCTTGCCTTGCCCACTGCAATGCAGCCATGGCAGAGGCTTTGTTGCCTGGTTGATTGCAAGGGTCCACCTCACAGTTGAGCAATACCATGAATCTGCCAAACACTGTGTCTTCTTTGGTAGAATGCTGATAGAAGCAACATGCATTTGCCATCACATCTTATGCTCTGTGACTCATGCTGTAACCCATCAACTGACTGAGCATGATGTCCATTCAACCCATCTACCAATGTTGAGACAACAATGCAACAGAAGCATGCCCTAAACCTGAAACCCTGAACCCTAAAAGCACTGCAACAGGTGCAAATTTGTGACTACCTCTTCAAGCTCCTCATTCATGGTGAGGCGCATGTCATCCTCACAGATGACTCCATCTTGGTTGGTGTCCAGGGATTTGAAGGCCTGCCGCACCCAGTCATCCCACTCCTCGTCTTGCTGCACCTGCGCGGAAGATCCAAACACATAAAGCAGCCAGTCCTGTGATGTGTATGGATCCCTGTGCCTGTGATTGGTCCTGACTGTGTCCTGTGGTGTGTATGTGTATGCACTATTCTGACTGTGATTGGTTCTGACTGTCCTCACACTTACCTCTTGCTGTGCAAAGTGGTCACAGCTGTGTCCACATGGTCCACACTGATCATCGAAAAGGTTCCTTAGTGATGAATACACAGACAAGCTGCAGCTCTGCTAGAGGCACGGCAGGGACAGTGTTCTTGTCAATTGAGTGCTGTTTGGCTGTGCAATACAATCTAGGTACGGCTAGTACACACTCCCAGCAAGACCCTCATTGCTCATGCAGTTGCCTGTAAAGGAATGTGATCCAACTTGAAACAGCACTTGCGTCCATGGCAGTAATCATGATGCAATTCATAACAGCATCTGCATCCATGACAGTAACCATGACGCAGTTAATGACGGTATCTGTGTCTGTGGCACTAATTACAATCATGCAGCATTGCCTTGTTGCAAGTTGGCAAAGGCACAGCAGGGACTTGCCTTGTGCCAGTCCACCATGGCAGCCAGCCAGTCTAGGTAGTCCACTGTGCCATTGGTGTCCGTGTCCAGATGGCTCACCAGCTGTTCTGCCTCATTATCTTGCAGGGTGTAACCCCGATCCTTCAACCCCTGCTCATGCACACATCTTCATTTACAAGCATTGGAGCTGAGCGAATCGCCATCACTCATTTTGCATGCATAATTTTCAATACACATCAGACCTGAGCCACAATGGACTTGGCGCAAATTGATTGTCAATGCCATGCACTGAACCTGAGCCTTGACTAGTTATGCACAAATGATCATTAACATACATAGGATTTGAGGCATGAGTTCTGAATCCTCAATTGTTGCTGGGATTGTTACAGCAACCAGCTGCAGCAACGCATGTAAAAAGGGAGGGAATGATCAAATTCAAGTGCACTGGCAGGGTCAATGAATGTCAGTACAGCCTCAACTTCAGCCGCTGTGATGAGTCAATAGCATACTGGTATCTGCAGGCAAATTGGCTTGTTTACAGTGCCAGGCAAGCTGTATATACATGTATGAAGCAGCAATGGTAAACACGCAACAGTCCTCTCATGACCAGTGGTGCAGAGAGTGATGAGCATACAGGCTTTCACCTGATGGGCAAAGTGGGTGGTGACACTGCCCACATCACAAGCAACTAGTGAGTGCATAACCACCTGGCATGGGGGGCCTTGTGCCACTGAGTGGCAATATTTATGATCAAGTCAAGGCAGAGATTTGAAACTTGAGCCTGATGGTACCTGGAGGAGGATGGAGTTGCTGACGCTGCCTGCATGACCGTGCTCAAGCTCCTCAAAGGCCTCTCTCACCTCACTCACCAGAGAGTCATCATGCGCTATGCTGCCCACAATGGCCCTCAATGCAACCTGCACGCCACACAGTCATCAATTGCTGTGCTGCGCACGACTGCCTTCACGCCACCTTGCATGCACAATGACGTCTGAACAAAACAACATGCAGTTGAGCAGAGGGTCTAAACATTGTTTGCACAAGGTCATGTTGGCAGTTGGAGAGACACAAATGGAAGGAGAAAGACAGCATGCATGCAGCACGCGGCATCCAGCAGGGGAGTCTTGCCTTCTTAGTGTGACTGAAGGTGCCAAAGTTTTGCAGGCGCTGTACAATGGTGGTGTCAAAAGGCTGCGCAGAAGCTGTGCCTTCGGGAAGCAGCCACCTGCACAAAGCACAGAACGGCTGTCAGACCCTTTTGCTTGTCAACTTGTGACACATTCTGAGCATTGGCACATATGCTGCAAGAACAAAAGCAGAAACTTGTAAATGCAGCCAAGGTTCCGTTGTCACGACGATGATGAGCATGCAGGGCAAACTTTGCTGCGTACTATACATAGTAGCTTATAGTAACCATTGCAAATATTGCAGAACCATGTGGACTTCCTGCAGCTTGAGTCTTCATCATACACAGCAAAGCTGCAAAAAGCCGCCTGGTTCTGCAATATCTGCACTGGATCTAAGCCACTATGTATGAAATTGAATTGAGCTTGACATACAGGCACAGCACTTCCCACATCGACACAGTCAGACAGACGACAGGCAGACAGATTGGCCGGCAGGCAGGCAGACAGATAGAAGACAGACAGCTGCACACCGATGATCAAGAGCTTCAAGGGCAGAAGCCCTCTTGGCAGGGTCCTTGATGAGCAACTGCTGCACAAAGTCCTTGGCGTCTGCTGACAGCTGTGGCCAGGGCGGGCAATCAAAGTCCAGCTCCGAGAACATGAGGGCTGAAAAGGCATCCTGTCAGTACCGCACACAGGCTTGCAAATGGTCTGGAAGCAAAAAGTGCTATTGCAACAGAAGCATGCCAATGGAAACGCTAACATTTGAGAGGTCAAGGTGGAAAACATACAAACGCGGAACAACACTCTGCCACTTGGTTCAGTTGACAGGAGTTGGAGCTAACTGGTGGGTGCCTGCTAAGTAGACCTCCAGTCTGATTCTGCTTGTCGCCATGTATAGATGCCAATGATGAGAGAGACTAGATGTGCATGTGAGCTGAGACAGGGAGGTGAGCAAGGCTATATGTGGCTAGCCCTTGGGAAAGACATGTATTGAATGAGCATGAGCAGCACCTTCCTGTTGAAGGTCTTGCCATCACCCATGGAGACATACAGGTCGGAGGTGGTGATGGAGTGGTCCCCTTTCCATGGCAGGCGGGCACACAGCAGCAGATAGGCCACCATGCCAGCACTCCACACATCTGCCTTCTGCCCATACTTCTTCTGAAGAACCTCAGGGGCTACATAGACTGGAGATCCTGCATGCAGCAGTATGCACAAATCATGGCCAGTGCCTGTGCAAAGGCTATTGGTGTGCATAGTGGTGTCTGCTTGTCACTGTGCATGTCAAGGCTTTATGCTGCAGAAGCACAATGAGCAAGGCCTGCCGTGACAATATGACAGCCAGCGATCACCAGACCTTTGAGGCATTGCATATCAAAGAAACATTGCAGTGATTATGACACCCACCATAGCTTTGTATAGAAGCAGCTTCATCCTTGCTCTGGGTTCTGGTCTTTCTGAGACACAAAGCTGAACGAGACTCTGGCAGGCAAGGCGCCAAGTGGCTGATAAGGGGCGTGGTCAGCCTTGTGAGCACAACATCAGGCAACACTAGGTGGCTTGTTAAGAAGTTGCAGAGCTCACCACAGCGTTCTTGGAGAATGTCATCAGGAGTACAAATGGTGGCAATGCCAAAGTCAATTGCTTTCAGAGGTGCGTCCTCGCTGTGGTCCAGGAACAGCAGGTTGTCTGGCTTGATGTCACGAATGACAATGTTGCGGCTGTGAGCCTGAGCTAGCAACTGTAGAATTTCTCTGATGATTCGAGCAGCTTGAGCTTCAGAAAATCTGCCAGCCTCAACTCTCTCCCACAGCTGCCCGCCTGCATGGTCATGACATGCCTCTTCTGCCTCTTGCTCCGATGGCATTTTTGACGACAGGAACAAGATGCGACAGTATGACAGCGAGCTCTTAATGATACATGTTGCAGTTGCGGCCACAACGTGCTATAAGTGACAAGTGACAGTGGTGTTGCAGGATAATTATGAGATGAGGAAACGGCTTGATGGCAACGAATGTTATGCATGATGGTGATCAACTGGGCTCAGCGGTCTTTATGAGGCATGGGAAAGTAGTGGATGGTGTGCCTGTGCAAGATGTACCTGTGCAAAGCTCTGTTACCAAGTATAGATGCTTGTCTGTCTCGTAGGCCCCGTAGAAACAGCAAACATTCAAACTGCCAGACATGATCTGGTATGTGGCAATTTCTCGTTTTATGCGGACAGCAAAGCCCTCCTCTATGGTGCCATCTTTGTTTGTCCACTTTTCAAGCACCTTGACAGCTCGTCTACAGGTACCATTGTTGTTTGACAACACATTAAAAAATGTAACAATACTTGTCACTGTGCGAGCTTACTTGTCTCCTGTCTTCAGCTCAGTAGCCAGCTGCACTGTAGCCCAGGCACCTTTCCCAATTTCTTCCTCCAGTTTGTAATGTGATTCAAAGTCTCTCGGAAAGCTGCATACAACAGACATGAATAGGTGGAAGTGCACCTCAGTTGAAGATCAGCTGTGTGTGTGTGTGACTGGTTCTACCCTAGATCCTTGACAGGACCGCGTTGCTGAAGTGTTTCTTTTAGGCTTTCGGTGGCCTTTCGTTCGCTGACCAGTCCAACATCAGGGGACGCTGCGGCACGCAGGGGCTGTGCATTCCGAGAGCGACGTTGGGTGCAGTTCGGCAGCGCACTGACATAATCGGAGCCTGAAGACGAGGCTGACTTGTTGCTGCACATGCGACAGTTTGATTGGCAGTGTAATGCTGCTAGACATCTGCCCCGGACCGCAGTGAAGAGATGGATCGAACGACACAGGTGAGTGTCCATTCTTGGTTCTTGGCCAAAATTTCACAGTGAAACGATCAACCGACACAATCTAGCCTGAGCTTCGTGTAACATTGCTCGCATATACAACGTGCGTACCGTTGCTTCACCCTGGATCCCGGCAGATCAAGGATCTGCTTTGCAGCTCTGGGTCATCCTCGGATGCACGTGGGTCCATGTGGATACTGCTCCGTGCCGTCATGCCCGGCGATGTGCACTTCTGGGCATACGAGATCCAGCTCTGCAGTGCAAGCTATTTGATACTCTGGTATTACCCATCCTGAGCTATGGTTGCGAAGTCTGGGGAGTGGACACTAAAAGCTCTGCAGCAGCAGAAGCTTTACATCGGGACTTTCTAAGACGTCTGTTAGGTGTCAGGAAGTCTACAGCAAACCACATGGTCTTAGCTGAGTTGGGTCGCTTCCCATTGCAAGTTCACTTTTGGCAGCA
>JAABUP010010613.1_pt1 | contig 10825 bp, 1 predicted proteins | sample 5559201 | NCBI WGS metagenome assembly JAABUP01 (sample SAMN10711887, study PRJNA513373) | rock metagenome | isolation source: Antarctica rocks | place: Antarctica | reverse complement strand
ATTACGCACTTCGTATTTTAGTAGAAGAAAGAGCGGAGAGCGGGACTATTAGACTCGTGTATAGATTAAATAAAAAGATATTTAAACGGACTCTCTAGCTAGGTATTATTACGGAAGAAATACTTATAGTAACGGCTCGAGTCCCTTATCCGTAGGGAGCTACCTATTCCGATGAGATAGCCTTACCCTACTAGTAAAGAAGGTTAGGGTAGAATTATAAAGATATAACGGAGTAACTCCCTTATTTACGTCCTAGAGAGAGCTACCCGGTCGGGTTTATATAGAACGCGTTGTTACTATTTAGTAAGCTTTTAGTAATTAAGGGTTATCGAATTCTAGCCTAGTATAAATATAAGCCCTTTAATTCTTTAGTAATCTTAATACGCTCCGATTAATATATAGCTTATATAACACGCTATATAACGACCTTCGGGGACTAAGCTAGTTAGGAGTACTTACTCTACTACCGCGGAAAGTAAGTACGTCCGCTCGCGGAGGAAGCCTTACTCTACTCCCTTTACGTTATAGAAGGAGAAAACACGCCGTTCTAGAGCTAGTATAGTATCGATACCCTTCCTCTACTTAATCTTACACTCTCTTTCCCGTCTTAGTAGATAACGTTAAAGACGCTGTATTAAATCTAACTAGAAGTTATAACTAATCTAGTATATTCTCTTACCTAACCTATTGGCGCGCCTAAACCCCTCTCTACAAGAATAATTAGATTCTAAACGACCTATCACCTCCAATATTAGAGATACAAATATAGATTCAACTTATTAACTTCCCTGCATAATACGCCTGTCGCTAAGATTAACTCTTCCGCTACCTCTAAAGGAGGTCTACTCGGGTTAACCCTTAGGTAGCTGAACTTCTTTAAGTAGAAGGCGAGAGGATTCCTAGTATAGTACGTAAATATAGTCTCATCGAAAGTCTATAGGAAATTGTATATATAGAATGTAGATTTTTGAAGTTAGACGTAAGCTCTGCTAACTAGCTACAACAGTATCTAATATATCTATACTTACACTTATTTACTTATAAATGGGTATAAGACTCCCTATCCGAGGTGCTCTTCCCTAGAGGTGTAGGCTAAGTCCGATTTTACCTAATTAAGAGTTATAAAAATCTTATTCATTTCTCTATAGTATTTATCTATATTACTCTTAGATTCCTCGGCTATAATTTTCCATTTACGAACGTATTTTTCGAGTTTTCTATTATCTATCTATAGCGAGTAGATAGTAGCTTTTAGTTTACTAGCCTCTAATTTAGCTACTCGTCTCCTTTCCGACTCTATAGTAACCCGATATTCCCGTTTATTAATTTCGCGAGTTAATCTAACGTTATCTTAGTATAGGTCGTTAATCTTTATAATAAGGCTAACTTCCGGCTTAGGAAATTCTAGAAACTTATTTAGTAGTTAGTAAAAAGTAGGATTAAGGAAAATGAGTAGCGCGTATAGACTCGTCCCTATTCTATACCGGAAGTTCTAATTAAAACGAGGCCTTCTAGATAGCTTTAAACGATTTATCGATATTATTATATAAATCCTTAAGCTAGCTAATCGAAAGATTACTTAAGTTTTTCGAGAATAGGTACTCCTTTTTATCTATTTTTTCCTACGTATAAGGGTTATCCGTATTAGTTTTAAGCTATACCTATAACGCTTCTATTACGATTCCGAGCCTTCTATTTTAGCTCGTATTAGTAACGCCTAATTATAAAAGATAACGGCTCCTATAAATATACGCTAATAAGTTCTCTCTATATTTCTTATTCTACTCCGTTCGCTTTATATTATTAGGTCGATAAGAGGTTATTTTTTATTATTTTTAGACCGTTCGCGGAGTAAATTAATTAGAATCCCTAAAGGAGTTACTAGCTATCGTTCTAGTAAACTTAATATTATAATTTAAAGAATCTAGATATAAATAGAAGCTAGATTAGACGCTAGAAGCTTTTAACTCTTTATAGGGCTCTAGTTCTAGCACCCTCTCTTAGGGAGCTAAAATTAGAGCCCTAAATCGAAGGAACGGAGGTAAAAATCTAGACTCTTACGTTAATTAGAGGATTATTTCTATTTATACTAAAGCTCTATTATTATTACGAGTCGATTATAGGCTATATAGACCTACTCTAAGAGTATATTCTAGGGCCTAGTAGCTTATCTATAGGTTAGGGAGAAGATACTAAAGACGTGCTAAAGCGGTATTAGACTAACGCTAAGGTTATTTTATATAAACTATCTACGGCCCTAGACAGCTTACGACTAAGATTAACCTCGTTACTAATCCTAGAAATAGCTAGGTATATATTATTACCTATACCGGCCGGGCGTAGAAATTATAACGTTCTAGCTTCTAATCCTATTCCCGCCTCTAAGCTAAAAGCGTTAGGGGAAAGGCGGCGTATCCTTAGGAAAGAGTTTCTAAAACTATTATAGCCGTAATTAGTTATAGGATTCCCGTCTCTAATCCCCTTCGTTCCCTCCCTAATATTATTATCTCGTTAATATATAATAAATAGACCTAGGATTCGAGCGACGGCGGCTACCGAATTTAGAATTAGGATATAAAGTATTATACGTATTTAATCTAGTTACGAAGTAGCTAAGATAGAATTTATCTAAGTTTCCCCCCCTTTTACTTTATAACTACTACCTACTCTTTCCCGTTATACCTATATAACGTAAAGATTCCGCGTCGAATCTAATCTTTTAAAAGTAATAATCCGATAAGTACTCCGTACGTATATCGGATTATAATAAGATAAGATAGTATATATTATCTACCTAAGATAGTCGCTTTACTTTTCTATTAATACTAATAATCTTATTATATCTAAGTTATCCGAGCGTATTATTCTTATACTACTAGAATAGATACCTTCCTTCTAGATAGCCGCTACTAATAGAAAATAAGTTTTTTAAGTCTAATAGTATTAAAATCTCCGGATTATTAAGGATAGCCTTAATATTAACGAGTAGCCTATAGCTAAGGCGGACTTCTTTAGTAGCCTTATCGAAGTTATATAATTTAAGATACGAGAAAAACGACCGACGTATTTCCTCGCCTAAAGTAGTAAAATCTCCCGCTATATTACTAGGCTAAAGTATTAGATAGTTCTCCTTACCTCCCTTCCTTTAGGAACCGTAGTAGTAATTTTCTAGGTTATAGCCTATTAGAACGGGGTTAATATATCGGCGCTCTACTTCGTAGAGTAATTCCTAACTTTAGAATATTAAGTCCTATACTCGAGTATACTTTTACTATACTAAACGAAGCCGGAAATAAAAGATACGGGATACGTTTAGAGCGGATAGCGATAATAAGTTCTATATAATAATATCCTATACCTCTTAGGCCGGTTTATTCGAGAAATGTATTAAAGTAAAACTATTAGGATAAGTCGTAGAGAGATAAGTTTAGTAAGGCTATAACGTAAAGGGGTCCGCCTCGACTTTATATATATTATTAATAATTAATATAAGTAGGTAGCTAATAATAGAAACCCTAGCTAGAAGTCGATACTATACCTAGAAGTAGATACCCTAGCTAGAAGTTAATACTATATATATATTATATATATAGACGAGAAGCTTAAGTATTCGACGAATATATTATATATTTATTATAGATTTTAATAATAGGATCTTTATTTAGTAGTCGAACGAGTTAAAGTCCTAAAAGTAACGAATTAAAGTTAAAGTTATTAATAAGTTTTATAGGATACTCCTAATTCGCTAAGTTAGGTAATTCTAACTAGGACTCCTTAACTAGGGAGGCTTAGCTATATATTCTCTAATATAAGAGCTAAGTAGATTTCTAATATTAAAGATCTACCTAGCTAGACTACTTAATTAGTTCGATAGTATAATTTTAACTTCGTTAAAATCTCCTTAAATATAAGGTATATTAAAATTTAGTTCCTCTAATACTAGTAGTATCCTTTTAACTCCTTCGGAGTACTTAATAGTCCTACTCTTAAAATACTTAGCTATTATAATATACTTTTAAACTTCCTATTAGAGCCTCTAATTAGCGGTCGTAACCTAATTTATCTTAGCTTTAGTACGCTATCTTAGCTCCGATTCTATAGTTACCTAATCTCTCTATTAGCTTAGCTCTCGCGTAAGCCGTTTACTCTCTTCTTAGAGCTCTATAATTTTCGCGCTAATACTTACTTATACTTCGGTATTACGTATATTTATCGAAAATACCTTTCCTTATAGGTAATCTACCGAGTTTTACTCTACTATTATTACCGGTAAAGCCTTAAATATTACCCTAATCCCTTTATATAACTCCTTATAAGCTCTAATTAAATATCTACTTATATACTTCGAGAAGAGGTATTCCTTCCCCGGTAATACTATCTAAGTATAAGGATCGTCGCTATTAGTAATAAGACGCACTTATAATAGCTCTATTAAGATTCCTAGTCTATTCTCTAGAAGTATATTAGCGACTTATAAATAGCGGGTATAATAGTTCTTACCGATATATTTTAATAACTCTTCCCGGTACTTACTTCTCTATCTACTACGTTCTAGGTTACTCGATCGACTTATAGCTATCGGGAGAATACGATAATATAAAAGGAGTTATTATCCCGTACTTTTTCGTATTAAGTAGTTATAGTATTACTAGTTTCGCTAGCGGAGGCTCGCGACCTAAAAGGTATAATAATTAGATATAGATAGCCTTTTTTAAAGCGTATAAGCTAGCTTTAGAGCGGAGGAGCTATTTCTAGAGCTAAAGAGCTAATTTTAGAGCGGAGCGCTATTATAGGAGCGTAATAGGCTAGTTCTAGAGTCGAGGAGCTATTCTAGAGATAAGAGCTAGTTCTAGAGTAGAAGAGCTATTATAGAGCTAGGAGTAAGAATAGGAGCTACGGAGTTAGAATTCGAGCGGGACTATACTAGTAAATAACTCTACGTCTTCGGCCGGGGAAGGGTTTTCTATTTAACCGTTCGATTAATAAACTCTATAATAAAATACGTATACTAAATAGGCCCTCTTACTTAATATAACTAGATTAAATAGCTAAGACGATAAAAATAAGGCGATGCTATAGGTGCGTCGGGTCTACTTCTAGAAACCGCTTATATATTATATATATACTAATAATAGCTTCTTATAAATTATAATCGAATACCTATAGATATTAGAGCGGTATCTACCTTTCCGGCTTATTCTTCCTTTTTCGATTATACCGCTATTACTATTAACCTAAACTAGAAATCTCTTAGGCGTATAAAGATATAAAGGTAGACTACTTAGCTTCTTACTCGTTAAGTAGACGGGGGTTAATTTCGTTAGGTATATTACTTCCTATAGATAATACTAGCGTTTCTATAGTACCCGTAATCCTATCTAGGTCCTACTTATTTAACGGAGGCGAATTCTACGAGCTAGTTAAGGGAACTATAGAAATCCTACTCTATTTATTTAGAATTTCCGTTATCTTATCTACGAAATTATATTTTAATTTTAGGCCTCTCGTACTCTCGAAGTCGATATCTAGGTCTAATTTATTAATTCCTTTAGACCTCTTAATTCGGTTAGGCTTTACGTCTAGACTATTATATAAGCGACGTTTCTTTAATAGTTAAGTAAGCTTAACGTAATAAATATCCTAAAGGTAGAACTTTAGGCCCTAAACCGATTTAAAAGTTTCGGTATATTAGGACCTCGGATAAGAGTATTATATCGCGTTATCGCCGGAAATATTCTCGACGTATTTTTCGATATCTTCTCTCTATTTAGCTCGGTCGAGAAATTAATATATCCTTATAACGGCTAGAATTACCGGATTACCTAAATAGAATAGGTAGTACCCGGGAGAAGTAAGTACTCCGCCGTAGATAAAGAGGTCGCACTATATAGGAATTATTTCCGGGCTTTCGAGGTACTCTTAATAATAAATAATCTATCTTTCCTTATTAATAATCTATTCGCTATATCGAAAGTATAGCTCCGAGAAGCCGTAACGGGTCGTAAGAGTCTTTTTATAGTAGCTATAAATATATCTCTACCTTTCGGTAGCTAGTTTACTATAAGAGAAATAAGCTTAGTTAGTTATCCTTCGTATATTTAGAGGATATAGAGAAGCTAAGTACCTATTAATTTTCCGCTTAGTATCTATTACCGGGTAGCTATATCTCTCTAGCTCTAAGCCGGGATAGTATATAACTTCGGTCCCTTACTAATAGAGCGTAATTATATTATAAAGAACTTTCCGGCCTTCGTTACTACGAACAGGAGTAACGACGAATAAGCTATATCGGTAAAAAGTTGAATCTAGCTTAGGGCTGGCAGGGCCGCCCGGGGCGGCCTAAGAGCTAGTTTACCATAAATATCCTATATCCTAGCTCTATACCTCTTATATCTAGCCTAGTTACTAACCTAGGCACCCGAGCGGCCCTACCGCCTAGGGCTACTTTTTACGTATACCCCTAAAGTATACCCCCGTAGCATTACGCCCGTAGCCCGTAGTATTACGCCCGTAGCCTATAGTATTACGCCCGTGGCCCGTAGTATTACGCCCGTGGCCCGTAGTATTACGCCCGTATAGCCTATAGCCCTAATAGGGACTTTAGTAAATCCTAATATCGCTAATACCTTAACCCTAAATATAGACCGTATATATATAATAGCCGTATAGGGGCTAGCGTACGCGTATATAAATTACGCGAATCGATCGAATTTAATATTTAAATTACGTAAGCGTAGCTAGTACGCTCTATATATATTTAGCGAGGCTACCCGCTTTAAAACGAACTTTACGGATTTAAAACCCTAAATCCGAAAATTAATATATAGACGTTTTAGGCTATAATAAATTACCTTAAAATACTACGCTAAAATAGACGAGATATAGCCGTCTTTAGCGGCTATATCTCTATTTTAGCTACTTTTAGTAGCTAAGAGCGGCCGGACTACTTTTAGCTACTTTTTTAAATATTAGCCCGCTAATAGGCCGCTAACAGTAGCCCTACCACGATTAGTAACTTTTCAAAATCTAAGCGGGCTAACTTTTTACCGATATATAGGCTAGGCGGTCTCGTTCCGGTATAAGATAGCGGATGCGAGAAAACCTAGACCTATAATATCCTCTTAAGTTATTACCGCTTATCTTAGAGGAAAGTTTACTTAGTTAGTACTTCTAATAAGTCCGAAGCGTATCTAAAACTAATTTCCTTTTCTAGGTATTTAGTACTTTTCGACGATCCTTCGTAGCTAGGTCGACCTTTCCGATCTAAATTAAAGTTTAGAGTTCCTCTTCGATACCGATAAACTCGGATATATTCTCTAGTCTATATTATTCCTCTACCGGTAAGGACTACTATAGATTAGAATTACGAGATATAGTTATCCCTCGAAAGCGATCGTTAATAATACTACGTAGCTTTCCGTTAAAGTAGCTACCTTAACTATTAATACCGCTATTATTTAGTTAATAATATTTACGAAAGGTCGTCTCGTCTTACTATCCGCCGTATTTTATTCGTTACGCCGTTAAGTAAAGCTTATCTTTAAAATACGTTAATTTAACTAGAAAAATAAGTCCTAGTAGTAGAAATATACTAATTATATAAAGACCCTCCGCCTTAAAGTTATAGACGGTAGAAGGCCGTATATATCCTATACGGAAGCCTAGGTCCCTTAGACGCTTACTAAATATATTAGCCTTTTAGATCGTTCCGGTTAATATATTAAAGAAGGCTTTATTAAGTATTTCTTCTTTAAACTAGAGGTAGTATATCTCCTCGTCTAGGGGCTTAATCTCGAGGAGTTCTTCCGTAGTATTATAGTCCTTAAACGTACTATCTATAATAGCTCGAGCGAGTATCGTAAGAATCGGGTTATAAAATAACGGCCTAGGCTCTAGATCCTTATATACGGATTACTCTAGCCTAATATTAAATAAGTTTCGACTAAACTCTACGCGATTAAATATATCGTTCTAAGACTAACCTTTTATACGGCGTCTATATTATATTCTTTATATCTCGTATAACTTATACGGTAAACTCTACCTTCCCTAGCTTATTTCGAAAAAGTTCGAAAGTTATATTCTATTTAAGACTAATTTAGTAAATAATAGACTAAGTTCGTCTAAGAAAACGTACTTACCCGATAATATAGGCCTCGACCGGAGCCCGCACGAGTAGTAGATTCTATATATTCGCCTACCCTCGCTAAAGTAAACGCGTAGAGCTAGATAGATAGCTATATATCTACCCTAATTTAAGGTACTTTATAGACCTATTAGTCCTTTTACTAGAGCTGCGTACCTAGATAGATAAAGTAGTTTATAGTACCGTATCTCCGCTTACGCTTAGTAAGGGTAAGTCTAAGTTCCTACTATAGAGGGCCTTTAATAAACTATATTATTACTTAGCCTCTCTAAATTTTAAAATAAGAAGATATATAATATAAAAACTTACGTTCCTAAGATAAAGGGTTATATCGGAAGAAAGCGGTAACTTCTCTTATCGGCGACCTACTATAAAGTTTCTATAGTAATTAAGGACGGTCTCCGTATATACCTTAGGGTTATCGTCTATTCTATTAATCCTATACGCTATCTCTCTTATAAAGTCTTTTAATATCGCTACCTCGTTAGGGTTAGTATTAGGGTACTCTTACGTATACCTAGTTAAGGTCGGACGAATATTAGATAAAGACTTTCGCGGTATTTAAGATTTAAGGACTAGGACTTATTTATTCTATAGCTCTAATACTCGAGTATAATTTCTTTCTATACCTAGAATAAGTTTCTTTTTAATCTTATTACTATTTACGATATCTATAGTCCTTTCGGAGCCGTTCTTACGGGCCCGCTAGAAGAAATTCCTAGGGGTTTTTTTCTTCGGTATTAGAGATAGCGAGGGATAGTAGAAGCTTAATTAGTAGAGAGATATAAAGGTAGAGTTAGGAGAAAGCTAAAAGAAGGGAGAATAGTAAAGCTAAGTTTATAGAGAAACGAGTAGAGATATAAGATAGTCGGTAGACTAATAGGATAGAGAGAGACCGAATTATCTAAACTAAAGGGTAAGAAGTATAGTAGTAAGGTATATATATAGTAAGAAGGTAGTAGTACGTAAATACGTAGACGTATAGCTAGGTCGATCTTAGTAAAGCTCTAGTTTATAATCTCTTTAGAGCCGGAAATAGCTTCCCCTAGTATCGTCGCGTATAGTTAAAGAAATTAATATAGTAAGGCTATTTATAATCCTTTAGTAGTATTAAGAATTGCTATACGATAGAGTATAGCTATCTAGTACCTAAGTAGGATAAATATCGCCTAAGCAGTAGGTAAGCTAGAGGGTAGAGGGTGAGTAGAGGGTAAGCCGAGAGTAAATAGCGCCAGAGTAGGGCGGCGGGAGCTGACTAACCGGATGCGAAGTAGAAGCGGTTTGTTGTGCGCGATTATATATCAAAATACATGCAATGGTTTTTGGAAGCAAATAAAGAGGTGCAAGTGCTGCCCGATGATCCATGATGAGGTAACAAACTGGTGATAAGCGCTTGATGATTTGTGCGATGCATTGGTTCCAAGTGGAATAGTATTCAGTGGTGACTAAATCGGCGTCTTTTGGCCCGTAAAGGCGCTTTGCTAATGCAGATTCATCGAACATATCAGGATATGGCTCTGACTTCGTGCACATACGAAAAATAGGCGAGTCAAGTAGCACCCAGGTGATGCTGTTCGCTTTGTAGTAATGCACAGAAACATGGACTATCCTCTGGCCGATGCGCACTGTCATTGGCTCGCTAGGTTGATCGATTGGGTATTCAATGTCACCGACGCAAGGCACAACCCATATCAAATCTTGTTGAGACAGGTTCCTTGCCATGAGCTCAGCGACCAATCCATGACCCGATGTCTTGATTTTAATTCCCAAATCCTCTATGTTGTACTCCATTGTTGCGATAAGCGTCGTGCCGTCAGATATCGCGCCCCGCTCGTTCTTCCTCTGGGCCGTCTTGGGGCTTCTGGACTTGATGGCGTTTTTAAAGTCGTAGTCTTGCTTGTTGCTCAAGTCTTCGGCATAAATAGGCAGAGCAACGACACTGATGTTCGATATGTCTTCAAGGCTTACATCCGACATCAAAGATCTAACTGTGGTCGTGAGTGATTGGCTGTTGATAGAAAAGCTCTCATCCTCCTTCCAACTACTCCTAATATACACTCTCGAAGACTCCAGGTCTTCCTGGAAAGCGAATCTTTTGATTATAGTATCATCCTCGGATTGTTTCGCTCGTTGGCTGCTAGTAGGCGACGATTCAGATTCCTCAATTCCTGCTGGTTCAAGCATGGGCTGCGTATCATTGAGAGAAAGCCGCTGTGCGAGAATTTGCTGGTTCTCCAGGACCCTCGAGATCATTCCCTCTAGATTCGTAACGGCAGTATTCGCTTCAATATTTGACTCGCTTGAATACTTAGGTCAGTAAGGATCGAATTTCTGTGTTTCAGGCACTTCACCAAGTCAATATCGTCAACATCAAAGTCAAAGAGCTCTTCTGCATTTCAAGCTTCTGCAATTGCTCCTTAATCTCCCCACTTTTTGCCATCCAACGCAGCCTTTCCACGACCTTGAGACTTTCCTCATTTTCTAATGATCTGACCAACACATCGAGACCTGAAAACACATTGACACATGCAGAAAGGGCAATCACGATCTGGTCCACAAGAACGAGGGCTGTACGGGCATGATTCAGCCGAACCTGACCCAGAAGCAAAGACTGCAGCTGCGATAGAACAGCGTGGATGGTGTCAACGGTCGTCTTCAGCTCCATCATTTCCTCGGGAG
>JAABUP010010611.1_pt1 | contig 10828 bp, 11 predicted proteins | sample 5559201 | NCBI WGS metagenome assembly JAABUP01 (sample SAMN10711887, study PRJNA513373) | rock metagenome | isolation source: Antarctica rocks | place: Antarctica | reverse complement strand
AAGTGGAAAACTTTCTTAGTGCTTCTCAGCATTGTTAGTGCCTCTAATATCCTCGTCCATTTAGTTCTATATAATCCCGTATACCATTGTCTTGTGTCCGGGTCAGTCTATATAGGTCCAGTCTTGCAAGGCCCGGAGTATGTCGACAAATCTTTTACACTAATCCACAAATCATTGAAGGAGCCCATGGTCGCAGAGTTGCATGGAGCATCATAGATGGAATGAACCGTGGCCTCACAGATTTTCAATACAGAGAAGGCCTTTAATCATGTCATTCAAACAGGAAGGAGAGGTAGATGCAGGTGGTCATGTTCTACGCTCAATCAGGCATTATTCCACGTTCCTTCGATTGAAACAGTTGCACAGGGGTCCGTGGAGACAGCTGAGAGTATGGGGGAGAAGCTGGCTGTCCTCCAAGATCATAGAGAGGTATGCATTGAGGAAGAATGAACGAGGCATAGTCTATTGGATTCCCTGCCTCTACTAAATTGCCTTGCAGCAACAGCATGACAGTTAGTTCAACAGATAATAGGCTGTATGGTTTCGCGAAAACCAGAACATGATTGGAGGAATCGATGCAGCACCAATAAGCAAGGTAAGGGCCATGACTCTTCGAGGTAGTAAAGCAGAGATGAAGCTTGCTTGGTAAAGTTGTACCTAGTAACGGCAGGACGGGCGAAGCAAGCCATTTTCGGACGAGCTTAGGGCTACGTAAGGAAACTCTCGGGTCTAACGGATGCTCTTTACAAATCTATAATTTGATACCATACACTTACTTGCATGACAAATTCTATTTGCTACAACGCTGTAATATTGAAAGCAGAGCGCTTCCTCGTAGAGCCCCTGGATCATGAACTATTAAGTGTGAAAGACTGTGATATTGCGGATAGTGTTCAAACTATTCTGGCCCTTGGCATGGAGACATTGTATCTCCGAAGTCTGCCAAGAACCCATGATTGGCCCAGCTTCCACTAAGGTACCTGTTCATACAGCTCCAACGTACCGAAAATGAGATTTGTTAGACCAGAGGCCTGAGAACACCAATAGGTTTCCCCGTCTATCTTCCAACGCGTGGCGCAACCATCACAGGGTTTTCGGAGGTGCGCTGCTAAAGATCTTCAGCACTGCTGCCTACAACATGCCATCGGCTGTTGATCCTCGGAGAGAACTGGAATATGCCGTACATCAGGTAGGAATTAATATGCGTGCCTAGACGTCCGAGATGTAGACACTTCTGACGAGCTGTAGATCGTACAAGCACCTTCGGACAATGAATACTTCAATCAGCTTCTCCCTGCGATCAGAGACGCCAGTAAAGGCGGCCAAGGTCAACAATTGCTGCAGTCATTGACACAGTACTCTTCAAATCGTGAAGTCGAGATCGAGCGCATTTGCAATACCAACCACCAAGGCTTCGTGAGCTCGGTCAACCAGCTTCTCCACGTGCGCGATGGCACGGTGAACCTCACATCAGAGATCCTTCAACTCAGTCAATCCATCCAGTCAAGCACTGAAAAGCTTGCAGAGCAGAAGAAAGCTCTAGTAGACTCGCGTGGGGTGCGACAGAATATAGATGGAGCAACTCAAGCTCTGCGCGACTGTCTAGAGGTTTTACGACTGGCCAATCAAGTTCATGATCTGTTGGGGAAGAAGAGTCATTATGCTGCGTTGAGAGCCTTGGATGAACTCCAGAATGTCCATTTGAAAGAAATCACACAGTACAAGATTGCCGAGATGATTCAGAAGTCAGTGCCTGCCACCAAGAAACTGATTGCCGAAGCAGTCATGACAGACCTGAATACATGGCTGTTTCGAATTAGAGAGACCTCCCAATTTCTTGGGGAGGTGGCTTTCTATCACACGGAGCAGAGGAGAACAAGGGTAAAGGACCGAGCAGAGGCCTTCCCCTATCTCAATCAATTCAAGCTCAATTCGGCAATAGAGCTGGTCTCTGATGAGACCGAAGAGTTTGACATCTTGGACAACGAGGAAGTTCAAGTAGACTTCACCCCTTTATTTGAATGTTTACATATACACAATGCCCTTGGCCAGACCGATAAATTTCGTGCTGAATATGCCGCCACTCGAAGGCAGCAGAAGGAGCTTCTGATGCCGGCGTCCGTGACGTTGGTTGACGAAGGAGGCACCAGTCTGAGCGAACTATTAGAAGGGATCGCGGGCTTCGCAATCGTCGAGAAGGCGACGATGAGGAAAACGCCGGAGCTGCGATCTGCTGTAGATGTAGATGAGCTTTGGGACTCGATGTGCCAGTCAGCCATAATGCTGATATCCAAGGCATTACACGAGGTGACCAATGCTGAAGTGCTACTTAAGATTAAGGGTGTTATTGCCCTCTTCATTCAGACCATGGGCGTAAGCAAGATCGAAGGCTATTATCTATTCTCATTAGCTAACTAATACTAGTCTTGGAATTACCCTGTGGGAGCGCTTGATGCATTTCTGCTGAAATTGTTCGAAAAATACGCCGAGCTACTGAAGAGACGCTTCAGTGACGATTTCCAAGAAATTGTTTCAACTGACGACTATATGCCGATGCCGATCAATAAATCGGATGAGTACGACAAGGTCGTGAACGTCAGTTGGTACACACCGGACAAGCCTCGTGAGGAGATTCGCTTTCCATGCGTTCTTCCATTCTCTCAAATGTATCCGCTTTGCTGCATCGATATTCGGAACTTCCTGAACCAATTCTATTTTTTCTCGGATGACCACTTCCAGCATCCACGAGTCATAGACGAGACACTCAAGACTTCTCTCGATGCGCTCCTCTCAACGAGTGTCTGTCGCTTGCTGGTTGAACGACTTAGCTCGCAGTATTTGGGACAAATTGTCCAAATACTCATTAACTTGGAGCACTTCGAAGTAGCCTGCCAAGAGCTCGAGCCACTGCTTGCGGCTGCAAGGTCTACTGCTTCGGTCGGTGGAAGTGTCACTCTCAATGCCACAGGAGAATTCCGTAGCAATAAGAAGACGGCCGAAAAACGAATATTTGAGCTTGTCAACTCGAAAATTGACGATTTGATCGGAACTGCAGAATACGAATGGATGGCGCCCACGCTTGAAAAGGAAACCAGTAATTATATGCAGACTTTGACGAGATATCTGTCAAACATCATGAACTCAGTCCTGCTGGGCCTCCCCACAGAGATCAAGGAATTAATCTACTTTGACGCCCTAAGCCACGCAGCAACCATGATCCTGTCGCTTCCACTCTCGCCAGACGTGAAGCGTATCAACCCCAATGGCGTGGCTGCGATTGCGAAGGATGTTCAATTCCTCACTGAGTTCGTGGACACTCTCGGGAATCCAATCCTGAGAGAGAATCTGGACGAGCTACAACAGACCATTCTTCTCATGCAATCAGACAACTCCGATGAATTCTACGATGTCTCTACCAGAAACAAGAAGTACGGAAGAGTCGATGCATTGAATGGGCCAGTATTACTCGAGAAGTATGTCAAGACAGCGCTTCGGGATCTTCGCTAACTTTTAATAGGCTCACCCACTCCGTACAAGCTCCGGGCAACCTCAAAACAGACAAGTTCCAAGCTCTATCGTCGCGATTTGGTATGAAGTCTGCTGCGGGCTCGAGTTGAAAGGTCAAGAACTTATGCTGGGGCTTGTGTTTGAGGTTTGACAGCCTTTGTGTGAAAGTCCCCTGCTGCCGCCATGGAAGTATGGGTGACCTCAGTCGGGAGATCATGTCGCAATTATCTTACAGGACGTCCTTGGGGACAAATCTGACGTGAGGGCCCTGTTCTTCATTAGAACGAGAAGCGAACATCCCTAGTATGAAACACTCTTGCGGCCAAAGAGTCGTTCGCTATGTCAAGAAAGGAAACGGCTTCAGCGTTTCTCCTGGGATGCGAAGTCCCCACGATGTTGGCATATAGCTTGGTGGTCTCTACAATCGGGGGTGGGATTTGTACAGGACGGACATCATGGACTATTACGTTGTTTGAGAGTGATCGGGGCGAGTGGTCATGGGTAGATGCCTTGCAGATCAATGTATGTTCCATTTGCATGGTGTACATAGAGCATGCCATTATCTGATCTTTCCAGTGACGTCGATGGCGTGTGGATGCAAGGAGAGATTTGCTGAGTTTTCTACTCTGCCACAATACTGGCCGTATCTCCATTATTCCATGACTGCAAGAAGACGCCAATTCAAGATAAGGAACCTTCACTATCAACGATGCAGCAATCAACCAACCTCGTAATCCCGCTCGCCCTCTGCATCCGCGTCTCCTTCACCTCCATCGTGCCGTTGGTACTGATGGCCTGGATTCTGCCCTCCAGAAGGATCTTGGCTCCTTTGATTGACTTGGTACATCTACATCGGATCAGTCAGCAAGGGTCTTTGTAGGAAGCTGGGCATAGATCGATGTACCTGCTGCGGTGCCATAGCTGGGTAGCCGTACATGCCCTCAAACATAGGTTGTTGTGGCTGTCCATAAGCGTTTGTTGGGTCTGATGGTACTTGGGGGGCGTACATTCCCGATTGTGGTCTATAGTCCTGCTCCGGCGGCATCTGACTATTCCCGAGCGGAGCGTATTCAGGGTGGCCCATGTGCTGGGGCTGTGCTTGTTGCGAATGGCCGGGTGGTGGCTGCTGTTGAACGTTGTTCTGAGGTGGGATTATTTGACTGCTCGATGAGGCTTGCGCAGCAGCTGCTCCACTTGCACCTCCGGCCCCTTGGCCAGACCTCTTCGCGTGGCTTGCGGCTTCTTCCCGAGGCACGATATCAATGAGGAAATCGAACATGTCCGACTTTGCGAGAGCGGAAGCAATATCCGAACGCTGCAGGGTCCTTCTCTTGTTCTCCTCGGCGTGTATCCATGCTCGCATCGTCAACTCGGTAATGAAGATGTCGCAACCTTTGGCAAATAGTATCGGAGCTTCTGCAGATATCATTTTCACATCCGGATCCGCCTTCATGACCTTCTTTATCCTCGCTAAGGGAAGTTGGTGAAGCTTGTAATCATGCGTGTCATTCTCGAGAGAATTGATGGTCTGCTGCCAATAGGTCGTCAAGATGTCGCGGTAATTGCCATTAAGTCCTTGACTGACCTGGGAAAACGTCAGCCATTGTCACTCCCTGAGTCAGTTTCAAGAGATCCTACGTTAGCCCATGTTCCTGTATAAAACTCGGGAGCCGTGTAACCTGTTTGCGCGGCCACCTGTCGCAAATGTCAATACCTCCAAGAAGCTCATAATTCTCTAACATCACGTGAGAGCTCGATCGGACGTACTTGAGCACTGGCACCTGCGGCAGAAGCATTGGGTCAGCTCAATGGCCCGATTTGGAGAAAAGATGGCCAACGCCCGCTCTGCTTTTAACACAGCCACGACGGGGATTACATTCCAAATACGACAATGAGACAGGGGAAAGGCAACAAACCGTAGTGTCCTCCAATGTTGGGATCGTATTTCGGTGGCTGGTGTTGCTGTTGCTGCCCGGGACCTGGTGGGTTCTGATCCATGGTTTGTTTCCGTCTGTCGGGAAGTCGAATTGGAGGTGTGCAAATCGGGATGTGATGGGCGCGCAATCACTGCGCAGCCTCCGTTGGGGAGAGAGCAGACTTTGAGATCTTGATTGCGGCTATCTGAGACAATGTTGATAGCGGTGAGAGCAGATCGGCAGCCTCGGACGCGTCGAACACTGAAGCAGGATGAAATTGAACGGGAAAGTGATAGAATGTGGATGGAGAAGAAAGTTGCAGGTGGCCTTTCAATCTCGTATGGAATCTGCTTGAAGACTATATGCGTAATGAAGCTGATGTATGTTATATGACTGCGAATGGGCAAGCTCTTGGTTACTTGGCTGAGAGACTACCTTAGAGAGCGCATGGCGGCTGTAACCTGGGGCTAAGGACTAAAGTAGGGCGGGGTAAGGTAAGGTAAGGTAAAGTTACTCGTAAGGTTCGCTAGTCCAGAGTGACTTGGCTCCCGCCCCTAAAGACATCCCTAGCTCGGAGTTGGGGAGAGCCACTTTGGGCCACCCAAGCATCCAAGTCATCGAAACGCCAAAGCTCTCGCTGCACGTCGACCCAAAGCATCACAAGGCTGCAGAGCCTGACAGGTAAATTTGGGCACGTACCTCCCAACCAGAACGAGCTTCGAGCCCAAGAGGCATCTAGTCGTAGGTCATAGAAAGCCTATTCAGCATGACCGGACAGCTTAATATAGCATCTCGCTATCGTGACTAGCATACCCAACCTCGCCTACTCACTCCTTTCAATCTCTGGGTTCGAATTTTCGAGAGAATCAGGGTGGATGTACATTAAGTAGCGCGCTAACGTAGGCGGGTATTCTGCAGAGCAGCACTAGCGCCGGAAAAGGATTGTGGATTAAAAAATCATCTCTCACACAATCAGGCCTTCAACCAACGTTGAGTCTGATCAGGAATCATGGCACTTTGCACGCAGGAACACACGAGCAAAGGAGGTGACTGGGATGATGAGGAGTTCTCCGACGAGCAGATCAAGGCCTTACTTCAACGAGCAGAGCAACGCCTGAGCAATTCGGAACATTCCAGGAAGACTATTGTGGGGGCCAAGATGTCGCAGAAGTACGCTCCCATGCCTGATACTCTATATGCCTACTGCTAATGGTCGTCTAGAACCCCCAAGCTCAACGCAGGAACCATAGCCCAGCCATATATCGCTTCGGCGGACGGTGTAGCTCGGGCAGACCCAAGTCGACTGCTCAGTGTGAAAGACAGAGGACTGGCAAAAACCGCTCGCAGAGTTGACGATCCTGTCATGGCTAAGGATCGTATTGTGAAAGTAGGCTACGCTTGTATTGTCACCCGCACACTACCAATGATGATACTACACCCAATTCCACTTGACGCCGAGATATCGGTCCCGTCTTGGGTACCCCTCTGCATTGCTGAGAGCTTATTTACATAGTTACTCTGAGATTCGTTCTGGCCCTTACACTTCTCATGCATCCATTGTTTTGTAAATTGCAGACGCTGATTCAATCGACAGGAGAAAAGGGCCACTGCAGGACCGGACTTCTTCGACATGCCATGCACAAATCTTACTCCAGAGCTAAGGGCAGATCTACAGCTACTCAAAATGCGGTCCATTCTCGACCCTCACCAGCATTACAAGAAGGACAGTACTAAAAGTCTAGTGCCGGAATATTCACAAGTTGGAAAGATTATTGAGGGCCCAACCGAGTTCTTCAGCTCTCGCTTGCCAAACAAGGAGCGAAAGAAGACCTTTGTTGAAGAAGTATTGGTCAATGAGGAGTCCATAGGCCGCTTCAAGAACAAATACAGCGAGATTCAAGCATCCAAGACCAGCGGTCGAAAAGCATACTACAAGAAGTCGATTGAAAAGCGCTCTGGCGGTATTCGAAAACCCTAGATGCGACTACGGAACTCACGTCCATGTTGTAATCGATGATGCAAGGAGAAATTTATGCCTACTCCCTGCAAGGTATCTTTGGCCGTGAGCTTGCTACAAATCAACCACAGCACCGCAGCTGCTCGTTCTTGAGACGCTTTGGGGAGCTGCCGAAATTGTTTGTTCTTGGTTTAACCAAGGGAATCCTCTGTTTGGCCTGCCGAATTTTGCATGGGCTTCATGGCGCACCAAATCCGTTTAAGATGTGTCGAGCTAGCAAACCCACTAGTCGCTGTGGGAAGCAAATCTTAGTTCACAATCCTAAGGTTGGTGAATTCAAACCCTACCTGAACGTCTGTTGCAGCATTCTGACCGGCTTCGAGCACTTCTTCATGATTTGCCTTCCCCTTCTCGATCGCTTGCGTCAATTCCTCACGACTAGACCCCTGAATATCGGCGTCATCACCTCGCGGGCCCGCTTCTAGTACCGCGTTGTTGGTCACGAGGCTGAGAGCGAAAACGCTCATGCCACAATGGCGGGCAACAATGATCTCGGGGACTGTCGACATCCCAACGACGTCAGCGCCTAAGCTACGCAGCATGCGGCACTCTGCTCTTGTCTCATAGCTAGCACAATGAGTTTCTACGCGTCTCAGTAGTGGACACGGCCAAACTTGCCTGGGGCCTCCGACAAAAGCATAGATGCCTTCGTGTAATTGCCTCGTGCTCCCTTTTGCCGGCCCTAATTGCTTCCAGCATCGATGTGCCCATCTTCGCAGATCAAGATCATATGCATCGGACAAGGCTGGAAAGCGGAGCCCAAAACTATCTGTATTTGGCCCGCGTAACGGATGGTTTCCAGCCAAACCAGCAAGGTTAATGTGCTTCAAACTGTCAGGCTTACGTTTCTAAAGGTAGCTCGACACCTACATCGTTCAAAATCATGAGATCTCCGAGGGAGTAATCTGGGTTCAAGCCACCAGCGGCATTTGTGACTAAGTACGTCAGTCATCACGAAGCGGAAAGCCTTGAAGGTATTTTACCAATGAGTGTCTGTACTCCCAAGGACATCAGAAGTCGAACAGGGAACGTAATATGCTGCATGGAGTGGCCTTCATAATAGCTGCGTTGGGCACATCGTGAGCAATCCACTGATGAAGGCTTGAAATCCGAGAGGATACTGACTGCAGCCGGCCCACCATGAGGACAACTGGCCTCCTGTTATGCTCAAGCAGCCCAAAGAGAAGCTTGCCCGCATGACCAGGTACTGAATAGATCAGCAATGCCATTTTAGTCTACTCGCAGAAGAGGCTTGCTCCCTACCTGTGCTGGGTCGAAAGTGAGGAATGTCATTATAGGGGACACCGAGTTGTGGCTTATGTATCAAAGTATCAACCAGACCACTCAGGCCTGAACCACAAATTATCCCAATGACAGGACCGCGTAGTTCAGCAGGTATTCTTGGACGCAGGTAACGCAGAGCCTCGTCTACTTGCTCGTAGACAACAGCCATGGCTGCAAGTGACCACAGCAAGAAGGGTTCGCGATGAAAACAATTCAGGGCCTCAAAGAAGCCCTTGACCCTTGTGTCTCGGCTGAAAAGCCTTATAGAAAGCAGAGTACTTACCTGAAGGTGCACGAGGGCAGTATTTACTTGCCAGCGAAAAACGTTTTGCCGAAATTTAGCCGCGTTGAATGCAATATCAATGTCTATCTGCTTCCTACAAAGCATGGCTTCCCCCTCAACTTACGTCCAGCTGTTTCTGCGTGAGATGCGCATCTCTCTCCACCGATGCCGTATAGTGAGGCTGCCAGCCCCTTCACCTAGGAAAACATGCCAAATGTCGAAAGCTGGTGGCGCATCCAGCGCGAGAGCTGGATTCTCTACTGGTGGAGCAAGGCGCCAGGAACCCACTGACCCAGCATCTAGTAAATTGTCAGTATCTATGATGACCTTGGAATCGAATTGCTTGCTAACGTGGTTGTTGTTACAGACCTGAGATGCCCGCCATGCCCCCATTACCAGACTCGTCCCCAGCAAAGTAAGCAGCCTTATTACACGGGTAGTCCTCCGCAGCTAAGCCTAGGAACAGAACTTCGAATAAAGAGACTGGCGGACATAGTAAGGCAAACCCAGATTTGGCGCAGAATACTCAGGACGACGAACTTCTGCAGAGGGATCGGAGTCAGGACCCCCGGCTACCTCGCAGTGTGCAAGCCATCTACCTTAAACCCTTAAAGCGGAAGGCACAATATGGGGCGCCGTCATGCGATCTACAGCTTCGGTCATACAATGTGCGAAACGTCGAATTCTTTGCCGATTTCGCTCTCCGAGCCGCATACTATCTCCACCTACCAGCAGCAGGACCAGTGCCGCTGCCTCGTATCACCGAAAGATGGACGGTTCCTCGAAGTAATTTTATCTTCAAGAAGAGTCAGGAGAATTTTGAAAGGATCACTCTGCGGCGGCTGATCCAGATACAAGATGGGCACCCGGACACGGTGGAAATATGGTTAGCCTTCTTAAGGAAGCATGCATATTATGGTATTGGTATGAAAGCTAATGTTTGGAAACACGAGAACCTTGGTAAGCGTCATGATTGGTTATGAGCTCTCATATACTGACACTCCTTCTAGGCGTTGGCAAGACTATGGATGTCAGCTTGGAGAACCTGAAGCAGGCTATGGAGCCAAAGTGGGCACACTTTGGAAGACGGAAAACACTTGAGACTTCAGAGAAGGCCTTTGAGATGATGAGGGACGAAGCCTTCCAACGGACATTGGAGGCTCCCTCGACGAGTACTTAGAGTGTGGCGCTACAGTGGCATGCCCTCGGACTAAATGGTCAAACATGTACGGTGAGAATTCATCAGAATACTACATGGCGTGATGTTTACGGAGCTGTTCGGGCCTTCCGTTGCTGTTCGCACTCTCAGAGATGGGATAAAGGTGACTCTCGCCACATTCTATGGTGGCGATTCTAGATCAGTCGCAGGGAGTTGCTTGTATATATAATCAAAGACCAGAAAATAATACCAGAGCTTCACATACTGCTATTACTTTCTTCTCATTAGTAGTAATCTCGAGGAACTCTCTAGCCTTGGACAACCGTGACAACCTACAGTAAGACGAAACAAAAAAGTGCAAGCCTAATCTAATCTAATCTTGCGTGAGGCTAATTTCTGCATTTTTGACGACAATGACGCCTCACGCTTCACGCTTCACATCCAGCAATGCTTTCTGCTGTCTTGCGACATGTAACATATCCATACTTTCGAGCAAAATCGGCTACGAAGCAGCTTCGCCGTCAAGATCGCCGAATTGCTAACAGAAGTTTGCATTCACCTTCGACCCCAGGGAAGGTCGTATTCTCGGGCATACAGCCCACAGGCGTCCCTCATTTAGGCAATTACCTAGGTGCTTTGCAACAATGGGTTCGAATGCAGAA
>JAABUP010010610.1_pt1 | contig 10828 bp, 16 predicted proteins | sample 5559201 | NCBI WGS metagenome assembly JAABUP01 (sample SAMN10711887, study PRJNA513373) | rock metagenome | isolation source: Antarctica rocks | place: Antarctica | reverse complement strand
CGGCAGGCGCCCGCGCGCTGACGCGCGAGCCGGCGCAGGCGGTGAGGAGGAAGGGCGAGGACCCCGAGTCTGACGCGGTAGAGAAGGCGCTCATGCGGACCGCCACGCGGTGCGCAGCACGGTCCCGGCTGCAGGGCCCCGCCTGTGTCAGCGTAGGCGCGCGCGCCGGGCCATGGGGAGCGGGCGCAGCCTAAGGAGCGAGTCGCCGCGTTAGGGGGCCGGGCAGCGCATCTTTCTGGATGGCCACGCTCGCACGTGTGAAGCGCAGTTCGTTGTTAGGCCCAAGCTGCCCTGAGAGCAGGTGCATGGAACCCATGGTGCAACAGTTTGTTGCAGCACTGCAGGCGCCCGAGCCGTGCAGACGCCTCTCTCCCCCCCCGTCCGCGCGCAGGGGCGTGGTGCGCCTGTACAACGCGGTGGCCAAGGCGCAGCGCGCGCAGCGCGAGGCCGCGGCCGGCGGCGCGCGCGGGCGCGCCGCGCGCCTCAGCAAGGCCGGCCTCCTGGCCGAGCTGCGCGGCGCGGCGCCCGCGCCGGCGCCCGCGGTGCGCGCTGCATGGGCCCTTGCATCCCCCTCTCCTCCCTGGCAACAAGGAAGCAGAGCATGTGGCATGCACTGGTGCTCTCAACACGCGGAGCACGGTGAGACTGGATGTGTACATCAGCCGGTCTGTTTCTCGGAATACATGCTGTGCAGGATGCGACGCGCAAGCTTGGCAAGGTTTCCTAAGCGCATGTGACCGTGCGGGGCACATGTGCTGGGGCACGGACGGATGCACCGAGGAGCAGCAGGCACTGCTGTGCGTGACGAGGTTCCAGCGCGCTGATGAGCGGCTGATGCCTTGCTCGAACTGCGTCCCGACTTGCTGAAGGCCAATCGATCACGCAGGCCGTGCCTGCTGGGAACGCAATTCCGGAGGGCCGTGCATCGCCGCTGGCGGGCGGGAAGGGCTGGGCGGTGCTGCGGGCGGGCGACGCGGAGCTGACGGGCGCACCCGGCAGCGGCGTGCGCATGCGCGACTGGGACACGCGCGGCGGCAGCAGCGACGAGGAGGCCGCGCCCGACGACCTGGGCGCGGCCGCCGGCGCTGCCGCCGACAGCGACGGCGACAGCGGTGACGACAGCGGCGACGGCGGCTGGTGACAGCCGGGGGCTGTCAAGTCAGCCGGGGGCGCCGGCAGGCCTGAGGTTTTGAGGCCATGGACTGCTGTTTGACACGTCATGCATGTTGAGACGCTGTCATATGCGTTGTGCGCCCGATGTGCTCGCAATATAACAGAGCAGTGGAGATCACATCCTTGTGGTCCCCCATTGCAATTGCCATGCCCGCCCCCTGCTGCTGCAAAGCCCCTCAGGTCAGGCTGCACACCAATGCTCGAAGGGACTGTGCTGTCGGACAGCTCTCTGAGTCAGAGCGCACTCTTACTTGCATACCCATTACAAGCCTCACCTACACAGACGGCTGCACAGGTTGTAGGGCACCGTGCGCTCCATGCAGGCCTCAATGACTCCCGCAGCATGCAGAGCGTTGCTTGGCAAGGTGTCCATGCCTGCAGGGCCGCACACTGCAGGCGCTATGCTCGCGCAACGAGCCATATGCGTGCGGCGCAGACTGTGGGCAGGCTGGGCAGCCGCGGCCAGCAAGCGCGCAATCAATGCTGAGGAGGAGCAGTCGGCCATCGAGGCCTTCAAGGCTGCTGTGAGCTGCCCCCAGTGACATAGGGAGGCAGGCTGCAGTCTGTTGTCACCAGGCTGCCTGCTACATGTCAGAACAAGTGAGCGCACGCCGGCGCACAGTGCAGGTTGGAGGGTGTGCGCTACGTCGAGCGAGGGCCGTCTGAACCGGCAGCCAGCGACGATGACGAGAGCTACGAGGAGGCGCTTGGGCTGGAGGATGTTGCGCCGGGTGAGCGCTGCAGGACCCCTTTGCAGAGCGCCCCGCCGGCTGGCCTGTGGCTGTTTGTGGTCTTGGTGGTATAGTGAACTGAACGTTTACCAGCTCTGGCAGGCGAAGGGGGCATGGCGGCGCTGCCCTACATCCCTTCCGCCTACGCCGCTGAGCACGTGCGCTGCCTCCCTGTGCGGCAGCGGCGCCGCTCGGCGCTGTGCCACCCAATGCGTTCATGCCAAGGGCCGGCCTCCTGAGTGTTGCGATAAGCAGCGTGCAAAGTCTTCACTCGCCGCAACGAGCGCTCTCACAAGCACGGATTCTGTTCCTGGCATAGTGTGCTGCTTGCAAAGCCGAGGACAGGTCGCCGCTGGGCGATGCCACGTGGTCTGCTGCACTCGTGCTAGTGGTGAAGAGCTTCCAGCAAAGGTGCTGCTGGCAAGCTGGCAGCCGACGCCGCTGCGCACACGATGTGCTGCTTCCAGGAGGTGCCGCATGCATGCCGGCAGCAGGGCCTGCTGCGCGCGCGTCGTAGGGCTTCCAGGAGGTGCCGCTCGCGTCCGCGCTGGCCGCGGTGGCGCGCGAGCCCAACAGCGTCGCCCTGCTGGACGTGCGCGACGAGGACGCGCACGGGTGCACGCGCGGGCCCGCCCCGCCCCCGCCAGGACGGGGACTGCCCACTTCTGACCAACCGGCGGCGCCACGGTGACGTGAAGCAGGAGCCCCGGCAGCTGCATGCAGCGCGCTCACCAGTCAGCGCCGTTGCGCGTCGCTGCTCCTGGCAAATATCCTCATCGCAAGCTGGCACCAGAGCCTCATTGCGACCTCGGCTGTATTAGGAAGGGTTTGGAATGGGAATGCAAGCGCCCGTGTCCAGTCAGCTGAGCGAGCTCCGGATCCGGCCTCTGGTCCCGCTGAGCGCCAGGTGGTGCATGGCCTGGCGTCGCGTACGGCGGGCTTGCAGGGCTCCTTTGCTTCACAGATGCTGTGAAGCGGCAGGACAAACAAGGGTGAGGGCGGTACGCATGCGGTGACAGAGGGGTGCATGCCGGGCGCAGGGCGCCGCCGGAGGCGCTGCGCGTGCCGCTCGCGCGGCTGGACGCGGAGGCGGCGGAGGCGCTGCGCCCGTACGGCGCCGTGTACGTGCTGCCCAGCGGCGACCTGCGCTCGCGCCAGGCCGCCGTGCGCCTGCGCCGCGTGTTCGGCCTGGAGGGCGTCGCGCATGTGGCCGACGCCGACTAGGGCTGTGCCGCCCTGCGGGGGCGCGCGCGCCGGCGCCAGGCCGCCGTTCGGCTGCGCCATGCGCGTGGACGCCCATGCTGCTACAGACTGTTGTGGTGCACCGGTGCAGCTGGGGTTTGGACTGTGGGCAGCTTGCACGCAGACATGCGGTGCAAGACATGGGGGTTTGCCTGCCATGCAGGCACTGAAGCTTGCGGGGCAAAGTGCCATGGCTACTGTGCAGATGTGGCAATGAGAGGGTAGCCAGAGCGCTGTGTGCCAACGGGCAACGTTGCTCTTGCCCAGTAGCAACAAGGCCACCAAATGACAGCTGGCTAAACAGAACCCGACGCCCTGTATGCTATGCAGACGGCCCAATTTGAACGCAATCGCATGCCCATGCCAGACATCTCCACAACCACATCCTTGTCAGGTGTGCAAGGCTGCCGCCACGCGAGCGCGCTTTGTGAAATTGGATCCCAGGCCCAACAGGCAACGAGTCTGCCAAAAATCTACTACGCAGTTTTCTGCAACTAAGCGCCCTGCGGCTCTGCAACATGGTGAGCCGCGGGCGGGCCGCCTTCAGCAGCCAGCAGCAGGTCCCGCAGCGCATCGTCCGCGGCGTGCCGCCCGCGCACCGCCCGCCACCAGGCAGCCCACCTGGCGCCTCAGGCAGGTCGCTTAGCACTGGTGCGGCGTGAGCACCTCAAGGCGCTCCTGCAGCAGCGCATAGGAGACACCAGATGCCCTGCGTCTGTGCACGAGTGCAGTGGTGCTGCGCAAGCCCGCTGCACCGCTTGAACGGTTGGCAGCAGCTTGTGCCGCGCCCCTTTGAGCGCCACCGCGGCCATGCGGCGCCGTCACAGGCTGCGCCCCAGCCGGCGCCGGCCACCTTGCAAAGAGAGCGCACAGGGCGCGAGGGCCAGAGCGAGCCACAGGCAGTGCGCCCCATGCAAGGCAGGCTAGGGTAGCACACATAATCATTGGCGTTGAAAAGACACCCGAGGCACTCATCATATCATGCACACCGGTATCACACGCTCTCCTCAGGTCCAGGCAGGATTTAGAGAACAATGAACAGGCTTTCCTTGTTTCATTGCACTAGTCGAAGCGGTGTTCGGCGGGGACTGCGCGCCTGCGCGGGCCGACGCCCAGATACACCACAAAGGCGATGTAGAGCGTGACCGCCGCCACCAGCGCCACACGCGCCGCGCGCAGCGGCGGCAGCTGGTGCTGCGCAAAGTCGGCGATGGCCGCCGCATTGACGCCCATGACCTGCGCGCCAGGGCGCCGCCTCTGCGTCCACGCCCGCAGGCTGGCCCACCGCCCCTGCTGGGGGCATGCCCTGTTGGGTGACAACAGGCAGCAGACCAATTGCCTCGAATGTAAGTCTCAGCAGCACACTCCGCACAACGCTGTGCGCCCCCTGTGATGCATGGCACCTGACGTGTACAGTCAGCCACAGGCCACAGGTTGAGCCGCATGCTGGCAAGGTGAAGCCCAGCGCAGCCCCGGCGAGCGATGCGGGCGCCGCAGAGCCGTGCGAAGGTCGAGAGGCGGCGGTGCCGCCTACGCTGGGCGCTGCGGGCTGCAGCACGCTTAGCAGCTCCTGGCGCTCGCGCCCTCCCCTGCCGCCGATGGTCACACCCCATGGCAGATGGCGGGCCGCACCGCGGCCGCGATCGCCCACGCGGCCGCCGCGACCGCCGGCCGGTTGACGAACGCGGCGCCCATGACGGCCGCGCTGGACGTCATCGTCAGCACGGGCAGCAGCGCGAACGGCAGCTGGATGGACTGCAGCACGTTGACAAGCTCGTTCAGCTGGTCGAGCTCGGTGCCGCGGCGGTGGCGGTAGACGAGCGCGATGAGCAGCGTCGGCGCGATCGCGACCGCGCGCGTGATGCTGATGCGCTGCCACTGGCGCAGGTGCAGGTCCAGGAAGCCGCTCATGACAAACTGGCCCGTGTACGTGCCGGTCATCGTGCTGCTCTGGCCTGCGCGGCGCGCGCGTGCGGTCGGCCCGCGCGCGGCTCGCAGGGCCGCCCGCGGCGGGGGCCGCCGTGGCGCCGCGGACGCGTGCTGCCCGGACCGGCCTCAGCTCCACTGTGGAGACTTGCGGGCAAGGCTCTGACGTGATTGGCCCGACAGGGCTGCCGCGCGGGCAGCGCGCGTATCCCTACACCCTAGCCATGCCCTTACAATACCCCTATGCGCGCGGGCGGGCCGCATGCGCGCCGCACCCGCAGCCAGCAGCCCGACGGCCCAGATGATGCGCATGAGCGGCCCGAACGTGTCGCCCAGGTACTCGCCCGCGTTCTCCAGACCGATCTTGGCGGGCGGGCCGCCCGGCCGGTAGAACCCGCGCGCAAACACGGACAGCACGCACAGGTTAATCACCAGCGCGATCACCAGCGCCGCGGCCGACTCGATGCCAAAGTAGGCCAATGCCTCGCGCTTGCGCGCGTTGTAGCGGCCGTCAAACTTCCTGCGCGCGCCGCCGCGCGGCCAGCCCGGGTCAGCGGCGCCGCAGCAACAGCCAAGATGCGCCGCGGCATTGCAGGACCCAAGCATGTGTCCGGCGGCAGAAACAGGCATAGCTCAGGCAGCTGACAGGTGCTTGCCCTGTCAACAGCACCCAGCAAAGACGTTCTGGACTGTCATGAGCAGGCAGACCATCGAAGCAGCCAACTGCACTGTTTGCTGTCCCATTTGTGCTTGCGGTCAGATGCACGCAGGCGCCGAGCAAGCACGAAGCAGACACGGGTCCGAGGAGGACCTGGACTGCACGAGCGCGGAGTGGAGGTGCAGGTTGTGCGGCCTGCGCGCCCAGCGCTCACTTTCAGCTGACAAGGTGAGCAGTGGCAGAGGGACCCTGCCTTGGGCAGCACGCCTGGCAGGCAGCGTGCAGCAGAACCTGGTTTTGAGCCCCTCACACCGCTCACACCCTGCGCCGCACCCTGCAGAGCTGAGGCAGAGGAGCAGGCAGACACGGGCGGGCCGCCGCGCGTGCTGGTTCCAGGGGCAGGCGGGGTAGCAGGCCGCGCGGGGAGCCGGGCGGGCGGCCCGCCCCGGGCCGCGCACATGATGACCGCGCCCACCAGCGCGACCGCCACCGACACCGCCGAGCGCGGCAGCCGCGGGACCAGCAGGCCTGCGGCCGCGCGCGCGGGCTGGGCCGACGCGTGCGCATGCCAGCGGGTATGGGCAAGAAGAGGGTTGGGAGCTACACCCTGACCCTCCCCATCAGACCGCATCTCCCCTTTTCTTTGATGTGAGCGCAGAGAGCGCTACTAGGCACACACGGTATATGCAACAAAGGGCAGGCCAGCAGACCATTGCGGAGGAAGTTGCGCATAGCACAGGACAGCGCCAGAACACCAGCAAAAACCCCGAAGACGCCGGGCCCCGCGCGGCCGCACCCTCGGCGACCTCCGCCGTCGGCACGCCCGCTAGCACGTACATGACGCCGAACGAGCCGGCCATGACCGTGATGAGCACCGCGAAGACGGCCTCCAGGTTGCGCACGCCCAGGCGCTCGATGAGCAGCAGCGCGAACGAGTCCACCGCCGTCACCAGCACGCCCGCCCACAGCGGCACCGCGCCGCGCGTCAGCAGCGACAGCGCGATCGCGCAGCCGATCACCTGGCGGCCGCGCGGCGCTCGCTGCGGTCACACGATACATGCGCTTTGTATTTCAAGGTGATACAGTGATAGCAGGGAAAGAGCGCTCGCAAGGTGATACAATGATAGCAGGGAAAGAGCGCTCGCAGGAGGGCGACTCATGCGCTCATGAGCCTCCGTGACCACGACGGTGGCACCTTGAGGCAAAAGTGCCAAACAGAGCACAGAACCACCTCAGCTGTTCAACCCAGGACACTATCGGTGCAGGCACGCTTTGCGGCCATGCTCAGTGTGCCGAGCAGCTGATGGCACGCTGAGTGCATGCGCCCTGCGTGACGGCGCGCCGCACTTTGTGGCCCCCGAGCGCAAAGCGCTCAAGGTCGGCACACTCACAGCGCACGCCGATACCCGCTCACAGCGCACACGAAGCAGGCTTTGAGCGCACTACAGGCCAGGCCCATTGCATAATGATACGCCGCACCTCCTGGATGTCGGCGCCGATGATCGCGATCTCAGTCATGACCCACAGCGCGTAGCGGGGCACGGCAGGGTACTCCCGCCTGCGCCCCCGCCCGCCCGCGGCGCGGTCAGCCCCGCGCAGGCGGCCACCACCGCAAGGCCGGCCGCGGCTCTCCACCGGACGCTCAGTGAGCTGCGCACTGTTCAGGCCGCGCTGGTGCCGGCGTTGCTGTCGCTGGGGTTTGCCGGCAGACTTTGCGCTGTCCCCTCCGCAGGCAAGCGCCATGCGCCACTTCCCTCTAGTGCGCTGTCCAACGGAGCTTGCACGACGCCCTTATGTGCACGCCGGGCTGCGCTCGGCTGTTCTGCCGCCCCCTGTGAGCCTGCCAAACTAAAAATATGCACCACAGCGCGGGTCGCGCCTGCACTGCTGCGCCAGGTTCAGGCCCGTCACAACGCCCAGCTTGGCCGAAAGCATCTGCAGCAGGTATCCCTGGGCGGGCGGACAGGCGCCGCCAGTCAGCGCCCCGCCCTTCGGCACGCCAGTCTAGCACATGCATGCCTGGCGTCTGGCTGCCCTGCACACAGAGTCAGAGCCCGGCAGCGTAGAGGGCGCATCCAAGCCTCTGACAACACAAGCAGCGGGTGCAGAGGTGGGAGCGAACAGCGCGCGTGTCGGCAGCCACGCAGCCAGGCAGCACTTGCAGCGCCTTGGTGACACAGACAGCTGCGGCTGGGATGAGGCCGGCATGGCAGGCATGGCAGCATGGCGGTGAGTGGGGCTCCTGCAGACGTGTTGCCTTGGGGGACCAGGGCGGGGCCCCGCGGGGAGCGCGCCATGGCCGTGGACCACATGAGCACCCAGCACAGCGTGTAGCCGGCCGTCGTCCCCGCCTGCAGGTCCCCCTCCAGGTTGCCCGGGTCCTGCGGCGCCCCAGCGCGCGCTCAGGATAGGGTAGGGTCGGGCACAGGGCAGGGAGCGCTCCACCCTGGGCGGCTTTCACCCTGGCCCTGAGTGGTGTCGCCCGAGACTGAGCGGCTGCGCTCGTGCCTCGACCGCACAGTCCGACGCGGCGACATCGGCCTGCCAGCCAGACGCGGACCGGGGGCGCACCAGGTAAGCGATGGACATGAGGAAGCCCGGCCCGGTGAACAGCCAGAGCTTGCGCCACGAGAACCACCCGCGCGGCAGCGTCTCCGCGTCATACCCCTCGCCGCCGTCCTGGGCGGCGGCGGGACGCAGGTCGGGCGCGACGGCGCCAGCACCCCGCAGAGGTGCGCGCGCGCTGGACAGGCTTCACAGCATAGCCTGGATGAACAAGCGTCCTCAGCACGTGGAGGCAACCCAGTGCGCCCTCGGCCCACTCCCCAGCCGCGGCCGCATCTAGGCTGGGTGGTGGCAACAACCTCTGCCGCTCCGACTCGCATGCATGCTATATGGGCCGACAGCGCATGCCCAAGTCAGTAGCGGTGAGCACCGGCCTGCCCTGGCGCACACACGGGGCGGCCCCGGCAACTGTCCTCACGCATCTCAGCCGTGCTGCAGGCTGCACCTCGACCATCAGGCGGTTGGCAAAGTCGTCCCCATCGCTGCTGGCTGCACCCGGCTGCGCGCCGCCGTTGGCGTGCGCCGGGCGGCTGGATTCTGCACCAAGTGACTCCCCCGCGCCGGGCCCTCCATCCTTGGGCATTGCCGGCAGCCTGCTGGAGGGCGCTGGCGCTCAGAGCCAATTCCTGAGCACCTGCTGTGCGTGCCGGGCTTTACTGCTCAGCCTCACGAACTGAAAGAATTGTGCAGGCCCTCTACATACAGTACCAGAGCCTGATGAAGAAAGGTGTTGAAGATTGATCACTGAGCTTCGCGCCGTGTTGCTAGCACGCCTAGCCTGAGCAGACGTTCGGGAGAGTGTGCGCTACCCAAGCTGCAGGCAAGCCCTAACCCCTGTGCTGCGACGAACGACGTCCCCACGGGGCACCCCGCACGGCCCACCGATCGGCGCTGATGCGGCCTTGAATGCACGGCGTCGCTCGCGAGGCTAGCTGCTCTGGAGCCGACGTCGCGCTCTGCATATCGCGCTGATGGCGGGTGTGGCGCCGGACGGCCCTTTTCGGCGGGCTGGCGCCTCGGACGACTGCTGCGATGGCGAGCCGAGCTGCTCGGGGCAAAAGGCGGAGTCGTTGGGTGAGGGCCCGGACTGGGGCCCATCAGTGGTTGCTCGCTGGCTTGCCAAACACGGTGCAGCACGTGCGGGCCCCTGCGCCTCAGCAGTGTGCCAAGGCTCACGCGCGTCGGCCGGGGCGTGCGCAGTGCGGCGCCCTCAGACGCCGATGTGGAACTCGGCGGCGGCTGTGCTCGCGCGGCGTGCGTTTGGCTTCAAAAAAACCAGGGTCTGCCCGCTGGCGAGCGGGCTGTCGGGCCTGGCCGCGGAGGAGGTGGTGCCCGCCAAGAGCGCGGGCAGCGCTGTCCGCATCACGGATTTGCCCGACCACCTGCTCGACGAGGTCCTGGCCTGGCTGCAGCTGCCGGACACGAGCGGGAAGCACACGCAGGCGCGCGCCCGCGCGGACCGCCTGGGGCTGGGTTTGCGGCGGGCGGCGGCGCCGCGTGAGCGCGGAGTCACCCATCTTCCGTCTTGGAGCGTGATATTGGGTTGGGTTTGCTGACGGGCGGCGCGCTCGACCACGCTCCGCCCGCAACTGCTTGGGAGCTGCCGTCTTTTTTGGGTAAGGGGCACAGCGCCGCGGCAGCGCCGGGCGCGCATGCACGCGTGCGCGCCGAGCAGAAGTTGCACGCATTGGCTGTGCAGCAAGCAGGCTTTTGCGAGGATTTATGCTTAGCAGTAATAGGAAGATGCTTGTGCGTGCCGCGCAGCATAGCATTTGGCCTCCCGCCTTGCCTGACAGCGGCACCTGTCGCGCCGAGCTGCTTGTCGTGAGTGCGCGACCTGGAAGCCTGTTGCGCTTGAAGCACTGCTTTGAACCGGGCGCCGGTGGTGCTGCATGTTGAGCCGGCTGGGCCCAGTTGCGATGCCCTGTCTGCTGGTCGGCCAAGCCTGTGTCGGCCCCGCATATAGATGCCATTGCGCTGCGCCCTGGGCACCACAGCAGAATGCGTAGTGGCACCGCGGGCTCCGCACTGCTTGCAGAGGCGCCGGCTTGTGCAGCCGCGCGAGCGCCGTGCGCGGCGGGCGGCGCTGGCGCTGCGCAGTGAGCCGCAGCCCACCGTGTGGCGCCCAGCGAGCCTCTTGACTGCGCTGCGCGCGGCGCAGCTGTTTGAGGCGGTGGCCGTCTGCCGCGCGTGGCGGCGCGCCGGCAAGCGCCTGTTCTTCGCGCGGCTGTGGGACGCATGCACGACCATCTGCCACCCGCTGCAGCTCTTCAGCCTGGTCCGCCGCCCGCCCCCGCGCCTGCCTGTTGCGGGCGCCCTTGGGAGAGCGCTTTGTTATTCGTGATAGGAGTCCGTGCAGTGCACACTGCACGCCTCATGGAGCGCGCTGACGCGCTGGCCTGTGCCGCACCTCCTGTCGTCGCCCGCCGCCCGTGGAGCCTGGGGCCGTCGTTGTGCTTGTGTCAATGAAGTGCGTTGGGTGCGGCGGCTGAGTCGGGCGTGCCGGGCGGCTGCGCAGCGGCCGCAGGCGCTG
>JAABUP010010609.1_pt1 | contig 10829 bp, 14 predicted proteins | sample 5559201 | NCBI WGS metagenome assembly JAABUP01 (sample SAMN10711887, study PRJNA513373) | rock metagenome | isolation source: Antarctica rocks | place: Antarctica | reverse complement strand
TCTGCCGTGGGCGCCTTGCGGCCGCCGCCTGCTTGTCCCAAACGGCCGGCTGTGACGGCCACGACCGCGCATGCGCCATGGCGGACATGGGCATGTCCAGCGCGTCTCTGCGGTGTCGCAGGAAGCCCCCATGCGCAGAGCACCCACCCAAGCGCCGCATGCAGGCGCGCGGTCCAAGGAGGCACACAGCCTTGCTGGCGCGAGCAGGTCATGGTGAGGCGACTTGCCAGAAGGCGTCAGGCCGGACCGACAGGTGCCCCTGTTTGGCCGCACAGAGCTGCACGCCCGCCGGGGCAGTGCAAGCGCACCGTCCACAGGCTGCGCCGCCGCGTCGGCGCCGCGCGGGGCGGCCAAGGGGATGCGGACCCAGAGCGCCATGCTGCTCAGGCCCAGCATCACCTGCGCGCCAGGGAAGCGCATGAATTTATCTCAGCATGCTCCCTTGCCCTTGTCTGTCAATGCCCGGCTCAGAGGCTGCCAGGACAGGCAAGGCACATCCAAAGCGAACAGATGCGGCGCGCTGACATCCATGCACCCTTGACGCGACTGGCGAACAAGCCCAGGTGGGATGCAGCTTGATTGTTTCGGCCCTTGGTTATCGCCTAAAGGCGGCATAATCCTGCTCGCTGCAGTGAGGCATGCGCCTGTTTGCAGGGGTCATATTCATAATGCAAGAAACAAGCCTCAAGCACAGATGAGCACCATTCAAAAGGTTCAACCGCTCACAAGTACACGCATGTCATGCAAATGCAGGCTCCCTATGACAGGTGACCAGAGCTCTGAAAGCCTGGCCAAGCGTGCCTGATTCAGTATCCGTGCGTAGTTCGCCAGCGCGAGCGTGTGCGGCAGTGGCAGGATGCATGCCTGCAGCGACAGGTGCGCGGCCCACTCGAGCTCCTGGCCACACCAAAAGGAATGGTCAGCACACAGCTACTGCACAAAGCAATTTCTCTTGCGGCAGTGGTTCATGTGGCAGTCACGCATGTCGCATCGTTTCGCATGCGTGGAACAGTGCATCTGCTATCACGCAGCACACTCCCCTAGCACAAACGCAGTGCAACTGGTTCATCATGCAGGAAGATGGCCTCGGCATTGAGCCCAGGCGTGCGAGCGTCTCCTTGGGGAAATAGCAACGAACGGAGAGCGCGGCGCACCTGCCGCAGTGCGGCCTCGCTGTCGCGCCGCAGCGGCACGCTCGGCGCATCCGGCTCTATCCAGGGGCTCACCTTGCCCACAACCTGCGCAGGCCCCTGTCAACACCCAGCAGGCCGCCCGAGCCCGGGGGGCCCCACAAGCCGTGCTTGCCAGGCCGCTCCTCTGCAGCCGACTACGGCATTTTCATGAGTTTGTCTCTGCGTTCAAGCAAACATGCAGCAAATGAGAAGACAGTATGGTGCAAGCTGGTCTGCATTGCACATGCGTCTGGTTCCCCTTTTAAAGTGCGAAGTGCGTTCGCTCCGAGAAGACGGTGAAGCGGCCCCCAGCAGCGGCGCTCTTGCCCCCCTGTGTCGGTGAGGAAGTTAGAGGAGCGCGCCTGGCTGCTCCACTGGGACGATGTGAGCAGCAGGTCGGAGCGCGTGAACGGCGGCGCGGCGGCGCTGGGGACCAGGCGCTGGCGGCGGAAGCGGGGGTGCACCAGGGGTATGGCAAGGAAGTCGAAGCCGCACAGCAGCGAGCTCTGCCGCTCCGCAGGCGTCCCAGTCATGGCCCGTGCAAGCTTAAGCTTCACTGATTGTGCATTGCCGCCCACCTTGCCGGCGTCAGGCACTCGTTGGCACCGCAGCAATATGCAGAGCGGCAGGCACCTCAAGCGCCTCGACAATGTCGCACGCGAAGGGCACCTCCAAGCCAGCGTACTTTGAGTCACCGCAGTCTGTGCGCTTGCCCAGCGGCATTCCTGGGCTTTGCGTTACTATCCGTGTCAGCCACTGTCCTCTGTCTGATACGGTGGTACAGACAACAGATGCACCAGTTGTTGCGGAGACAGGCGCCCGCTCAGCAGGAGGGCCTGAAGTCGACTATGAGGGCTCCCTGCCGACACTGCTCTTCCGTATGCCCCACAAGTGGAGCAAGTGGGGCGCTTGGGCGACAGTGCAAGGACATCTCCTCTTTGTGAAACGCGTGCCTGTTGAGTCGGCTGCATGAGCACCATGCTCGCGCACAGACATCTGGCAGTGAATGCAATGCTGTGCAGCGCCTGCACACTGCAAAGGCAGCTGCCAAAGTGGCCAGAGGTGTCGCTGGTCGCTGGCGCCAGGCGCCAGCGGCATATGGCCACGGACCGGCGCGCCAGGCTTGCGGCTCGGCGGGCACGGCGGGCTGCGGCGCGCAGCGACCTGAAGGACGCTGCAGAGGAGGGCGTCCAGAGCCTGGCCAGGGACTCGGCGCCGGGCGCAGGCGTGCGTGATGAGATCGCCCGAACCGGCACTGGCCTGGACGCCACCGCCAGTGGCTCAGGCGATGAGCGCTCGGCAGCAGGTGCAGGTCACAGGCGCACACACTGTGCGTTGAAAGCTTGTCGGAAGCTGGCTGCATTGACTGGCCCTGTCGCTCGTATGGTGAGGGCTCAGCCGCCTGCAGGGGGAGGTGGGCAGGCGCCCGCTGCGCCGCAGTCGCGGTTGGAGCAGCTGAGCGCGCTGCTGCTGCTCGTGTCGCCGTTTTTCTTCTGGGGCACGTCCATGGTTGCCATGAAGGTGCGCCAGGCAGCCCACGAGTTGCGCTGCACCCTTCACCTGCTCTGCTCAACCCTTGGTGAAACGGTTTGCAGCAAGCAAACATGGCCGTCCGGTGCTCCTCGCTCGTCGCCACCAGTCCCTGTGCGGGACATTGCTCAACTGCTCCTTGCTTGTGAGCAGCACCCAAGCTGCAGGCAGCGTCGCCACCCCGTGAAGCCCACCCGCATGCATGCATGCCCTTGGCCTAACCCACTCCGCGCAGGAGCTGGCGCCCCACACGGCGCCGCTGTTCGTGGCGGCGGTCCGCCTGCTGCCGGCGGGCGCCGTGCTGGTCGCCTGGGCGGCTGCGCAGGGCCGCCCACAGCCGCGCGGCCGCGCAGCCTGGCTGGCGATCGCCGCGTTTGCGCTCGCGGACGGCGCCTGCTTCCAGGCGTGCGCCGCGGCGGCCTTGTCCCCCGGCTCTGCCTTGCTGCGCGTGCCGGCCCGCGTGCCTCTGTCATATGGGATGCCCTGGCGGTGCGCCATCGAGACGGGGCATGGTAAACAGGTACGAAGGCGGCGGCGGCCAGGCCTCCAGCCTGCCAGCTCATGACCGTAAAAGAGACACGCATCCGCAGGCTGGCGCAGCGCCACCACTGGGCCAAAGCGACCAGCCCTGTACGGCGCGCCGCGCGCCGCCCTGATGCACCCCGGAGCGCGCAGGGCTTCCTGGCGGAGGGCCTGCAGCGCACGTCGGCGGGCCTGGGCAGCGTCATCATCGACTCGCAGCCGCTGACCGTGGCCGCGCTGGCCGCGCTGCTGCTGGGCGAGCGCCTGCGGCCGGCCGGCGTGGCCGGCCTGGCGCTGGGCGTGGCCGGCCTCTGCCTGCTGGAGGCGCCGCCGGAGGCCGTGCTGTCGCTGCCGGCCGCCGCGTCAGGTGGCGGCCCGGCGCGGCCCGCGGCGGGGGCGGGCCCGAGCCTGCCATTTGTACCAGGGGCCCCGGAATCAGAGCGCCCTGAGTGCGGTGGTGCTGCTGCGCGGCTGCATCCCGGGACCACGCGGCGCAGGCGCACCCGTGCTCATCGGGCAGCGCGAGCGCTTAGGCAAACCTTAGGCTGCTGCGGTGACGCGTCCAGGCCGGCTGGCTTGGCCGGCATAGCTGGCGTAGGCGTACCCAGCCTGCTTGCCAAGAACGCGTCCTGCGCATCACCAGGCGTGACCAGGCCTTGACTCGGCTCCTGGCGCGTGGTTGCAAACAGCCAGTGCTTCACAGGCGGTCAGTGCGGCGGCCCCCAGCCTGCCATGCGGGGTCTGATACTGCGTGCCTCCCCAGGGTGGCTGCTGCGGGGGGCGCCCGCGGCGGAGCCCGCGGCGGCGGCCGCCTCGGCGCTCGCGGCAGCGGGGCTGAGCGTGCCGCCCGCGTCGCTGTGGGACAGCGGCGAGTGGTGGATGCTGCTGGCTGCGCAGAGCATGGCGGTCGGCACGGTGCGCGCCCCGCGGGCGGCCGCCCTGCTTACGGGTAGCCCCCGCATGCCGGGTTGGCACTGCCTGTGTGCCTTCCTAGCACTAAGCGCTGCGCCCTGCCCGGCGCAAGCTCCCGTCACTACACTGCGACGACAGGGACTGCTGTGTAGAAGGCTCGCCTGCGGGATGGCGGCTCATGGCAGAGCGAGCGGCAGCGCGTGTGACGCCCGCATCCAGGGCATCACACTCGGGAGTGCGCGCATGTTTGCTGACGAGCGTCCTCGGGCCGCAAGCATGGCTGGCGCCCTGGTCAAGCCCTCGGGCATGGGGTTGAGATGCGGCTGGGGGCGGAGGTCGGGCGGGGCGGGTGGTGGTGCCCTGGTTACGCGGTGTGTGGGAAAAGTTGGGCACTGGCTTGGCCGGTTCACGGGCGAAGCCCTAGGGTGTAAGGTTGCATTCCGGCTCATGTTCCTGCTGAGCCCGGGGGTTGCGCGGCGCAGGTGATGGTGCCCTGGGTCACGCGGCGTACGGACCCCATCATGGCCACCGGCTACCACATGCTGCTGGGCGGCGCGCCGCTGCTGGCGCTCTCGGCCGCGCGCGAGGCGCCGCTGCTCGCCGAGCGCCTGCCGCAGCTGACAGGTGCGGCGAAGCCAGCGCTCGGCCGCCCGCCCGCCTCCGCACCAGCGCTGGCTTTTCTCGCGCTCCCGCAGCCACCCGCTCACAGGGGGACACTGTGACAAAGCGCGGCGCGCCTGTTCAGCTGCATTGGGGTCAATTCCGCATCGCGCGGGAGCGCCGCGCCCCGGCCCGCCTGCCAGCCGACAGGGGAGCCGCGCGCAGGCGGGGACGCCGCGCTGCTGGCGTACGTGTCGCTGCTGGGCAGCGCGGCCTCGTACGGCGTCTTCTTCCTGAACGCCAGCCGCGGCAACCTGACCGCGCTGTCGTCGCTCACGTTCCTCACGCCCGTGTTCGCGGCCGGCGCGGGCTACCTGGCGCTGGGCGAGACGCTGACGCCGCTGCAGCTGGCCGGCGCGAGCGTGACGCTCGGCGCGGTGTTCCTCATCAACGCGCGCCGCGCGTGACGGGCCCCAGCGCCCGGGCGCCAGCCGGGGGCTGCACAGCCCTGCTGCCCGCGCACGCGGCCCGCGAGCGCGATTGCCTGTCAGCCTGCTCAGGCGCTCGTGACGTGCGCGACTGTGCAGCCTTCTAGCGCCAGTGCAGTGCTTGCGCACCCTCTGCAGTAGTGCGCTTAGTGCGCTGCCGCGCTGTGTAGGGGACACTGCCTCACCGGACGCATGCCGAACCAATGATGACTGGAGAGTGTGGATATAGTGAGTGTCACTCCAGGGAGTCACACGCACTGAATGCATGCGTGTACCGCAGATGTGCTGTTTACACACTTGCAGAGTGCTCAGTTGGCAATCCGTGTTCAGGGCACCATGCAACAGGCCGAGCACCCCAGGTCGGTCGGGTCACTGCATGCTCACTTATTGCTGGCACGGCTGCAAGTGACACCCATGCGCATCTGTGACGGCATCGGACGCCCGCCAAAGCTCGCGCACGCGCGCAAGGCACCCAGCTATTTGAACCACTCTGTAATCTGCCGCGCGCGCTTGTCGGGCGAGGCCGCCCGCGCCGCCGGGCGCTTGTGCTTCGGGGCCGCGGGCGCGCCCGCGCTTGCCTGCGGCTCGCCGTCGTCCTGCCCGCCTGTGCCAGCAGCATCAGGTTCGCATGCAGGGCTGGCGCCCTGCGGCGCACGCCGCGCGTTCTCCTTTCCGGCCCGCGCGCCGGGCCGGGGCGCGGCGCGCGCGGCCGCAAACAGGCCCTCCTGCAGCACATCGCGCAGGCCGAGCTCGCCCCAGCGCCGCTCCGCGCGCACCGCGGCCTCCACGTCGCAGAACTTGACCGTGCGCCGCTTGGCGCGCCGCGCCTGCGGGCCCCCGCGCGGCACGCGTCAGCGCACCATGCATCTCCTGTCGCAGCGCCGGGCACACGCTGGCTTGGTCAGGCGCCTGCCGCGGCATGGCATGGGGACCGGGCTCGCCGCCCGCGCCCAGACTCGTGAGCCTGCGCGCTGAAATGCAGTCAGCGAGCGCCTGCATGCAGCAGCGGCTCACCCTGCGAGCAGCTCCCAGCGCGTGCTCTTCAGCCCCGGAAGTGGGGAAGACAGGCTGTGTGCCAGGCTGCGGCGCTATGCGCAAATCGCAGAGGTGGAGAATCTGAGCCTAACCTCTCAAGCATCAGGGCGTAGGCAGCTCCGGCATGCCAGCGCCAGGGACTCAGGCGTGCGCAGCGCGCCTGCGCAGCGGCCTTCTCAGTCAGCAGCTCCAGCACGAGCTCGGCCGCCTTGGCAACGGCCTTGAGGCCGTCGGCGGACACGCGCGACACGTCCGGGTCCAGGCACATCACGCGCTTGATGAGCGTCAGCGGGAAGCCGAACGGGTGCGCCGTGGCCCCGGGGTCGGCGGGCGGCTCCGCGTCACCGGTGCCGGCAGGCCCAGCCTCCCCGCCGGCGCGCTCCGGCGCCTCGCCCGCGCCGGCCCCGCCCGGCGGGTCTGCCTGGAGCTCTGCGTCGCCCGACGCGGCCGCTGCGCTGCCTGGCCGGCTCGCAAGCGCTTCCCCGCCGCCGGCCTCGGCAGGCGCAACGGCGTCCGCCTGCACACGCAGACGCAGCAGTTTGTACAACATGTTGCGGCAACGCTGGCAGTCGCGGGCTTGCTGCCAACAGCCTCGGGCATGTGACTGAAAGCGGGCTTGCGCTCTCAGCAGCAACGCTGCGGAACTCACTGATGTCCATCTGCAGGTCATCCGCAGGTCATCAGAGTCGGCGCGCGCGCCTTGGCAGCCGAGGCGCGCGCCGCAGCGCGCGCCTTGTACGCCGCGCGCTCCTCGTCGGACAGCGCGCGCCACTGCTCGCCCAGCGCCTTGGCCACCGTCGCGACGGACACCCTGGCGCCGGGCTCCGCGGCGGCCAGGCACGCCTCGCGCGCGGCCGCGCGCCGCTCCTCAGAGAACAGGAAGTAGGCGGACTGGCCGCGCTGCGCCATGGCGGCGAGCAGGTGCCTGCTCAGCCGGGCTGCACGCAGTTTCTCTGTGCAGATAACCAATTTCGCTTTCCTGGCTCACACAGGGCTGGCCACCGGCACTCACAGGTGTCCTGTCAGAACCTGGATGCGCGCAATCTTGTTCTATGGTTTGACAGACCCGCCTGCTTGCCTCCCAGCGGGGCTGTCTGTTGATGCGTACGGTGTACTGATGAGACTCGGCTGTTCACTACAGTGCGCTATCAAAGGTCCTCTGGTGAAAATAAGCATCAGCTGATCAGCTCAAGAGTTGAATTGGCAGCAGGGTAGTGCTAGCAGGGTACAAGCAGGCAGCAAGGTGAAGGGACCTCCAGAGGGAGCGGTGACGCAATACTTTACTGAAGTAGCAGCTAGGACATATATCCAGTCAAGTGCGCGTGCTGTGCGAGCGCACCACAGGGCTGGTGTATGCACGCTACACCAGCTGGCTCAATGTGGCGCTGAGCCTGCCCCCGAGAAGTGTGCAGCAAGCCGTCTACAAGCAACTCGCTGCGTAGATTTGGCACAGCGCTCAGAATGCGTCAACGTGTGTAGGCAGAAGCATGCGCTGGCAGACAACACGGGAAGAGCGCCAGAGCCATGGATCGCAAGAAGAGCGCGCCTGTGCCGATTGATGCAGACGTTGAGAAGAGCCTGGACGTCATCCGCCGTCTGAAGGTCTGGCACAGCTCTTGCCTCTGGCATCAAGCTCAACTGCGCATCGCGTTAGAGCTCTGCTTGCTTACGTTGGCCGTCTATGTGCCTATAATGGCCGTCTAATTGCAAGCCGCCCAGCACTGCCTGATGTGCTTGCGTGGGCGGTGGCATTTCACCCCTGGCTGCGGCAGTGCTAGCACAGCCAGTTCCAGGTTTGCAGGCGTTCAGCGTTGGTACGCGCGCCAAACATGCGGTGGCTGCGCGCAGGGGCAAGGAGTGGTCTCGGCGTCAGAGCAACAGGCGCTCGGGCACCTGTCAGATTGGCTTGCCGAGTTGGGCGTGACAGCCCCTGCCGGCAGCAGCGATGACGAGGACCTGGTCGAGGATGACAAGGCGCGCTCGTACCTGCACGCCATCCGCGGCCAGTACGCGCGGCAGATGGTCAAGCCGGTGCGCGCCTGCCTGGGCGCGGTCCTGTGCCAGCGCCGTGTCGCGTCTCGGCTTGTCAGGCTATGCCTTTGCTGTCTGTAACCGAGCACAGGGCGTGCCGCCGTGCTCGCTCGCCAAAAACGAATGATGGTAGTCGACTGACTGCCTGGGGGCCTGCCTGCGCAGTTCGTGCATGGGCAGCTCTTCGGGCAGTCCCCACAGGTGCTCCCCCACCTTGAAGCTTTACGTCACCATGGTGCATGCACTATCGGCTGCGGCCGGGAACTGCGTGCCAAGGCAGCCGTCTGCCTGGCGGGTCCTGCACGCGCAGGGGGCGCCTGCTTGACAAGGTTGGGCCGCGCAGTCAAACGGCCTGCTGCGGAGCCGGCGAGCCTCCAGGGACAAGCTGCTGGAGGCGCCGCTGGCGGCGGAGATGGAGAAGGTGCGCCGCGCGCAAGCCACCCTAACCCTATTGCTCCTCAGACCTGGGCGCTGGCGCGCGGCATGCGGCCGAGCACAATGCGCGGGGGCCGGCTGCAGTGTCCAGGGAGAGCGCGCCCGCCATGTCATGGGGCCGTCGTGGGGCCCCACCATGAGCGCGCCGCGCCGCGCGCCGCGCGCAGCTGGAGGACTGGGACGGCTTCGACGTGTTCGAGGTCGCGCGGCTGTCGCGCGGGCGGCCGCTGGAGACGGTCGCGCTGGCCGCGCTGCAGCACTTTGGCCTCGTCGAGAAGCTGGGCCTGCCCGCCGCCAAGCTGTCCGCCTTCCTGCGGGCGCGCCCGGCCCCCCCTCCCTGCGTGTGTTGCGCCCAGCCAGCTGCATGCCGGCGGGGTCTCCACCATGGCAGGCTCCCCACGCGTCTCCCACACGTCCGGCCCGAGCGTCATTGGACTCGGCAGCCGGACTGGTCCGTCAGGATGGCGCCGTTAGGGTAGGGCATATGGAAGGGTATATGGAAAGGCCTAGATAAGGCCCTGTCCTGAGCCTGGCGCGCTCCGAGGCGGCGGCAGGATGTGGAGGCCGCGTATGCGCTGCCCAACCCGTACCACAACAGCACGCACGCGGCGGACGTAACGCAGGGCCTGGCCGCCATGCTGGCCGGCAACCAGGCGGTCACCGCGCAGCTCACCGACCTGGAGCTGCTCGCGCTCGTGCTGGCCGCAGCCGTGCACGACGTGGGCCACCCGGGTGCGGCTTGCGCCCGGCCCGGCCGCCTGCTGCCGGCCGGGAAGGGGCGGGCTTTCGCGCGCGGCCGCTGTCGCGCACCGCGGCGGCCAGCGGGGCCGAGCGGCCGCGCCGGCAGACACCTGCAAATTTTGTGGCCTGCGTCGAGGTGAGCCGTTCCCGCGTGAAGGGAGTCAGTGTGCTGGTGCGCCGGCGAGGATCTGTTCGCACGCTGCCCGTTCAGGCGGGGGCGCCGGCGATGTCACGCAGGCGTGTCCAACGAGTTCCTAGTGCAGACGCACGCGGAGAGCGCGCTGACGTACAACGACGCCAGCGTCAACGAGAACATGCACGCCGCGCTCGCCTTCCGCCTGCTGCGCCGGCCTGGCAACAACTTCCTGGAGGCGCGGGTCAGGGTTAGGGTAGGGTAGGGGACATGACAGGTAGGGGACATGGGCGCCCTGCCGGTAGGGCTGCAGACTGCGCCCAAGAGGCGGCGCCCGCCCCGCCCGCGCGGCGTGCGGGGGCGCGCCTGGGGCTGCGGCGCAGGCCGGCGCCGGTCTGGTGCCCTGCTTCGCGCCCTGTGAGTGGATGAGCGGCCGGCCTCGGCGCAGGCCGGGCGCGCACGAGCGCAGCCAGCGCCCCAGGCGCGCCGGCGCGGCGCGGCGTCAACGGCACGGGGTGCAGTGGGGCTGGATCGGGACTCGCATTTCCCAATGCCGAGCATGCGGCCAAGCTGTCAGGGCGGGGCGGTCAAGGCGGGGCGGCGCAGTGTTGGCTGAACGGGCGCGGGGCTGACGCGGCACGCGCGCGCCGCGCGCCAGGTGCTGCTGGACAGCGACTACCGCTTTGTGCGCCGCACGATGGTCAGCCTGGTCCTGGGCACAGACATGGCGCTGCACTCCGACATCACAAAGGCGCGCCGCCCATGCCGGGTTGCGGCATTCGCCGCCCGCCCGCGCCTCTGCCGCCGGCGCGTCCGCGACCGGCCCGGTCGCGCGGCCGCCGCAGCGCCGCCGGGCCGCCGCCCGGGAGCGCCGGGCGGCAGCGCCGGGGCGGTGATCCCAGGCCCCGCGCGCGGCGCGCCGCAGGACTTCGCGGCTTCCGCAGACCTACCATACACCCTACCAACCCTACCTTATACTGCGCCGCCGCAGGACTTCGCGGCAAGCGCGCGGCTGTTCGGCGCGGACCTGGCGGCCTGGCCCCCGGAGCGGCGCGCGGCGCTGCTGCAGATGCTGGTGCACTGCGCCGACATCGGCAACCCGGCGCGGCCGCTGCGGCTCAGCCTGGCCTGGACCGGCCGCATCGTGGAGGAGCAGCTGGCGGAGGGCGACCGCGAGCGCGCGCTGGGCCTGCCGTCCTCGGCCATCCGCGATCGCTCGCGCGTGGACGT
>JAABUP010010607.1_pt1 | contig 10831 bp, 14 predicted proteins | sample 5559201 | NCBI WGS metagenome assembly JAABUP01 (sample SAMN10711887, study PRJNA513373) | rock metagenome | isolation source: Antarctica rocks | place: Antarctica | reverse complement strand
ACGTACCTTAAACGAAGTTGCTCAGAGCTGCTCACTTTCAAAGTGAGAAAGCGCACTGTGAAAGCACATTACTACACCATTTTACTACTTTAAAACCCTACCTATAAGTCATAGTCATAGCTCATTTGTCGCACTGGGTACAACCCCCTGCGCAGAAAGCATCGCTTGCAGAGAATACGCCACATTTGCACCAACTCACTGCATCACTTTGCGTAGAGAGACCGCAAATCGGAAGAAAAAGCAGCAAGCTTCTTGCTGACTCTTTTGTTGCAGCAGCATCATAACTGTCCAGAGAGTCAGTTGCAACACACCAAGTTCGTCAAGATTGTCAGCAGGCACTGTCGACGATAGTCCGCTCGTAGCGGGTATGAAATGCGACATTGCATCCATGACCGCACCATCTCTTGTCACTGACGCTTCTGAAGACCTGTCAGACAGCCTTTGACTTTGGGTGAGTTCTTATGCGGGGCATTTGTCAGCAAATGGAGCATGAGCGTTTGCTTGAGGCTTGTCTGCTCTCGTATTAGCCATCTGGCAGGTTCCTTGATTGCGCCTGGCCTTCACGAAATCCGTGTGCTGCAGGGCCAGTCAACTCAGCCATTTGGATGACAACTATCTCGCCACACAAGTTTGTGAGGGGTATGTCTAGGCTGAGTAGACCGGCAAACGCACAGCATCCGGGGTCAGAGCAGTCATCCCCTGTAGGCTGACAGAGCTCAACAAGTTGTGTCAGCAACTAGACAGCATGTTACAGACGCAGCAACACACAGTGCCTCCCATCAAGGCTAGCAGCTTTGCTACTTTCCTTACTCAGACTGCCAGTCCAACAGATAACGAAAGCCAAAGCCACCTCCTTGCTTTGGGCAGCTCACCCACAGTTTATAGTCCAAGATCACCAGCATCGAGTAATTCTCCATCTGCTGTTGGCCCGCCATCTCCTCCCAGAAACGGCAAGAAAAAGGCCAGAAACAGGCCACCCAAGCACATTCGCAAGGGAACCTCAGTAATTCGCCGGCCAGACGAAGACGCACACCCGGCACAGCAGGACTGTGCAGGCATCTTGGCAGGAGAGCCTGTCAGTGCAGCAGTCAGACATGACACTGCTGCATCAACAGCAGTGGACAGGCAGCTGGCTAACCCGCCGTCATCGCGTGTGACAAGCGCTCCCATCCGTGTTCCCACCAGATCAGACATCATATCAGAGGATGAGGGTACACTAAAGCTGGAGGCATTTTCCTCCCCAAAATGGCTTGGGACAGGTTTTTCAGATAGAATTGAAACCAGCAAGTCCTGTTCACATGGGCCCCGTTGTTCTGGGCCCATGATTGATACTGCCAGTGGGCAGTTTACTTACTTTGCCAACTCTATGTGGTGATGCCAGCTCTACGTGGTGATGCAAACATTTCTATTGAATCCTGCTTACGTGTGCCGTTGAAGTACAGCTGAGTTTGCAACATGCAGTTGTGTCCTGTGCTTTTTTAGCATGGAGATCTGGACCTTTCTTCAGGGTTTGTTAATGCAATGCGTTTTTGTTCATGCCCATCATTGTGCTGCCGACTTTGACTGTAGAATCTGAATGTACATACTCCGTAAAGCCAAGCCTACGCTTGTCACATAGCTACTTTGGTGTCTGGTAGTTGTTAGTCACAAGCCATTGCAGTAGAAGTGTAGTATCAAATGTTGTTCTCAAAGCTGATGCGCTATTTGTTGCTCTTTGAGGTATACGTATAGCTTCTGTCAAACCCCCAGGATGTGCACATAACAAGTACAACGGGCAACCATTCTTCGTTTGATAACATTGCAAATCCACATATAGACAGCGATTCTGACCTTACGTGTTACAGAATCAGTTATCATGCATGTGTGTAAACAATGCTTCTGATTTGATCTGCAGATTGAAATCAGACATGACAGCCATGTGTTCAAAAACCTACGGTGTGAAAATTGTCTAGCAGATGTTGAACGTGTCCTTTGCCAAGCTTGCTCAATCTGTGACAGCCAATGATGTTGAGACTCACAAGGGACTCCATCTCACTCAGCATCAGCATTGCGCCATCTGTCAGCTTCCAACAGTACATGACATCTAGGTGCGATAGTCTTCTGAGCGTTGCCAAGCACTTGACACCTGTAAAAATGGTCAGTATCCAATGAGACTCTGCACACAGACCAAACAATGGCAGTCATGCACACTGGTATGGAGCACAGCAGCTCCAGGACTGATCAAAGTCATTCACCATCACAAGCCAAAGAACAGAATGAGGTGGAGGGTAATATCAGCATTCTGAAGCTGTACAGTAGTGCCTGCAATGTGCACTTATGGTCTATGCAGCCAGACCCCTGTCTTTTGCATCTTTCGGGCACATAGGCACTTAGCAAACTGGCATCATGAAGGCTCGTGTCTGACCTGCATCTGTGAGCTGCCAGCAGAACTGTAACTCCAGGCTTTTCAGTCCCCACATGGAGCCCAGATGAGCCATGCCTTCATCAGTCACCCCTTGGTTGCCCTGAAGATTTTTGCAACAAGTTGAATACCAATGATGTGCAAAAGTTGCAGACATAGGCTCATCAATGCTGGCATGCAGCCAAAAAGAGAAAGCTCTTGCATAAGGCATGACTCAACTCAAGACAGCTGCAAGCTCACCTGCAAGCTGAGATGAGTCAGGTGACTAAGCCTGACTAAAGCAGCCAAGCCTGCATCAGAGACAAGGCGGCAGCCCTTCATGTTCAGGTGGCGCATAGGCGCCTGACAGCAGCCCAGTGTTTCCAACCCCTTATCGTTCACACGCCAACCATTCTGAATCGAGATGCTGGTCAAATGCAGAAGCTGCCCCCATGACCTGAACCCCTCACCTGTCAATTCAACAGCATCATAGTTTGGCTCAGCTCACCCCATGCATCTGATGTATATGTGAGGACAGAGCTACCACAATACCAGTGGCAGTGAACAGGGCTGAGAAGAAAGAACCAAAAGAAAGAAAGAACGAAAGAAGAAAGAACTTGAACAGGGCTGTCCGGCTCACCTGTGATGTCAGTGCAGTCTTGCAGGTTGACTGACACCAAAGATGTGATGCCACCCATTGCATGCAGTCCTACATCTGTCAGACTTGAACAGCCCTGCATTCAGGCATATGACTTCCTGTGAAGTCATGTTGAGCCTGGCAGCATGCCTATACATGTCACAACTGCCAGGCACAACTGCACGTACCCGTAGGGCCTTACTACACATGCTGAAACCCACAAAGAGCAGAGACTCACAAGAAGTGCGGACAGCAATGGAATCAAGGCGCAGAACAGAGCTCAGCACAAAGCTCAGCACAGAGCTGAGCTGAGCTGAGCTGAGCTGAGCTGAGCACAGCATATTAGCAGGGCCTAGTATCTCACCTGCAGGCTGAGCTCAGAGAGACTGTCCAAGGTGGTGAGGGCAGCCAAGGCAGCATCAATGCCAGGCACGCTTCTGCAACCATTCAGGTTGAGGCTCCTGCATGAAGTCACATCAGACCTTGGCCTGAGTACCTCCTGTTTGACATTGGCACTGTGGCAAAGGCCAGCACACACTCTGTGACATGAAACACATATGCTGACTGGACCACACTGATGAAGATGTACTGCAGGTATCGCTTGATGCAATCTCACATAAGTATGAAAGGGCTGACAGAGATACCCAAAAGGGTGTTGTTGACCCATCATCAAGCAGAGTACATACCATGCAAGCAGAAAGCACTTGGGAGGCGAGTCAAGGCACCAAAAACGCAAAACCTGGACTTGCCTTAGAGCTGTTAGACTGGCTAGGGCGGTTAAAGAACTGCCCTGGACTGTACCACAGCCAGTCAGGTCAAGATGCTGCAAGGACACCAATGCAGACATGGCCTGCAGCATTTATAAAGAAAAGCTAACCAATCCAGCTCCATGCAGTCATTGTGCTCAGAAAAGAAAGGAAAAGACTACACCTTTTGGCGTCAAGTTAATGAGAAGCCAAGTATTATACCAGGCTGCCCAGGTCATTGTGCTGAGCACTTTTCACACACAAATTGTGCCTTCCATCTTGCCTTTTCTGAGACAATGCAGATGTGAGCATGCGGACAGCGAGACATAGGAGGTTGTTGAAACAGGCCTGGCAGATTCAAAAGCTTAAGACATTGAATCAAAAGTGTTGACGTTATTATTGTTGCACCATGGCTTCTTCTACTCCATCATGTATCTTGAGAAATACATCACCAGTACTCTACTTTGCTGAATGTTTCTTGGTGTCATGTCATGGTCTGGTTTGCCTTGCGCACTCAAGGGCCATTCAGAAAGTGGTGGAGGTATGGGTGCACACACCACATAGTACTCAATGACATGGAACGGCATGCAGTGGTTATAACTTGGTCGACAAATGTTCCTCTTTCTGAGAAAGGCATGTGTGCAGAGAACCCTGTTATAGGCTTACCATGATGTGAGACTTGTCTAGTCTCTGGCTGTGTTGCAGCTTGAAGGACGTGAGACTTGTTAGGGCTGTGATGGCCAGCAGCCCTGCCCCACTCAGCCCCTGACAACCTGTGCAGGAGAGAACTGCATGAGTCATTTCTCACCGATCTGTGTTGCGTGTCACGATGTGCCACACTGACTCACTTGGACTCTTCCATGCTGACCTGATTGATGCAAGAAACCTTGATGGCATTGCTATTGTGGCACAGCGAAGTTGCATGATGTGCCTCAATGGCAACTCATAGGCAAATTTCTCCTCCCTTGGAGAACAAAACAGCGTATACCCAAATGCATGGATCTATGCTGCAGACTATGTACAGGAGCAAGCATGATAGTAATCATGCAGCTGACTACACTACATCTTTTCTTTGCCCCAAAAGAGGTCTATATTGGAGGAACATCATGATTGCCTGTACAGGAAGACAGCTTATAAAAGGAACAGAATTGTACAGATTGATGCAAGAATGTATGCTGATTGCTTATCTTTGCATGCATACTAAATGTGTAGGGTGACACACAGGACTGCCATCCCAAGATGGCAGTGGTAACCCTCGTGTACCTTGGCTACTTATTTGTCATGGTGCGCCTGTGCCTGACTTGATGCATGTATCAACAAACGGCTTGCATGTCCACAAGGCTACGCTATAGGTCATGCCATTGGCATATATGTACAGATGCACTGCACATCATGTGATTGGTGCAATCATCATGTGCGTCAGTGTGTGTCAGCAAGATTGTGATGTAAAGGTGATTGTCACGGTGAGAGTCTGACCACTGAGGTCCAGGCGATGCAAGGTGGCCAGAGCAGTTGAGTGAAGAGCCCCATCCTGAAGGCCGTCACAGTTGCGCAGACTGAGACTGGTCAGGGCAGTTAGACGCAGCAGGAGGGGCAGGGCTTCCCCAGGCAAGGTGTGGATGTTCCGGCAGCCATGCAGACTCAATTCCTGAAGGCCTTGCAAGCCTGCAGACGCACACACTCGCAGTCATGAGCAATACTGTGGTCAAGATTGAACAGAATCGTGGAGATGCCGACAGAGGTAGGACTGTTTGGGGGCAGTATGTAGGCACAGGGCTTTTCTGCAACAGCTTCGCAACTGTGTGGCTCTTCTCAATCATGCATGCAGAAGATTGTTGTGGTGTTAGGTGTGGAACAGTTGGTGGTCAGGGCAGCAGTATCAACTCTGAGGATGGAAGAGTGACACATAACATAACACACAATGTACAAAGCACTGAGCAGGGTGGGAACCTGGATGCAGCGCATTGAGAAACTGATCAGTAAGGATACTGCAAAATCTGGTGCCTGTTGCTGAGCCATATTGAAGACTGTGATGATTCATAGCAGTGTTCAACAAGGTGGAGTGTGTGGGCAATGACAAACTCCACCCCAGAATAGACAGAGAGTCCATCACAGGATGACATGAGGACCAAGGAAGGCTCTGATTGACGGACATTGTCAGTTCACAAAGTCCAGCAGAAGTTGGACTGCAAGATGGTTTAACATGGGCCCCCTTCCATGACAATCTAAATTTGATACAGCATGACCCGGATTGACATAATAATACACCGTGTATCTAAGCAGGCCTTGCAACCTACCACTAGGCATGTTCAGTATCAATGACCATGAGAGCAACAATGATGATGTTCAATATGGTGCAAATAGTGCAGATGATGACAATGATGATGACAATGACAACGATAACGACAATGACAATGGTGCAGCATACCAGTCAGGTGAGCCAAACCAGGTGCAGTGATCTGCCAACAGCCCTGTAGGTTGAGCCTGCGCAAGTGGTGCAGGGCAGCAAGGTGCAAAAGGCCTTGGTCTCCCACTCTGTAACAGCCCTTCATGTTCACCTCAGTGAGGCAAGTCAGACTGGACAGCACATGCACCTGTTCCCCTGCATACCATTACAACATGACTGTGTCTGGGGACATACCTGCCTGTTGGACTTATGCAGTGTTGATGCTGCCATTTCAGGATGCACCCAGGATTGCCTTGGCATCGCATTCACACAAAGCTGCTTCTTCTGCATTGGGACACCATTGGCTGTACAGGTGTTAAGAATCTGCTCAGCAGTTCCCTGATCTGCAGGATGCCTGTCTGTGCATGCTGCATCAGCATTTACAACACAGAGGTGACCAGCTGAGTCTAGCAGAGTTGGTGGTGCAATATGGGCAGCAGCTTGTTTGTTCGCTGCAGTCAATATGAGATGCAGCATGACACAAGAGCTGCACATGATGCAATCAATCCCCAGGCAGCTGTCATCCAAACCGCTTAGCCATCCCTGCATACCTTGCATCGACATATTCAAAGCATGTGGGAAGACTACAGACCTGCCATGCGCTCACAAGCAGTGAGGTTGAGATGCCTGAGGGCACTTAGCGCCGCCAGGTGGGGCAGGGCACTATCAGTCAACTGCTGACAGCCCCTGAGGGAGAGATGAGTAAGGCTGGTGAGAGATGCCAGCACTGTCAGGCCACCTTCAGTCAGGCGCAAGCAGTTCCACAGCACCAAGTGCTGTAGGCTGGGCAAACCCTTGACATGCTGCAGACCTGCAGTGCATCCCCATGGAATTCTCAGAAGTTTGCTGGTGTCATGTGGCTTCAGACATGCATGACATTCGGACATCAGGACTTGCCAAGCACCATTCATCATGTATGATTGTGTGTGCATCAGATGGTAAGCTGGGTTGTTGCACAGCTGACATGGGCATACATGCATGCCAATCAGCCATCAGCAGCTACATGCAGAGCAACACAACCAAACAGACAAGCAGGCTGCATACATCTTCACAGGCTCGAGTTTATACATTATCTGTGGTGACAAGAGGTCCAACGAGCTGAGAAGAGGTTACCTGAGTCACTGATCTCCAGGCATCCTGCCAAATCCAGATGAGTGAGTTGAGTCAGGGATTGCAGGTGCAGTAAGCAGGCATCAGTGATGGTGGCCACCCTGGAGCAGCCCCCCAGCCTCAGGCTCTTCAGCCCTGACAGCAAGGCAGCCACATGGCCCAACCCCCTTTCGGTCAGGCTCACACAACCGGACAGACTCAGGCTGGTAAGCCCTGTCAGCTTGCTCAAGGCTGCAATGCCTGCGTCCTCCACCTGAGTGACAAGACAACATCTGAAAGGACAGACGGATACATAGACAGACAGACAGACAGACAGACAGACAGACAGACGGAAAGACAAAAAAGACAGACACACAGACAGACAGAGTGTGATTTGAAGGTGTAGACTGTTCACTCTCCATGTGAGCGCAACAGCTGCCGTGCACATGTACTAGCCAAGGCAATGCAGTTCAACCTAGCTGCAAGCAGACAGCACCATATCATGCTGTTCTTGCGCCATGTACCCTCAGGACTGTATGACCCTTGCTGTGCTCTCTGACCTCCAAATAAAGCCATGCAACACCACGTCTGGTGATGCAACATACAGTAAGCCAATTTGCATTGCTAAGAGGGCAAGTGATCCAGCATGTGGTACCTTGCAGCAGCCAGTCAGATCCAGAGCCATCAGCCCATGTGCCAAGCCTACATGGTGCAGGCCCATTGCAGTGATGTGCTCACACCCAACAAGGGTGATGCAGTTCAGCTGAAGCTGACTTAAGCCTTGCAGATGCGCATCTTGAAGCCTTGGAATGCCGCTCAAGTCCAGTGTACGTAGGGCTGCAAACCTGCAGCAACCATGTACATGCATGCTCACTTGTGATGAGGCAAGACATGTGCAGGCGCAGGAATCCTGGCAGCTCATGTGATGCATGCAAATGCTTGCAGCTACTGTGCAGTCATGGTCAGTGGCTGACCTGGAGTTGATGCAGTCAAGCCTTAAGGCCCTTGGCCTGAGGCAAATCAGCCCGTTGGTGACGCTGTCATGCCACTGACGACAGACAAGCATTGCATGCTGTGCTGTGTGAGCAGGCAAGTGCTCAATCACAGCCTGAAAGAGGTCTCCGACAATCGCACTCCAGGCAGCTTGCTTTTCTGCTTCTGAAGTGGCTTCTGACTGGTGACCTTGCTTTGATGAGGCAGTGGAGCTGTCTTGAAACAAGCTGATGGCACTGGAGGAGGTGCTATGCTGCAGATGACGCTGCCTGGGGCTTGATGAAAACCAGTCATCTGCGGGGTTTTGTGGCAGGTGCAGAGCCGCAAGTGATTCAACTACATCGACCATGGCGGCAATAAGCAGAGTATACTCTCACACGGAGTGCCGAGTCAATTTAGCATCTGCAGCTGCCTGCCCAGATAGTCTACGACCGACGCCGATAGGCTTTGTGTCTGACTTGATGGGCAAGTGATGCGCGAACTGCTCCAAAGTGCGCGAGACCCGCAATAAGCTGCAGGAAGGATGGACGATATCGTATGCCGGTGCCGGAGCTGGACTGAACCCTATCAAAGTCAACCTTGCAAGCTCTCAAAGACTCCGTCAAGGCACGCGGCTAGCTTGGCGATGATCGACGATGACAGCTGCTGCAATCTCTGGCGTGGCTGTTGGCGACTTCGCAAACGATGAGTGCGTGACCTACTGATTTGGGGTTCAATCCTCTTCACGCACATACTCCAGGCACGAAGGAAAGCCGCATGTCATCCTGCAGGAAGAATCCTTACTGAAATGGCACGCAGACAGTTTTTCCGCCGGTTTTGATGACAGCAGGCGCGTCGAAACGGTATTGGCTCCTCAGACTCGTGTTGACAGACTTCTGCAGCTGACGCCGTACAAACCGTAGTCAATTAGTCATCCATATTATTCATCATCATCATCTGCTGCTTGTGCGATCTGTTGCACGCAGCTCAGCAGAACGCCACTGCAAGTGCCGCGAAAAAGTGGTATTGGACGGCAAGGGACCCAACGGGTCAAAAGGGGTCTGTGTATGATGTCATCCGCTTAGTGACCAAAAAGAAAGGAGGTGATGCTGTACAGACATTCTCGCGTATCCAAAAACGCAACAGCAAGTTTAAATCAACAACAAAGGCAAGGTCACTCCAGTGGCTGACGCAGCAACCCTGATTGAGATTACTTGGCTGTTACCTGGCAAAGCAGCTGGGGCTTTTAGGCGCAAGGGGGCAGAGTCAGTGTGCCGCATACTGGGTGCATATGCATTCACAGTTTACACAGCATACAGGATTCATACCGCTGCTTAATTTCCGGTCCCAACTTCAATTCATCTAAACACCTCTGCTCTGACATACTGGTCCTTTCCCCACACCTTCAGCATTGGCTCCAACGACGTTCTGTCTCTGTTCATTTTGTACGATTCTTTAGGGCCTCAGCAGGATACTTCAGGATGTCATCATCGCTGCATTTCCTTTCGCTGGAAAGGCTGTCTTCAGCATTTGAACTGCTTTCTTCCTGGCTGGAAGGCTGGCTGTGAATGCACACCCACTGTAAATCACAGAAGGTACACAGATCCAAAACAAACTGTTCTTGCGGGCTTTCTCACTCTTTTGGACGTTCGGTGTACTGCTTCCAGGCTTTCACCCACATTGGAGGCAGCTGTAGTTCCTGCCAATGTTCCGGGTAGTTTAGGCAGTCTATGCGCACCAACCCGTTGCTGTTGATCACGCCTCTGAACTCCGGTACACCGTCCTCACCGACACCGGCCGCTCTGCCACGCACAAAGGGCAGCAACATCCTCACCATGGTAGCGACAGCAGGTGAGAGGCGTAGCGGTTGACAGGTTGGCAAGTCTTGCGAGACACAAGAAGAAGATCTGTGGACCACGTACACGTGTAATCGGAATTCGAAACGGCGTGCCGCGGGAATACTAGCAAAGATTTATCTTCAAGTGGCCGCCGTATTACGAGAACCGAATCCGCATGTGTTACGTTGTCCAATAAACTTACGGTGCCAGCTACCACGTGCCAGCTAGCACTGCAAGCTCACATGGCTGACTTGAAAGCTGCAAAAGAGCCAAGACCTGAGGATGGTGAGATTCCTAGGCTCAAATCCAGAGACAGCACAAAAGAGCTGGGACAGGTCATCAAGCAGATAGGTGCAGCACCAAAATACTACGGGCTGTTCAATGGGGGTGTTAACACAGCTGTGACAGGCTTGCCTACAAAGACGTACAGAGGGATACAGGTCAACCTAAATCCAAGGGAAGCCGCAAGAGAGGCCGACGCCGAGAATATATGCTTACCTTCAACCAGATCTTGTCCGTGTTCATCGTCTTACAACAGACTATTCACCCCCCTCCTTGCGTAGGCAGCCGCTATGGCTTGTGCAGCTGATTGCTAGGAGAGAGAGAGAGAGAGAGAGAGAGATTACAATGCTTTAGCCAGCCAGCAAGTCTGATCACATATAGAAGAAGACGAAGGTCAAATGTGGAAAACATCAAGACAGTCTAGAACGAACTTGAAAACCT
>JAABUP010010605.1_pt1 | contig 10832 bp, 10 predicted proteins | sample 5559201 | NCBI WGS metagenome assembly JAABUP01 (sample SAMN10711887, study PRJNA513373) | rock metagenome | isolation source: Antarctica rocks | place: Antarctica | reverse complement strand
CGCTACTCAGGCGTGCTCGTCCGGCGCGGTGCCCAGCGGCCCGCCCGCTCAACCGCGCCGCGCGCTGCCTGGCGCCACGGTGCCGAGCGACAGCGCGCAGGCGCGCGATCCTGAGGCGCTGCCGTCCTCAATGCGAGGCGCAGCACCGGGCGCGTCTCCGCGCCGTGCGGCGGCAGGGGCCCCACGTGGGGCCGGCCGCGCGCCCTGGGCGCCCTGGGCGCGCGCCCAGCTGGCGCGTGCTACGCCCAGATGGCGCGCGCCCGGCTGGCGCGTGCTACGCCCAGATGGCGCGCGCCAGGATGCGGCCCAGGAGGTTGATGCATAAGGGTAGGGTAAGGGTGGGGGCACGCGCCAGGATGTGGCCCAGGAAGTTGATGTCCGCCCAGGCGCGGATGGACGGCCAGAAGTCGAGGAGCAGGAACGCGATGGCCATGTAGTTCAGCACCAGCGCCGTGGACGCGCCCTTGGCGACGAGCCAGGGCGGCCAGTGCGCCAGCCACGCGTGCCGCGCCGGCAGGCTGCGCTCGTACCGGAAGATGACCTGCGCCGCGCCGCAGACGTTGCCGCAGAGCGCGTTGCAGGCACCCCCCAGCGCCGGGCGCGCACTTGCCGCGCAGCAGGCGGGCCAAGCTCTGCCTGCGCCCCTTGGTCACACGCGCGCGCGCTCATGCGCCCCCCAAGCCACGCCTGCAGCGTGCCGACGGCCTCGCTGAGAGGCCGCGCGCGCATGCGCGAGCGGAGCGCGGAGCACGCCGGCGACCGCCCAGCGGCGCGCATGCTCAACCCTAGCCCCGCGCGCCGCGCGCCTTGCCGGCCTCGAACAGGAAGGCGGAGGACGCGAAGAAGAGCGCGTAGCCGGGGAACAGGCCGTGCCAGGCGCCCGCCACCAGCTGCGTGGCCAGCAGCGTCTTGAAGCTGGGCTTCCTGCCCTTGGGCGTGAGGCGCTCGTACACGTCTGCCGCGGCGCGCCGCCCGGGGTCAGGCCTGCGCGCGTGCGCTGCACGCCGCGGGCGCTGCCGCCGCGCAGCAGGCTCAGCGCGGGCTGGGCCACGCGCGCGCGCGGATGCTGCGCCAGCCGCGTGAGCTCCCACGCCACGTGGGTGAAGCGCCCGGGCATCTGCGCGCGGGTCGGCTGCCCCGCGCCAGCAGCCGACACAAGGCGGCAAGCTTAAGACCCGGCGGCGCTCACTACATGCCTGCACCTCACGCGGAGCAGCTGCCCTTCATATGGTGTGGTAGTGGCAGAGCTGATGCGTAGTGCTGTGAGCGCCCACAGCAGCGCCTTTCCCTGCACAGGGCACGCCCAAGGCGCCTGGCACGCTCACCGCGGCTGCGCCTGGTCCCTGCGCCCACTCCGAGCGGTCGAGCCAGCCCGCGTATCAACCACGCGAACTGCTCAGTCGGCAGGGACCTCAGGCGGGCGCGGCCGGGCAGGCTCGCAGCGCGCGCGCGCAGGCGCGTCACAGCAGGCGGGCGACGCGCGCGGCCCGGCGCGCACATTGCCGCAGCCAGTTGCCAGTGCACGTGTTCCAGTGCGCGGGCAGCTCGGCCGGGTTGGTGGCGAGCTCCACGCAGCGGATGCGCGTGTTGGCGTAGCGGTCCCACCGCGCGCGCCCGGCGCCGTCCACGCCGTTGTAGCAGAAGCCGCTGAAGATGAGGGCCGCCTCCGACACGCTCCACGCAAAGCTGGCGGCGCGCGGGCCGCCTGTCAGCAGTGATAGGGTATGATAACCCTACCTCTATTCTATGTCACAGAATGAAGCTACCCTATCCCTACTCCTCGTCGCTTTGCGCGCGACATAGCGACGACGCACGCTGCCCGAAGGCTTGGTTGCTCGACAGTGTCACTCCAGATTAGAGCTTGACAGTGACAGCAGGCATCAGGCAAGCACATCTCACCGCTACATCAGGAAGTCCCTCTGCCCCCACCATACTCTAGCCTGCTATTTCCACCGCGTTTTCAAGGGTAAGCCCTGAACTCTCACTCTGGACCACGCAAACCACCTAAGGCATTCGAATGCCCGGTGCGGCGGCCGCGGCTCAGACGCCCAGGGGCGCCGGGGCCGCGCACTAGTACTTGAAGCGGTACACGACCACGATCGCCCAGATCGCGACCGCGCGCGCCGGGACCCCCGCCGACCGGAACCAGGCGCCCTGCACAAGCGCGGGCGGCAGCAGCCGGCCCAGGCCCAGGTAGATGCCCAGGCAGCCGCACGCCTTCGCCAGGCGCACGGCGCCGGCCCGCGCGCCGGACGGCGGTGGCCGCGGCGCTGCCGGGTCCCACGCGCCGCGCCGCTCCACAAAGTCCTGCCGGCGCCGGGCGGCGCTTGCTCTACAATGTGCACAAGACACGAAAGACTGCAGGCTGTCCCTCGCGGACCACCTGTGCTGCCGGCGGCCTCGGCCCGAGTGGGCGCCGCGGCGGGCGCATGCGCCGGCTGCGTGCGCTGCACCCCGACGAGCCAGGCAGCAGCGGGGCTCCCGTTGCACGACCTCTGGCAGACTCTGCGGGCGCCCTGAGGTCTGCGCATGCTCTGTACTTCATGCTTTTCAGGCACATGGGGCCGAGGCACATGGCGAGGTCGCAACCCCGGGCCCGCGCTGCTTCGAATGGTCCTGGCAGTGATACGCGGGGTCTGCCTGCAGACTCCGGTCTTGTGTGCACGCTCTGTCTGTGCGCAGCGCTTCTGCCGGGGCCGGTGGCAGCGCGGCGCCGCGCAGGCTCGGGGCGGCGGCCGAGCGGGCGGCGGCCGGGTGCGCGCACCAGGTAGTCGGAGAGTTCAAAGTGCGGCCCGGCGAGCAGGTTGCCGGCAGCGAAGAGGTAAGACAGCCCCTCCAGCACGCTGGGCATGCGCGTCAAGCGGTGCGCGCGCTGGTAGGGCTTCAGGTCCTGCAGCCATATGCAGCCAAAGTTGGCTGGTACACCGTTGTAAACTCATTCATTCATTCTGCAAGCCACGGCACCCGTCGGCGCTCGACAGCGCGGCCGCGGCTGCATGCTCAGCGGGCTCCGCAGCCTCGCGTCCAGAGCTGGCGCCGCAGCGCTAAAGTACTGAAGCGCGGTTCGCTGCTGAAGCGGCCATTGCTGCCCCCACCCCCCCGTGGAGCAGCGTCACGCACAGCAGCAGGCGCTCGGGCGCGCCTGCGCGGGCGCCAGGCCATCCTGGTAGCACACGGCCGTCGAGATGAGCTTCAGCGTCGCAACCATCATCGCGCCTGCGCGGCGCGGCGCGTCAGCAACCAGCCGCGGCGCCTGCGGCGGGCTGCGCGCGCCGCAAGGCACGCAGGCATTGCGCTCCGCAACAGGCAGCGCGCACCAGTAAAGTCCACCTCCCCCAGACGCCACGTGTCCCCACTTTGGTTCAGGACGTGGCTGCGCGCAGCCGTGTGCACACGTCACTACCGTGCGGGGCGTGCGGAATGAGCGCGCCGCCGCAGCGCCGGCCCACATGGGCGCAGCTGTTACACTTTATGAGCCGCACCCAACTCAAAGTGTTGGAGCCGCCGTGCACTCCTGCTCTTGCAGGCCGGCGAGCGCGCACCAGGCGATCATGGTAGAGAATACCACCAGCCAGACCAGCGTCGCGCAGGACTCGCGCACGCCGAGCATTATGAGGTACGTCAGCGCGGCCGGCACGAGCAGGAAGAGCGTGCTCGTTCCAAACACGTAGTACAGCAGCGCGAAGCCCGTCACCAGGTTGTAAATGTGCCGGCCTGCGCTCAGCACAGCAGACATCAGCGCGCCACATCTCCCCTTCATACCTAGCACAATGCAACCAGGCGGACAGGACGCGGTGCCAATGTAGCCCCTTCAAGGTACGTGCAGCTTGCCATATTGTGCGTCCGCGCATGTAGGCGGGCCAGCGAGCAGCGCACGCTGACTGTTAGCAGCGAGGGCCACAGCGTCACTTGCAACTGTCAGTCACCAGCGTGCTGTGCGGGGGATGTGCGGGGCAGCCGCTCTGCCGGCACGCGCCTTTCACGGTCGGCACGAGCGGGTACAGAATGCCGACCAGCACAGACGCGAGGAACGCTAGCGCAAAGCGCAGCAGCGACAGCGCGACGCCCGCCTTGGAGGCGGCCGCGGCCTCCCAACCCATTGCGGCCGACGCGGTGGTATGCGCCCGGCGGCGCTCTGGCCAGGCCGCGGCCTGGCCAGCGGCAGCGACCACAGCACGCGCAGCGTCCGCGCTGCGCTGTACCTGCAAGTTCACTTTCACGACTAGAAACGAACAGTCAATGGGGCTCAGCTCAGAACGAGCTTTGTGATTGGATGCATTGACTCAGCACTTGCCTGCTGGGCTGCATGCTGCGCAGGGAGCTCCCTCGAGGTGCACGCATATGCGCACAGCTTTGAGGCGTCACAGGCAAAGAGCAGTCGTGGCGAGGCCAGGCCGATGGACTTTGACGACCTGGACCTGCTCCCCGGCTCTGAGAACGTCGTCAACTTTGAGCTCTACCATGACAGCGCTGGTGCGCCTTCCTGCGCTCCTGGTCACGTTGAGACGCTGCCTGAGACGTCCCTTGCTTGGCAGCATACGGCAGGAGTGCACCTCGAGCAGGAGGCTGCTAGGTGTGTTGGAGGACCGCATGTGAAGACATGTGACGCGCAGACGGCGCGCCGGAGGCCCTGGACGCGCTGCGCGCGCGCTGCGTGACCGAGCTGGCGCCGCACACGGCCGGCTACCCGTGGCAGCTGGACGCGTTCGGCCTCACGTCCTCCGCCGCCGCGCCGCCGCCCTGGCGCCGGCCGGCGCAGCCGGCGCTGCCCTGCCTGTGGGGCAGCCTGCGCTTTGGGGACGCCGTCGACGACGAGTGGTTTGCCGCCTGGCTGCTGCGCCGCCTGACCGAGGCCGTCCCCGGCACGACCGCGCGCGTGTGGGACAACGACGGCGAGTTCCTGCTGATCGAGGCCGCGCACGCGCTGCCGCGCTGGCTCAAGCCGGAGAGCGCGGGCAACCGGCTGTGGCTGCGCGCCGGCGCGCTGCACCTGCTGCCGCTGCCCAGCGCGGCCGCGCCCGACCTGCCGTCGCTGCCGAGCGCTGCGCAAGCGCTGGCGCTGCTGCGCGAGGGCCGCGTGGCCACGCACGCCGGTACGCGCCCAGGGAGGGGGGTTGCCCCGGCTCTCAGAGCCTGCGCCTCTGTAGTGTGGGCGTGGAGGCTTGGCAGTCTTACTGGGCGGCCCAGGCAAGCCTGTGGACAACGAAGTGTTCACTCCGTGCTCCAACACCTGGCCTCCCTGCGCCAAGGCGAGGCCTTGCTCTTTCACGGCACATTTCCAACACGCAAGAGGATACAAGCAGGCTTGCTCCTAGCAGTTTCCAAGGGTCACAGCTTTGTTCGTTGCAGACCGACTGCTTACTGCCAGGCCACCCTGCAAGTAAAGTCTTCCGGAAATAACCCCGTGTTTCCTGCCAAGCGCCGCAGGCGCCAAGATGCAGGCGGCGGTGGAGGCGCGGCTGCGCGCATACCCGGCGCGCGCGCGCCAAAACAGGCACATGGCGCGCGCCAGGCTGCCCGCCGCGGCCGCCGCGGTGCTCGCCGCGGAGCCTGCGCTGGCTGCACCGGCCGTCGCTGCGTTCTACGAGCGGGACGCCGCCGACATGACCGCCGCCGCGCGCCAGCGCCGCTACCCGCCAGAGGTGGGCGGGCCCTTGCCCGCGGCGCAGCCAGCCCTGACGTCATCGACGAGGGCGTGCTTGAGCAGCGTTCAATATAATCTGACCAAGTCTGAATGCGAGACGAGCCATGGCAGGCGCTGGTGCCATGGTGCCGCCCCTACGGCGCCGCCAGAGTGTGCGGCTGGCGCAGCACAGCTGCTGCAGCCGCCAATTGGCGACCGTCGCCCCATGCGCCCATGCAGCCATGTTGTCGCTGGTATATTTTGCATATATACAGTTTGCTGAGAGCGAGGCGCCGTGCGGGCAGGCGCTGGTGAGCGTGGTGCTACCGCTGAGCCGCTGCCAGTACGCGCAGCTGGCGCAGCAGCCGCTGGAGCCGCCGGCCGGGTGGCCGCCGGCGCCGGCCGACGCGCCGGGCGCGCGCGCGGCGCAGCTCGGCCTCAAGCTGACCGCCGGGCTGGAGATGCTCTACTGGCGCGCCGCGCGTGCGCCGCGCCCAGCTGACGCCCGAGGGTTTTCAGGGCTCGTGAGCCGGGCGCCAGGGCCCAGCAGGGAAGCCGGCGGCGGCGGCCAGCCGGGGCGGAGCCGTGGAGCGCCCGCGCATGCGGAGGGCGGCGAGGCGTCTGGGGCCTCGGGGGGCGCGGCGCCGGCGGCGCCGGCGGCGCCCGTTGGCGGCGCGGGGTCCTCGCCGGGCGAGCGCGCGAGCAGCCCCGCCGGCGGCGGCGCGGGCGCGCACGCGGATGAGGCGGCGCACCGCGCATTCCTGGACGGCCTGGAGCGCTCCGGCTACTTCGCCGGCGCGCCGGCGGGTGCGCCCGGCCGCGAGGAGCTCCTGCGCTGCGCGGCGGCGGGGTGGGCGGCGGAGGCGGCCGCGGCGCGCCGCGCGGCTGCGGCCGCCGACCCCGCGCGGCGCATGGACGAGCTCCTGTCCGCGCCAGTCGACGCCGAGCGCCTGGAGCGGGTGCTCGCACGCAGCGTCCCGGTCCATCCACGGCCGGCTGTCTGGGATAGGTTAGGGTCTGCGCGCGCGGCAGTCGAAAGTAACGGCAGTGGGGCAGGCGCCTGCATGTGTGCTAAACAAGGCGTCGATGCAGCCTGTGTGCATTACGCTGATCCGGCGACCCTGTCAGCGGCCGCTCGCGGTGCACACCTGCTGGGAGCGGCTGCCTGGGCGCGCCCTGCCCCTGTCGAGCGTCTTGCCTAGATCAGCGTGATCCGGAGTCAGGCATGTGCCCCGTCCGAAGCTCCGCGCGGCCGCGCGCGCCGGGGCGGAGGACGACGACGCCTGGATGAGTGCCGGCGCGGAGGAGCTCGCGCGCGAGCTGGCCGCGCGCGAGGCCGAGCTGGCGGGCGCGCCGGGGGGACCGCCGCGCGGCGCGCCGGAGCGCGGCGGCGCCCCCGGCTTCGACCCTGCCCAGATGGCGGAGCGGGTCAAGGCGAGCGCCCGCGCCACACGATGCGGTTACCCTACCCTATCGTGTGGATGTGAGTTCATGCTGCCTGCCTGCCTGCTGCCCTCGTGTCTGGCTTCCCCGCCTGTGCCTGGGGCTCTCATGGCTGCAGGTCAGAGGCACGCGGATGGAGCAGTGGCTGGTGCCCGGCCTCAGGTGCCTTGGCGTCTTCCCAGGATGCTGCGCAAGCAGGGCCCGTCTGCTCACTCCTGTGTGGGGCGCCTGCCTGCAGTCCCACTGACACACTTGCAGGCGCTGCGCAGAGGCGAGAGCACTGCCGTCTCATGCACACAGTGTGCATGTGCAATCCGCCGCCTCGGCGCGCGGCAGGCCTTCCTTGGCGGCGCGTCCGGGCCGGAGGGCGCAGAGGTGCCGCGCGGCGCGCGCGCCGGCGCGGCGCCACCCGCGGCAGGCGGCGACAAGCAGGGCATCAGCCTCGACGCGGGCGGCTTCTGGGCGGAGCTCGGCGCCGCGCTGGGGCTGCCGGCCGGCGCGGGCGCGGCCGCCGAGCTGGGCGCCCGCTGGCCCGCCGGCGACAGCGACGAGGACGAGGGCAGCTCCTTCTTCACGGGCAGCGGCAGCGACAGCGGCGGCGACGGCGGCGATGGCGAGGGCGAGCGCGGGCCGCACGCCGCAAGCGGCCCCAGCGCGCCCAGCGGCGCAGAGGACGCGGAGGGCTATGCGCTCCTCGCGGCCATGCGCGGCCAGCGCGGCGGCCCGGACCGTGAGCCGGGCGCCGAGGAGCCGCGCGAGCAGGCGCCGCGGCCCGCCCCGGTCGCGCCCCGCGCCGCGAACACCAGAGGGCCCAAGTGCGGGTCGCCGCGGCCCGAGCGGAGGCGCAACGAGCGGGGCGAGGAGCGGGGCGCTGCAGGCGGGGGCCTCGGCGGCGGCCCCGGCGGCGGCGCGGACGACGAGCGTTGGGAGGCCGCCACGGCGACCGACAGCGACGACGAGCGCGGCGGCGCGACCGCGGATGAATTCGACGCGGCTTACGCTGCGGCCATGGCAGAGCAGCTGGGCGGCACTGCCGCCGGCGGCGCGTTCGCGCTGGGCGCTGCGCCGGGCGCCGGCGCCGGGGTGGACGCTGCAGGTCGCGGGGAGGGGTTAGGGTTAGGGCATGGCGGCCAGGCAGACCTGCAGCCGGTGGACGTGGATGTCAACCTGGTGCAGAGCCTGCTGGCGTCGTACGCGGGGCAGCAGGGCCTGCCGGGGCCGGCCAGCACGCTGGCGGGGCTGCTTGGCATCCGGCTGCCGGACGACGCCGACGCGCTGGCGCGCGGGCGCTGACCCTGCTGTGCGCGGCGGCTGGTGCGCCGCGTGTGCATCGTTGTGCCGGGTGCGTTGAACCCGCGCGCTGGGCTGTGTGTGAGTGAGAGGCGAGTGTGTGCGTGGTGATGACAGACTTGTTGCCTTTCCTATGATTGAGGTGTCGTGCATGTTGAGTTGCTGTACGCCCGGCCGGGTTTGATGCAAATGCTGACCTGTTGTCACAGGTGCCAGACTGAAGGCTTACACCATCTGTGTGTGTATAACACCTTTATTTGGACAGCAGCGCAGCGCAGCCTTTACAGTGGACATGACACGCTGGCTGCATACAGTGCCGCTAGTCAGCGCGCATAGACTGGAACAAATGGCCGCTTGCGCAGCCGTGCCCGCGCTCGCCCGTGCAAAAAAAGAAATAATGGTGGTGCAGCCCGGCAACAGAGCACAACCTAGCATAGGACACAACGAGGCAGCCGACCAGGCACGGTTCAACGGGCGTTCCTACGAGACAGAAAAGGCAAACTCCCTCTCGCTCCAGCACACGGCAGCTCATCGTTCAGAGACAGCACGGAGACCCTGCAGACGCGCACCTGCATGAACACCAGCCCCGCCTGCCCCTCTCCTACGACCCATGCTCCCTCTCTTTCTACCCTTGCTAGCGCTTGCAAGCGGGCTGGTCTGGTAGCGGGGCGCGAGTCTGACGAGCGCACATCGTGCACCCATAGCTATGCTACCAGCGCGCCCGGCAACACACGGCCGACAGGCGCCGCAAGCGCCCGCACTCCATGGCGCTGTCACCGGCTTGCGCCCGCCGCCAGGCCGGCGGCACGAGACGTCACGCCTTCCTCGCCAGGGCCCGCACTGCTGTGCGCGCCTTCAGTGCTTGGCGGACCCTTGCCTGCCACAGGGCCCAGCACAGCCCCCACCGCGTCCCCGGCCGCGCCGCTGCCGAGCCGGCGGCGGTGCGCGCGGCGCCTGCGCGGCTCCCCGGCGTCCCGCGCCGCTACCAGGCTGGGCAGCGTGTGCCTGTGCCCCCTGCGCGCGCTGCAAACGCGCTGTCAGAACAGACTCCAAACACCGACATAGCATGCCGTGCCCCGCAGGTTGAACAACGCCAGACCAACACCCGCCGCAGGGCGCGCGGCGCGCGAGGACACCCGCTCTCTGCAAGGCCCCGCCCACGCAGAGCTCTGCGATAAACAAGGGCCCATGCTACCTCCCCTCTCCCGCAAGCGTGCTCTCCCAGCAAGTGCCGCGCCCGTGCCCCATGCGACCCACGACCACAGCGCTGCGAGGCGGAGGGCGCGCACGCATGCCGGTGCTCCGAGCGGTGGTCCACGCGGCCGCCATGCTCCAGCCCGGCCGCCGCGGCGCCGGCGGCAGCAGCCCCCCGCGCGCTCGCATTAACAGCCGGCTCGCCAGCATCGCCGGCGGCCCCGCCGGCGGCCCCGCCACCAACCCCGCTGAGCGCGCCGCCCGCGGCCGCGCCGCTCTTACCCCTGCCGGGCCCCGCGCTCTCGCCGCCTGCGGCCCCGGCCTGCCCGCGCGCGGCGCCGGAGGCCGCGCTCGCGGGCTCGGGTTCGAGCGCCGCGCCGGGCGGCGCGTCCCGCTCGGGGCCGCCGGCGGGCGCGGCCGGGGCGGCGCGCGCAGCGCCGCCGCGCAGCGCGGCCTCCAGCTCCGGGAACGCCGCCGCCGACAGCGCCTCCGTCGCGTTCAGGTCGCAGCCGGCGGCGCGCGCGGCGCGGCGCAGGTCCAACATATGCTGCCGCAGCCGTGTGTTCTCGCCCTGGCGCCGCCCCGCCGTGCCGGCGCTGAGCGCGGCGCGCAGTGCAACCGCCTTGCTCTGGCGTTGTCGCCTGTCGGCCTTTGGGCGCTGGAAGCGCAGAGCGCAGGGACTGCGGGCAGCTGTTCGGCACCCATGCGGACTGACAGCACTGTGCACGCGCGGAACAAAGGGCAAACAGCTAAAGAAGCAGCGCAGAGGGCAAGCCAGCAGCACAGGCGCGCGCACCTCTAAGCCCTCATTTGACAAGCTCAGGTCGTAGATGAGCTGCGCGGCGCCCACGACACGCACTTCTCAGGCACTTGAGAGGCCCGGTCTTGACAGGCGGCGGACAATGTGTAAAGGTCCCCACTGATTTGCTGCGGCCTGGCTGTCAACGGCGGTGGGCAGCGGTAGCGGGCAACACTGGCAGCTGGTGACCGCTGCTGCGCGAGCTGCAACGCGATAATATGCATACAGGACCCCTCTTTGCCCCGGCAGCACGCCACACCCGCCGTGTCAGCCATAGGCCATACCACGCACCGCGCACAGTCCTAAGCTGCCCAACAAGCTTGTCACAGGCCCCGCGCTCCACACTGAGATGCCAAAGACGCGCGGCCCTGGACGGGGCGCCCCGCCGCGCACCTGGTCCTTGGCGCCCTCCCGGACCTCGGCCGCGCTGGGCGCGCCCAGCTTGCCGTGCAGCGGCCCGCGCGCCGCGCCCTGCGGCGACCA
>JAABUP010010603.1_pt1 | contig 10833 bp, 14 predicted proteins | sample 5559201 | NCBI WGS metagenome assembly JAABUP01 (sample SAMN10711887, study PRJNA513373) | rock metagenome | isolation source: Antarctica rocks | place: Antarctica | reverse complement strand
TAATCTTGACGAGGTTATCCGCGTTGGTAGCCAAGGCATTATGCTGGCGTTTCTCAACAGTCTCATTGCTTCCACTGTCTCCGCTTTGTATTTCTCTCGGTAATGGTTCTCGCTAATGGGAAAACGACGCGGCAACTTTGAAGTACAAGGTGGCGATTATCTCAATGTATGTTTGCCAAGTTTTTGTTTCTCGTTTATTATTTTTAAAATTCCGGTTATCATAATGCTTGCTTTGTTTGATAAGCAGTCTGACTCTGTAGCCAGGTTTGTTGAAAAGAGTCTTCCCTCGTTGAGATTATCCAATGTTCACTTGGGTCAAGACTACCTTGTTGCTGGATGTATTCCTAGCTGTTTGCTATTTTGTCACCTGAAGAAGAGTCACTTGTCACGAGTCAATCCGGGTGGTGTATTGTAACTTTCAATGATTTCCCCCTACCCAAAAGGATGTATGTTCGTCTTGACTTTGTAACTGTATGACAGGATGAACACTTGGATTGACATCAGTCAAAGTGAGCCTGCAATGGCCACAGAAAGGGCACATTGTGTGAAAGAGTCAATGCAAAGGAATCATTGAAAATTTTGAGAGGTTGCAGATTCCGGATATCTAGCTGATCTGCAACAAGTCATGACTCATTCCCAAAGCTCGATGAGTTGGCAGGCCATCGCTCTTCGAGACTCCCAGCCTTACACTCGTACATGCAATGAAAACGCTTTTGAGTGGCTACAGAATATTATGCTAGAGGCTTTGTCATGTTAAGGCACCGCTATTGCAGCCAGTCGCATTTGTAGTAGCTTGAGGCAGCGCGTTTGAACATATACATTCGCTGCGCTGAACTGAGAACGAGGACAGTTCAACGGGGTTGAAGTCGGCATGCAAAGTGGGTCTCCCGAAAGTGACTAGATCCTGTTTCCAGAAGGCCTAGCCAGGGCCTCTCCTTTGGTGTGAGGAGTCGCCTGTCTGTCGAGTTTGTTTACCTGGTCTAAGTCCGGAATGCGCATTCCCCCCGAACGTGAGAGCTCTATGATGCCTCGCGAAATTGCTGGTAGTGCAATATAAGAGATGAGTTGATCTGCGTTTATTGTTAGGGTTACACTCCTTGAGAAGTGGTTTCTTCAGCATGTTGGCTCTTGCGAACCATCTCATTATTCTTTTGGCCATTACATGCGAAGGGATCGCAATACCTCTGCTGAATAATAATATTTGCACTTCTGTACATGATGTGATCGCTGGTCTCCATGCCTACCCCTCTGGGCACTCCTTTTGTAGCAACTTCATTGGCATTCATACCTGGACGGTATAACGTTCCTAAATCAAAGTGCCGTTATTTGTAGTGAATTATGGGGGTAGAATTACAACTTCAACAATCAAACCGTCCGATACTTTTATAGCCTTTCGTGGAAAAGACACGACTTCCACCATCTTCATTACTTTCAACCGCCAAACATGAAACTATGAGTATCGGTGTTCCTGGAATTAGACCTTGTATCCATAGATGACTGACTTGTTGATCCAGATCATCACATCCAAAAGTCCGGTCATTGTGACACAATTCAATTAAGCAAACTTGAGCCACGCTACGAAAGCTGACTGTCTGCCAGACCACAACAGCGACCACTACATCTACCGTCACCAACGCTATCACCTATGTTCCTGATGCCACAATCCTTGGACCTCCTGCCCTGAATAAACGAGATGGCAAGACCTCTTCATCATCTCTCCGCTTCAGCTCAACCACCTCAAAAGTCTACGCTTCTACAATTGGCGCCAATTCAAACTCGCAGAAGTGCTATCGAAAATTCCACTTCAACTCCTCTCCTTCTTTTCATTTGTCCTTCCTCAAATCAACTTCCATCTTCTCCCAGCACCCTACCTTCTGATCATGTAACATCAAGTCCTCATAATCTCTAGCTTCAATATCCATCAAGGCAGAGATACACTATTTCAGTGCGTACAGTGATCGCATACACGATAGACAGGATACATGTTCTGCATCGCAAGCAAGGATTGACCTCTCATCTATGTTTAGTAAGATCACTCGTTCGAGGGCAAGGTAGCTGATCGTATCCTGATATTTAGGAGTAATAAGAACATTCTAGACGCTTTAACTACTTCCATGGTCGATCGACGACACAATAGTACAAATTATGGTATCTTGGATTACCGTTTCTCCGACGAGCCAAAAAAAGAGTTGCACGCTTCGAGTCGGAAAACACTCATAGTATCCGTCCAATCGATCCCCTTCGCTAGCATGCAGTTTCTATGCGCGTCCCTAGCGACGCCGTCCACTTAAACTATTCTTATACTTCTCGTTTTCAAGGACAAGCTGAGCTGCAAAACTAGAGGCAATGCTCCAAAGTCAACCCTTTCAACAATGGCGCCATTCCATCACCTTATTGACCTCATCCTGCCTCTTGTCCAAATCTCGGGCGCCCTGGCGCATCCAACTCTGATGCTCGGTGGCCCTCACTCACTCTCGTCAGGCAATCCCGTGCCTTCGATCCGACCACTCCTCGTATCCCCCACGATACTCCTCCCAGTCTCCGCCCCCTCTCCCCCCCCAAGACGAATAACCTGCTTCAAAGAGGGCATCCGCACCACCGTATCCACCTGCCGCCCCACCCTCAACTATCTCCGTACCTTCCCAAATTACCGCCTCATCCAAGCCTTCCAGGAAAACAAATCACCCAAAGCCCCCGACAAACCGCCCTTGTACCTGTACGCCAAAGCTTCGGATTGTGCGTTGGGGCTCGCGAGTGGCAATCCGCACGTTGTCGATTGGTTTTCGTATGAGAATGTGAGGGCGCTGGCGACGGAGATTGTGGAGGAGTGTCAGGATGAAGGCGGGTTTGGGGGATGGAGCCCGATTGGGAGGAGCATAGGGTGGCATGTTAGGATTGTTGGGTATGATGGTAAGGATGTTGAGCCGGATGGACCGGCGTTGCTGTTCGGAACGTCTGCGGGAGGAAACGTTTCAAGCGGGACGAGTTTGCTGGAAAAGGCAAGCTCCTGAGCGGCGTGAAATTCGGTATGGTGTACCAGTAGCGCGAAAATGCTCGAAGTCCTTGATCTTTCCGCAAGACGGAGGTCTCGCCCCAGGGATTGCTGATCGACGACGTGAGCACAAGCCTGACCATTTTCATGCTATTTGACCGGAATGCCCACGGCAATGTCTTTATCCAATTAGAGCACCTCCTCTCAGAATCTTTGGTGCTGCTGAAAACCCTGCCACGGACCCACATGCGCCTCCTCTGCTTTAGAGATAGTCTTGTCATCACGACTTACATCGACATCATCAGTTCTCCTTATCCGATTTGGCGGTAGAATACATTCCACACTATCGTCCGCCGACGCAATTGTGGGGAATGGATCCTTTGGACCCTTTTTGCTGCGACTATCAGACTGTCCAGAAAGCGAGTTCAACCTGAAGGTATTCTGGGTATCGCGGCTTGATGGAAGACAGGGCGAAGGGTGGGGAGATTGGCTGCTATTATGATAAAGCTTGATTCGATGCTGGACTTTGTCAGCCTGTGCTGTGAGGCGGAGCACTTAAGGTGGCAGCTTACGATGTCCAGATCTGGAGATCTGTCGTAGCATCTAGTTTTCATATAAGCTTCTGCATTCGGCCAAAGAGCATCTTGAACATGGGGTCTTACAAGTATAGTCTGCCTTTTCCCTCAATTCCGGCAGTCTCGTACACTTCACTATCGCCATGATGCCAGCACTGTCGAAATTGTCAACCTCTCATGAAGTCTTTAAGGGACTGTCATAGCTTACACAATTCCAAGACCGAGGGCAATAGTGAGGCCAATCTTTTTCTTAGTACTTATTTTGAGCTTGTATATAACAAAGCATGGGTAACCGACAAGATAAATGTCTGTGAAGGCCAAGAGTGCTATAAGGAATTTAGAAAGCCCCAGATGGAAAGTGCCTGAACCTACCTCCATGGACGATGGTATAATCGATGACTACCGTAGGATCCCAGCACTTTGCGCCTATAGACGGATTCCAAAGTCCCTCAGAAGGGCTACACTGCTCCCACAGGAGCACGATGGCGACAACAGACACTAGAACATTGGCAGAGCAGAGGAAATACATGAAGTAGTCTTGTGCTTTTCTGGGGATTAGAAGCCGCGTTAGGAGAATTGTCGCAGACAACTTGGCAATTGGGAAGAATAGGACGCCAGGTAGGAACGCTATTGTGTTCCAGTGAATGGCCTTGGAAGTTTGTTGTGGTCCCAAATAGTAAGGACGTCTCACATTGCATACTTTCACGGCTATTTCGACAAAGATCGCGTATAGCAAATTGAAGAGCATTGCGATCACAATCCAAAAGTCATCCCATCCTAAATTCCGTGTCATTCTTACTCGCCCAAATATTCGAAAGAGGACGGTCAATAAGGCTATGGAGGTGAAAATCCATATTGTGGTCTCAATTGAGGGATCTTTATTCCTACCTCCTCCAGGAGGAGGCAGGAGCACCGATTGGGGGGCCATCGCAAGAGCTCAGTGAAAATGAGAGGCATAAGAAGAGACACGATAGTCAAAAAAGCTAGCATCCAAAGGATATCAAACAGAATGTACAAATTGTGAAAGGAGTTTTCCAGACATTTGAGAAGCACAATCCTTCGGATCCTAGTCTTAAGAGATTTTATCGAGTACCGAACAGCGCAGGTATAGACGAGGTGGGGTCGTATTTCTGCTGAGACGAAGCTAAACATCTAGAGTGGGACGTATTGATACCGACCAAATCTCTCCAAACAATAAGGCTTTCTCAAGGGGTACTGAAGATCAAATGTAGATCAATCCCAAGCAGATCAAAGCAAGCAGTATTTCTTTTTGGTATAAGCTCTCCGACTGGTGATTGCTTGCAGCTCGTAAGTCTCTCGTGTGCATAGTCAATGCATGATACTAGCTATATTAGCAGGTCGACAGACCCCGCAACAACATGGTAAGGCGCCATTGCTTGTGGCTGCGCAACTGTGACCATTCTTGGAGCATGATCGACGAACTTTTGCAAGTGATAGTCTCGGCGTAACAGATTAATTGAAGCTGATACATGCATTCATCCAGACCCTTTGAAAGAGTCAACGGTGGTACCATCGGTTCGGCACGGACCTTCCACTTCCAGCTCGTAGCCAGCCATGCATCGTCCTAGAGTACACCGCGCATGAGTGGGCATGTATTGGGGATGGGAGAAGCTGACGAAAGTCGAGCCATGAGACTCGAGATGCCATTGCTGATTCCAGAGAATGATTCCCCAGAGAAGGGACAACGCGCGTCAGGAGAGGATACCCCGACATGTACAGAGTACATGAAGAGGAAGGGAATAATGATAAGTAAAATAAGGCCTCAGGGTTCGGCAAGTTCGTTCCGCAATTCCGCCCCGTCGACCCCTATTCCGCATCCAGGCAAGTCTATGTATTGTATCGAATATCAGCAGCAAATTTGGCCTTTTGAGATCATACGATCTATCCACACGCCACGACGACAAGACGACATGACACGTAGCGAGCTCAGCAGGACAGATGCTGTCCAACAGGCTGTCCCTCATCATTGGCGCTGCGGTTTGCTGCATCCTCATCTCTCTCAAAAAGTCCCCGTATCTTGAATCCCGGCAGCCTTGCTGAGCCTGTCAATTTGGAACATTTACGCCCTGCTCGAGAGCCTTCAAGGATGTATCTATGATATCTCTTGCTTACCTGTCTTCAAGGTCGTGCTTATCGAGCGCCTCATTGTAGATCAGACTCAATTGGCGCTGCTTTAAATGATGGCTATTATGCTGAGACTGAAGAGGAGCATGAGAACCGAAGGACCGCCAGTACGGCAGTTGTGCGATATACAAATCACTTTCCAAGAGATGTGTACATATATTTGGAATCACAATTGCGACGCTTGCATCTAAATCCTGGGGAATCCCATCAAAAGGTGGGGTCCTTGACCATCGCATTTTCGGTCCGCACCGGCCATCAGTCCACGGCGAATTCCAAACTACATCTGATCCATCTTGCTTCTTCACGCATGCTTCTCTACATTAATCTTCAACTCTACGGAATTAATTCCGAACTCGTTCCCTCTCCATAGCAAGAAAACTTGTAGTTGTGTATATCTACAAGTAGGTTTATGGTTCACTTCCTCTACTCAAGTCTACTTCGCCATGTCAAACACACCATTCGATGTCCTTGCGTTGCTGAAAACAGTCAATTCCACTGGAAATGATCTGTCGGGAAATGAAGACGCCCGACAACAGTGCCTGGCAGCAGCTCGCTCATTATGTTACGCCTTGGAAACCCCTCGTGAGTCAGTGCTCAGACTGCACTATGCAGAGCTGGCCCACCAGGCCACGATCCGCACCGGAATCGAGCTGGATCTCTTCAAGGCCCTAGAAAGCGGAAATGGAAAGCCTGTGCATACCTCTGAGCTTGCCGAGCGTACACACGCAGACCCTCAGCTTCTAGGTAGGTGAGCGAGTCGAGCGTAGATCTGCAGAGAACAGAATAGATCAACAGTCTTGAAACTGACATCTAAGCACAAATGATTAAGCTCGAATATTGAAGCACCTAGCCGCGATGGGAACAATCTACGAAGTCGACGTAGACCAATTTCTTCCCACGCCACTATCAAAAGCATTGACACTGTCCATGTACTCAGATGGTTTCCCAGTTTTACAAGAAGTCGTTGATCCTCCACTTCATAAACTTCACGAACTCCTCTCGAAGAACCACTACCAAAACCCTCAGGATCCCCTTGACTGCCCATTCCAAATAGGGCATAATACAAAGAATCACTACTTTCAATGGATGAACGAGCATCCCAAACTCTGGGTCATGTTCAATAATCACATGTCAGGTACACACGCAGGCCTCTTGAATTGGACGGAACGAAAATTCTATCCACTCGAAGAGGATCTCGCAAAGGGTGCCTCGGCGAAAGAAGACGCCATATTCTTTATTGACGTGGGTGGTGGCAATGGTCATGACATACAGGAAATGTGTGAGAAGTACCCTGACATCAACAAACGCATGATCCTCCAGGACCAAGCGAGCGTGATCGAGGAGCTTGGAGACACGAAACTTGATCCCAGAATCCAGCCAATGTCACACAATTTCTTCCAGGAGCAACCAATCAAAGGTGCGGTACCCCTGTCTCCTGAATTTTGAGAAGGGAGCGCTGAATATTCTGAAGGAGCGAGAGCATATTACATGCATAGAATAATGCACGACTGGCCAGACAGTAAATGTCATGAGATTTTGACAAACCTCAAATCGGCAATGACTCCAGGATACAGCAAGCTTTTATTGTATGAGATGGTCATCCCAGATCGGGGTGCACAAGGCAACAGTACAGGATTGGATATCATAATGATGTCATTATTCGCCGCGTGCGAGCGTACAACGCATGGCTGGAAAAGCCTGCTGGAGGGGGCAGGCTTCAAGATCGTGAAGGTCTGGCCGACTGAGCCAGCGTCCGAGAGCTTGATCGAGGCAGAACTTGCTTGAGTGTGGCTATTTGGTCATTGGTCGAGACGAAAGGCATGACAGACTGTCATACTCTCTGCTTCAACGCTAGATTCTCACTTGTCTCCAAGGAACCAGATTTGTGCTCATAGATTTAATGATTGCAATGAGCTTCGATTCAACGAAGTCTATTCGCGGAGAGTTCCCTCTCTGACATTTCACCGAATCGAAAAGCTCGACCACTCATTAGCTCCGTATCTCCGTTCCAAGCTCAAAGGCCTGATGGGTAAATTGCACGCTGCATGCGAGTAGCATCAATGGTCATTAGGTGCACTATTCTCAGGGCAGCGAGACCTTCCCAACTCTTCACCAGATCACATTGCCTTAGCACGATCGTATCTGGTTTTCCAAAGAGAACGCTCTCATTATTTCAAATCACAGAAGGCCTCACAAGGGATTTAGGGTTTGAGGAGCATGTACTGTCACAAAACGAACCGCTTCTTTCATGTGATATTCCAGAGCAGCAGATACAGGACGGCTTTTAGTCTCTCACAGCCTCATGCTGGAGATCAATGAAGACCCTGAGCTGCTCCGCAGTTGCATGGAGATGCGCAATACGTTCGTGGCTGTGGTTGAGTTGATGAGGTCTCTCACCAAATTTTCGCAGATTGAGGGATTCGATGCTTAGTCAGCCCGTGATTTGTGCACTTTCGGCAGCCTGCCAATTCTTTTCTCCTCAATGCACGAAACAATGCAGCATATGCACCATGGAGTCGCTTTCCGAGACGACCTGGGACGTTGTCTTGTCCGGCACGGGCTTGCCTCAGTCTCTTCTAGCGTTGTAAGACTACCTCGCCCGAGAATCGAAGCAGGACAAGCATCTCTGACTGACTCAGCTTCTGAGGGGAAAGAGCCTTGTCAAGATCGGGCAAGAAAATTCTACATATCGATAAGAATGACTATTACGGAGGTGCGGAAGCTGCGCTGAGCCTACAAGAGGCGGAGGCGTGGGCTGCGAGTGCAGGCCAGAGTGCGTAAAACGTTACGTTCCAAACCAGTGCTCCGATTAGCATTGCTTATCGGGGTTGCAGATGATGGTTTATCGCCCTTCCAAAACGTTATTATCGACAGGGTGGAGCAAGGAGACGAATCTAGGGCAGGAGCCACTGAATCGCCAAAGCTGGGCTTTTCTCGAGCCTACAGCTTGTCACTATCGCCGCAATTGATCTACACGCGCTCGAACCTCCTCCCTGCCCTCGTCTCCTCCAAAATATATCGGCAGCTTGAGTTTCTAGCCGTAGGAAGCTGGTGGTTGTTCAGCGACAATGATAAGGAGAAGAGAATCGACATAGAAGATGGGCAGCCAGGAGAGCAGCACTCGAGTGGCAATCTTCGACGAATTCCAGGGGGCCGAGAAGATGTCTTTGCGGACAAAGATATCGATCGGAGGTCCATGATGCCACTCATGAGATTCCTCAAGCTTGCCGCTGACCCAGAAGCCCACACATCGATAATAGAAGAATGGGGCCCAAAGCCATTCACCGACTTTCTAGAAACCCAGTTCAAGATCTCAACTCGGCTCCAGGAGCCACTGTTCGCTTTATCACTGTCCCCAAACAGTCCAGCGGATACACTTACGTCCTACGCACTTCCACGCATTCACCGACATCTCACATCGATAGGCATGTTTGGCCCAGGTTTTGGAGCCGTGATACCAAAATGGGGCGGGCTCGCAGAGATATCACAGGTGGCTTGCAGGGCAGGTGCCGTCGGTGGTGGCGTGTATGTGCTGAAGAAAGGCTTTGAGGAGGACGGCCGTTCAGATCGTCAAGCACCCGGAGACGGCGAAATTCACTTGGATCATGAAACTCGGCTGTTGACGCTGAGTCTTGAAGGAAATGAAGCGGTCAATACCCATTGGTTGGTGGGCTCGCAATGGAAACTCCCTTCGCGGTTTCAAGACAAGATAGAGGATCAAACCCCGCCTGAATCAGTCTCTCGGAGCATCACCATTGTCTCTGGGTCGCTTTCACAACTCTTCCCACCTCCGGCAGATGGTGCTCCGCCGCCTGCTGGCGCGATCACTGTTTTCCCTACAAGGACACTGCGCGAAAACTTTGAGGGTGGAATGCATCCCACGCTCGAGTCTGATCCACCACCTGTCTATCTGACGGTTCATTCGAGCGAAACCGGCGAGTGCCCAACCGGCCAATGTAAGTCCAAGCCAAAGTCTCTCCTTCTACTTCATTCTTTACATGATGACACAAAACTATGAATACTTATCTACATTGTCTGCAATTCCATTGAAGAGAACCAACCTCTGACAGTCTGAAATTTCCTCCAATGCAAACTTCTACTTGTTTCTCCGCTGGTTTTGTAACCTAATAGCTGATCACCGCATCTCAGGTGTCATTTACGGCCACGTCTTCCAACATGCGACCACTGAGGCTCACAGTCTCCTTCGAAAAGCAGTAGAACGACTCCTCGCTAGCATCAACGAAACCCCTGCGCCTGTAATTCTCTGGTCAATGCACTACGACCAGCAATATGTCCTTCCGCCAAGCACAGACGGCCGGTCTCTGAATGTTGCGGGTGATGCCTCGACGAATGACTACGTCCTACAGCTACCTGACTTGGCACCCGGATTAGCGCTGGAAGATGAGGTTTTGAAGCACGTCAGAGTGGCTTACGAGAAAATCCTGGGAGACGGTGGCGATGAATTCATGATCTTCGAGGACAGAGCAGGCGTGGGAGAGGAAGCTGCCGTTGGCGACGAAGGGGAAATGTAAATGTCAAGCGCGCTTGAGACTTGGGCATTTTGAACTAGATGAACGCGTACGTGCTAATTAATCTCCATTTATTTCCTTTCTGATCCTGCATGTGACTGATCCTGATTCCCAATCCGATGTCCCAAATACAATACATTATTTAATGTTCCTCTCTAAATTAATCTAAACTCAATATTTCCCATCCGTCCTGACAATTCCCTCCTTCTCATTCTCCCCCTTCCCCTTCTGACTCCACTCCGGCGCCTCATCCTTCCCGTTCTCCTCTTCCTCATCTCCCTCTTCCTTCGTCTTATGCACCGTCTGTGGGTCGTGCTCGGCTGGTGAGTAGATGGTGTAGAGGATCTACAGCATTGGATCAATCATTGTGGCTGAAGACTGAAAGGGAAAGGGCAATGGCTTACCAGTGGCGTTGGCCCAGTGTTGACGAATTGATGCTGTGTCCCAGCCGGCACGACCATCAGATCCCCGGCTTTGACATCTTGGTCTTTGCCGTTGATGGTGGCGCGGCACATGCCCGAGGTGAAGGTCAGGGCTTGGTCGACTGTGTGGACCTGCCATTCATCTCGTCAACAAGCATGTCCTTCAATAA
>JAABUP010010602.1_pt1 | contig 10835 bp, 15 predicted proteins | sample 5559201 | NCBI WGS metagenome assembly JAABUP01 (sample SAMN10711887, study PRJNA513373) | rock metagenome | isolation source: Antarctica rocks | place: Antarctica | reverse complement strand
TAACCCGTATGGCAAGCGAGCTTACGAGCCGGGCAGCAAGCACTCTGTCTCAAAAGTGGTGGTCAAGGCTTGGTTGCAAGAGGTGAGCTAAGACACGTTATTGCCTGCACCGAGCTTCCTGCATCTGTGTTGCACTCTGTAACCTAAGTGGTATGCAGTAGTGATCAAGCAACTGATCCTGTCTCAGGTTGCGGAGCAGCAGGAGATGGTTGGGAGCACGCTGTGGGTTGCCAGACCAGAAATTCAGCAGCGGTACAACCTCCCATCTGAGGTGTCCCAAGAGGTTCTGGATTGGCTAGCTGCTCCCCCTCCGCCCCCAGTACCCATTCCAACAAAGGGCAAACGCTCCTCCAGTGAGTCCCTTCTCAAAGGCCCTTATTTTTACGTGAAGGGTCTTAGACACCTTACTTAAGCGCAGCTGGACTTGACATGATACAGTTGAAGTGCACACTCATGGTAACGCTGCTTCAAATGCTACCTTATGCAGCGCCTGGCTTGTTTCATTGACCAGCAAGGTCAGAGAATCCACATTTTGACAGCAGAACATCTTCAGCACAGCATGCCGCTATGCTCTGGACAAACAGTGCACTGCAATCATTGCATGCATGCTCCCAGGCTTTGCCATCAGCTTGGTGGTAGCTCTGCTGCTATGTCAGACAGCAAGCAAGGCCATACATGACACAAAGTCACTGTTCGCAGCAGCGTTTGAAGTGTTGCAACAGCTGGCAGGAAGAGGCAGCATGCATCTTGCTCAGTCAAGAGCGATTGCAGTTGCATCTTTGGCAGGCAAGACAAACATAGACAGACAGGCCATCTGGACACTTGTATTTTGTTTGCAAGGCTGGGACTAACTGTCTTATCTGGTTCCAGTCTATGAACAGCCACAACACAGCACATGGCACACAGCTTGCGAGTTACCACAGAATGCTCGTTCTCACAACAATGTGGCACTGTCCTCAAGCACAGCATCAATGTCCATCATTGACAGTCTGTCCAGCCGTGCATGATCACAAAGCGACTGCAGATGCATGTGCAAATGTGAGGCGCCAACCTGTAACCTGCTCTAGCTACCCATGTGCGACCACTTTGTCTCTGCAACTGCCCTCTGTGGATCCCAAAATGCCTTTCATAGAAGAGAAAAGTGCACCAGTACTCAGTCCCAGAGGGCTGGTCTTACCAACATGGGACTTGACTGACTGACTTTGATTTGATGGTGCAGGAGTTGCGGCAGCACCGCGTCCAGAGAAGCGAATGAAGCTGGAAGTAGACCTTGAGCCTGTGCCATTCACCAAAAGGGTCAGCCACCCCCCTTTTGCCCGGGGGGGCTACAACTCAGAGGAGTGGGTGTTTGATGATGAGGATGACGATGACCTTCCAGCAGAACAGTCCGACTTTGGTGGCGAAGAAGAACAAAGGCATCATCATGCAACAGGCATCCCAGATGATGGCATCCGAAGTCTGGAGGTGAGCTTTTTGCTGCGGTTGCTGCTGTTTTTTTCTCTTTTGCAGACTCTGACATTAACTGTCTACTACCTGCTTGTATGGGCGCCACACAGAGTACAGCAGGTTTTCAAGATGACGTCGTGACATACAGCTTAGAGGACGTGATCTGCAGCTGTTCCTATCGGTCTTCAAGAATGCAGTCTTTCAGTGTACAACCTGGCAAAAAAAGGTGTTGCAAGCTGCACAGCATGCAGCACACAATAAGATTGATGCTCAAAGTAAAGCTTCCCAGCCAAAAGCCATGATGACTTTTCCCTGTTGCCTGGCAATTATTTGATCACTTTGACATACACAAGCTGTGCAAAGTTCACATCATGATATGGCTTCTTCAGAACAGTATGTCAAGCACCCAAGTCAAGCAGCGCATCAATGCACCTCTGCTGCATTGAGCTGACACGTGAATTTTCAACATGATTCTGGGGTCAGTACCTGTCCCCATCAACCCACATTGACATTGTACATATTGTACAGTCCTGTCCTGTGCATGTCCCGGCACAGACGTTGTTGGTTTCAGCTGATACCCAGCTTATGCACCAGCCCCGCTGCATGCACCATGATCTGAAAGAGGACCAATCAGCGCTTGCCATGCTGTTGAGATTTGTCTCTTTGTCAAATCTTGCCAGAGCAGACAATGTTGTGCATTTGCCGGATACTTTGACTGATATTCATCTTGCTCCGCTCAGGAAGAGGAGGAGCGCTTCCGGCCTGGCACCAACAAGGCTGTGTCCTTGCAAGTGCTGAAAGACGCAGGCGTGGAGGGCATGTCTCTTGGGGAGATCATGGAGGTGTCACAGTCTCGTGGCCTCAAAGACTGGGAGCCAGGAGCAAAGCGCATCCTGCAGTTTGTGAGTCTCCTGTTCATTCATTCATTCATTCATTAGATTTGAAAGGTCGTTGGGGCCAATCATGACCATTGGACCAGTAGACTGATCATTTTCATGAAAATGTCTGTGGCACAATCACACAGCAGCTTCTTCTTGCTGGCTGACAGAGTTCTGTGTTGAAACAATACAGAAAAACGCACCTGTCTTGAGCTTGAGACGCTTGGAAGCTGTATCTGTTTCCCTGTGTGTTTGCCTGTCTTGGTCTGCTGTTGCCCATGCAATCTTTGCAGGTGGCCCCAGGCTAGTATATGTGCATGGCAGGTAGCAACAAATTTGCCATGAGCCCACCATGCTATACATGGCAGAGTGACATTTGAAGCAAGAAACACGAGGTTACACATGTGATAAGTACTGTATCGACACCATAGTGACATGGTCTGATCTGTCTGCATGCATGGGTGACCGCGCATTATGCTTGTGTGCAGGCATTGTCCAATGATGCAGCCTTTGTGAGAGTGCGCAAGGGGGTGTATGCCCTCAGGGCGCTAGCAGGCAATATAGGACCTGTACCCCACAATACCCCCAAGAGCAGCCGACCCCCCCTGGCCCGGGGCTCGGACCACAGAGACTCATACAGGTACCTTCACACTTCTTCTCATGAGGCAGCTTATCACATGACCCATAGATGCAAGTGGCAGCATGTCTATGTGGTCCAGTCGTACAAGTGTGCTTTTGCGCTGACATCAGCATATGGTGCAGTGCCAGCTCTGTGTAGATGTGAATGTCTGACAAGGGGCTAAAGGTGATCATGGTGTACACCATCAGTTTTCGCACACCCCTTGATGCTTTAGAAACATCAAAGCTGATGTCCAAGCATTCTTGCCACATCAAGCCATCAAGCTGCAGTATCTGTTTCTCATTTCTGGGCGTACTGCCGAAAGGGCTTTTGCCCTTTGCATGCTTTCTGAGGCACAGGTAAGCCTATAAAAGTCAAGTGCAAGGCTCACTATCATCATCTGCCTGTCGTGTGAGCAGCAAACATCTCATATTCAGCAGAGCACATGTAATGTATGAACGAATACACCATACAAGCAACCGTCTATGCCATACAGCCCGACATTGTGCTTCAAAACATGTTATGCCCCTATAGGGAGGGCAGCGCCAACTCTGACATGGGAAGCCGGGCCAGTCTGAGGGATGATGACATTGCTCAAGCTGAGGTCGTGGTGGAGTCTGCTCGTCAGGCTGTTGGAGAGCTGATGAGGAAGATCGAGCAGGTGCGGCATGCATCCATTCCTTACACAAAGCAATTCTGGCTGGGGTATGCAGTGCTCTGTGCCAAGCCAGTAGCAAGCATTCACATGACCAAAGTATCTGCATACACCTGCACCTTTGCATGACTGTTTAGCCTTAGGAAAGGACATTGACAGTCAGCATGTGACAATGGGAAGGATCTTGCGGGACTCAAGGCCCTACAATGTCAATGCATTGAATCAGGATGATCAGTACTTGACGCAGTGTCAAGGGGATATTGCACCACTTCACATGATGACTTCAGATTTGAGGCACACTGCCATGTTGGCTGACCTGCCGAATGCAGGTTGCTCTGGAGAGACAACACTTGTCCTGCGAGTACCTAGCCAGAGCCGCAAAGCATTATTATTATTATCATCATTATGATCATTATCATCGTTATCATTGTTATCATTGTTGTCATGATTATCACTATCATCAATATAATCACGTGCCAAACGTGGTGCAGGCTGAGGCTGATGTGGACAGCCTGATGGAGCAGGTGTCTCAGGCAGAGACCAAGAACAGGAGCCCCTTCAAGCGCCGTTCCGGCCTCACTGATGAGGAAATGGGTAGGGGCTCTCATTCACATCAGGCAGTCATTAATACATTCACACATCACTACCACTACCAGCCATGCTTGCCACCACATCAGCCTGGACTATTTCCTCTACCTCCAGACTTTCTCATGCTTGCTAGTGGAAGTGCTACATGTTCAGATCATCAGACCACACCATTGCTTTGACTCTGTTGCATGAGGTGCAGGCAATTCAAGTTGATGTGTATAAGCCATCGCCACATGTCCAATGGCAACAGAGTCATTGTTGGTTGTATGCAGCCCCCATGTGACGAGGACATACACAAAACTGGACCACAGAAGCTGTTCCATTCCATTCATCTGCATCACAGTGCATGCGCTAGTACTGCTAGGATATGTATCCATTGTGTGCATTCTTCCACACTGATGGCTGACTATAAGCTGCTCAGCAGCAGCAGCAGGTGTTTTTCTTGCAGCTCACCTGCCAGACTTCAGCTGCAAGTGTATATACAGAGAGGAGAGATACTCAAAAGTTACAATCCCAATTTGAAACTACAAATTACAATTACATGATGCCAGCTGACCTCAGAGCAACGTAGTCATCATCCTGTGGGTCACGTGTAACGCAAGACTCAGTCATGCATGTAGTCCGCTGTTCATGTTGCAGGTGAGATGCCAGACTTTAGCATAGCTGAAGCGGACCAGGAGTTCATTGGAGACTTAGATGACAAGAAGGAGCAAGCAAATCACCGAAAGCGCCTAGCACAGCTGGAGGTGCAGCAGCAGGACAAGAAGGTGCCTGCTTTGCATTGCGTGTGCTGCCCAGCTTGCATGCATGTACTGCAAGCATGTCCAGCTTGCATGCATGTACTGCATGCATGCGCCGTACTTCTGCCTTGAATCAGGCTCTGCCTAATCTGCTCTGCATGCCTGTGCTTGAGAACATCAATCACAGCAGATGCAAACAAAGACTCGATGCAACATTATTCAATATTGCTACATCTTGAAGCCTGGATCATCTCCCCCTTGAGTCTGAACCGCCTTTTGCATTTCTCTGTTAGTGCACTCAGCATATCTTGAGAGCGTCTCAAATTGGCCCTTATGCATGGTCGCAGGATGAGTGGATGAGAGATCAAGCCTTGCGACGTGGCAGCGCCGACACCAAGGAAATAGAGACAGCGCGTCTGAAGCTCCAGGAATCCCAGGAGGATTTAGACTCTACTCGAGCCGACCTCGTGGCTGCAGAAAAAGCTGCTGCTGATGCTGAAAAGGCTCTTCAGAGGTGAGTCTTGCTTCATGGTTGCATCAGCAAGCTGGTGTTATAAACCGCCTGTGGATGGTATGTGCAGAGCGTTAAAGCAGCCTGTACTAGCTTGGTAAGATGTGTCAGAATGACAGGGATGGTCCACCTACAAAGTAGTCGTACAGGCAAGCAGGCATACAAGCAGACACTCTGACATACAGATGGAGACACTCGGCAGGCAGGGAGACACACAGGCACAGACAGGCAGACACATACACAGACAGACTCATTGATCTGTTTCACCACTACATGCCCTCAAAACATTTGCTGATGCAGGGAGTACAACCGTGCCGACATGAACAGCAAGCGCAGCCGGGAGAGGGAAGACAGGGAAAGGCTGAGAGCAATCGAGAGGGAGGAGCGTGACAGGCGGCGTATGGAAGCCATGCATGCCAAGCGGTACCCCCTTGATGACCTGGAGCTCATCGCTGAGCAGCGCCACAGGAGCAGCTACACCTCTGGCTCCTCAAGTCAGTCACATCACATTGTATGGTCTTGTTTGTGAACAAGGTGCTGGCAAAAGCTATCCACTGCTATGTGCCACTGCTCACCGCTCATGCTCACCGCTCACCTGCTCACCGCTCACCTGCTCACCGCTCACCTGCTCACCGCTCACCTTTGCTATGTGTCCACTGCTATGTATCACTGCTCACTGCTGTGCTGCTATTGCAGGTCGCTTTGACGTGCCCATCCCGCCAATGCAGCCAGCCAAGCAGTCAGATCATGTGGCATCCATGCTCTACATTGCAGACTTCCTCACTCAGTTCACCAAAGTCTTGGCCATCCAGCCGATCACCTTCCAGGAGCTCTCTGCTTGCTTGCATCCAAACACCCCCACCAATGCCCTTCTGGAGCCTTCCGCCACAGCTGTGGCGCCTAGAGGAGCTGTCCGTCCTGCAGCTGTGGGCAGTGTTGCCAGGGGCGCTGCCACAGCTGCCGCCGCTAATGGTGTCACTGCTCCAGTAAGCAATGGCACCATACCCAATGGGCCTGTGCCAAATGGTGCCGCAAAAGGTGCTGATGCAATAACAGCAGCAGGCGGGGAGGCTCTCTTTGGGCTGTACAGAGGATTGTTGCAGTTCCTCCTGCAGGTAATGCATTGCACAGCAACCTTGAAGGCAGTCAGATGCCATGGCAAAATGCATGTGCTGACCCCACATTGCATTGACAACATGATCAGGGTGCTAGCCTAGTGCAAGATATGCATGTGCGCACTTGTAAGGTGTCTAGCTAGCCTAGCTAGTGTAGGCTGCAAGCTGGCACAAACAGCAGCAACTGTGCTCAGAATCACCAGGCATCGCTCAACCTGTTTACCTGCACAGCTATTGTCTGAAGCACGTCTTTCTGTGCCTGTATTGAGACTCCCAGCTTTCACCGTATGAACAATGAGTGTTGCCAGGGCCTCTGCTTGCACTGTCTGAACAATGAGTGATACCAATCGTGACCTTGGCCCTGCATCCTCTGCTGGTCTGCAGGGCTCACCCAGTCCCATAGAGTACAGGTGGGCAGTTCTGAACACTGCTGGAACCTGGCCGGAGATCCTGCGCCGCTATGTGCTGTCACGCAGCATTGCCAGCATGCCTCACAGGCTGGTCAGTGCCCGAGTTAGCTCAGCAGCTTCTGTCTTGGCTACCCAGACTGCGCATGTGCTTACACCAGACCAGCACCTTGTGCTCCTCAGGTCAGCTCTAGGGCTTCTCCCTGTCGCCAAATGCCAGCAGCATTCAGTGCTGCTGCCAGAGTCATTTACCAGTGGCAGTGGTGGTAAGTGCTGCTGTGTTTTCGTATGACAAGGTTTAGCATGCAATCATTTGAACGGTACTTGGGGATCCCAGCAAGGGGCATGTTGCTGGCGTAAATTGCTTCATGTACAGCCACTTATGACTGCTCATTGTGGCATTCATGGCCACCTGTGACTGATCACTGCCACACAGCTTTCCTAGTGTTCCTGCACTTGAGAACAGTACCTAAAACCAATTGGCATCAGTTGGAGACGCCGCAAAGGTGGTGCTGGGAACCCCCTGTGCTTGAGATGTATGAACACGTCATGTCTGGTATCATTAGCAACGGTGCCCCGCTGATACAATTTGACAGTTGGTGCTGTTGCTATCTATGCCAGACAGCAATGGTACCCAATTTTTAAATCGTGCCAGAGGGGTACCACTGCTATCCATGTCAGACGTCATGTTGGTATGCATCTCAATCAGGGGGACGAGGAGGTTTGATCTTGGCTTTGCATCGAAATCAGTGCCAGCAAGGCACCTTGCGCGCAGGACTCATTGACTTTGGTTGTTTCCGTCTCACGACACAAAGGCCTGCATCTCAACAGGCACCTCAGAAGCGCTGACAATAGGTGTCAACACTGCAAAGCAGGCTTGAATGTCTTTGTTGAAGCTGACTACAGTTGTCCACCGGGCTTTTGCTTTTCCCTGTGGTAAACTGTTTCATGTCCTATCAATGGCATCAAAGCCAGCTGCTACAATGAGCCAACAGTTCCTTTGTATAGCTGGTACCTGCTCGAAGCAATGCAAAGCTGATTCCACTACTACCTTTACTACAGCTGTGTCCTTTGGACCAAGGGAAGGCCAACAAACAACATCTGAGCAGTCTGAAGGAGGCTCGAGTTTTGAGCACAGCTGATACAGCTGCTGCACCTCAGCGTGCCACAATGCGCAGCTGATCTGTACTGCACGAAGGCAGACGCTCAGCCAGTGCTATGTCTGTAGGTATCTGTGTGATGAGGCCCTGGACACAGAGGCATTAAGAGAAGCCCTCAGCCAGAGAGTAGATGGTGCAGAGGAGGTGAAGAAAGAGATGCGGGAAGACATTGCTGAGGACAAGCGCAAGCTCAAGGTTGGCTGTTGTTACACCAGCATTGCTCACATGCAACATATAGTTATCAAATGATGATGCACCTGAGGAGGCATGATAATGTGCTATGTATGGCAGCCTCAGCACCGGCAGAAAGCGACTTAATTGCCTTGCTTTGAGTGCTGTGTAGACCTTTGCGCGGCTGGTGTCCTTGCCGCAGCTTCACTTGCCAAGTACTACTCAGCAGCAGTAACAGCACCACAGATCTTCATCTGTCTTCTTAGTCAGGTAGCTCTCATGCCGTTGTGTGGGTGCAGGAGCTTGAGATTGCCGAGAAAGAGGGAAGGCGGTTGCGGCGGGAAGAGGAGTCAAAGAAAGTGAAGGATGAGGAGGATGCAGGCCCCTCAGGGCCCCCTGATGGTAATGGGCCTGCCCCCATGGACACCCAGATGTCTGGTCTTGATGAAAGGCAAGCTTCCCTGCACTCAAACCTATGGCGAAAGGCTACACAAGAATTAAAACACTTTAGCAAAGAAGAAAAGGTTCTGGTGGCAATTTTGTCCAAAGAACGATGATACAAAAAGTTTAAACTCCCCATGCGCGCTAAAACACTCAAGAAAAGATCTACAGTGTACCTCTCCTGTGTGCTTCATGCAATGATGAGTGGTCATGCTTCTCGTGGTTGGCTTTGTCCCCTACAGAGTCACCTGTCGCACACAACGCAACATTCATGGCTGCATTGAGATGCATGGGTCTGGTCAAGATGGCTTGGCCTTTCCTATCTCTCTTGTCTGGTTGCGACTGCTTCTGCAAGACTACAACAAGCAGTCCTGAAGGACTGTTCACAAGGTGTTTGCATGTTGAGCACTGCTGAAGGAAGGTTGGCGGCCACAGGTCTAATAGCAGAGCTGGCAGCCTGGGCCTTGGAGAGCAGGAAGAAGAGGAGCCAGAGTGGGATCTGCCGCCAGACCTGCAGGAGTACAGTGGCAACCCAAGTGATCGGCGAGCCCAGCTGCTCTTCCGGCAAGCTCAGACGGTAAGCCCAATGACACCTTGCTTGAATGGCGCAAATGCAGCTGTGCTGATGGGAGGGTATATGCAGGCCGTCAAGAAAATAGCATAGAGAGAATGGAAACACTGACAGGAAATGCAACTCTTCTGCTGTCAGCCTGTCCAGTTTTGCCTCAGCCATGCTTCACGTGACAGCACTGCTACAAAGCAACAATGACATCTGAGATGACCGTGCTGCCTGTATGATAGCAGGGCACTGTGTAGCAGTGTGACTTGCACTTTGGATGCGAAATAGATAGCTTGGGCTTGACTGCACCTGATTGGTGTTACTGCTCAAGAGGCTGCAATTACATGACATTGCAGCCTTTTTGCGTTTTTGCTTGCAGCACCAAGTGGTATAGGCCCAGGCCAATATGGAGCAATAAGATACCTGTGCTTGTCTACTCCATGTGGCTATGCATTTGATGAATGACAAGCAATGTTGGATGATTGCTTGTCTACCCTATGTGCCCCTTCCATCCAATAGGCTGTGGGTCTGCAGGCAGAGCGGCAGCGCTTGGATGGGCTGCGCACGCGCTGGTTGGCAGAGACACGCCGAAAAAACAAGGCTCGAGACGCTGAAAAACGCGCTGCAGCAGAGGCTGAAAAGGCCAAATACAGAGAAAAGAACGACACCGAGGACATGCTTGTCAAGTAGGCACCTTCAATGATAGATCATAATGTCATGATAGCATGCAAGAGATGACAGCGCTGTCAGCTTTTGCGCATGTACAGGCTTTGGAGCTTGCCAGCTTCTGCCCACATTTCTGTGTCATCTGCTTCCCTGCCTGCAATTCCTCTGGCCCCCCTTCTACAGCTGCTGCTTGCTGATCACAGGTCAGCAGCTTTTGGCACAGCTGCTGCTCTTGCGTCTCTATGCTTCTTGCAACGCAGCTCCATCAGACCAAAGTGTTGTGTGTGCATCCACATGCACCCTTTCTGCAAGCCTGCAGAGCACACAAGCAATCCCCATATGGTAGGATTGCAGATGGACCTGATAGGGCTAAGTCGGAATCCACCGGGTCTATATTGCATATGTTAAGGTGTGTATTGGAACTAATCAAGTCTGTGTTGGAGTGCACCTGTGCTTCCAAGCCAGGATGTCTGACGAGTCGCAACTGGCTCCACACCCCAGACTGTACGGTAACTAAATGGAATTGAATGAGTGCAGGCGTCAGGAGGCGTATGAGAAGGAGTTGGAGAAGTATACGGTGCGGCGCAACCCCCTGGGCATGGACCGCCATCACCGCTACTACTGGTCAGTGTACTGTCAACCCATGAGCCTTCTGCACATGTCTCCATTGACTCACTGCGCATGACTTTGTCAAAGATGACTTACTGTGTTTGACCGTCTCAAGCAAGGCTCAGCATGCAGCAGCATTCAGCATGCATATCCTTTCTTTGATGTCTGGTAGCGGAACCCTGCCCAGACTCACTGAATGACCAGTACAGCCAACAGTGACCAACTTGGTAATGATGACTGTAGGTGGGGGGTAGCAGGTCAGAGGGGGGT
>JAABUP010010599.1_pt1 | contig 10836 bp, 15 predicted proteins | sample 5559201 | NCBI WGS metagenome assembly JAABUP01 (sample SAMN10711887, study PRJNA513373) | rock metagenome | isolation source: Antarctica rocks | place: Antarctica | reverse complement strand
CGGGAGAGCTACTGGCGGCCGCGGCGGACGGCGCGGCGTCCCAGGCGGAGCGGCTGCTCCACCGACTGCTGCGCCGCGCGGGGATAGCGGGCTGGCAGTCGGCCTACCGCTGCCTCGGGTACGAGATCGATGTGGCCTTTCCCGACCAGCGGCTGGCGCTCGAGGTGGACGGCTGGGCGTGGCACAGCGCTGCGGAGCGATTTCGTGCGGACCGGCACCGGCAGAACGTCCTCAGCAATGCCGGGTGGCGGGTGCTCCGGTTCACCTGGCACGACCTCACCGAAGCCCCGGACAGGGTGATCGCTCAGATCCGGGCTGCACTCAAGCCCCGTTCGGGTGCAGTTGCGTTCGCTCAGTGAGCCGAAATGCACCCAAACGGCTTACACCTTTTCCCAGCCGCGTCGTTCGGCGCGGGCGCCGAGGGGGACGTCCTTGCTGCGGTAGACCACGTAGGGCCGCCACAGGTAGCCGACGGGCGCGCTGAACACGTGCACCAACCGGGTGAACGGCCAGAGCGTGCTCCAAGAGCATCTTCGTCCCGCGAGCCAGGTCGGCGGTGGCCGCGAACTCCAATACCACGCACAGGTGGTCGGGCAGCTCATTCGACTTCAGCTCGACCTTGCCTCGGCGGAAGGTCTGCTTGAACGCCAGCAGGGCGATCCCCCGCTTGCGGGTGTCCCCGTAGGCGTAATAGCTGAGGTAGAGGCAGCAGCGCCGGCGCAGGTCGAAGGTGGCGACGTAGTCGGCGGCCAGCGACTGCAGCGGCGTCGCCTCGATGTGGTCCAGCAGGTGCCCGAGGGGGGCGGTGTAGGAGGCGGGGACTTCCCGTAGCGCCGCCCGCATCATCGGTAGATCTGCCAGCAGTTGCTCGTCGGGGTAGTCCAATGCGCGGGAGGCCACCTGGTAGACCACGGCGGTGCTCAGGTCGTTCATTCCTCTGCCGCCGAGCTCGGGAACATGCCCCCGGGGCGCCCTTTCCCGTCCCAGTTGAGCAGGTTGACGCGGCTGCCCTTGTCCGCGGGCTCGGCGAAGCCGTCGGAGGTCTGCCGCTGCTTGAGCGCGTGGAAGTTCTCCACCGCCAGGGCAAAGGCAACGGTGTGCGCTCCGACCGGAACCGTCAGCAACCGCCCGGCCTCCAAGAGCGTGAACGTGCGCCGCATGGCCTGGGGGCTCTCGGAGAGTACCCGGTCGCGGTGGCGGGTCGTCATCGTCAGGATCAGGTCGGCGTCCCCGACAATCGCGGGGGACAGTTGCCGCGCCCGGAACTCCTCCGGATCGCCGCCCATGCTGCGCAACACCTCCGCCGCCGTCGGCTCCATGCCGTACCCGATCACTGCCCGAGTGCCTGCGTTGCTTGCGTTCAGCCCGAGGCCGTGCTCGGCGGCAAAGGCGCAGGTGAGGCGCTCGGCGGTGGGTGAGCGACAAATGTTGCCGGTGCAGACGAACAGCACATGCACGTCGGAACTCCACTCGTCGTAGGTTCGGTCCACTGTAGCGATGCGGGGAGAGTTCTCGTGGCGCGTACTGCGCGGGTTGCTGGCAGGGTGGCCTCATGCGGCTGACGGTGTTGGGTACGGGCTACCTGGGGGCCACGCACGCGGCGTGCATGGCCGAGCTCGGTCACGACGTGCTCGGGGTGGACGTCGATGCAGGCAAGATCGCGAAGCTGCAGGCCGGGGAGGTCCCCTTCTACGAGCCCGGCCTGCAAGAGCTGTTGCAGCGCAACATCGCCGCGGGCAGGCTGCATTTCACCGATTCCTACGCGGACGCCGTTGCCTGGGCCGACGTGCACTTCGTCTCGGTGGGGACCCCGCAGAAGAAGGGCGAGCTGGCGGCCGACATCTCGGCCGTCGAGGCGGTGATCGAGGCGCTGGCTCCGTTATTGACCGAGCCGGCCGTCATCTTCGGCAAATCGACGGTGCCGGTGGGTACGGCCACAGGGCTGGGGGCCCGGGCGCGGGAGCTGGCCCCCGCGGGAGACGCCGTGGACGTGGCGTGGAATCCAGAGTTCCTTCGGGAGGGCTTCGCGGTGCAGGACACGTTGCACCCCGACCGCATGGTGCTCGGCGTCGACCGAGACCGCCCTGGCCGCGCGGAGGCGGTGGCGCGCGCGATCTACGCCGATCTGCTGGCGCAGGGCATCCCGCTGCTGATGATGGACCTGGCCACCGCCGAGCTGGTCAAGACGGCGGCCAACACCTTCCTGGCCACCAAGATCTCCTTCATCAATGCGATGGCCGACGTGTGTGCCGCCGCCGGTGCCGACGTGACCGTGCTCGCCGATGCTCTCGGCCACGACCCTCGGATCGGGCGCCGGTTCCTTAACGCCGGTATCGGCTTCGGCGGGGGATGCCTGCCCAAGGACATTCGGGCGTTCATGGCCCGGGCAGGCGAGCTGGGTCTCGACCAGGCCATGGGGTTCCTGCGGGAGCTCGACAACCTCAACGTGGGCAGGCGCGCGGCCATGGTCGACCTGGCGCGAGAGGCGGTGGGCGGGACCCTGCTCGGTACCCGAATCGCCGTGCTGGGCGCCGCCTTTAAGCCGGACTCCGACGACGTGCGGGATTCTCCGGCGCTGAATGTGGCGGGGCAGATGCAGCTGCAAGGGGCCACGGTCAGCGTGTACGACCCGAAGGCGATGGACAACGCGCGACGACTGTTCCCCACGCTGACCTACGCGACGTCCACCTTGGATGCCTGCGCGAAGGCGGATGCCGTCATGGTGCTCACCGAATGGGCAGAGTTCCGGGAGCTCTCACACGAACACTTGGCGGAGCAGGTCGGCGCCAAGGTCATTCTCGACGGTCGGAACTGCCTGGACCCTGCGGTGTGGCGCGCCCAGGGGTGGACCTACCGCGGACTGGGACGCCCGTAGCCGCAGTAGTGAGGGACCCTCCGGTGCACGATGTACACATGTTAGTGCACTACTTACGGGTGTAGATTCGAGGCATGACGAAGCGTCTGAGTCTCATCCTCGGCGAGGGCGACCAGCTGACGCTGGAGCCGTTCATTCGGCAGGGCACCGGCCAGCACCACGTACTGCAACAGTGGGCGAGGGAGCATGGGGTGGGTGCGGTGAATTCCGAAGCCGCCGCGGCCGGGGCCGAGGCCCTGTCCGACGAGGTGCTCGACGCCGGTTACGCCGAGCTCGCCCAGGTCTGCGGGGGCGCCGAGGAGCGCGGCGAGCGTCGCACGGCTCGCGATCGCTACGTTGCCCGCGCCGAAGCCACTGCGTGAGCGTGACGGCGCTGCGCGGGCAGGTGTTTCGGGTCGATTTCGGTCACGGTGCGAGGCCGTGGCTGATCGTGAGCAACGACGCGCGTAACCGCAACCTCGAGACCGTCCTGGCCGTGCAGGTCACCACCACCGACAAGCACGCCAACGTGCCCACCGTCGTGCCGCTGTTCCCGGCGGACCCGCTGACCGGCTACGTCGTGGTCGACGACCTCATCCAGCTCTACCGCGACGAACTCACCGTGCCGCTCGGCGCGGTGTCGGTCCCGACGATGCGCGCGGTGAGCGCCGGGATTCGCATCGCCTTGCCGTAACGCTGGGCCGTGCGCCCGCCGCAACCTGATCCACCGGCGCACGCCACCTCGAGTCCCGAGAGCACCTCCGCGGCCCCATCCCGGCGGCGCCTGCTGTTGACGAGGTATGCCATCGCTGCAGCGTATTCTGTCCCGAAAGGCACCCTGTTGTCGTTTCGGGCGCGCGGCCACGACCGTTAGGGTGCCCTTCGGCGACAACAACCTGCCGATGACCCGTCGGTCGCGAGGTTCGAGCGCCCGGGGCGCTCTTTCCGCCGGTTGCTCGGCAGCGTCGTTCCCCTCGACCCGACGTTGACCATGCTCGAGCGCGGTCTGACAGCACGTCGCCAGCCGTGCGCTTCTCGCGCCGTGCCCGCTCCTTGACCGCGAGCAGGACGCCGTCATCCAGGTCAAGCGTGGTGCGCACACGCTTGACCCTTTCGTGCGTGATCACTGCGCTTCACTCTTCCCATCAGCGTCAGCGCTGTTATCCTCGCGGCGGCGTAGCGGCTGCGGTCATCCTCGCCGTTGGTGGAGGGGGAGGCGCCGAACGCGAAGTTGATCCTGTGCCAGTACGACGACAGCACCTGCATCGAGGTCGGATTGGACATCGAGAAGGTTGTCAGGAGTACCCGAGCCTGCGTTTCGGCTATACGGCTCTGGCGACGGAACAAGACAACGCTCAAATAAGGTGCAGCACTTGCAGGCAGCAAATCTCCGAAATCAGTGTCGGCCGACACCACCGTTCGCGACTCGGCAAAAGCGGCCCGGATGACCGCATCGTCTGGTGCGCCGAGCAGGCCGCGGTCGCCGGCAAGCACCGCATCATGCCCGGCGTCGATCAGCAGCGCACACAGCCGGGGGCTCAGGCACTCATCGACCAGGAATCTCAAGCTGGCATACGCAACGGGAGTTGCCGTTCGTCCACCGCCGCAGCTGCGAAACTTAAGCGCAGCGCGGACATCGGCCAACGTCAGTTGCGGATACTCTGTCGTAATCTGCTGAGCATCGAGCCCTTCGGTAATCAAACCGACGATCGTCGCAACTGGTATACGGGTCGGGCCGGCTTCGGGACACTCTTCGGGGCGGCGGCGATACTTTGGACGGCGTCGACCTTGGTGTCCGGCCGGCCAGGTGGTCGCGCTGCTGGGGCCGCAACGGCGCGGGTTTGTCGACGCTGTTGCGCGTGCCGGGCACCACGGTGTTGCCCGACGAGGGCGATGCGCACGTCGCGGGACACGATGTGGTGAACGCTGTGCGCGAGGTCCGGCGCCGCACCGGCCTGGTGCTCGGGGAGCAGTCAGGTGAGGGCCTTGCGGATACGGGTTGATTTAGCTCTCGGAGTCGAGCCGGCTGCCGGCCCGGTCCCCTGATTCCGCGACGTCACCGCGACCGCCGTGAGTATCGCGGTGGTTACCGCGGTCGTGGCCGCCACTCTCTCGATCGCCCTGGTGCTGCACGTCCGGGTCGATCTCGTCGGCGGCGCGGAAGCGCTCACGCTGCTCGGTTCGTTTGCCGGCCGCGTGCTCACTGCGCTCGTCGGCTTGCAGCTCCAACTTCTCTGCCGCGGCGGCCCTGCGATCTGACTCCGCTCGGGCCTGGCGCGCGAGCGCCTCCTGCTCGGCCGCCTCGGCCTCATGCCCCCGCACCGTCCTTTCCTGCGCGGCGGCGTCACCTCTGATGTTCTCGGCCTCGTCCCGGCGCTTCTCCTGCTTCTTCTGAGCACCCTTCTTCATGGCTGTCCACAGCAGGGCCAGCAATAGAAGAACTACGACAACAGCGACGACGATCCAAATGATGGTGTTACGACTCATGACTTCTCCGGTCAGCGGTTCCTCGAGCGCAATGGTCCCGCAACCCTAGTGCTATTGATCACCTAAAAGCGATACTGCGGCCAGCAACTTTCGCCGGTACTTCCCAACCGCTTTCTGGCCCGGAACTAGAAGGCACCGAGACCGTTGGGTGTGCCGAGACCGGTCGGGCCGTCGAAGCCCGTGCCGCCGGTGCACAGATAGCTGCCGCACGAGCCGTTGCTTCCGGAGGTCACATCAAACAGCGATCCCGAGTGCGAGTAGGGGTAGCTGGCGTTGATGCTTCCCGCGTTGCCGGCCAGCGCATACACCGAGGCGATCAACGGAGCAGCCACGCTGGTGCCGCCGAAGACGAGCCAGCCGCTCGAGCCGTAGCTGTCATAGACGGCGACGCCCGTGTTCGGGTCGGCAACGGCGGCGACGTCGGCCACGGTTCGTCTGCTGCACCCCTTATCGGTCTGCACGGCGGGCTTGGGATCGTAGGCAGAGCAGCCGCTGCCAGCGCCGCTCCATACGGTTTCGTCAAAGCCGCGGGGGCTGGCCGACCGGGACAAGCTGGTGCCGCCGACCGCGGTGACGTTCGGGGACGCCGCGGGGTACTCGACGCCGTACCCGTTGTCACCCGAGCTCGCCGTGATAGCCACGCCGGGGTGGCCGAAGTACGTCTTGTCGTAGCTGAGGTCGCTGGACGACTCGGAGCCGCCATAACTGTTGGAAATGACGGTGGCTTTCATTCTGGCTGCCTGGTTGACCGCTGTGCCGAGGTCGGTCAGTGCGGCGCTGCTGGCCTCCACCAACAGGATCTTGCAGTTTGGGCACGCGGCCGAGACCATGTCCAGGTCTAGAGAAATCTCCTGCGCCCAGCCACTGTTGGCCCGCGGGTACCTGGTGCCGCCGCTCTGGTTGACCTTGCGGAAGCAGCCGTTCGCCGTGGTGCAGGGCGAGAGTCCGAACTGCCTGCGGTAGACACCGAGATCCGACTCGGCCCGGGGATCGTCGTAGGCGTCGACGACCGCCACGGTCTGCCCCGCGCCCGCCGCCGAGGGCAGCTTGTATGCCGACTGCAGGTCCGACGGCCCATAACCGGCGGGGGCAACATTCGGGGTGACTTGACCGTCGGGGGTGACCGTGTCGTGGCGGACGGCATGGCAGGCAGCGTCACCGGGGCGGGGAGCATCGCAGACCTTGACGTTGCGGTGCGCCAGCCCGTTCGCCGAGGGTGCCGCCGCTGCCAAGGGGGCGACAGCGACGAAGGTGAAGGCAGCGGCAGCCAAGGTGGCCAGGCCGAGCGCGCGACGTGTCATACGAGGTCTCCTGGGCGACGAGGGGTGTGCCGCGTCACACTACGCGCCAGGTCAGCGTCCTGAGGACGTCGCTCCGATGGTTCAGCGCGATGAAGGGATCGTGCGGTTCAGGGATACCGCGGCGTCCTGCAGCGCGGAATGCTCGACGGTCAGCGGTGTGACCTCGCACAGTGTGGGGCGCATCCAGCTGGCCAGCACGGTCCAGGACGGCCGGAAATAGGACCACCACTGCACCGCCCCAAAAGTCGAATTGGGTCCTACCTCAGACGCCGGCGGGGGGCGCCCACTTTGTACACGCGACCGCGCGATGGCCTGGTTAGCCTAGTCAGACCAGATCAACGCGGTACGCTGGCAGCGTGACGGTTCAGGTGAACATCTACGAGGCCAAGACCCGGCTGTCACAGTTGCTCGACCAAGCCGTCGCTGGCGACGAGGTGGTCATCGCCCGTAACGGCCGACCCCTCGCGCGCCTCGTGCCTGTCGCCGCGGCGAACATTCATCGCCGGCGGGGAGCTTGGAAAGGAAAAGGGCAGATTGCGCCGGATTTCGACGCAACACCCGACGACGTCATCGAGCTGTTCTACGGGGACGGCACGGTCGATCCGCAGTGAGCCTGCTGCTGGACACCCACGTTCTACTGTGGTGGCTCTTCGATGATCCACGGCTTCGGACACAGACCGCCCAGGTGATCGACAACAGCGGGGCCGACGTCGTCGTCTCGTCCGTGAGCGGATTCGAAATTGCCACCAAGAAGACGCTCGGCAAGCTCGAAGCCCCAGACGACCTGGAGGCGCAGCTCGACGAGGGCGGCTTCACCGTCCTGCCCCTTTCGCTGCGACACGGCCTGGTGGCCGGCGCCTTGCCGATGCATCACCGCGATCCTTTCGCCCGACTTCTCATCGCCCAAGCCCAGTGTGAGGGCCTGACCTTGGTCACGGCCGACCCGGCGCTGCGGCATTACGACGTCGGCGTCCTCCCGGCATGAAGCGCGGCACCACTCGGCCAGTTCCGGCCTTGTCACGTGTGTGGTGGCGGCAGACCGCTTTCCGACCAGTCACTGGGCTAGGGTCCGGGCGTGATGCGAGTGGTGGTGACCGGCGGCGCCGGATTCCTGGGATCGCACCTGTGCCAACGGCTGCTGGCCGACGGGTGCGAGGTGGTGGCCATCGACAACTTCCTCACCGGCTCCCCGGACAACGTGGAGCACCTCCTCGAGCACGAACGGTTCCGGCTGGTGCGCGCCGACATCACCGACTACCTGCATGTACCCGGGCCGGTGGACCAAATCCTGCACTTCGCGAGCCCGGCCAGCCCGATTGACTACCTCAGGCTGCCCATCGAGACCCTCAAGGTCGGCTCCATCGGCACCCTGCACGCACTGGGCCTGGCCAAGGAGAAGGGCGCCCGCTTCCTGCTGGCCAGCACCTCAGAAACCTACGGCGACCCGCAAGTCCACCCGCAGCCGGAAACCTACTGGGGTCACGTCAACCCGGTGGGCCCGCGCGCGGTGTACGACGAGGCCAAGCGCTACGCCGAGGCGCTGACCATGGCCTACCGCCGCGCCCACGGTGTCGACACGGTGATCCTGCGCATCTTCAACACCTACGGCGAGCGGATGCGTCCCAACGACGGCCGCGCCATCCCCACCTTCATCCGCCAAGCCCTGGCCGGTGAGCCGCTGACCGTGGCCGGTGACGGAACGCAGACCCGGTCGGTGTGTTACGTCGACGACCTGGTGTCGGGCATCCTGAAGCTCCTGCGCAGCGAGCTGGTGGGGCCGGTGAACATCGGCAACCCGTCCGAGTTGTCCGTGCTGAAGCTGGCCGAACGCATCGTCGCGCTGGCCGGGAGTTCGAGCGAGATCACCTTCATTCCGCGACCGGAAGACGACCCCAGCGTCCGCAGGCCCGACATCACCCTGGCGCGTACCCAGCTCGGGTGGGAGCCGCGGGTCAGCTTGGACGACGGGCTGAGCCGCACCATCGACTGGTTCCGGCGCTTGGTAAAGAGCCGCGACGCGGACGATAGCAACTGATATAGTCGGGATATGGGCGCGGCAGATGAGATCAGGTCTGCCCGCAGCCGTGCCGGAATAACGCAAGAGGAGCTCGCGCGTCGCTCAGGCGTTGCCCAGCCCAATATCGCGGCGTACGAAACAGGGGCCCGTAGTCCGTCGACCACAATGCTGCTCCGGCTGATCGCCGCCGCACGACCTCGCCCGTCCTCCGTCCTGCAAGAACGTCTGGCCGACGTGCTGTCCACCGTGTCACAACACAAGGCTGGCAACATCCGGGTGTTCGGCTCGGTAGCCAGAGGGGACGACACCTACGATAGCGATGTCGACCTGCTCGTCACATTCGGTGACGATGCGACGATCCTCGACCAATCCAGGATCGTGATTGACCTCGAAAACCTGCTCGGGTGCGACGTCGATGTCGTTTCGGACGCGACACTGGGCCGCAGAGCCGCCTCGATCTTGCGCGACGCGGTGCCGCTCGCGTGATGGACGGACAGCGCGAGCCCGGTCAGCGACTGGCCGTGGAGTACGGGGCAGCGCGTCGTTGATTCCCTCTACGACATTCTTGATTTCGTCGACATGGCGGCCAACCTGACCTCGGTTGGCAGCGAGCGCTACAACGAAGACATCAATCTGCGCCTTGCCGGCGAGGCGATCTGCCATCGGATGGGTGAAGCTGCTGCACACCGACCACGGACGTTTCGCGGCTGCCCAACCCGAGGTTGACTGGGTGGGCACCAGGGGATGCGCAATGTGGTCGCCCACCAATACGAGGGCGTAGACCACCGCATCATCTGGAATGCCCTCGTCACGGAGTTCCCGGCAGACGCGGTCAAGATACGAGCCCTGTTGCGGGACTGAATCGACGCAGTTGCGCTCGCCGCATGGTTGCAACCGGCATGGAGCCGTTAGGTGCTGCGCATCCTGTACTCGACCCAGGCGTCCGCGGCCTGCTCGGATGTCATCGCCTCCACCGCACTGCGATCCAATCCTGCGGTGCACCAGCCTCTCGACGAGCCAACCCTCGACCCGTGCCCCCGGTCGGGTCACTGATGCGCAGCTACGGTGGCTCTACGCGAACGCCGCCGCGCTGGTGGCCACCTCGTACGAGGATTTCGGGCTCACGCCGGTGGAGGCGTTCGGGTTCGGTACCCCCGTGGTGGCGCTGCGCGCGGGCGGCTACCTGGACAGCTGCGTCGAGGGTGTGACCGGGGTGTGGGTCGAAGATCCTTCGGTGGGGGGAGTGGTGGACGGTCTGCGGCGTTTTCGGTCGGCCTCCTTTGACCGCGAGACCATCATCGCCCACGGTGCGCAGTGGTCGCCGCAGCGTTTCGCCGGCCGGCTGGCTGCCGTGATCAACGAGGTGCTCTGACGTCGAAGGTCAACTCGCTGGTCCGCCGGGGCATGCGCAGCACGGCGCCGATCATCAGGACGGCCACCACGGCCAGCGCCACCAGGACGTAGTGTGGCATCGCTGAGCGCCAGGCGGACGAACTCGTGCACGGCCGGCGGCGCGTTGGAACCGGGCTCCAGGATGGCGCTGGTGCCGTTGGCATTCGTCGGGAGGCCGAGCCCGTTCTGGGCCCCGGCGTAGCGATGGCTCAGTACGGCGTTGGCCACTGCGCCGAGCACCGCCACCCCGACGGCGCTACCCAGGGAGCGGCTGAACATGTTGGTGCCCGTGACTACCCCGCGGCGCTCCCAGCCGACCACCGATTGCGCGGCCACCACCGTCGGCGAGGACACCAGTCCTAGCCCGACGCCGATGGTGAAGCAGCACGCCGCCACGGCCCACACGCTGGAGCCCGCTCCGAGGCGGAGCCCGAACACGGCCCCGGCCAGCAGGATCACCATCCCGATCAGCGCCGTGTCCCGGAACCCGATGCGCAGGTAGACCCGTCCGGCCAGCGACGCCGCCAGCGGCCAGCCCACGGTGAGCGCGGCCAGCGCGAAGCCGGCGACCACCGGGCCGGTGCCCAGGACGCCCTGCACGTAGGTCGGCACGTACGAGCTGAGCCCGATCACCATGGCGCCCATCCCGACGGCGATGAGGCTGCTGCCGGCGAGCACCCGCCGGGTGAACACCCACAGCGGCAGCACCGGCTCCTCGGCTCGCCGCTCCACCAGGACGAAAGCGGTGATCAGCGCGGTGCCGACGACGAAGATCACCACGCTCA
>JAABUP010010598.1_pt1 | contig 10836 bp, 17 predicted proteins | sample 5559201 | NCBI WGS metagenome assembly JAABUP01 (sample SAMN10711887, study PRJNA513373) | rock metagenome | isolation source: Antarctica rocks | place: Antarctica | reverse complement strand
CATACTGCGCAGCCTCAGTAGGAAGCGCCTGCAGCGTCTGAGCGGTTCCAGCAATACAGACTGCAGCTCTCTCAGCAGCGACAGCTCTGTGGCCGGCAGGTGTGCGCGGCGCATGTTTCTTGCTCGTTAGTAATCGGTTGCTCATGTGTTATGTCACAGTGGCCTGCTGCCTGGTACTTTTCAACGAGGACTGCCTAACTGACCTTGTGATCCTGTTGCTGCGCAGCTCTGTGTTGAGGAGCAGTGCGCGGCTTGGCGCGCCGGCCGAGCAGGAATTGCACAATGTGGTTTCTGGGCGGCTGGCGACACCAGGCGACCCTGTTGCCTTTAGCAGCGCTGGATACGCCGCGCTGGACCCGTGCGGCGACGCGCACATCCTTGAGGTGTGCTTTGTTGCGAAAGGCGTGTCGCCAGGTGTTAGCCAGAGTCCCTAGGTGCAAATTGCAACCCCCCTGTGTCCTGCATAGCACTGTGAGTGTTGGCGATATGAATTGATAGCAGTTGAAGTACTTTGGCTGGCGTGGGGGGTGAAAGTCCCTGCGCATGCGCACGAGGCGTTGGGGCTAAAAGTGCGTGCGTGTGCGCGCGACAGGCGGACGCTGCGCACCTCTTCGCAGCGGTGCTGACGTTCGGGCTCGATTCGCAGCCGAACGGCCGGTACCTGCAGCGCAACCTGCACCGCGAGGTGGCCGAGCAGGTGGCCGGGCTGGGCGCCGTGGACGCGGCGCTGCCGGCGGCGCTCGCCGCGCTGAACAGGGCGTACCGCAACCTGCACCCCTTCAACGGGCCGGTGCTGGAGGGCGTCCTCGTGGCCGCGGCGTACCTGGACCAGCGCTCGCGCGTCCTGCACCTGTGCGCGGCCTGCCTTTCCTGCCCCCGCCTGTGCGTCCGTGCTCTTTGGCGGTGAGTGTGTGCTTCAGAGTGTGTGCCTTCGGCTCTTGCCTGACCGACGCGTGCCCTCCTGACTGGTGCGTGCTCTGCTGCAGGGTGGCCAACCATGGGTGCCGCGTGGTGGCCGGGCGGGCGGCGCCTGGCGCACCTGCGGCCGTCGTCGCCGAGGTGGGCCGCGGCAGCGCGGAGCTCGCGGAGGCGCTGCCAGAGCTGGGGCGCGCGGCGGCGGACCGCGCCGCGCGCGTCACAGTCGCCAGCGTGCCGCTGTCTGCGGACGTCGACACCGTGATTGTTGCGTCACAGGGTGTATGGTGCGCGACCACGTCGTTGATTGTGTGTGTCTCGAGTGTCGTTATGTGTTTAAATCTCAGAACGAAATATGTTAGGGTCTTGGTGGAGGAACTCTATGCACGAGTCTTACAACGTGCACGTGCATGTATTGCATCTTGATGTATCAACTCATGCAGGCCTGGCCAGGAGCTGTGATAGCATGTGCTTTGCTGCTGGTCAGCCCAGTGACAGGACCCTGCTCTAGGTTATATGCTAAGACCCACGGCTGTGCCTTGCGTTGCAGGCGCGAGCTGCCGGCACACAAGGCGCTGCTGCGGCTGCAGCACTGGGCGGCGTGCGGCGCGGCGGGCGCGCTGCGCCCGGCGGGCGGCGCGGCCGGGCACCTGGTCAACATGGCGCTGCATGCGGTCGCCGCGCGCGCCGGGCGGCTGGCGGACCCGCGCATGCGCAGCCTGCGCTCCGTGTCGCACCTGGCCAGCCTGTGGGCGGGCGACCGCAGCAGTTACAAGTTCCGCGGCCGCCAGGTGTGTGGCCGCACCTGGTGTCCCTTCTGGGTATGTTGCTCTGCTGGGTGTGTGACTGTGAGTGGTGTGGGTTGTACAAGACCGGCGTGCACCATGGCACTGCGTACCAGTGCTGTCCCGCATATGCCGGTCAAAATTATGACCCGTGCTCTCCGTCTGTGCCATGACAAAGTTGCGTCAGGCATGAGTGGCCTCAAACGACGGCTGTTTAATACAAATGAGAAAGTGTTTAAGCATTTTTGACAGCTAGACATTTGCCGCTCATCACTTGCTGTGCCTGTGCTGCCAGGTGGTGCGCCGGCGGCGCGGCGACGTGCACGGCGACCTCACAGCCGTCGTGCTGCAGCTCGGCGAGGCCGCGCGTGCTACTGCTGCAGGGCCGCCTGTCGCGCTCACGCGCATGGGCGCGGCGGTCCGGGCTGAGGCAGCGCGGCGGCGGACCGATGCGCGCTGGGCGCTGCTGCGCATGCACTTTCTTGCGTACAGGCGAGCGTCGCGAGCGCACACGCTGGCACAGTGGCACCAGGTGCGGCGCCGCGCTTGCAGACAAGAGCTGTGGCTTCTTGCTGGTGCACCTGTTGGCTGTTTTGACAAGCAGTTGAGTGGGCCTGAAAGCAGTGCAAGCTTGCCATGCTGCAAATGTGGAAGCCACAAACACATAGCATTTTGGTTGGCATTCAGTCAGTGCTGGAACGGGCATGGGGTGACTGCGCCGCTCCTCCCATCCGCCGGCGCTCGTCGTGAACCTGGTGGTCTGCGGTTGCAGGTTGCTGCGGATGCGGTCGCTCGCGCGCACGAGGATGCGCAGCGCCGTGCGGCGGCTGCGCCAGCAGATGCGCCCGCCGCCGCATCAGGCGCAGACGCGCGCGTTGCGAGCGAGGCGGCGGCTGCACAGGATGCCACAGCTCGGCCTGCCTCCGCAGCCAGCCACGTCAGCAAGCCTGGCCCTGAGCCTGAAGCGCGGACGAGCGCGGCGTCGCGGCGGCGGCCGCCGCCGCCGCCGCTGCTGGTGCGGCAGAATGCGTCGCGCAACCTGCTGTCGCCCGCGCGGGGGCACGCTGCGCCCAAGGGCGCGGCCGGCCTGGGACGTGCGGGGTCTGCGCCAGCGCACATCCCGCTGCACGTGGTGGCCGGTCATGTGGTGCACGCGCGCTAGGCGCGCATGTGCCCGCGCAGACCGTGCCCGCTTGCGCGAGACGATTGCAGAGCTGCGGGGTGCTGGCACCTCTTGGTACCGTGCCGCGCGGGTAGGCTCGAGTCCGGCTGCGCATGCGACTTTTGCGGACTTTGGGCTGCATGCATGCGCTGGCGGTGTGAGCGGGATGTGGTTTTGCTGAGCGCCTGTGCCAGGCGCAGGTTGGTGCATACTGTTCCACCCTGAAGGTGGGGCCATGTAAGCGTTAGGCTCTGTTTAGTCCTCGCTATTATTCAGCTCTGGCGTTGCCGCCGCCAAGCAAAAAGAGTGAGGCTCGTGCATGGGCGCATGGGCTGGCCATCGCAGTACTGCATAGGCGTGACAGGCGCCAACGAGCGCCTGCAAGCAGTTGCCTGGTCGTGCTGGGGACCCTGCGGGCCCCCTGTTTCTGGGTGTTGGGAGCCCCTGACTGTTGAGATCCTACCTCAACATCCTCATTGCTGGGACGCTGCCTTTGCTTTTTGGCAGCTGTAGGGTAGTATCTGCTCCAGCACCGCACGGCGTAGCACAGTGCATGCAGCGCCCCGCTCAATCCTGAGCAGGCACTGATAAGCTGGGAGCCTATTCTTTAAGAGCATGGCCGAGTCTGCCAGTACAGTATTCTGTCGCGTTCTAGGTGACGCGGTGTAGGGTAGAACGAGAGCGTTGACGGTGTGTAGCAAGCGTTTGTATGCTGGATAGTGCGCTGACATGCAAGGTGACATAGGCCGCACGTGCGGCATCGGCGAAGACTGGCTAACGAGGCGAAGCCCTGTTGGGATGATTAGCACAGAGTGAGGGGCTTGGTGTTGAATATCTCTTGGCATTGCGAGAGTCTAGTAATTTTTGCAGTTGATGCTGCACCGCAGCACTGCAAGAATTTGTAAGGGAGCAGGCATCTGGCTCGTCTCGGCTTATATATGTTGATTGAATCCTAGCTCATGTGTATCTGACACAGTCTGGCACAGATACAGGCACAAAGATAGCTGAAGCAGCTACAGCTAAAAGACACAAACAGAAGCAGCTGGCAGCTGAAGCCGCTACAAGGTGCTACGTTGAAGCGGCACCGTTCAGTCGCATGGGGACCATCTACACGCATGCTTACCAATTATACAAATCTCGAAATCCCATCATGGCCTGCTCAGCACACCTGCCCCGGCTGTTGCAGCCAGATAATGCTGTTGCGCTATGCGTGCTCCCATCACCAGAGCAGCTGGCACCCCCGCACAGCTGGTGTCAGTGGCCAGCAGCTGACTCAAGTGTGAGGTGTCATGGACAAGACGAGACAAGAATGACACAGCAAATGCTTTATATTAGTGGCACATGTGGTGCACATGATGCCAGGCGGCATGCTTCGACCTCTTTGCCCGGGGGCCAATGCAACGCACCAAGCCAGAGCGCTGCATCGGTGACGTTGGTGACTGCCGACGCCATGACTGCAAGCGGGGTGCACTGCGCGGGGCTGTCCTGCTTCTGGCCCTGCCACACCGCCATGAGAGACTTAGCCTTGCTCACGGAGTGAAAATGACAGAAGAGACTGTCTTGTGAGGGCATCGCCCTCAGCAACTTGCCAAGGCAAGGTGAAAGGCAGGCATGCAGAGCCCAATAGATGTCAACAAAGTCTTACAGCGTCTTGCGACGCTGCATGAGGGGCGATCTTGCATGCCTTAGTCAGCGGGAACCCGTGCGCACACACGTCTGCCCGTGACAAGGTACGGCATGCCGAGGAGGGCGCTGGCGGAACGCGCCTGTACTGCCCGCTCCGGCGCGGACTCACCGCCCCCCAGGGTGACCCAGCCCTGGCCGCTGTCAACGGCCCTGACGGGCTCGCCGCCGGCCACCAGCGGGCGCGGCGGGCCGGGCGGCGGGCGCGGCCAGGGCACGCCGGCGCGGCCCGGCGTGGCCGCGCGCGGCACCGCGCACAGCGCGCATGCGGCGCGGCAGCCGTACCGCATAAAGCCGGGATTCTGCGTGCACTCGCCCACCGCCGCCCACTCCTCGCACATCGCCTGCGCCTCGCAGCGGCGCCAGAGCCTCAGCGAGCCCTAAGCGGCTAGCCCAGCCAGGGCAGCACCCTTTATAATGCGGCGCGCATGGGGGCCACCGCCGTCTTGCCCCCCAGACCCCAGCCTGGACGCAGCCCCCCCGGGGGGCGCGGGGGCGCACGTGCGTGTCCTCGCAGGGCGTGTCCCTGAGCTCCGCCTCCAGCGTCTCCAAGTCGGCGTCCAGGTCCGCCTCTAGCCGCTCCGCCTGCACAGGATAGGAATAGGGTAGGGTTAATCACGCCTTCAGCGCACGTGCGGCATGCTTGCACGCCGCGCGCGCCCAGCCGCTGCGGCGCCTCAGCGTGCTCGCATGTCCCGGACCGCCGGCCTTGCTGCACCCACAGATGCACCCAGGAGGCCAGCGACCCCCAGTGGCCCCAGTGTCCAGGTCCGGTCCGCGCTGCGCAGCCTGCTCAGGCCCCGCCGCGGCCGTGTATCATCACGGGCATGTGGCCCAGCAGCACGCCGCTCGCGCGCGCTGTGTGGCGGATAAACCCGGCGGCAATGCTAGGCCCCCAGCTGCACGCCATGTATGCCGCCCCTGTCCGTTGCAGGTTGGCCGGCTGCCCGGGCGCATCTGTGTGATGCACGCTGTTGGACGCAGCCCAGAAACTTGGCCAATCATTTCTTCGCCGCTCAACATAGCCTCCCGAGCAGGACCGCACACACTACCGTGCTCAGTCGCAGTGGTAGAAGCAGAAGGACTAGGCAGGGAGGGGCCCGCCGCGGCGCGCCTGCGCGCACTCGCGCGCCAGCTGCGCGGAGGGCGGGCAGTGGCGGCGGTGGCGCTCGCAGAGCGCCGCGTTCAGCCGCACCGCCGGCTCCAGCGCCAGCACTTCGCGCTGCCGCTCGTAGCCCTGCCATTCTTCCCCAAGCTCAAACTGACGCCATCATGCGCTGCGGCCTGCCAGTCTTGCCAGCCGTCTCACCTGGCCACACACCATGAACGCACGGCAACCTGCTTGACCCATGCAAACCATGCAACCAACCAGGCGAGCTCTGCATGCGCGCGCTGTCATCGCTCCCGCTCCGCAGCAGCTAACCTGCCTGGTGCGGTGCCAGAGCAGCGCCTTGACACACGCTCTCGACGCCCCTGCTGCAGGGCAGGCCGGCACGGCAGGCTCGCGCTCCAGCAGAGGCGCCGGCGCGCCTGCGAGGCTAGGTCGTACAGCTGGACGGGGCGCGCGACCAGGCCGGCGCGCGGGTGCGGCCGCGACAGGTCCCAGGGCGGGCACGCAAACGCGTCGAAGCGGCTGTACCACGACTTCCAGAACCAGAAGCCGGTGCTGCCGGCCTGCCACCACTTTGGGTAGTGCAGGAGCGCCGGGTCCCCTGCCGCAGCGTGCCAGCCTTTCACACCGCACGCGCTGGCAGGCCTGCTCCTGCGCCATCAAATTTGGGGTAAAAGCACAGGGGCAGCTGGCCATTTCGCAGGCATGGCTGCGGTAGCGAGGTTGATGAAAGGGTTTTGGCAGGGTCTCTGTCAGGTTATTGAAAGGTGAGGCTGTTGAGCGCGCCTGCCACCAGGTTGCCCGGCACGGCCAGGGACTCGAAGTCCGCTTTGTGGCGGAGGCCGGCCGCCGCGGCCGCGTACGTGTACCCGATCGCCTCCGCGGCCCTGCACCCCAGCCGTGATGGCATATGGTTAGGTTCAGGGCGCAGCCCTTCGCCAAAAACGCCCGCACAGCCTGGTGGCAAGCGCCCTGGCGGCCTGTGCGTGGAGCGCCACAGTGCTTATAACGGCTGGGCGTCTACGGGCCAGCCGCTGAGCACATTCAGCGTCCATGCATGCAAGGTAACCAGCGCGCTGCGGGGCTCGGGTTTTGCTTGCTGACTGCTGCTGTTGGGGTCCACGCGGCATAGCAGCTGCAAGTTCAGCTGCAAGTTCACGTCTTGGCTTTTCACTTCACGTCTTGGCGAATGCCAGAAGGCTACAGGGCCGCGCATCACGCATCCGCGCTCCAACGCGGCAGCCAGGGCGGCAGCGCACATGGCGCGCTGCCCGGGCCGGCCGCTGCCGTCGCCCGCCAGGCGCGCAGCCTCAGGGTTCGCGCGCACGTTGAGCGTGGCCAGCAGCCACTGCGGCGCCAGGCGCGCCAGGTCCCCTGTGGCCGCCAGCACGAACCCGCCCACCTGGCCGCCAGCCGCGCCGGCTGACATCCGACATCCGCAGCCACGCTCAGAGAGGCGCCGGATGGCTTGCAGGTGCCCCGTCGCCGCAAACCACATTGCACGCGCTGCGCAGGCACCGGCTATTTGCAAAGGCGGCGGCGGTGCCAGCTGAGGGGACAGGCGAAATCAGCCTGGCTCGCGTGTCGCTCACATGGGGGGTTCCTGCCAGCGCACCAGGTCGGCGCGGCGCATCCGCGGCCCGGCCAGCGTGTCATTGCGCTTCGGCGCGCCGGGGATGTGGCGGTCAGCCAGCCTGCTGTCCACGATCCTGAGGTCGCCGCTGAACGCGGCCGCTGGCATGCCTGCGCGCGCGCGGCCGGCTGGTCGCATGGCGCACACAGCAGGCGCCTCCTGCAGCTGAGCCCTGCTGCACGCTCAGGCGAGCTGGTCAATCGAAAGAGGAGCACACGTTGTGCACACACAGCGACATGGCCCTGCAGCAACGCACATGGGTTGGCGCAGCTGCAAGCGCGAGCGGGAGCGCAACGGCAGGCATGGCACACTGCTCTGCAGGTGCCTGCACGGACAGTCCTGAATCGCTCTGCCCTGTTGGGGGTGGGGACGGCGACCCAGAGGGCCGGGCGCGCGCCTGGCAGCGCGCCGAGGAGGGCCGGCGTCACCGGCCTGCGGAACAGCATGTCTGCGTCCACGACCAGGATGTATGGCTCCAGTGGCTGGGCAGCCTGCACGGTGCTCAGCTTCTTCACTGACGGGCCCCGTTGCCCACTCAACAGTGTTGTCAGGGATGCCAAGAGCGTCAGAACTGTGCTACAACACAAACAAACACAGGCGGCAAGCAGGGTGGCGGGGAAGGGCAGGAGGGAGGCGGGCAGGCGGACGCGCCTGGAGCCAGTGCGCCAGAGCCCCTGGCCGGTTGTAGTGGCCATAGTCGTCGCCGAGCAGGTTGTTGCCGCGCAGGTCGGGCGCTATCCATGTGGCCACTACGTCCGTCGCTCGGTAGCCCGCTTCCAGGGCGGCGGGCGCGCATGCCAGCAGGCGTGTGAGTGGCCCAGGCTGCCCCGCTCGCCGCCAGCTGCAGACACCGCAACACAGTTGGAGTTGGTTTGCCGGGGAACCACCGGAGTTGCTCAGCTGCACTGAGGCTTGTCCGCTGCACCAACACGACGCATTTCAAGAAACGACACACGCACCTGTATGCGAGCCCGATGACCTGCCACTCGAACTGCGCAAGGCACTCTGTCGTGACCACGGTATGCACAGGTGCGACAGAGCTGTTGCTGGACTCTGTTGCAAACGTGAGCGCAAGCCTGCACAACACTGTGAGCAGCGCAGGAACGAGAGCAGACGGCTGCATACGCCTTGTGCTTTTCTACATCAGGCCGCTCTGACATGCACCTTATGCCTCCCCCTGCCTGCACTGAACGTGAGCCTAACTTGGCGCACGAGGCCCAGGTCTCTGCCAGCCCCGTCTGATCTCAGAGACCGTTTGCGCTCCACGAGGGGCTACAGCTGCGGCTGCTACAGTCCGCTGGTGCTTTGCAGTGGCCCACCTGGGAGCAGCACGCTGCAATGGAAGAGCAGCACAGTGCAATGGAAGAGCAGCAGGAGCAGCTTCTGTGTGCTTCTGCTGCGCTGCTTGACAGGGCATACACACTGGCGCACGAGGGCCTGTCGCCCGTCACCGCACCAACAGCTGCCATGTTTGTCACAACCTACCATGAGGTGCGCTCCGAACTGTGCGGCACGGCTCCAGAACACTTGCGCTGCCACTGCACCCGACCACTGACGGTCCAAAGTGGGCGCCGCTGGTGGGCATCTTGTTATAACATCTTGGAACTGCATGCGTGCGCAGCTCGCCAAGAAACTATTACACTCCTTCCCGCTGCACCCGCTCACCGTCAACCTCGAGAAGGTATGCTCTGCCACAACAGGTCCAGCTTCCGGCCCGTTTCGCTGGTGTATTGCCGCCTGTCTTTGCGGCTGGCCAGCGTCCGGCCGCTCGCAGGTGGACAGGCTCGGCTCCGAGGTGCTGTGGCGCGAGGCCGCGCGCATCACCGCCGAACTGGAGCCCCTGTACGGCCTGCTGCAGGTACCCACCGCGCTGCGCCGCGCGCGGCCCCCGCCGGCAACCCCGGCGGCGCGCCGCCCGCGGCCCCGCATGAGCGCGTCCCGCGGCGCCGCGCCGCAGGACCTGGCTGAGTTCAAGGCGCGCGTGCTGTGCCTGCTGGCGCGCTGCGAGGCGGGCCTGCTGCCGGCCTGCCCCGATCGCGCGCCCGACCTGCTGGCGGGCGCGCTGGAGCTGGTCGGTAACGCGGCGCGCCTGCACCTGCTCGCGCCGCGTTTGCCCGCGCAGCTCATCCTGCAGCTGTACACGCTCGCGCACGGCCTGGCCGCGGCGCGCCCTCTCTACGTTGCAGCTGGACTTGGCAGCTAGACTCGGCAGCTGGACTTTGCACTATGTACGACAACATGTCCCTTGCGCCCACTCCGCTTGACTGCGGGGCTCTGCACAGACATGTCGCGTTCATCATGCGATTCATCATGCAATTCATCACGCAAAGTCCAGCTGTCATCCGGCATGCACTTCGCAAGTTGTGGGGTCGCCTGCCCGTCTTGCCTGCGTCACCCTTGTTGCTGAAAGGCCGAGCAGAGCCTCCTGACGGCCGTGCACAATAGCTTGTACATCATGGCAGCCTGCACCCTCCGAGCATCAGCGGCCTCATGAAGTTGTATGGCGGGGCTGCAGATGCGCCGCAGCAGGGAGGCACAGGACCCCCCGGACCTGGAGGGCGTGCGCGCCTACGTGCGCACATTCCCGGACGCCATGCCGCTCCTGCAGGCCGAGCTGCAGCCTGTAAGCGCGCGCATCGGCCAGGTGCGCACCTGGGCGCGCCTTTACTGGGCGGCGCAGTGAAGAACGCGCTGAGGGTGCGAGTTGCGGGGGCGCACCCGACCTGCATGGCACTCACTGACTAGTCTGGTAAGCATGACATGCTGTAAACACAGCTTGCGGGCATGGCGCTGTCAGCGCCAGCGGCCGTGCGAGCTTGCACGGCCCCCGCAGCAAGGGCGGGCACGTGGGCCGGAGCCCTGCTCCGGGGCTTGGCAGGCGTGCCGCCGGGCCCGGGACAGCGCACCGCCTCGCATTGCCTGATAATTTGCTTGGTGTCCTTCACGCGCTGGGGCCGCCCAACTGTGCAGCCCTAGCTGGCGGGCGCGGGCTTAAACGCACGTGCGGGGCGGCGCGCGCGCAGATGCTGGAGGCGGCGTGTTTCTTGCGCTAAGTAGCCTAGCTGGCGGGTGCACTTTAACCCTAAAATATACCCTAACCCTTCCCTAACCCATTCGGAGCGGCGTACGCGTAGATGCTGGAGGCCAGCGCGTTCCACGCGCTAGTTGCTGGGCGCACTCTAAGCCTATACCCTACCTGTCCCTACCCTACCCTACACTACCCTATTCCTTGCGCGCAGATGCTGGAGGCCGGCGCGTTCCCTGTGCTGCTGGCGGGCGGCGGCTGCGCGGCGCTGTGCGCCGGCGGCCTGCTGGACGTGGGCGGCGAGCCGGACGCGCTCGCGGCGGCCGCCGGCACGGCCGGCTGGCGCAGCCCCGACTGCGCCTGGCGCGCGCTGCAGGCGCTGCCACGGCTGCGCCAGGACGCGCTGCTCGTCCTGCTGGCCTGCCCAGGCGCGCCCGCAAGCAAGCGCGTGTCTCTGACCGCCGCCTCTTCGTCTCACCCTGCGCGGCCGTGCCGGGCGTGCGCCCGTGCCAGTGGCGTGCG
>JAABUP010010597.1_pt1 | contig 10837 bp, 10 predicted proteins | sample 5559201 | NCBI WGS metagenome assembly JAABUP01 (sample SAMN10711887, study PRJNA513373) | rock metagenome | isolation source: Antarctica rocks | place: Antarctica | reverse complement strand
GAGTTGGGTGTAGAATTTTGTGAGGCGCGGTTGGCCGGAGTTGTTGAAGACGAGGACGGCGTTGATCATGGTGGGTGTTTGGTGGGATTGGAAATGGGGGGGTGAGCTGTCACCGCATCTTGGGTTTGCGAGTGTGCTTGGGCTTGCTGGTATTTTGCTGGTATGTACGAGTACGAGGGGGCTATGTAGGTAACGGAAACATCTCGGCACCAACAAACCCCCATCCCCGTTTTCTATCCCACCGGCTCAACCGCCCTTCCCTCCGCCCCTCCTCCCCGCCTTCTCTTCCGCCATCTTCTTATTCCTCACCTTGAACCAAAACCCCAGCATTGCCATCGTTCTAAAACCATAACCTTTACAAGAGTAAATATACGAGTCCCAAACCGATCAAATGTTCCAAGCAGCAATGAATCCCGCAGCGTTCCTACTGGCTTGTCACGCTCTGGTAGTAATTTTTACGTTCAAAGGCAGAGGCTCATTAAGCATCCAAACTTTCTGATCAGACCAATCCTCCACGTTGTTTTCCGACAATTCAAGGTCGAAGCTCCAGATCACCTTTGCCACGATCAAGTTCATTTCAGCCCACGCCAATCTGTTCATGAGCTATTAGCTTACAAATTGAGGCGAGATAAAAACCTTTACTCACGATTTACCCAAACAGGCACGAGGGCCCACCATGAAAGGCTCATACATCGCTTTTCGGTCCGCATCAAATCGAGACTCGGCTTTCTCGAGCCACCTCTCTGGGTTAAAAACCAAGGGGTCCACAAAATTCACTGGTGACAAGTAAGCCGTCTTCTGCGCTATACCCACGCGCGTCTAGATGCTATGGTTAGTATGTCTGGACCTGATGAATTTGAACCGTGCTTACTCCTTCTGGAATGATTCGGCCACATATCCTCATTCCTGGACGGTTCACTTCACGAGGTAGAGCTACGGGTTCGTTTGTGTGCATACGGAGCGACTCCTGGAGTACCGCATGCAGATATGGTAAGCCAGAAGCTGATGCAACTGTGATGTCTTCCAGTCCGGTAAAAGCCCGCCTAATCTCTTCTTTAAGCTTTTCCATCACAGATGGTTTCTTGAGTGAAAACCAGATTGCAGCAGTGCAGGTGCTAGCCGAGGTTTCACTGCCTGCTAATACAAGAAGGGAAACAGTCGAGTAGATTTCTTCTATACTCATTCCCTTCTTGTCGTTGTTCTCGAGGATATACTTCATGAAATCTGGTCTCTGTGACTTTTGATTGATGCGAAGGTCGACCTTTTGGCGTGTCATATCGTAGTGGTGTTCGGCTTTCGCCATCATGGAGCTAGGAACGCACCGTTGCATAATCGTACTTGCGGGAGGGAAGTAGTGGAAGGCAGTTAGGCGTGTTCCGAACTTGACGCCCTTGAGGATCATGCTTACCCATTCATGGTGCTCCATGTTCTCGAGGCTGTGGAATGATTCGCCGAAGCATAGATCGCCAATGATGTCGAAAGTCACAAATTGCAGCCATTTACATATGTTGACCTCTTGTGGATGTTCTTCCTGGGATTCGAGTTGGTCATGGAGTCGACTGATAAGGAGATCGGTGTACTTTATTAGAAGATATTCCTGTTCCCTCAGTGCCCTGTCAGAGAAGGCGTGAGAAACAATCCGCCTTTGCCGAGCGTGATTTTCATTATCGGCCGTGACCATAGCTTTCTCCCCAACCCCACTTTCCAGTTTTCCCACTTCAGCTCTTGGAAGTTGAGGACGGCTGGCATAAATATCTTGCCAAGCACAGGGTTCGATGAACGAAAGCTCATCTGGAGATATACGGACAACTTCCCCATAACTAGCATGAAGGGATGTGGTCCAATGAACGAGACGCCCATTGATAAGACGATAGACAAAAGGAATGGGCGTTGCTGCCGCTGTCTTGGGACCTGGGAAAGCGGCCAGAGGATGAAAGTAGACATTGTAAACCGCCGTAACAATGATCTTAACGAAAAAGGCGCCGAACAACTTTTTCAATTAGTCAAGGAAGAAAACATGGTTGAGATCTACTTACGAGTGTCAAAGCCCAACCTAGAGTAGAAGTCAAATAGGTAAATAAGCCACGGCCAACTTCGTAGTCATTATACATCCTCTCGTTATTTCGAATTCAAAGTAATGTTATCCGTGATTCTCGACGACTAGGCCTGATCGTAAATCTGCCTGTCCAGAAGTTTTCACAAGATACAGTAACGGCTCAGCAATAGTGACTAGATTTGATGCTCATCACACACCGTTGGCGAAGTCTTTCTTCTGACGAAATCCAGAGCTCGCTCAGTCTAGCTTAAGAGATTACCTCCTGGTTCAAATAACAGAGAGTATGGAAAGAAGCGCTGAGAGGTGCGAGGATTTATGGAGACAAAAAGTTGGTGCGCTTGTCGAGTGGTTTATGCGACCTACGATCTCCCCCCCTCACCACCCCCTCATTATTCTAGATCAATCACTGCTGACTGGCTCTGGTCGCGACGAGAAGAGCACCTTGTAGTACACCACCTCCACAATCTCCAAGTCCTCAATTCCTCCGTCATCGATGTCATCACCTATTCTCTTGCGAATCACAGCCACCGGATTAACCAGTTTCTTCACCTCGCCAGTCAGGCGCTGATGGCGCCCCACATAGAGATAGACTCTTTTCATCCAAGATTTGCTGCCGGTCGGATCATCCTTTACATAGTCTGGAAAGACCAGGCGGCCGATTGATGTTTTCCCACCAGTATCATGCTCGTGACTTGAAGGCTCCGGAGTCGGCATGTTGATGGTCCCTTGGATCTCGAGCAGCGCAAGTCCCGAGGGGGTTTGGAGAAGCTGCGGGAGAGGGTCTGTGGAGCCATTAAGATTTTGTGACCCTTCCGTAGGAGTCAAATGTAGTGGAATTGAAGGCATTTTGCAGACCAAAGACGAAGTGTCCCGAAAAGTCTGAAGACCAGTCTGGGAGGATTCGCAGTCTTGGTCTTTTCATTGGGCAATCAAGCTGGCCTTACATAGAATATCCGAAATCTAGCCTAGCGCACAGTCGTAGGGCTCACTTTAGGTACTCTTGAGATACTCCATGATTGCCTTCCTAGATCTCTCACCCTAATTCTCAAAGATATATCGGCACAAATCATTATATCATTATACCGTTGCCTTTGAATATCGAAGGAGCATAGTATTATCTCAGAGAGAGAAGGGGGAGCGAAGAGGGGTGGAGGACTAGGATATATGACGCTGTATGTTGAAACTTCTTATGAATCCTACATGAACACAAGTTTTCACTTAACATTACGATGTTAGTATTTCAGAGAGCTTGCCTCGAAGTCAAGAGTCAATAGTAAACCCTCTCGCTGTTTCATTCAATTTCAGATGCTCGTACATGTATTTCGTATTGTATCGAAGAATTAGGAACACTCATCCATTAGGGTTAGGGTCAAAGGATCGGAAGTACAGTTCGAGTAAAGCAACTGAACCATCAAATAAACAGACTGCTACGGTTTCGCTGTTTAGAAGTATCTCAGTCGCGACGGATCTGGTTCTCTTCGTGGTTGAGTCTCGAATATTCGAATACACAAGGATTTGATGGTGAAAATCCACCTGCGTTGAACTTGATATCCTCAAGCAATTACCTGCCAGCAAAGTCTATCAAGGCTTCGCCGGCTCCTGAAAAGCACTAGCAGGAGTACTGGTGGTACCTACCTAGCCTCTTGAACTTTGCATGCTTTAATCTTTGCTCGCAAACTTTGCCGGGGCTATCTTTCTGTCAATTGCTGCATAAGATCGATCGAGCTCCGCAGAGATCAATAAGATGGACGAAGTAGACTTTTTGTTCTGTCGAAATTGTATTGTGGACGCGGGTTCCATTACGAAGCTTATGCCATAAGAAGAATCGAGCAATGAAACATGGAACAGCTTGATTATTACTCCTCCTACCCAAATGGCCACATAGCATAATAGTTGCCCTTACGTGTCTGATTGAATGCTGTTCTTGAGACTAATGGTCGATATCACGAGATGATGCATAGCCGGCGCGGTTGTTCGAGCTCGGCTCCTAGAGAGATAGCACTGGAGTCTCTCCATAAGTCGATGTAGCAGTACAAGTTACCCTAAGGAAGCCATCAACTCGAGAATCAGATTCAATGGCATGTATGAGTAGTATGAAGCCCGCCATATAGTTTATCCGCACAATGAATGATAACTTACCTGCAAGCTGGAAGGCTCAGTGACGCCCAGAATAAGTGGGGGTTCGGTGAATTATAGTCATCGAGCGACCAACATAAGGGATCACAATTTCATTACCAAAATGTCGCAACGTAACAACACAACCCCAAACACTGGGGCTGATCTCGTTTCTGTGTATCGGATTCCCGCACGCAGATTCGAACGACCAATGGCGCACAACAGCTCTGGCAACTGGCCTAATCCGCACAGCGATCAAACTCCGACAGGGTTGAATCCAATGGCTCAGTCTTGGACTGGTCCCCCCACAGGCCCCAACCAAGCACTCTCGAGCCCAGCAAGTTATCCTCGCTCCCAACCTAGAGGACCTATCAGCTACCCTTGGAACCAAACAGTGCCTGCTGGAACACTTCATCGCAATGTTGGCTCTGGTGCCAGTCCTCAAAATCACCGTACTCAAAATCTTCCAGGGTCAACCCTACGTCCTTCCTCTCCCGGTTATGTGAGTCAAGAGATGATCGAGAAAGTAGCACGAGAAGTGTCAGAGCCAACAAGGTCTCTGTTCTCTCACGGTCTCGTTAGTCAAGAGATCGCAACTGAGCAGTGGATGAGAGAGAACTCCGGCCAGAACCAGACTGTCACAAGTCCAATGACCTCTCGCAATCCACGTGCATTAGCAAATGAGATGACGGAGCGCGAGAAGCTGGCAGAGCGCGAGCGGCGAGCGCGAATATCTATGGATAGTCAGATGGGACCAGTATCGATCTCTCCTGCTAGCACCAGGGTCTGGATCAATCCAGAAAACGTAGAGCGTGAGCGACGCGGAGCAGCACATGGGGGTGCAAACCAGGAAGTTCCAGGGGAAAGTAGGCTCCATTCTAGGACGTGGGTGAATCCAGAGTTCTCGGAACGTGACAATTGGGCGACAACCCAGCAAAGCCTCAAGAGAATGAACTTGGAAAGGTCACCATTCGTCCCTCAAACCTATGGTGAATATCTTAATCATCGAACTGGCATTACGGAGGCAGCTGCTCGAGAGGAGACTCGCAAATTAAAGCTCAAGCAGGCAGAGAGAGAAGGACCTCAGGTACGCATCAGGCCAGTAATGATGGGCAAAACATTCGATGACAACCGCGGCACTGTTACGTCAATGGAGACAATCTGGACTCCAAATTACAAGCCAACCCAAGCTCATCCACAGGCTAAGTGGCCAATAGCTGCAGAGATGAAGGAGGAAGGCGACGAACGTTATACGTCCGGGTTCGGCCGGTACCCCCCATTGCCCCGTGTCCCTGGAAATGAGACCGTTGGACATAAGATGAGGAGTGTTGTCAAATCTTATTACATTGACCGAGTCGCGCCACTCCCACAACCTGCGCTTGAGAACGACATACCTGAGCCCGTGGACGAGGCCGAAATGCGATGGTTTCTCGGCGGCCTAGCTGAACATATTGAGGAGTTTGGAGATGACCCTAAGCCTGAGGGGGAGGCGAAGGGCAAGGAGAAGGAGAAGGAAATTTAAGTCGTTTCGTGACTCGTTTAAAAGAGAACGTCAACATAGGGGTTGAATCTTTCGCATCGCCTGAGAGCAGATTTTCGTTTACCTGAACGCTTTTATTTATTCTAGTCGAAGCACAACTAGCTTTTTTCCCCCGAGCAGATAAGGGGAGTCGCGCTTGATCTTCGGCTCTCAGAGCACATATGGGGACATTTGTACCGCAACAGTCCGAAGGCCTCCAGCGCATGCTTCGAACTTTTTCACAGCCAGACCAGCAAGTTTCTTATTTTCGGCAAACACTACAGTAGATGCATGTTCTTCACTACGCAGCTCATAGCAATAAGAGAAGGCTTCCAATAATAACCTTGACAGTGTCGTTCCATAAACGTATGAAGAGAGCGTCTGAGAAGGAAATGCGTCACAGTGCATCAGCGGCAGCAACTCGTAAGGGGGAGATGAAATTCTTCGCTCAAAATGTCATGGAAATATCCTAAATGATGATTACGGAACTGAAGAGCTTACCTGTAGAAGAGTCCTCCATTTTTCGACATGCGGGTTTCTTCTCCGTGCCACAGCTCCAAATGTCAAATTTGTTTTATCAAGACCAGAACCCTCAAAACTCTGCTTCAACCTCTAACATAAATACTCTTTATGGTTCTCTCTGGTACATAACAATCGCTTATCTTCTCTCATTTGCAGTAAACCCATCGGTTTATTTGTTGATATCTCCTTTGACGTCACAATTCTCGCAGAAATTCCAAATAAACCGGCAAAGAGCAATGGCGTTTTCTTGTAAGCCTAACTGCCAGGACTGCCTCCTGAAGGGCTCTTTAGATCTAGGATCGGCATCTCATATGAGCGTTCTCTGAGTCTCGTAATCTTCGTTTGTTGAAACGAGGTTTGAAAGGGTGTGGGAGGAGGGACCGGGCTTCATCCGCTCACGTACGGTCGCACAGCCGTGTCACACTGGACAAGTGGAGGAACCCGGGAGTATCCCTGGCAATATGAGGTATCACGACCGCGCAGCACATGGAGATATCAGCAGACATATTGGTGGCCCGATTTACTGCAGTCTTGTTGCACGGTATACGTCGGTGTCACATAGCAATATCACTGTTGTTGAATCAAAGTTGGTGAATGGCATGGCGGACTATCTATTCTCCTCCTCCGGTCTGAAGGCCGGAAAGAAGCCGACTGTAACCGAGACTGCATGCTCTTGTTGTACCAGATGCAGGGCTTCAGGTATAAGGTAAGGTAAGGTATGGTGAATGCAATGCGAAGGAGAAGCAGGTACGATGACGGCAATTTCATACCTTTCCCAGTTTCCTTTCTTCCATCACATTCCACAATCCTATCAGCCTCATAATTCTCATACATAGAAAACCTCATTTGAGAATTCAGCTGAGAGTACTTCCTCTGCTCATCCCTTATCAGAGACCAGCTGTGGCACACTGGGAAGGAGGCTCCAGAAAAATCATCTCAGTCGCCATGTCACCATCAGTCCTGATTCCATCAGATGGATCCTCAGTCCTCAATTCATCCGATAAATTATCATTTGCCTCAAGTAATAGCAGCTGGTCTCTTACGACCAAGGGTGTATTAGATCCAGCGGATTCGTATCGAGGCTATGATCATGTTACCTGGTATGTCGGCAACGCAAAACAGGCCGCTTCGTATTACATCACCCGCATGGGTTTCAGAGAAGTGGCATACAGGGGCCTAGAGACTGGGTCCAGGTATATTGCCTCCCACGTTGTCTCGAACAACCGCGTTACATTTGTCTTCACCTCCCCGATCCGAGGGCCAGTCGATCCAGCGGCGAGTGTTCCCAAGGATGAGAGGCGGCTGCTTAACGAAATACATGCGCATCTGAGCAAGCACGGTGATGCGGTAAAGGACGTGGCTTTCAACGTGGATGACGTCCACGCCGTGTACCAAGCGGTAATGGATAGAGGCGGTTCTAGCGTTCGAAAGCCCACCGGTGGGCAGGGTATCGAGATGGCCGTCATTGGAACGTATGGAGACACGACGCACACCTTGATCAACCGCAAAGGTTATGCTGGTGCCTTCATGCCCGGCTATCGCGCTGTCACAGCCGAGGATCCTGTGGCACAGTACCTTCCAGAAATCCCCCTGGAGGTCATTGACCATTGCGTTGGAAACCAAGACTGGGATCAGATGCAATCGGTGTGCAATTAGTATGGTCGCCTAAGTAATTTTGATTTATCAGCAGTACTAATTCCTTTAGTTACGAGGAGCAGCTTGGCTTTCACCGCTTCTGGTCTGTGGACGACAAGGACATGTGTTCCGAATTCTCTGCTCTCAATTCCGTAGTCATGGCTTCACCTAACGAATCCGTGATGATGCCCATCAACGAACCGGCCATGGGCAAAAAGAAGTCACAAGTCGAGGAATTCGTTGAGTTTCACGGCGGACCAGGTGTACAACATATTGCTTTTTTGACCAAGGACATCATTACTACAGTGACGAATCTCAAGAAACGGGGAGTACGATTCATCGATGTTCCTAACTCGTACTATGAAGATATGTGGGAACGACTTAGAAACAGTACCCTTGATCTTGAAGAGGACATGGGCGCAATCGAAAGGTTACGCATCATGATTGACTTCGACGAAGACGGTTACCTACTTCAGCTCTTCACCAAACCCCTGGCAGACAGACCTACAGTCTTCCTGGAGATCATTCAACGGAACAACTTTACGGGATTCGGAGCAGGCAACTTCAAGAGCCTCTTTGAAGCCATCGAGCGGGAGCAAGCTGAAAGGGGAAACCTGTAGGCATTCGGATTTCCAAAACGGGGTAAGGCCTTTCACGGGCAGTCCAATATGAATAGAGCAACAGTTGATTGGGCTTTCTACCATTAGATAAAGACTGTCTTAGTGCTTTATCACGCTTCATCTCCTCAGCCCAAAGCGCATAAATGGTTCGATGATTGGTACCTAAGGTGTTAGTAACAGAGTGACACGCAATTTAGTTGGACAGTCTCGTCGATAACGGTAGGTGCGTAAGGTGGCACGATACGTAGGTACCACTGCGGTCAATTTCGAAATTTCTACTAGGGTTTGAAGTAGATAGGCCCTACCTTACTCCGTAGTCCTCTGTAAAGTAGTCAATAATACGGTAAGTAGAATAGAGGCCGCGGGATCCCTGTCGTGTGGCTTGAACTGGACATTTTAGAGATTCGAATTTCTTTTGTTGCAGGAGACAAATAAAAACAACATCAACAACTTACAAGACATCGTGGTGGCTATTCTGTCGTCGTCTCGGTGTTCCAGTCTCTAGGTTCAATCACCATTATATTTTACTTGTGCTGCCGGGATCCTTAAGTGCAGGCACGAGGACCGGCAATAGATACTTTCCACTAGTAAACGGCTGCCCAAATCGGTCAACGCTCCCCAATCCTGGGTGCCTGGGATTTGGCCTTCCCTACCCTCAACGGTCTATCTATTCTATAAGCTGTATTGCGTGCAGTATCAGACATATGATAATCGACCCGAACTTAAGATGGTCGACAAAGATCACAAGATCTCGAGTGCGGATAGCTCCGATAGAGAAGGGGTAAGGAGATCCATACTCGGAATACGGTAGATTTCTAATTTGGGCAATAGGAAAGCTTTGAAGATGCTCCTGACACAACAGCGAGACCGGAATCGCGAAATTCGAGGTCGTCAACCTCGACTCGTTCACTGACCGACCGCCCAGCATCCTCGTCTGCTGCTACAACACCACGGGTCTCGCAACTACCCGCAACCTCGATAGGGCCATCTACTCCAAAGCCCGATGCCGGTGATCCTACTGAAATACCTGGAAATGCTTCCTCAAACTCTCCATTACTCACTGCTCGGCGTCTCTCAACTTCATCATTGGACGATGTACAGCTTGGAGATACCAATGATGCTAGTTCGGATAGATCACGTTCAACTACTACTATCTCTGATGAAAACAACACCAGCGCTCCAATCCTACCACCTAAGCTGCCTTCTCGAACAAAGGGTTTATCGGGCAATCTACCTGGTATACCTTGGGGCCCTCCACCACCTACTAAGGCCCAAACCTCAGCTCCTCCACAACCACCACCTAGGAAGCTCGCAATGCCGTTCTCATGGCTTTCGAGGAGTACATCGGCTCCTAAAGATGCTGTTGTGTCAACCCCCCAGTCGACAACTTCACACCTGGACCGTCGTAGCACTGTCGTTTCGGTAACTGGTAGCAATTCAGAGCTTATGCTGAGCAAGCTAGATGAGGGCAACGAAAGTGATGGCTCCGGTGCTAAGTCCTTAAAACACACACGTAACAGTCTACGAGATCGCTTCAAGATGCTCCGAATGAGGGAAGAAGCTGGGATACACTCCCTTGATGTGAATGAGCCTGGGTCACCTGTCAAGGGAGGCGTGTTTGCAGGATTGATAGGACGCAGCGCGAGCGTTGGACTGGGTATTGGAAGCCCTAGTAGTATTGCTGACGAAGAAGATCGCGGCATTGGAGGATCCCCAGCTCAATCCCCTGCTTCGTCTGTTCCCCCAGCGAACGTCCTAACATCCACAGCAAACCCTAATCTTGCCCCGGGTACAGCCTCTGGGGTTTCTGCTGGCCCTTCGGCTATGAACGACCCTACAGCCCCTGTCGATTGGGATTTGTGGCAAGCTGTAGTCTATGAAGGACCGTCAGCAGTCGCGAGGACTAGCGCCGAGGAGCTCAACCGAGCCATTGCAAGCGGTATACCAAGTGCAATTCGAGGCGTCGTATGGCAAGTCTTGGCCCAGAGTAAAAATGAAGAGCTGGAAGGGGTATATCGAGAATTGGTTGTTCGAGGGACAGATAAAGATCGAGATCTCGCGTCTGGCCCTAACGGCGTGACTACTTCGAATACACTCTCGAATGGTACCACAAGGGAGAAGAACTCGATAGCGTCTTCGGCGTCCTCGGTACATTCAGACCATTCAACGCCTGCTACGTCGGCTACGAATGGCATGGCATCACCGTCTCCATCGCAGGAAAAAGAAGCGGAAAACTTGGCAAAATTACAGTCGGCGATGATTGCTGAAAAAAGGAAGAAGTCGAAAGAAGACGCTGCCGCTTTACAAAAGCTAGAGAAGCAAATCAGAAGAGACTTGGGGACAAGGACCAGTTATTCCAAATACGCAGCA
>JAABUP010010596.1_pt1 | contig 10839 bp, 9 predicted proteins | sample 5559201 | NCBI WGS metagenome assembly JAABUP01 (sample SAMN10711887, study PRJNA513373) | rock metagenome | isolation source: Antarctica rocks | place: Antarctica | reverse complement strand
CGGTGTTGCTTTCCGAGAATGCGCTGGGGTGTTCCATCGGGACTGGCTTGGAGTATTGGCACCACTGAGTCCTAACAGACTCCTCGCGGCGGTCTTGCTCAACTGCTTTTGACTGATCTCGATCGCCGTGGATTGAAGCTTTTCCAAATCTTCCACCCATTGCGCCACAGGGAATCGCTGCTTGGCCGCACGGGCTCTCATGATAGCACGAACGTCAGACTTTGAAGCCAATGCTCCCTGACAGGCAATTTTGAATTGCTGTATGACATGCTTAGTTGTGGTAGACTCGATAGTGAACCACCAGCCAGGCATTTGCCCAAGGCCTCCGACTCTAGCTCCAACGCAAAGGGCACCTTTCCGGCCAAATTCGACCGCTACCAAGCCAAAAGGTTCATCTCGCGACGGCATCAGTGCAAAATCCGCGCCACTAAATATGTAGGGCGGTAAAGCTGTGAACTCCGGTTTTGAATAGACTCTGCCAGGATACACTTCCATCATGCGAGCAAATTTCAATGCAGCAAACTTGCCGTAGAGATCGATGACTGGGCCTACACAGATCAGCTGGACTTTTGGGTTGTGCTCCATGATCGAAGGAAAGCAATCCGCAATGAGGCTGAAAACATGTTAGCACAAGTATTTCCCAATACTTCGGCCTAGCTTACTCTACGCCCTTTTGCTGAGACCAGCGGCCGACGAACACAAATAAATCAGCTTCTGGATCCTGCTTCAGACTGGCCCATTCCTGAGCTTGGCGCTTTAGATCGGGCTTGGCCTTTTCGAGCTCTTCGTCCACAGGGATATCGGAAGTCTTGACTTGCTCCTTGTTCCACACGCCTGTATCCGTAGGGTCTGGGTTTGGAAGAGCACCAACTTTATCAATTCCCCAGAGAATAGGGTACCTAGCAAAAGAACGCTTTCCATACTTCGCTGAGACACCCACGGCTCCGAAGCCTTTTTGGTGCATGCGAAGATAGCTCGCACCGGCATGCAAGAGGTCTGGGAGTGAAATCATATCAGCATGGTCATGCATACGTAAAGATAGGTTGCTCCTGAAACTTACTGAAAACTTCTCCAAATTGGACATACTGCTGCACTATCGAAGGATCCAGGTTATACACCTCACAAACCTCTTCGCGTTCTAAAATAGTACGCATCGGCCATAATCCTTGGAATTCTGCATTGTGGAGGGACAGCACACATGGGATGACCTCGGGTAGCAGGTGCAATGGAGCTACCGTTCCGTGATAGTCATTGATGTGATATAGATCAACCGGGAATCTTCTCATCGCTTCAGCAATACACTGATTCCAAGCTGAGTAGTAGATGGCGCTGTCAAGGTCGTCCATGCGTGGCGGGTACGGTTCAGATTGTGTCTGTTGTCGGAAAATAGGTGCGTCAAGCAGAACATACGTAATGTTGCGAAGGACATGATATTGGACTTGAATCTGGTACTCCTTGCCAAGAATTTCGATGACTATGGGTTGACCAGGGGTATCCAGGGGATAATAGACTCCTCCAACGCAGGGAATGACCCACACAAGATCTTGGTGGGCCAGGTTCTTCCCCATCAATTGAGCCATGACACCTAGACCTCCGATTTTGACCTTGATCTTCCAATCTTCGATATCGTACTCCATTGTGGCGATGAGGACAGTACGGCGTTTGTGGACATCAGCAGCCGGCTCTACCTGAAGATTGAGCCCACCACTGGCCGGTAAAGGGAGCGTTTCCGCTGTCACTGCGGCTGTTGAGGACCGATATGGGCTGCCAGCGGTCAATGGCTGTGTGCTGATTGTTCTTCCAGGGTGCTTGATCCTGCGTCGTACCGCCAATGGAACCATGCTCCTTTTCTCCGATATTCCGATTTCATTGAATTTAACTTGGTAGAAGGATTTGACAAAGAGCCAGATTCCCAGGGCGCCGCTGAGGATAGGGATCAACCACAAAAGCATGTAGAGCGTAAGTTGCGCCCAGCGGTTGCCGACTGGTATGATGTAAAATCTCATGCTGGCGTCATCCAGGGCGATTTGATTGGCCAAATATGGTGATGGTGGGGATTCGGTAATGTTGATCAGATTCTGGATGAGCGACAGGGGAGGAATACGATCGAGTACCATGTCTCCATCGATGTCCCCGTAGACCCTTGTTTGATCAGGCTGGCCATCAGGATCCATGCCCCAGACATTTAATGCCACCTGAACGGGCCATTCGCCCATGAAATTGAACTTCCACAACTTGTCCCTGGCATCTTTGACCATCTCATTCGCGTAGCCTGCGTCAAATCCATACTGATTGAACAATCCTTGCAGAAAGAAATGCGGGAAATATCGTGGTACAGCATTTGCACTGGTGCCGACGTCTCCATGCTGAACGTGGTCGCTGCTACCGGCTAAGCGACTCCAGTATTGAACAATGACATGCTCGCCGCTCCATTCCTGGAGCTTCGTACCGGACCACACCTTAGGGGCCAGGGTTGTATTGCCACTTGCCGGATATTCCTCCCAGTCACTATACGTAGTCGCAAAGTTCAGCGAGTAGCGGAATTGATCAGCGCCTGGGGCATTGTGAGAGAGATGCAGGACTTTGTTGAAATCCTTGGACAATAGGTTTGAGCTGTAATTCGCAGATTTTGGGAAGACAATAGGGTTGTCTGCTTGGCCAGCGCGGAGAAGAAAGTGATCAACAGAGTTTGTAGAAGTTTTCCCATCTGTAGCGCTGATGTTACTAACAGTCACCTGGTGTACACCATCAGACACATTGACCAAATTGGCTGCGAAGACCCAAGCAGTATCAACTCCTCCAGACCACGGCGAAGGATCGGCTTCCGTGCTTGATATATTGCGACATTGAATGCTGCTATTGTCTAGCTTTGCCGTTCGATTGTTTGCCGTCGTGGAGTTGATAGAAAGGGTGTTTTTAATCTGATCACAGTCCATAAGGGCAGAGAAGTGTATCTCAATGGGAACAGTCTCGGCAGTGAGCAGACGAAAATCGTGTCCAGGGAGAAATTTGGTGATGACCGGTGACGGAGCGATAAACTCATTTTCTGGTATGAACGCTTTGAATCCAAAAGCCGGTAATTGAAGCTGGGACAGGCAGCCGCTGGACTTGCTGGGGTGTGACGGCAGTTTGACAGAGGATCCCTCTAGCGTGTACGTATCGTAGGGAGCATACATGTTCTTGACGATGGTACCAGCAGCAAAGGGTGCGATCAGGGCTGTGCCATCGTTGCATCCGAAGGTGTAAAGGTTGTTCTCTGCTTCGTTACCATAGACAAGCCAGACGGTTTGGTTGATGTTCTGCACACCATCCCAAGCCGATCGTTGCATACTCCACATCCCAGTCTCCGTTGGGGTATGATTGCTCCCAGGGAGAAAAACACTATGTGTTTGTTTCGATAGCTGTTGCAGAGAAAACCCATCGTTGAGGACGGGATAGTTCTCACGCATTTCATACGTGCTCTTAATGATGTTCCGAATCGAGTTGGAAGGGTCTCGGTGGTCAAGATTGATCGAGTCATCTGCGCATCCATGCAGGGCAGCCTCTACTGGGAACTGATAGTACTTGGCATTCCCGCTTGAAAAGCAGCCATGCATTTCCCAGGCCTGTGAAGATGACATAGGCGACCTTCCAAAGACGTAATTAGAAGCAGTGTTGTCCATGACATAGAACGCCTGTTCCTCGCCCCAGACTAAGGTGGGTATACCCGGAAGTAGTAGGGTTGTCATGAACATTCCAAGTAATTGTTTTTGCGTCCCATTTGCGATCGCAGGCCATCGGAAAACGTCCTGGTTGGTAACACCATACATGTGCCTCGGATCGAACTTGCCAGTGTTTGCGTTGACCATATCGTTAGTCTGCAGCATTGTGTCCCAGAAGTCAATCCAATCAGTAGGAGGGTCTCCCTCTGCCCCGAAGGTTCCATCCATACTTTATGGTGTTAGCACAAGACCGGCACGGGGTATATGCAGGACAGACGTACCCTAACATGCGAGTCAAGAATCGATACACTGTATAGTGGAATGCAGCGCCGTCAAAGGCATTTTTCCCAACGTCCCGAATGAAATACTTGTCGTCCGAAGCATTGGTCAACAATATAGCTTGAGTTGTGTTCTCGACATATTGCTTGGGCGTTCTACCCCGCCCGATGTAGACGGTGCCAAAGGAATTGCCCGAGACAATTTCACCCGAGATGTAGAAGTTGTCCTTTCCAAGCTTACGAGCACATTGTCGCATTGAGTCTGACCAATGGGCTTGCGCGTCGACGGTGATCATAAGACCTTTATCCATACGATAGCCATCAAGGTCCAGCATGCCGAGAGTAATGCAAGCGAAGTGCTCGATCTTGGACAGCACATCTGGGCGCCACTCGCGTAGGCGATCCTGCACGAAAGCAAATTTCGATATTTGACGTTGCCATTCAGGGTAATTGCCGAAAGCTGCAATTTCTCCGTATTGGTCGAACTCACTGTCGCGACAGCCGACTAGCTCTGTCGTCAGGTTCGTCACTTCCATACCGTCGTCTCCATAAAATCTTGGGTACTCGCACTTGGCCAATTCATTATTGCCAAAGCTGAAGTCGTTGTATCGTCGTTCTGATTTCCACAGCGCATTATGCTCTTTATTATTGAAGGGTGTGGACGTGTTGAGATAACCTTCGAAGCCAATGAGATCTCCCATACTAATAATCATCGTCAGTCGTGGCCCTGGCGACTGGGTCTTGTAAGAACTTACGTAGACATGGTGTTATCCATCACCACATACATGCCGCGCCTGTGTACTTCATCAATAGCCGCTTGCCATTCCGCAATGGTGCCAAAGTGATGATCGAGAAGTGTAAGGTCGAGAGGGCTATAACCGTCGGAGGCCCATGGCACGTTGATATGAGGACTACCAGCGAGGTAGAGGACCTATAGACGATGAGCGACATGACTCTCAGCACAGGGAGTGTAACAGCTGACCTTTATCCCCATTCCTTGTAGATAATCGAGACTGTCTTGCAACCCTTGTATGTCCCCACCATGTCGCAACTGAGTTTGAGTGATGTCGTGCTCGTACTGCGTGCCATTGGCATCATCGTTTGACGGGTTGCCATTGACGAATCGATCGAGCATGACGGTATAGAAGGGCATCCGCCAATTCGGCGGGGAAGGGTGGAAGGCATGCTGCTCCCATTCGCCTGAATAATCGAGGGGATTGGAGGCTGTAGGGTTAGTGTTGAGATTCCAGGCAACCTGCTCCGAATCGTACTTGAGGGCGACCACTCTGGGAAGGAGTAGCAGCCAGCCCAGAAGTAAGGCGTCGGTATACCTCATTCTGCGCTTGGACTGGTACGACACTCCAGGACCGAAAGTATTAAGAGAAATCCATGAATCGCTGGAGCCGCCAGTCATAACCAAGCGAGCACGAAATTAGAGATTGACGGTGGGGGGTTGATGCAAGACTGAGGGGAACCACCACCATTCGAGGTACAAACAAAGCTCGAAGGGGCAATATCAAACGAGTGTACAGATTATGGGGCCGCAGTTGAGGCTGAACGAACGGCAACACCATGCACGAATTATGAATACGACACTCGAAAAATAATGAAAAAATCACGTATTGCTGTAAAACTGAAAACGAGAGTGAGGTCACAAGAAAGCCCATATGGCTCCAGCAGGTTTTCCTTCTCCCCGGTCTCAGGAAGCCTGCGGCTACGCTGGACGGAGACATTTGCAGGGCTTGGCCTCCTGGACCTTGCAGATTTCAATTAACCCGATACGCCCCCCCGTTATCAGGATTCCTAAGGGTGTGGTCAAGAGGAGGAGGAAGCGCTCGCAAAGTCTATCTTTTGGGGGTCCTAGCGGTTTCGTCGCCCAAAAATACCATCACCCTGCATGAACGCTAATGTGGATGGTCCCGAACGGGTTGGCCTAATCAACATTCTGGACAGGCCAAGTACTCGTACAGCACGTTCCCTACCTGGCAAGCCTCCTGCTGTCGCCTACTGGGTCTCCACCGATGAGCGCTGGCCCCCAACACGCCTCGAGGTTGCAGCTCATCTCGACCATGCACATCAGCAGGAGTGCATGTTGCCCAGCTTTGCGCGTGCCAGGCAAGATGGTGCGATCGAGCGCCCTTGAACTTGGTCATCAAGCAAGCAGCAACCCGAGTAGTGAAGCCAAGACATGACGAAAGACCCAGCGTCCTGAGTGCCGTTGTGGCCTTGACGGACTGAGCACGAGAAACCCAAAGCAGTAATGCGAGAGATTCAGGGCCAGCGGACAAGACCCCAAGCGGCAGAGGGCCCACAACGGTGTCCAATGGGATAAAAGGGGCAGGCTGAAAAGGGCAAGGATGGCCTTCTCCAATCCACCCAACATCCACGTTGTGCTGCAGTCGGACGGGATGACACCCAACTCACGAGGTCGAGACCCTGATGTGGCATGACGCAGGATTCAGAGAAGGAATCGGAGCAGTCTACCCGGTCTAGCGCACGAGGCCTTATCCTTATCTCAGGGCGTGCGTTGTGTGATGACGGGTGTTGGTGGCGGTGCCCTGTTCCCGCCATGCCACGCTAGTGGTCGTGAGAACAGGTTTCTTCTTTCTTCCTGAGGCGCATGATGTCGATAGGAAGGGGATATGTGGCGGACAGGGTGGAAGAGCGCCTGTCAGGAGTCGCATGTGCCGAGTGACTTGTCTGATCTCCCGTTCCAGACTTCCAGTGCCCTGAGTGTGACCGTGCTGCACATACCCTGCAAGCCAGCCACAGGCCTGAGGACCCTGAAAGATAAGCCTCAAGTCTCGACCTGCGAGTGAATATAATCCAGACGATTTCCGACTTCTGTCCGAACTGCATCTGCTGGACAAAATTATCTGGTTTGCGCTCGTAACAAAAGGACATGTGCTTGCAGCAAGGCGTTGAGGGTTTCCGATAAGGGAAACCACATCGGTCCTGAAGGCTTCGGGCCGATTTATCCGGCCTCACCGAATGCTACGCCTGGATCGAGATCGGCTCGATCGGCAATGCCAGACCTGCCGAAGCCTCATTTACATCTACCAGGCGAGCCACGCTCTACCAATTTAATCAGCTGCGCCTTCCGCCGTTAGATCAGACAACAGCTTGCGTTCCAGGCAGATCTCCCGAACCCTACCAGCGACGGCAAACATCCATCGCGACATCGGAAGAGATGCCAGAAGCTTTACCGCCACTGCGCCCTTCGTACAGGGCAGTAGGCTACCCCAAAACAAGTATCTGGTCACGGCCACGAGCAGTAGTGCTTCCATGGGCCTGATCAAAACTTGTCTTGGCGGGTTGGGTCTACCGTGCACCAGCCTGACAGATGTTCGCAATCGCAGGATACAGGATTGAGTGCCGGTCAAGAGGATGTATATAGTCAGGGAGGCTACAAAAGACAGGGCATTCGCACGGCCGGCACAGTACCCGCGTTGAGCGCCCAAGCGCACATGTTCATCCACGGGTTCTTCCGACGACTGAGAGATCCAACCGGGCCTGAAATCAAAGTCAGCCCGTGCAAGCAGTGGAACGTCGAGGGACAAGAATGAGACGAGCTGTCAGAATTGGTGTCCAATGGTGGTCTGAGGAGATGGCTAGAGGAATGATGGATCGCCCAACAAATCGCTAAGCAGACGCTCGAGAGAGGCCCTCGGCATTTCTATCATGGAGAAAACCACTGAGAGGTGGATGGCGGACACACTTGAGACAAGAGTTGGGCTTTGGACCGTTTGGGTGCGAGAGCGAGGAAATGAAAGACGGCGTCGACACACCCAGGGGGGCTTTCCATCAATTCAATGGCTTTATGCGATGGTTTGAAGGAGAGGACTACAACACTGCTTTCCGTACGAGCAGAATACGGGGTTGGCAGACGACGTAGGTGCAGAGTGACATCGTTGCATTTATGCCTACAAGGCTTGCGCTGCGCAAAGTGGCCGTAATCTGACGACCTGGCCCTCTGACTTCAGTTTCGGTCCGGCACTGTTTTTTTTCCTGTCTTCCTTCGCCCCTTTCCACAATTTGGTGGTCGATCATGGGCAGTTCCAATTCGGCTCCAACATCTCATTTCCAGTTATAGCCAGCGGTAGAGGGGCACTGCTCTTGCCTTGAAGCTGCACTATGTTTTCAAATCGAGCCAGTCCACCCCTATCTTGCCTGTCACATCGTCGAAAGTCTCGAAGCTCCTACAACAAACATCACTCACGGACTTCCTCCTAGGCCGGTCGTTCCAGATTCTTGCTCATATGAGCCAAAACAGGCAGACCCAGAGGACTTGGCTCCAGATCCCCAGGCGTGTCACACTTTGCTTTGATCGTCGGAACTGTGGATGAAGACTTGATCTGTGACGAGCTTTTGCAGAACACAGAGAATCATGGAGCCCAAGGATCTGCCGACGGAAGCGTCAATGCCCCAACTCCCACCAACCCCAGACCCTTATGCTCAATGTTAAAAATGACACCGTCATAGTGTGTTCTAAAAGGCTTCTCCGGCCCAAATGTATAATCTCTCAATCCAAAGAGTGTGTCACGCATATAATTGTAAGTCAGACGTTGCACCGCCGGCTCAGGCCTCCCACGAGGATTCCTGGCATAGAGCAAACAATCGGCGCTGCAGAACTTAGTGCTGTTGAAAGGATAATCGGCTGGTGACAGCGGACGGTTGTCCATGTCGCTCCCTCGATGGTCCATGATGTAGTTTCTGCTGGTGGTGAGGGTGTCCACAAAAGCCTGATGGGTTATTCTTATCCCAGGCCGAGGAGTTATGTAAAGAGTTGTAAATGTGTTCGCAACGGGAAATCTTATGGCTTGTGATGTTGGTAGACTGCTTTTAGACATCAGCCAGGTCAAATTGGCTGCTTACCCCAGGAGGAATTCTTACCTTGCATTCAGCAGGCCGATAAAGCCAGCACCATTGGCAGAGGAGTCCGATGGAAATATGTCGAGGCTAGGCAAGTTGGAACTTGGCGCAGCAAGAACGATGGCTGCATAATGTAGCAGCAGCACAAGCAAGGGCAGACTCGGCGCCATTCATGCAATTGCCATTTATTGGAATTTTGACGCTGATCCGATGGCGAACCGAAGGCAAGATGTCTTGAAAATAAGTAGAGAGCAGCGCCGCATACCAGTATGCGCAAAGACCCATCTTCATCGCATATCGCCTGGTTGAGTATAGTACCTACGCGTATCGCCATAATTATCACGAAACACAACAAGCGCAGTTGAAACAAAGGAAAATGACGGAATTGCGAGATGTTTATATGAGCGAAGGTCGCGCGATAGAGATCATCAAGTTTTTGTATTCTTCAGGTCGATCTGTCGCTCAAGATGTTTTACGCAGCTGTCCTACTCACTCTTCTCCTCCAGTGTACGATTAGCGTTTTCGCAGCGCCTGCCTCGAATAGTCCCCATCTCGAAATTTCGCAAGCTGGCCCTTCATTTGCAGATATCGATACCGACACGCTCTTGAACTCGAAGTAAGCGTGATTCCTGAAAGCGCTTCAAACTGATCAGATCCTGATGCTGCTCGCAGTCATTCTCAACCCTCTACAAATGGCAGTCAAATTTCATTCCCAGTCGATGGGACCCGAATCACCCTTCTGATTCAGCCAATTTCGAACCGGAAGATCGTGCGTAACGATCTCATTGTAGCACTATATGACAGCCGAGAGTATCTCCAGCTACACATCAAGCAAAGAGGCGAGGGCTGGCTCACGAAGGATGATGATCCGTTCAGCAGCAGTACTATCCCGAATCCGCCAAACGCCAATTGTGTATTCGCAGCCAAGAGCGGAAAATTCCCACGGCACCTGACGTATAAGTATTTGGGTGATGCAGTGCAAGGGTTGATGGATTATACTTTCTATCCATACAGTGCCAGCGTGGACAGCTTGAATTTCGAAGTCAGCCACAACGTGTGGGGGGTCCTGGGGTCAGGATCGTTGACCTCGACGCCTGCCACGACTGTTGCACGGTGATTCGGAAGTAGAGTAGAGGAGTTTTCTTCCTATGTATTTGGACATAGATAGCATCAAGAGAATGAGCACATACATAGCAATGATCTCGAACGACTGAAAATGTTGTCGGTGATATCTGATCGAGGTGTCTCATATCCATAGCTGAGAGCAGAACATAGAATTGAGTGTTCGTTTCTTGTCACGATATAGAGGTCGTAGATCGTTATTCAATAGTCGTATATGCCGCCTCGAAGAGCGCCCACAGATACGCCAGTACTTGTAATCGATTAGTCTTGCGCAGACCCTGCGTCGGCCGAGCCATCCTATCCTCAATGCTGCTGAGTATGAGTCTCTTCTTGGCGTGTACGTTCAGCAGTGGCTGCGCCTTGGGCCTCTATTGAACCTTGGCCTACTTCAGCCACGCCATCCTCCCCCTCATCAGTCTCCCATCCGCTATCCTCTCCCTCTCCCATTTTCAATGTCTCCTCTATCACCAATAAGTCCCTCTCCAGTACCTCCGCCCAGTTCTGTATGTCGCCTAGCTCCTTCAATTTCTTCCCCGCCTCATCCGCTACTTTCTGGTGCTTTTTCGACTCATCTCCCAGCTTCTTAGTCTGCTTGCACAGCTCATCCTCTTGCTTGGATATAGAGATGGAATTAGAATGGATGTCTAAGACACGGGTTTCGAGGGCGGAGAGGTGCGAATTGCCAATGGAAGTGAGGTGCGCAGTGAACGCTGCCCGTGCTTCAACTGTGCGCTGAGGGTCGGGAGACGGTGGTGAGACTTGGGAGGGCGAAGAGGAGCTGGCCATCATCGAAGGATGTTGAAGGTGGTAAGATGTGAGGTCAATGTGAACATCAGCACCTTGGATGATCTGGCAGCAGAAAAGGC
>JAABUP010010595.1_pt1 | contig 10840 bp, 2 predicted proteins | sample 5559201 | NCBI WGS metagenome assembly JAABUP01 (sample SAMN10711887, study PRJNA513373) | rock metagenome | isolation source: Antarctica rocks | place: Antarctica | reverse complement strand
ACGTAGGCTTATATATAGGGTTTTCCCCTATTCCCCTTATAGGAGTTCTTTCGTTCGCTATAAAATAGTTCCTATATAGAGAGAGGCTTAGAGTTTAAGAGGCTATTATGTTACTATCGTTACGCCTTCGCACTAGCATCGCTATACCAGCGTAATACGCCACCCTGCTTGTGCACCCAGTTATGACAGGCGTCTTAGAGGTCTAACTTTGTGTAGATATTTGCCTGCGATAGCTAGTCTATTATCTTATTAATAAGTAGGAGCAGGTATCTGTTTTTAATAGTAATCTTGTTTAGTCCTTAGTAGTTAATACACATCCGTATGCTTCCGTCGGACTTAGGGACGAAGAGGATAGGGGCTCTAGCTAGGGATTTACTTAGTTAGATCTATCTATTCTTTAAGGCCTTATCTAGGTACTCCTAGAGAATAACGAGCTTATTAGCTAAGAGGTTATAGATTAGAAGGTGTAGTAGGATACCTCCTAGCTTAAGGTCGATAGCGTAATTATGCTCCGAATTAGATGCTAGTATGCCTGCGAGGTCGTTATTAAAGACGTCCTTAAGGGGCTCGTACGCTAAGGGGAGTTCCTCCTGCTAGATTAAGGCTACTAGGGTCTGGAAGACTTAGCTAGGTAAGTCCGCAAGGTTAGCTTAGCCTTCGCATATAGTCCTAAATCTTCTCTACTCTAGGGTAGCCTCTACTATAGCGCAGTAGTAGCCTTTTCCTAGGGGAGGGCGCTAGAGGGGAGAGAGCTAGGTCTTCTTCTCTAAGAGGGTATCTGTCATAACCGGGTGCACAAGCAGGGTGGCGTATTACGCTGGTACAGCGATGCTAGTGCGAAGGCGTAACGATGGTAATACGATAGCCTCTTAAACTCTAAGCCTCTCTCTATATAGGAACTATTTTATAGCGAACGAAAGAACTCCTATAAGGGGAATAGGGGAAAACCCTATATATAAGCCTACGTAGCGCTGTCGTACCTCTAGCTCTCCGCTTCCCTAGCCCTATAATTAGTTACTCGTAATAATTGCCTCCTCTCCTACGCCTACGTCCCTATAGGCGACGTAGCTACCTATAGCTATCTGCGCTATCGCTACCTCTTTATTACTCTGCTCCGCACCTAGCTAGTCTTAGCAGGCTAGGCTTCTTAGCATTCTAACTTAGCGCTAGCGTAATCTAGTTCTTATAACTATGCTAAGCTTAGCGCGCTCGTAACGATATCGCTTCTCTAGGTATTTAAACCCTCCTCCTTCCCTTTAATACTCTCTCTTCTTTATCCCTACTAGCGCCCCTCTACTACGAGGGGGGGGCGCTATTAACCCTTAGATAGACTACGTAGCAGTAGCGCTGCGATAGCTACTACTAACGATTACGCCTCCTAGTTTGTAATTCTACTCTAGCAAGCTTACTATAGCATATAGAGTTGCGCTCCTCTTCCGCTAATCTATCGTTGCGACAGCGTTTCTCTAGGCCCCTAAGGCGGTATATACGCAAGTAAATTAAATTTACTTTATTATTATTAACCGCATCTAGTAGTAACCTTTGTCCTCCTACCTTAGATCCTCCGCATTAACGCTGCTATAGCCCTAGCGCCTCTTTACTTAGTAGATTGCCTTTATAACCTTATTATCTATTACTAACAATAGCAGCAATTCTTACTTGCTTAATAGAGCGATAAGTATATCTTCTCCCTCTCGCCTCCTCTTCTATACGACTCCTCTTAACTAGATATACTAACAATAATACTAATAATAATAATATGCCTCCTAAGACTCCTAACTGCGTACGTAGCCCTAGTAGCTAGTTTAGCGCTAGCGGCCCTCTAGTATGCTAATCTCTCTCCTTCTCTAGGCTAAGCTAATACTATATAGCCTATCCCCTATAGCCCCCCTAGCGACGCTCTAGCTCCTCCTATAGTACCTACGGCTGCTGCTATGCCTACTCCTCTAGTAGCTCGTATAATATGTATGCGCTGCTATAATGCTAGCATAAAGGCGATCTGCGGTCTTAGTCTAGAGCCTTACGATTATATAAAGCCCTTTATACCCCTGCGTAGTTAAGATCGCAACTATGTTAAGGCGAAGGCGCACTACTATCGCTATACTCGCTATAGTGCTAATAATAAGCCCTACTAATAGGTATGCATATCTTACGTTTCCTTCTTATATGCACGTCGTTAACCTATCGCAGACCCCGCTTAATTACTATGCGTAAGAGCTCGCCTACGCTGCCTAAGTCTCTTACGATGCCTGCTACGCTATTACTATTATTAACGATCCTAAGCTTAATAAAGATAGTCGCCCTAAGCTTATATCGAAAGAGCTATAGGATAGCGTAAGAGATAGCCTAGCTGCTCTCTTAGCGTATATTGACGGCCCTAACGCTATCTCTCTAAAATCGTTGCGTAAGCGCTGCGCTAGTAACGCGTTTAGGCATAATAATATAGTTAGTAAGCTTCGACAGCTTTATAAGGAATAGAAGGATAGTGTTAGCGCTATCGCAGCAGCGATTTAGACCCTTCGCTAATCGCGTTATAGGTTTAGTAGTAGTTCTTTGTTAGTGCTAGCTAATGTCTGTGCTTACGTATATATATTATAGCGCCTTCTGCGCGATATAGTTAATTAACGCCTTCTCTGCCTCTTACTTCTTACTTCTCCCTGCCTCTCTTATAATACCTTTGCGAGGTTATCTATATACTGCGATATCTCCTCTTAAGCGTAGCGAAGGTTCTCCGCTAGCTCCTAGGTATTATCTTCTATAGGGTATCCTTTCTACTTAACTAGGTATTTAACCTCTCCCTTCTTATTTACTACTTTGCCTTATATAGCTTTAACCTCCTACTATTGCTCGCCCTCTACCTTATCTAGCAGCAGTTCGACGTCGCTACTCTAGTAGTAGGGTTCTAGGAGTAATACGTAGAAGACTAGGTAGATTCCGCTTATTCGTAGCGATAGCGCTAATTCGTACGCTTATAGCCCTCGTCGCTCCTTAACCTTAAATAGCCTAATAAATCTCGCTCTAAACTTCTTCTTTAGCCGCATTAATTAGAGGTTCTTAGTCGATAGCATCACCTTATCCCTAACGTCGTAACTCTAGGGCTAATACTTCTTGTTATAGTACTTCGCCTAATAGTCGATAGCGTCCTTTAGTCGCCCTGCTAGCTCCTTCCGCATTGCTATAAGCTTATTAGCCCTCTCTTCTGCTTATAGTACTCGCAGCTTATCTAGTATTGCTAGTACTCTATCCCCCTATTTTATAAAATTATCTATAATATCGTCTAGCTATTATGCATCCCTTCTAAATAATACCTTAAATAGCGTTACCCCTAACGAGGCGTGCACTAAGTTGTTCGCTGCGAAGGCTGCCTACTAGAGCTAATAAGGCTAGTCGTCTTGCTCGTAGTTTATATATAGTCTTAGGTACGTTTCTATAGTCTAATTCTGCTGCTCTATCTACCTATTAGTCTAAGGGTGCTAGGCAGTAGATAGGCGACGTCGTATATTCTATCGCCTGCATAGCGTAGACTAGAATTTGCTTATAAACAGCGTCCTACGATTACTAACTATTAATACTAGCGTACTATAGTTCGTAATTAACTCCCTCTCTGCGACGTTAGCAAGACCCTCTATATTAATATTGCCTAGCACTGCTACGTAGATCGCCTACTTAGATAATCGCTTAACTAGCACTAGCACCGCATCTACGACTTCGCCTTGCTAGGTCTGCGCTACTAGCAATCTAGTAATAAAGTCTATTAACTAGTAGTTAAATAGCTTATCTAAACCTAGGATTTCTAGCGACTGCAACCCTCTATAGGGGCGATAGTATTTCGACTTATACCTCTAGCATCTATTATACTACTTAATATATTCTGCTATATTAGCGTATCTTATTCTCTAATAAAAACTCCTGCTTACTATATAATATAACTTCGCTACGCTATAGTAACCCGTACTTAGGTTATTATAATAATATATTAAAATCCTCTTCCCTAGAAGCTTATCTTCTAGAACCTAGATCTTGCTATTCTACAAAAGTAGATAGTATAAACTTATAGACTACGATAACGTGTCGCTATCTACCCGACTAAGCGTCGTAGTCCGCTTTATATCTCTAATCTTTTGCTGTACGAAGGCGTCCCTTAATTATATATACGCAATAGATAAGGATAGCAAAGGGTCTACGACGTCGTTACTATTATCCTTAAGTTCCTTACGCAAGTCTGCTGCTATAGTTCCTCCTATATAGTCTAGGCGGGCCGACGTCGTTAAGTCTTCTATAGTTAGATAGCTCGCCTTAAACGGCTGCCTAGAGTCTTCTATTTAACTCCCTTTAAGAGAGCTATCTATAACGTTCGCTTCTCTCTAGTAATACGATAGGGCCCTGTCGTCTTTACCTATATGCAGTGTACGCTAACTTTAAGTAACCGCAGTTACTAAAGAGACCTCCCCTAAGTTAGGAGTTATAACGCTATAGCGACTACTCTTCTCTGCTTAAATCGAAGCGACTCCTAACGTCCGTTATAGGAGCTGTCCAAAACTGCGCTATAGCGCCTTAACGTCGTATCGAACAATCTCCTCTATCTCTTTGTTATTATCTCCTACGCCCGTCTAGTACTCCTTACTCTTAGCGTTCGCTGTCTAACCCCTATAGCGACGTTATATCTCCTCTATAAACAGGTCCTATAGGATAGGCAGCATATCTGCCTCTATATCGTCGCCTTCTTCTAGACTATAGTCTAGTCTCCTTAAAAGCCCGTCTGCTAGGTTTTTCTTGCCTACCTAGAATAATATCTTAATATCGTACTACGACAGCGCCTTAGCTGCGTAAGCCTATCGCCCTAATAGCTTCTTTATAGTAAGGAAGTACTTTAAATTGTTATAATCTGTAATAACCCCTACTATACGTAGCGCTAACAGCATATAGTAGCGCTAGTACGCTAACGAGTCTGTAATTGTAAGTAACTCCTAGTTATAGGTATAATATCTTATCTTAACGTCCTTTAACTTTCAGCTATAAAACGCTGTTAGGTGCTACTAGTCGTTAACCTGTCGTTGCGCTATAATCCTAGAGATTGCAAACTTCGACGCATCTGTCTCTAGTCTTATATTAAGCTTTATATTAAAATGCCGAAGGAGAGGCGCTGTCGTAAACCGACGCTTTAGCGCGTCGAACGAGCGCTGCTGCTTATCTCCCTAGGCGAACGTCGCCTTGCTACCTATTAGGCTTATTAACGCGAGTGCTACCTTCGAGTAGCCTTCGATAAACTATTAGTAAAAGTTAGCGAACCTAAGGAACGTTTAAAGCTCTTTTACTGTCGTAGGCTCTAGCTAATTTGCTATGCTCTCTACTCTGCTCTGCTCTATCGTTACTCCGTTATAATAGATAACGAACCTAAGGAACAATACCTCCTGCACCTTAAATTTACATTTCTTTAACTTTGCATATAGGCTATGTTCCCTTAGTCGTTCTATAACTATTCGAATATGCTCTTAGTGCGACGTCTTATCGCTAGAGTAAATTAGGATATTATCTATAAATACTATATAGCAGAAGTCTACTAATCTAGATAGGCAACGGTTTATATATGCTTAGAAGGTCGCTAGCGCGTTAGCTAGGCTAAACGGCATGACGATATACTCGTAATACCTATAGCGACAGCGGAACGCTATCTTCTACTTATCGCCCTTCTTAATCTAGATATAGTAATATGCATTAGCTAGGTCTAGCTTTATAAACTACTTAGCGCTAGCGACACGATTAAGCATCTCTATTACTAATAGTAGTGTATACTAGTTCTTATCTATAATTGCGTTTAATCCTTAGTAGTCGACATAAAGCCTTAATTCTCTGTCCTTCTTAGGTACGAATAGTATTAGCGATCCTACTGCGCTTATAGAGTGCTAGAGTCTACCTAGCGCTAAGCCGTTATTAATATATTCCCGCAGCGTTGCTAGCTCTCGCTCTCCTAGCAGGTAGATAGGGCTATATAGGGGTTGTTTCCTGTCTACTAGGTTAATTGCATAGTCTAAGGACCTATAGTTAGGCAGTCCGCTAGCCTTGTTAGCATTAAACACTATAGCTAGGTCCGAAAGCTAGTCTGGTAGCACAAGTAGCGCCTTCTCTACGCTGTCGCCCACCTTATTAAGAAACACTGCATACACTCGCTCTCCTAGTTTAAGCGCACTCTCGAATTCTTCTCTACTCGTATATTCTACCTTTAGTCCCTAGTTACGAAACCGCTAGCTAGGCACTGTCGTCTTCTAGTCGATGTCTAGGTCTATTTAGCTAACATATAGCTGCCCTAATAGCAAGTTATAGTTACAGTCCTCTGCGACGTTAGCACAAACGAATACTACCCTCGCTACGCTATCTTAGTTACATAATATAACTTCTATATCGTATACCCTAAGTAATAGAATCTGTCGCCCCCTATACGTAGTAATTAACGTCCTCTTGCTCTTCTTAATAATTAGTTAGTACTTCGTTATTACGAAGGCGGATAGAAGGCTTATATCTAAGCCTAGGTCTATTAACGCACTTATCTTTAGCGCCCCTTTGCTAAACCTTATGTCTGCTCTTATAGATATAGCAACGTTAAGACGTCGCTAATCTAGCGCCCGCTCGTTTCTCGCTACTAGCTGCTGCGTAGAGTACTATATAGCTAGGGCTTAGCTTTTCCTAGCTGCATATAAAATCGAGCAATATAACTAGCCTTGCCGTATTAGTAGCAGTTGCGATTGCCTATATTAGTATTATTAGGATGTAATATATAGCTAGGACGAATAGGTACCGACGTTATAACTCCTTAACTTAGTGTTAACCTAGGGCTCCCTTAAGGCAGTCTACCTCCTCTAGCATTTAGGTTCCTATACTAGTTCTAGTTCGGACCGCTATCGTTGCGCTAGTTGCGCATTTTCTATACGTACGCTACTTTCTTTAACCCCTGCTCTAGTCTTAATAGTAAGGGTAGCATCTCTACGTAGGTCTTAGGCAATGTCTGCTATTCTAAAAGCTTCTCTTATAGCTCTAGCGTAATGCTAGCGAGTAACAAGTGCATTATCTAGCCCTCTATTAACGGGTCTATCTTAATCTCCTGCTCCGCGTTCTGTATATACGTCGCGTAGTCTTCGATACGCTAGCTATACGCTTGCTTATAATTAAATAGCTAGAGCGCATAGGTTATTAAGCGGTTCTTAGGGTCTTAGATTTAGTTAATACTCTAGCGCTTTATATATACCTAAGTGTAGTCTTCGTCTAGGATATTTATAAGCTAAGTCTCCTAGTTGGTCGCAACCCTAGAGTATATTTAGCTTATTGCGTACTACATCTTGTTATGCTAATAGTAGTAGATATAAGGTTATATGCTAAACACGATTTCGATATAACGTATCTAATCCCTTATCTCTTATACGCTACTGCTGCTATATTCCTTAGCTTTACCTAGTCGCATCGCCTTCTCTAAATTGATTATTATGTTGCAGGTCTTAATATCTATATATAGGGCTTCCGTATTATAGTAATACTTGTCGACCTTAATAACTATAGTAGTATCTAGCGCTACGACGTTGTTCTTTAGTAGCTTAATAACTTCGACTTCGTCGCTGTCGCTCCTAGTTCGGGCCCGCTTCTTATTTAATAAATTAGCCTGCGCAGTTATTAACTGCTTTATTTGTGCCTTAAGTGCTGCTAGCTCCTCGACGGTTATAAGCTAAGGTTCTTCTAGCGTAGCCTCGATTTCGTCTGGCGTGTCTTCCTTAATCTGCGCTAAACCCCTAATAGTGCTGCGACTAAGAGGTTAGTTTCGCATCTCTACTCTCTAGCTTCGCGACCTTAATGTCGTAGAACTCTGTCCTCTACTGCTACTAGACATCCTTTATAACGCAGTCGTATTACTAGCCCGCTTCCCTTAAAGGAGCATAAAATAGAACTATTATAACTAGGTGCATAAGTAGGGTAGCGTATTACGCTAGTATAGCGATGCTAGTGCAAAGGCGTAACGATAGTAACACGATAGCCTCTTAAACTCTAAGCCTCTCTCTATATAGGAACTATTTTATAGCGAACGAAAGAACTCCTATAAGGGGAATAGGGGAAAACCCTATATATAAGCCTACGTAGCGCCGTCGTGCCTCTGGCTCTCCGCTTCCCCAGCCCCGTGATCAGTCACTCGTGACAACGCCTATTACAGGCTCCGCATTAAGGAGGGCGACAAGTAGAAGACGGCCTTCTATATAAGGTATAGGCATTTCGAATATAGAGTTATGCCTTTCAGCCTAGCTAACGCCCTAGCGAGCTTCTAAGCCTATATAAATAAGGCCCTTAGGGGTCTTTTAGACACTATCTGCGTAGTGTACCTTAACGACATCCTTATCTTCTTAGAAGACGAGGCGGAGCATAAGAAGCATGTTACGATAGTGCTTAAGAGGCTAAGGCAGTAGAAACTCTACGCTAAGATAAGCAAGTATGCTTTCTACATTAAGACAGTTAAGTTCCTTAGCTTTATTATCTCGCCCTAAGGTCTCTATATAGACCCCTCGCAGGTGCAGTCGATCCTAGAGTAGCTAAAGCCTAAGTCGTACTAAGACATCTAAGTATTTCTTAGCTTCGCGAACTTCTATAGGCGCTTTGTCTATAACTATAGCCTTATAGCTAGGCCGTTAAACGACCTGTTAAAGCTGGCCTAGCAAGACAGGGCTAAGACAAGGAAGAAGAAGGACCTTAAGTTCCTAAAGCGTGCGTAGGAGTAGCTAGAGCTAGCGAACACAGCGTTTAAGCAGCTCTAAGAAGCTTTTACTACTGATACAGGAGGCCTTCGGTCTTTTCAGAAGGAATGCCTAAGGCCTTAGAAAGGCATAGAACGGCATGGAAGACTCCTTACGTGCGGCCGCTTTGTAATTTAATGCGAATGCGAGCCGCATATAGGTATAATACGCTAATGCTGCGTATTAAGAGAAAGGTAGCAATTAGCTCTATCTTAGAACCTAGTTCTAGGAGGTCTATACACGCTGCGAGATACCTTTATATATAGTCTAAATCCCTTAAATTAACTTATATACTCTTTCTATTAGTTCTAATTGCTCCCCTAAGTACGCAGCCTATACACCTTAAGATAAGCGACGTCAGACCGCCTGCGGGCTACCTTAAAGAAGTTATAAGCGACGACAGCGTCGACAGCCTATTAAGTAGTATCGTAGACATAGAGAACCCTATAGAGGGCGACATTACTATAGCCGATTCTAATAACAGACAAGCGGAGCGCCTGCGGCAAGCACAAGTAGCTCTTTTAGTCTAAAAGGAAATTGTCCGCCTAGAGGCAGAGCTAGCATAGTCGAAGCTCGTGCAACAGGCAGGAGCTACCCTAGGCTATAGCAAAACAGCAACGTCGATAAGGAGTATGCTAAACGCATTCGATCCGTAAGTGCCTTGCGCTATAGCTAACTAGCTAAAGCTTAAGGACCTACTACCCTTTAAAGGTAAGGACCTTAAAGAAGCTAACGACTACCTACGAGCTCTAGAGCTTATCTTTATTATGTCCTGTCTAGATTTCGATCTAGACGCTCTACGCGTCGTCTTAGGGGTTATGCACCTCGCAGGCGAGCCGCAGGAGAGCTAGCATAATAGCTATAGTCTAGACAAGATCGCGGACTATACCTAGGAAGGTTTCCGCAAGTTCGTCCTTAACTTAGTAGAGGATATAGTTAATAGGGCGTTTACTATTGCTTAAGCCTATAAGAAGGCTTATTAGGGTTATAACTAGACGGCTTAAGCTTTCGCATTAGAGCTAACTACCCTTAAGAACTAGATGTCGAACTATACTAAGGAGCAGCGTAACCGCTACTTCCTCGCGAAGCTTAAGCCTGCGCTCCGCTAGCTAATCGTTACGTTCTATAAGGTCCCCACTATACGCGCAGACTTAATCTCTCTCGCAACACGATTAGAAGGAGGGATAAAACCCTTAGAATCCTCGCACGTAGGTCGTAAGAGGGGCGCTAATAACTCGCATAAGAAAGGTAATTACCCTAAGCGCTGCCCTAAGAACACGACCCTATCGAAGCCTTCCGCTGCTAGCTCGCAACTAAAGCGCATAGGTGACGCAGAGTCGCTAAAGAAGATCGAATGTTATAAGTGCTACTAGATAGGTTACTATAAATCCGATTATCTAACGCTTATAGCTGCCTAAAGGGCGAAGTACGTCCGCAGGCTAGCCGCATGCGAGGCGAAGAAAGCTAAGAAGCCTAAGAAGGAAGCCTCTAATGTTGCTACCGCTATAGTTAAACGCATTAAAGAGGACCCTCTTATAAGTAGCGTTAAGATATAGCCTGCGATTACCCTGCGGGGCGCAGTTAAGACGCATAATTAGAGCCGACAACTAGCTTCCTTCGTCCTTAATAACGTAGCAGACATTAACGTCGTCTCTTAAGCCTTCGTTAAGAAGCATTATTTAGAGCGTGTCCCTAACGCAACGTTACTAAAGATTAAATCCTTCTAGGGCGACAGGGGACGCTGCTATAGAGCGTATCTAATACGCATATATCTAGCTAATTCTACGCAGGAACAGTGCGCCACATCCTCCCTTTTCTACGCAGTAGATATAGGAGAACTAGACTTTATCCTTAGCTAGCTATAGCGCTGCTAGCATGCGATTATAGTTAATAGCAGCTAAGACACCTAGCGCTATAGCGCTAGCGGGGCGCATGCAGTCTAGGTGTCTAACCCTATAGAATTTATGCAAGATATCTAAGGAGAAACTTAGGTGTTCGCTATTATACTACGCATAATAAGCGACGTAGAGCTCCTAGACGCAGTCTAGGACTACGCCAATATCTTCGCGTCGCTA
>JAABUP010010593.1_pt1 | contig 10842 bp, 11 predicted proteins | sample 5559201 | NCBI WGS metagenome assembly JAABUP01 (sample SAMN10711887, study PRJNA513373) | rock metagenome | isolation source: Antarctica rocks | place: Antarctica | reverse complement strand
TAAAGTTTATGCTTAAACTGATCATCGAGTTGAGTTTAGAGTTGACATTTTGAACTTGAATCAAGATTGAGTCGAATTGCTCACATTTTCAACTTGACTTAAGTCGAATTGCTCATATTTTCAATTCAATGCAATTTGACTCAACTGAGAATTGAGTCAACTCGACTTGACTCGTCAAGAACTCAAGCTTGACATCAAGAGAGCTAAATATAGAAAATTTTCCAGTTTTTGACTTTTGCATTATCTTTTTGCATTATCTTTTAATAGAAAGTCATAAAGAAGAACATGAAGATTGTTTGATAGAGAGTCATAAAGAAAAACATGAAGATCGTTTGATAGAGAGTCATAAAGAGAAACATAAAGATCATTTGATAGAAAGTCATGATGAGAAACATGAAGAAGAACATAAAGAGAAACATAAAGAAAGTTATGACGAGAAACATGAAGAGAAACATAGAAAGAAACATGAAGAGAAACATGAAGAGAAATATGAAGAAAAAACATGAAGATTGTTTGACTTTGATAGAGAGTCATGACGAGAAAACATGGTAGAAAGTCATAAACAAGATCATGAAGACTGTTTAATCAAGCTATTTACATCTATTTAATATCTTGTCGAATTGAATTGAGTTTTCGAATCGAGTTATCGAGTCAAGCTTCTCAACTCGATTCAAGTGCTTGAGTTCAACTTCTCAATTCAATTCAACACTTTTTCCAAAAAAAATTAATTCAACTCAACACTTTTCGAATCGAGTACTTGACTTGAACTCAGATACTCGACTCAACGCAATCAGTTTATTTATGCTTATAATTACTAAACTCAGAAAATTTCTATCAGTAGTAATCAGTATTTTTATGAATTCTGATCAATACTCATGAGAAAATCTTTATCAATAATAGTCAGTATTTTTATGAATCATGAAGATGTAATTGAATCAATTGCATTACTCTGTTGCATTATTATTCAATAAGTTAGTAGTAGTAAATCATATTTTGATGAGTTGAATTAAAAATTTGAGTCAATACTTAATATTAACATCATGACTTGACTTAAATACTTAATTTCAAAATTTTGACTTAAATCAAGTTTTAATAAATCAAGAACTTAACTTGAACTCAATGATTCAACTTAATGCAATCAGTTTATGCTTGAAATTAAAGTGATGTAACATTACTAGTGAGCTTTATCTTATGATCATATAAATAATCAAAAGATAACTTGTTTATTTGAACTTAATTAAAAATGTTTAGAAAATTCTGATATTTCAATGATAACTTGACTTTAATATCTTTTAGATTCTGAATAATTTCATTAATAAAAAATATATTTATGACATTTAAATTACATTGAGTATTATAAATAATTTCTCTATGAATGTCTTCAATGAACATAGCAAAATTCTTTGTGCAATTCTTCTTTAATCAATTTATTAAAACTTGAAAAAAGATGATATTTATATTTTGAATTAAAAATGACTCTTTTTGAATGATTGAAGCTAAGCACTTAAGAATTTTAAAAGCATTTAAAAACGTTGAAAAAAATGAATTTTAATCAGTTAAAAAGCTTTATATTTAACAAATTTAAGAAAATTGAAATAAAAGTATTTAATTAATTAGAAAATATAATAATATTATTTGATTTGATTTTTGATTTGATTTGAATTCATACACTCTTGTGACATCGATTTAGATTCGACTCATGAGAGAAACTATGCTATGTGTATCAAATGAACAAAATTCTCTGAGAAAGAAAATCGCTCGTTGACTACGTAATGACTTTACATCATTGAAACAATAAAATTGACACTATATTATCAGTAATGAATTTATAGCTTCTATTCAGCGCATGATGCTTGAGTAAACTCTTGATAAAAGTGTTTGTGCTGTTTGATTATGACACATCGTCTTTGCTCTACTCTTCATTGATGATATTTTATACAATGATGCTTCGATTTTCAATCTTCGATCGTGAAGTTGATTTCATTGCACTCGTGATGCTCATGATTGTAGTGTTGAAAACTGCGTTCTTTTACTCAATGATTGTCATTCATTGAGCAGAGAAATATGTGATGAAAGAGAGATGTACATGATGAGAACCTAGAGTGTGATTGTACTGAATAATTCTTTTCTTCTCTTGATTTGACTTGTGTCATGTAGACGTTGAATAGACTGTTAATATAGACGTGCGATCGCAATCATTTGATGTTTGACTCTGATCAATGAAAGAGAATGTGTTCTGATTACTCTCTTGCGCTCTCAATTTTTCACGTAGATAGATGTATGACTTGACATCAAGTAAAGAAGATGAGTTCAAGCTCTTTCAATATATCAGCGTGATTGACGAGTCACTACTTTTTCGAGCACATGTAATCATGATTCTCAGACTCATCATTTGAGATGATTATTCTATCTGATATCTTTTCATCAATTACTTGACAACATTGTTGATGTGATGAAGACGTTTCAGTATATTGACGTGATCAATGAATCATCATTTCTTCGATCACTTAAAATCACAACTTTCAGACTCTGCATCTGAGTTGTTTAATCACTAGTAGTATCTTTTCATCTCTTACTGATATCAACATGTCATTAATCTTTCTTGTAGATCAATTGTGACTGTTAGAAGAAATGTTGTTGCATGAATGAAAACTCTGCATGACAACTTTTCTGATCACGCAACGTTCTAACATCGTTTGAAATACGTTGAATTGAGATCTCTTGACTCTTCTGACTTCTATTCAAACACAGAATAGAATCAAAAGATTCGTAGTCAATATCACGTACAGATGAATCTCATTGTCAGTCATAATAGTATTATAATAATAATAATAATAATAATAATAATAATAATAATAATAAATTCATACATTCTTGTGACATTGATTAAATCGACTTATAAAAGAGACTTTATGCTATGTGTATTGAGTGAACAAAACTTTCTGAGATAGAAAATCACTCGCTATTTATACAACTGCTTCACGCAGTTGAAATGACAAGATTAAGACTATGTATCAAATTTGTTCACATTAATTACATGTTAAAGAATGAATGTTCTAGTCACTTTAAATTGTTTCAGAAGCTTTATTTTCATCATTATTCTTGCTGCTGCTCTGAAATCTTTTATGATCATCATGATTATTTGATAGTTCAAGAAGTTAACATCATGTAACATTCTTAATTGCAGATGCATTCAATTCAAGCAATGCATGAATACATGCTTCACTGTTTAATAACTTCGTTCACAATTGTATTGTAAACTATTCATGTTTAAAATGTTTCTTGAATGCAAATAAACATTAAAATTTATACATTTGATTTTGATGTAAGTTGCAAGAGTGCTTTCAATCTTCTGAAAATCATCATGCATTTTTATCATCTTGTTGAATAAATGAGATCTTTGTGCTGAAATTATGTTGATGTCTGCAATGCATTTCTTGTATTTTTTTCATCATTGTTTTCATTGATCTTTGTGATATAACATTATTGCAATGCTATCACTTATTGAAATCATCATAGAAAGATCAAATCATTTGCATTCAGACTGCATTCTTGCATCTTCTTAAATAAATGTGTTTAGAAGCATTACTTTCTTGATGATAAAAAAGCGAAAAGTGAGATGATTAATTTTCATCAGTTGAGCATGTATAAGTTTACATGCTCATTTAATCTCTTGCGTTTTATCATTGATTTAACTGTGTAATGTGACTTTATTCTGCAGCATATTCAGATGAACATGCAGCAAACTTATGTATGTTTCAATCTTTAACGTTTCAATGTTTATTCTTTCAAATGCTTCTGCAACATAATATAAAGTCTGATTTTACAAAGTTTTTAATCTTCATTTCTTGTTTAACAGTTCTTTCTCTTTGTTGCGCTGATGTCAAATTGATGCTTCAAATGTAATTTTTAATTTCATTACTGCTGAGTACACTTGTTTTGCTTTTGTAAAAATTGTTTCTCATGTAAAAACTTTTAAATAATTAAGCGTAAACATTTTTGTAATGTGATTCATTTCTATTCATTGAAGATGTGTATCTTATTGCAGTTTCATGTTCAGTTAAATTTTTAAAACTTGCACATCTGACTTTAACTTAATCAAATTTTTTTAAATTCTTACTTGATTCAACACTTATTATAAGTCTATGCGAGATTCTATATACTGTAGCGAGCGCTGCGCTAGCGCAGCGTTCTTTTCGTATCAAAAATCGCTTCTTTCTGCGCTCTATACTATAACTGTTTTCAATGCAAGAACTTTATGAGTTTGTTTCTTTTTTATTCTTTCTCTCTTTCATCTGATTCTTCAATGACGTCACAGCTTAAAATTGATTCAGTATGCTTGTTGAGAGTATCATTCAAATGATTGTCGTCACTGCGCTCATGATTTCTAAGAGCTTTCTTAAGTTCGTGATGTTCTCTTCTCATTGCATTGCTTTTCATTCTACTTTTCATCTGAGACATGTTAATAAAACGTGCTTGATTGATATTCAATCTTTGTTGCATTTGCATGTTGTCATAGCAACATCAAGTACTCATCTCTCATGTAAAAATTGATTGAAGTCAATTTTTCTTGTGCATAGCTGCGTTAATAATACGCTGTGAGACTTTGCATGATTCTTGTGCAGTCACAGATGTTGATGTGTCATCTCTGATGTCAGATATTGAAAATGAGCTGCGTTGAATCTCTTTTTTCAGACTACTTTTCATGTTTGTCTGATCTGTTTCTGTATGAGCGTCAATCTTGTCATCACTTCAGTGCGTTGATGCTCAGTCAGCGATAAAGACAAATTATGTGTGTCATCAATTATCTTGTTCATCGCTTTATTTTCAAGTACTTCTGCATATTTCATTATTCAATATAGCTTCAGCATGACTTCTTAAGATCAAATGCTCTCATGCATGATTTAAACTCATTGCAGACGTGTCTAATCTTTTGTTGATATCATAGCTTTCACTGTTTTCAAAGAAGTTTGACTATCACTGTATACTTTGTATATCTTTTCATGACACTTTCAATTCTTTGTCACTACGTCTGCAAGATGTTTCATCTTTGCGATCAATTCTTTCAGTTCTTCATGATGAGTGATGATTAAAGTCAATCTTCTCAATTTTTTATTTAGTTCTCAGTTAATTCTCATCACAGTCATTGTAACATTCTTTTTACTGTCGTTATCATTCAAGTAAACTCTGTGCTTCAACGTAAATATGTTGAAATGATGTTGACTTATTGACATTTTCTTGTTTGCAACTATAACTATTCTTGATGACTTTGATCAGAAGATTATCATATAAAGATGACTTCACTTCATCTTTATCTGTTCAAGTGTTTCTTTCATTCACTTTTGCTTTAGCTGCAAAGATGTCTTGCACAGCTTTGATTTTCAATTTCTTTTGAATATCAAGTTGTTACGAATTCAATGCATCATTATCTCAATAACTTCATCTAATTTTTGAAAGTTCATGTTCATTATTAACTTTTGTATCAGCTTTCATAAATGAATATTTATCGACGCTGTGTTTATTTCTATCTATAGAGTTTCTGTTGATATTACATGATAAATTTCGATGATTTGTCACAATGCTCTTTCTTGTACTGATCTCAGTTTAACGTTCAGATCTTTTCAATGATTCTTCACTCTTTGTGACATGTATCATATGATGACTTTGTGACTAAGCAGAGAGTGCATCATCGCGAAGTATATTTGCTTTCTTGTCGTCATTGATGAGTCTCAAGTAAACTCAATGATTGTTTGCATGATCTTTTGTTTAATCACTAGTTTTGCTTCAACATGATGCATGTGAATCACTCATTTCAGCTTGAAGTTCAGTTGAACTCTCAAAATTCTGATATCTGATTTCAAATCAATCTGATGTTTCATCAGCTTTACATTAATGTTCATATTGAATCACTTAAAGATTCTTGTAAAGTGAATCAGCTCATGCTTTGTCTTTGAAAACTTGATGTCGTGCATTTTTGATCATTGTTCACATTTATCATAGATTTCGTTAAGAACTTTGAAGTTATGCTTCATGAACTTTTTGTATATTAAAATATTGATGTCATTTATGAAATCTGTAAAGCTTGTTCTCAATCTGATGTCATTACATGCTTTTAGCAAGTTCACGTTGTAGAACAGATATAATATTGATGATAGCAAAGAGTCTTGTAATATGTTGACGTTCACGCTGCGTTTCATCGTCATGTAATCATCGATTGTGATCATGATGCGTCAATTTCTCAGAAAGTTCTTCACAAATTCAAGAAGCAGTCTGAGAATTCTTCTTTTTTTCATGTCATGCAAGAGCCTGCTATGTGCTACATTGTTAAATGCACTCTTCTCATTCAGATTCAACAGTGAGACTATTCTTCTTCTTGTATCACTTCATATAATATGTATTTTTTCTGTAATCAGTTGCAGAGTTGTATCTGTTGATCTGTGTTTATGAACTCTCATTTGAATGTTCAATATCGAGTTGCACACTTCTATGATGTTTCACAAATGTTTGAATATGATGAACTTCAGTATCTTGCTCAGCGTGTCAAGTAACACAATTGATTTATATGTTTTTACATTAAAGTAATTCTTCTTATCTGACTTTTGCATCACTATTGTGATCGCGCTCTTGAACTGAGTTGACTGTATTTTCTTCTGCAGACATTTTTCAAAAAGAGAGCGTATTTGTTTTGATGCATCGTTGACGAGTCTGCGCATTATTTTATTTATGTATTCTGTGTGTTTCAAAATCTTGTTGAGCATCATTTTGTAGATGATTCTTTTAATCTTGCGATGCATCAATGAAGCATCATTCTCAATCAAGAATGAGTACTCGAAGTCTTCTGTGTTCAGCATGAAAATCTTTGAAGATGATGAAAAGTGAATCTGAAACATCATCTTCGTCTTATTCTGCACTGTCATAATAATGTCAAAGCACTCTGACTTGATCAGAGAGAAAATTGTCGTTTGAGTCAGTGTGTTTGCGACTGCATTTCTTGCTTATTTCGCAGTTTTGAACAGTTTTCTCAAGAATTGTTTGACATTCTGCATGATCTCTTGATATTCATTGCGTTTCTGTTTTCTGATAATCTTGCTCTTCTTGTCACATGCTTAAATGTACTCTGTTCAGTCATCGATGATTCAACAGCTTCTTCTCATTCATTGTATGCTCTTGATGATCTTCATACACTTCTTCGTTCATTCTGCTTTGATTATTTTGTATGATTTCGCTCAAAGAGTAGAAATCTCGATGATCTTCTTCAATGCATTCAACAGTTGCTTAATGTATTCATTTATGCACTGATGCTTCATCTCATGATTCAACAATGATTTCAACATTTGTTCTTTCAGAATATTAATGAATTTCTCTTCATTCATTGTCTTTCAGTTGCAACGCGATTTTCGCGCTGACTTTTTGCAAACTCTGAAATCTATAATTGTCTGTATCAATAAATGATCTGAAATTTTTTTCATTTCTTCATTGATTTTGCATCATATTAATTGATTCATAATGTCATCTGTCGTGAAGATCAAATCTATTGTCATTTGAGATCTCTGATAATTTCTCGTAATTGTATCTTGAAATAATGTCAGCAATGCATTAACATTTGTGATCATTTCAATTAAATCATTTGACAATAGATGTTATCTTAAGTAGAACGACTTCTCTCATGTGAGATGATGCAGATTGAAGTCTTCTACAAGAACGCATTCTTTCAACATGTGTAACGTCTTTTCAATGTCTGAAAGACTTTCTTTTTCATGAATGACTTCGTGATCTCTGAGTGATGAATTGTATGCTTCGTGAATATGTATAGCTTTCTGAGTCATCTGTGTATCATCTGTTAATGTCTGTAACATAATTGTGTTTACATCTTTGAAGTATCATGTTGAGTGTCAAATGTTGCTGTCAATTCTCTTGTTTATGTAGAAACAGATTTTACTCTTATTATTCTTCAGTGTGAAGTCAACAGTTGCTGAACAGTATGCTTTGAAATTCTCATCAAATCATCAGAATTCTTGAAGAATCAAAATGTCATAATTCTTTATCTTTTTCTCATGTAATAATGCTATTATCATCTTTTCTCTGAACTTGTGAATGTTGTACTGTAGTATTCAAAGCTTCTTTTGCTGAGACATTAAAGTTCACATTCAAAGTTGTTTGATGTTCTCTTGAGCATCTGCAATGTGCTTGCTTCACTTGTAAAATCTTCAAAAGAAGATGATACTGAAATTGATGTAATTGATGTTGACTTCAACTTATTTGTTTTTGACTTCTTGACTAGATGATTCAATATAGTGTTTTCGAATGTGATGATTACGCTGAGCAGATGACTTTCATTTGTTGAGCATCTCTGTTTTCTCTTCAAGTCATTGTTTATCAGCAATCTCAGATTGATAAATGTTGCTGTAAATGTCTTCAATGTCATCGCTTTGAGCTTTCTCTGTTCTCATACGACGTGATATAGAGATCTATGTTTCATGACTCTTTTTATTCTCTCTTTTTCAATCTGTCGTTTATGACATTGAGAATCAAAGATTCTGTGTGTATTTTAACATGTCTCACATTTTCACATGTCTCAAGTCTGTCTATGAGAACAGTGCTTCAAATAATGATCTAGCGTGCAATAAATGCATCTTTGCTTGTTTCTGCATTCATATGTCTTATAATCATAGTCTTGACACTTTAGACATTGATGTGTTCTACAATTCAAATCATAGAACTGCGTGATTTTTATATTGATCTCATGACATACTTTCTCATCAATTAGCTTGTTCATCATCTCAGCGCTGATTACATGTATCATCAGCGAAATGTATCTCTTCTGTTCACTATTCTTTGTGAGTCACTCAACTTTCTCAATCATCATCTTTGAGTGTATGTCTTTGTTGATCTTGATGAGTGCTTTCATTCTCTTCTTCTCTATGTCTTTAAACATTTCTTCAACTTTAATTTCATGTATCACTATCTTGAAACTGACTTTGCACAGACTTACATTCAAAGAAATCTTTTTGATTCAAAAATCGTTTTTCTTCAATATTCTTTTGCTGTCTTTCATCTTGATTCAAAATATCAGTAGATTTGATCATCTCTTCATAGTTTCTATGTTCTTGCACGTTGATAGTGTCTTGTCGATGTCAATCTCTCTCATTCATCTCACTATGTTCTCTATTGTTATCATCATGATTCTCTTGATCTTTTTTTTCTCTTTAACGAAGATCTTAATCTTGAATTTCTTGCAATGATTTTGCACTGATGATGCAACATCAGCGCTGAAGACAAGATGATTTTCAAACGACGTCGTCGACTTCTTGTTTGCTCTCTTCGCTCAGTTGTCAATGCATCTTTTCTTCTTCGCGAACTTCTTTTCAAGTCTGCTTATTATCTTTTTCAATCTCTTCAGCTGATTCTTCATGCATCAATTGACAGTTAACGCAGCGACGCGTTGACGCGTCAACTTTTCTATCATCTTTGTCAATTTTCTTATCTTCTCTCAGAGCATCAGCTCGTTGTTTCTACATTCGTTGAACTCATAAAGTACTCGCAGCTTGTTCAATTTCTCGTGTATATTCTTCGTCTTAATTGAATTCTTCTGCAAGATAATGATACTTGCTTCTCACTCATTTATTGACATCACGTTAATGATGCTCATCATCTGCTCTTGATGATCAGAATGAAGCGTGAGCATCATGTTAATGATGTTCTATTGTCAAAAGAGATTGATGTAAATTTTAATTCAAGTAATCTTAGTAAAATAAAGATGATGTTGTTCAAATATTCAAAAGAATGTTCTTTGATAAAAGATTTCTCATTGATTGATTGTCTGAAGCACAATTTCAATTATTTTCTAACTTAATCATTGAGTTTTTTATTTATATGCTAATCATCATGTTGAATTTTCTTGATTTTCTAGTGAAATGTGTAAACTCATATTTTTCTGATGCAAACGTTGCATCATGAGTTCAAACTCACTTCATGCAAACATTATGTATTTTACTCAGTATTTTGCAAATTTCTTTAATGAATCTGTCATAGATTAAAATGTTAATGTCATTTATGAAGTTGAACACTTTAATTTTGATTTTCAATGTTTTGCATTTTTTAATTAAGCTTGCATTGAAAAATAGAAAAAAAATCAATGAAATGAGAAATTCTTAAAATATGTCTGCATTAATCTTATGCATAATGCTCATTTATTCATTGAATATTAATGATGTTTCTCTGTTTTTTAAAAAGCTGCATGCTCATTCAATTATATAACTTAATATTCTTTTTATTTTCAGCATATGCAGCAGTCTGATGTGCAAAACTTGATTCAATGCTTTAATGATATTTAAACTTAACATGAAGATCATGTACTTAATCTTGCAATTTTACATGATGTGAACTTAATTTACTAGTAAATTTAATATTGAAATCATGAATTACTTGCATTTCACTCTCATTTAAGCATTTGAAAGCATGTGATGAATCTCAGTTATGTTATTCAATCTTTTAATCATAATTGACTTTAAAACTTTGTTCATGATATTAAATAAAATAATGAGTCAATATGTTTTTGAATTAATATAATCACTTTTCTTTGATTTGCATAATACTATTGTTTAAGTCTTTTTGAACTGCTTTAAGTGATATTTATGTATCATGCATGCATTGAATAAACTCATTAACATTGAGATCAGTTTTGTGAAATTTGCTTAAAGTGCTTTGTTTAAGATTTTAAAGATGTCTGATGCTTTGTTCATTTTTACTCATTTAATTACTCACTTCATTTCATTTTCTGAAATGCATGAATTTGATGATACTGTCAAAAATATGAATGAATTTGAAATGTTATTAATATTT
>JAABUP010010590.1_pt1 | contig 10845 bp, 12 predicted proteins | sample 5559201 | NCBI WGS metagenome assembly JAABUP01 (sample SAMN10711887, study PRJNA513373) | rock metagenome | isolation source: Antarctica rocks | place: Antarctica | reverse complement strand
TGCGCTTTCGTCATCGACTGCGTTTCTGGTCATCGTGGTCGAATATCTCGTAGGAGGGAGGAATTTGCGTAAAATCGCGTGTCGAGAGGAGAACCACAGCGGTATTCTCCCTCGTAAAACCCTTCTTGGGTAAGAATACGACGTGATATCACGAAGGAAGCCGTCTCCGGGCGCAATAGATGCGTCAAACCCGGGCTCATAACCTATTAGAATTCGGTGAACGACTTGATTTGGTTCTATGGGAGACGTGTCATATTTATGCTACATGCCAAGCATATAGGGCTGAGGCTGAATTCCAACAGGTAGGCAAAGGGGTCAAGAGGGTATGTAGATAGGTATCAAGTGAAACTTCTTGTGAAGACCCGTCTAGACATGATCACGAGAAAATTCTGCCCCTTCCGCTTCTAGCCTCGCGAGTGCGCAGCGGCTACTTCAAGGTGAGCCGGAGGAGCGCGGCCCTTATGTAGCTGTGCCTGAGCCAAGGAGGGCAGTGCAAGAGCGCAGCACACAGGAGCCCGAAGTGATCCCATCTAGCTTGACTACATCAAAACTAGAACAGCCAGCCCTATCGGGCGTTACCGATCAACAGGCAGCAAGGCTGAGACGCTGATGTTGCTGAGCCGCATACTGGGGCTATTTAATTTGTTCTGTCATCCAGTAAGACTTTTCGAGTTGAAAGTTAATATTCCGTCCAGGACAGGTCTATGAGTGGCAGTATTAGGCCCTGCGGCAGCCATGAAGCCGATTACTGCGTGAGTCGAACCTGCTTCCAGTCTGCAATTCTGGGACATATCTATCATTCTTGCCCTTCGGTCCTGTATCTATCACTCGCCCTCGATCTGTTCTGTGCGAATCGTCTGCGTGCTTTATTACCACAATGTCTTTCGGGTTCGCAGTGGGCGACTTCATCGCAGTGGGCAACCTCGCATGGGTTAGTCAATTTCACGAATTGGTGAACCAAGTAAGCGCCTAACATTTGCAGCAACTCTACCGGGACTGCTACATTGTAGCGCGTGGTGCTCCTCAAGAATTTCAGCTGTTGATTGGGGAGATCTCGACTCTTTCAAACTCGCTGTCCATTCTACAAGAGGAGGTCAAAGACCCCGACTCAGCCCTTGTACGAGCTGGAGAGGACCGAGTGAGAATGGTGAACGAGATGGTAAACAATATCTCACTTACTCTTCAGTCCCTGGAGAAGGTGGCGAAGAAGTATGAAATCCTAGGCTCTAGATCCAAAAAAAGGCACCTTTGGGCCATGTTCAAATGGTCGGTAGAGATGACCAGCATTGACGGTCTGAGGAACAAGCTCGTATACCACAACACGGTGATGAACCTACTTCTGACGTCCGTCGGCAATTCCTCGCTGCAACGTATCGAATCTTCGACAGATGCGCTGGAGAACGATGTCCGAGAGATCAAATCCTATATCACCGGCCAATACATTACAGAACGCTCCTTAATTCCGTCAATTTCTGCTGTGGGTAGCGAGTCCGAGAAATTAACTCTGAGTGCTTCTTTTATGCAGAATGCTGAGGTCCTCCAACCATGGAGCACGATTGGCGTTGATCAATGGATTGAGTCTGGGAGGTGGTGGCTGATTAGGTCCCAGATGGAGCTCTACACGGTCTCGGAATCGGAACAAGAGGTCCATTTGGCAGCATATACAAGTCTTATGAAAGCGTCATGGATTCTCATTGACATTATTGCCTGTCATCCCCAGGTCCCTTTCCTGTCCGCCAAAACTCATTCCGAAGTACAAATACTCTCTGCGGAAATCAAGACTGAGTTCCAGCGATTGAGGAGTCTTGGAGCCGTGATCCCGGACCTGAGAGACCTCGAGAGCCAGGACCTACGAATATGGGAATCGCAGACCCGAGGACCTTTGCTCAGACCTCATAGAGGGCCTATGGGCTCGGACAATTCCAGATCTCAAGATCAATGGCGGGTGGAGGGGGGCGAAGAAGTACTCTTCCAAGGATTCGCAAAGTTGAAGATTCAAGCACTGCCAGAGACCATCCCATGCATCATCCTCTTTTTAGTCAACGAAGAAAGGAGCGACACCAGACTTTTAGCACAAAACCAGAATGGGTCGGTCGTCTTCGCCAATTCCTTCGAAAAAGAAGTGCACTTAAGCAAGACTGGGGGTCAAGTGGTATATCTAAACGGCGAGCAGATCGCGTTCGCATCAGCTCAAGACGCTCTTGTGCTATGCTCAGTGATCGAAGGTTCAAACTTCTACCACTTCGGAACGAAAGTCAAAGACTGGTCAACTTTGGACCTCAAAGCACTCATCCTAATGTTCGCCGTCAAAGCTCAACGTCGGGAGACAGCCACGCACTTTTTGGAGAAGCTGCCTCCGAGAGCCATCGCTGACACCCCTCCATTGGAAAGTCTTCCAGCCATCGCCTGCCATCTCGCCATTGAGCAAGCTAGAGAAGCACTCAACGAGACTCTAGTGCACCAGAACAAGCTTCCGTGTCCGAGGGACATGCTACCACTCTTCCAATGGGCTATTGAATTCAATTATGTCGAGCTTGCCACTCTACTTATAGCGAAAGAAGTCATGGAAACAAGCGGTGACAGCTGGCGCCAGATGACCCCCTTGGGGCTGGCTTGCTGGTACGGTCACGAAGACATTGTCAGAAAGCTCTTGAAGGACGCCCGCATAAGACAACCGAATGGTGAGTGGCCATTGCATCCGGCAGCGCATGACGGCCATACAGGAATTGTCAGACTGCTGCTCAGAAACGGCGCAGATGTCAATTCTTGCAACAATAGCGGCCTGACACCTTTGCATTACGCTGCACGGAATGGCCAGGAGAAGACCGTCGAGCTACTCATTGAAAGAGGTGCCAATTTAGACAGCAAATCTCATGGCCAATGCACTCCGCTTCATGAAGCTTGTGATACAAAGCAAGAGACGATCATCGCTATATTGACAAAAGAAGGTGCCAGATTTGACCAGCCAAAAGCTGACGGCATGTATCCGTATCATGTCGCGCTCCACAGTGGACTGTCCAAGCCCGCCTTTGACCTGGTATCATCTCAACATTATGCTCAGACCCGAGGAGCGACCCCAGATCTCCAAAAACGCGTTGCAGATCTCACGTGGGAGGTCGGCTCCGACTGGGCGATGCTTATACTAGACTCGGAAGGCGCCTACTTCGAACAAATGGACCCGTTACCGGAGAATGTGAAGGTCCATCTCGAGAAATTCATAAGGGTCGATGGACCAGCAGGGTGGGTCTTCAGATGCAAGGTAGTGTTCCAAACTAGGCAGCTTCACCTCTCCACTGGCCACGGCTCCTGGTATTCACACACCGACTTTAATGGGAGAACGACTCTGCAAGTCAGCGGTGAAGGGCCCTCTGGGATAACAACGATTGTGAAGACATCTGAGACTGGCCATCCCTCAAATTTCAGAAGTCATGAAATGATAGCTTTTGGATAGGGAGAACGCTCTGACATGCCGCACTCAGGGCAACAATGATGCTCTGCGTGACAGCTGTAATATTTGACCAGGATGTCTTTCTCTCCTTCCTTCACCAGCCAATCACGCAGGAGAGTTGCGGAAGCCATCTTTAGCAGGAAATATCCTCAATCCGAGCCCCAACACAACCGACTGCAACCTCCACGACGTACTACTTAGTAAACTCGCGTCTCTTCACCTTTTTCCTGCCTTTTCCTGCAAAGCTTAGCGGACGACAAGATCGCGAACAATGATGGCTACGTAGAGTAGGGCTGATCACAATGTCGTAACACAACTGTCTGCCTTCTGGAATTCGATATGCTATCTTTAGGGTATTGCACCGCCCTCACGTTTTGTCGGGCGGTTCGCAATCTGCATGCTCTGGTGCTGACCCTGCGACCGGGGTCGTAAGGAGTGCTGCAGCTACAGTGTGCTCGAGATATGATTTGCCAACTTCGGAATCCGTCAGGTAGGTGGCACAGATAACCCGACAACTTACATATCATGTCTCGCGCTCGGCCCCACAAAGACAGTCATGCTCTTTTTTCTCTACAAATACTGATCTTTTGCGTCGCGATCTCTCTTGTATTCCAAGCTCCCTTCTTCCTCCAGCATTTAAATCAATGGGTCTGGGAAGGTCTATCAAGAACATGTGTACTACGGTGCTCTTCGACTTCAGGATTGGGAATATCGCCTGAAACGCAGAGTACTCCGTTGAATAGTTGGTCGCTCTACCTCTGTGAAGCCGCTTGTCAAGAAGAAAAGTGTGCAAGATTCTGGGAAGAGGCTTGACATAATCATTTGGTATCGACCCTTAGACAGTTCCGTAGGAGTTCCTTCGAAAAGATTGAGTCACTGGTGTATTCAGGTAAGACCTAGTCCTCTTTGCTAAGGTCTGGGAGTATTCCGCTGATAGCTTGTCAGGTCGGGGACATATATTATGAGTTTCTGCTCAAGCCTCTCCGTTTAGGCAAGCATCTACTGGCAATGGTAGCATTTGCCGCACAGACTGACCGTCTCAGAATCTCACTCGACACTCCCGCCAGAGTTCTTTGAGAGATTTGAGTGATCTACATACACCGCCCTACCAGCTGAAGCCGTCAATGTTCAAGGTGAGAGCCATGTTTCTTCAAATTACATATCCGAGCTAACGATGTCATGTCCATGGCAGCTCAGGATCTCTTCGAACATAAATTCAACAAATATAGTCCGGCGATGGAAGACTACCAAACCTTTTGCCTACGACTTCTTGACCTCATATGCCCCGATACGGAAGAATGCAAAAACGACAGGACGTACTTTTACAGCAAGTCTTACTCCAGAATGAATGCCGCGAGTGCAGGCAACTAGAATTGACCACGACGAATGGATCTGATGAACGGATCTGCCTTCGCCACATCCATTTTGATTCTAATTTACTCATCGAAGGCCGCATAGAAGTCGACTTGACGACGTAGAGCGCGGAAGGATAGAGCGGTACGACTCGAACATCATTTACACCAAGAAATAAGAAGAGTAAGACCTTGGTCACAGTGGCATTTATCTATCTCTTTTAGGGCTCAAACAAGCTCAAGCATATTCGTTTGCAGGAAAATGGCCGGAGCTAAGGATCCTTTCAATCCGAGTCGCTAGAGGCTCTGCAGGGCCTTGGCAATTGGGAAGGCAGGACGTGGCGTCTACACCTTTTCACACAGCCTTGTCCATACCTTGGTGCCTACCTTCGTCTACATTGATAGTCCGCAACTTGACGCTTTGACACCCGCAGATCAGGCTGAAATGCGCTTCATAGTTGCATCACCCACATAATCTACCTTCTGCATCATGTACCCAGACTTCTCCCTCTTCACTATTCGTGCGACTGAGCCTGGTCTTGGGGTAGGAGGGTATCAATGCATCAAACAAGAATGTCTGCGTGCCACCTCTGCTGCAGAACGATCAACTAGCCGGAGTGCCGCCTATCGGGTATACTGTGATACTCTATCCAGATTGCCGACGCCGCTGCTACTCGACCTTTCTAAAAAATAAAGAATGGCGGTATAGGTACTTCGGAACAGAGTCGGATGCTTTGAGTGCTTGATGAACAATTTAGACCCCTTCGATCATGAGCAGCTACGTCAACCGTTCAATTTCAGCCTCGATGGGCCCAATTAAATATAGTGCTGTCTGCACCAAGGGAGAGAACGCCAAGGGACGCTCTGGTTTTGCTCGAGGCATATGGACACGTAAAATGTGTATTGTAAGCCTCTACATCTCCGGCTTCCTCGCAATCTTCTGTTTAGCCACCGGAGTTGCGTTCTTTAATGAGGGTCAGGCCATAGGCGCGGGATGGATGAACGTGAAAATGCCCAACGCCTCGAAAAAAATCTTACCGCTTTTCATCAACGCGCTCATTACAATCTTGACCGAGAGTAGTGCGCTGCGATGGGCAATGGGGAATCAGCTCACCTTCACATCCGCCTCTTCAGCCGAGTGCAAGGCCGTTTCGCTTTTGGGAGAATGTCTAATGCTCTGAACGCTGGCTTTCTCATCCTCTCATATTGCGCTACTTCGCTAATCTTTGCCGGCTTCCCATCTGCGAAAACTTGCGAAGCCTCTTATATGAAAGTGGAATCTTGCGTTGTAATACCCAATATCGTGTTGCTTTGTCCGGGAGCTCTTGTTGCCCTTGGCATCGGTTTGGCTGGAAATACTGCGCTCACGACATGGCAGCTTTCAAGCGCTGTAATCCCGACATGGTCATCAAGTCCAATCGACATCGTATGGGATTTTCTCTCAACTGGTCTGAGTCGCCGAGCAGGCCACCGCTGTATGGTAAGCGTCCACGAACAAACGACTAGCACTACCCCAAGGAAACCGAAAATCCAGCAACAGTCTGCCTGGTCTGCCCATCGGGAAGTCCGCAAAGTCCTCATAGGCCTCTGGATTCTTGTCATACTCGCCTTTGAATGGTTCGGTAGCCTCATTGGGATAATAAAGCATTTCTCCCATATATAGACCGGTCAGTCGATTCAGTGTGGTGCGTACTCTGGATCATCCTGGTCATTGCTCCCAGACACAGGAGGAATTACTAGTTTTGCTCAGATCAATCCAGTCAATTCCTCTCCTACTAGTAATGACACCTATACCAGCTTCGTCGGGGGAAAATTAGTTTCCACCCTAGCATTTCTCATCATCTTAGCCATCCAATCGGTGATGACTATGGGGCTCCACTGCGCCGAGCTCCTTGTCAACTTGTCCCGCGACGAAGATACATGGTGTGAGACGTATACCGCAAAGGGTTACGTCTCAAGGAATGCCCTCTTTGATGTACTACGAAGCTGGAAGACCGTTCTACTACTTGTACTAAAACCGGTCGTGCATTGGCTTTTTGGCTTGGGCATAACATTCTACTTTGACTGGGGAATCTTCATGCGTCAACCGCAAATCCTATATATGTCAATAGCCATCATCGTGCTGGCTGTATTCGGTACTTTTTTGTGTTTCAAGAGACCGAAGGGTCCACAACCTGCCACTTTCGGGCATGTGCAAACACTCGTGAACTTAGTTGACGACTGGAACGAAAACATGTTCTGGGGGCATAAAGGGTGTGATACCAATGGAATCTGTCATGCTGGCACGGCACATTCAGAGCTTGGGAAGATCATGATGACAGAAGTTTATGCCGCAGGCTGATTCATTAAAGTTTTAGGACAGTCTGTCGTTACAATTTGACAAAGCTTAAGGAAATAAACTTGATTTATTCACTATAATGTCTCGATCTGAGTCGGCAGAGCGCTCTGCTTTATCACCCATGAGACAGAGGAGCCATACTTAACTATTAATTCCGTTGAAAATTACTTACAGAATACTCAAAAATATTCCACAAAGACAATTCTAATATTCGAAGAAGTTGACGTTTATGATTAGCGAATAAGTGTGCGCAAGAATTAACCCATCCTCCCAAACTTTCATGAAATTCAAGCTGTGAGTTCTTACGATTAGGCAGCGGTATCCAATGAACATCAAGCGTGATGAAGATGGATCCATTACAGAGCAATATCTCCAGCGTTTGGACGAACAAAAAATCGGTTTCGATATCAGGGGGACCTAATGTCCAAGAATCCTGTTAAAAACCTATGCCCGCCTATTCTTTCGAAGAAAAATCATTGCCTGAACCTCTATCAGAGAAGCAAGTACACACAAACCGTTGTTCGAATTGGGCCAAGAAGTACATCGAGATGAGGAATAATCTCGTGGTTAGCAACATTACATCGTGCAGTTATATTCGAGCAAGGTTTGTGCACTGTTATCCGTTCTCACCAACTCCGCTCACGCTGCCTATTGGCGTATAAGCATACAAAGGCTCATTTCTTACCTTCGAAATACAGCTCAACGATTCCCAGCGCTACTCAATATATCTATCATCTTCTAATCATGTATTATATTCTCAAGCTGGACCGTTAGCCGATATGTATACCTTTTTGTCCAAACGATGAATTCCCTAGCTGCTTGATCGCTATTTTCCTCTCGTCAGCGTCTCTGTCGTTGGCATCGCTTTACGTCTGAGTCAGAGAGATGAAGACCCGCCAATAACATTACCGCTTCGTTAAAAAATCCGTACATTTTGTGGTATCCCGGCCAATAGCGGGTCGCGTAACCTAAATAGCCACGGACCACCGTTCACCTGCGCCAAGCTTCATGATAGATATCGTGTCCTTGAAAGCGAACCAACGACTGAGAAAGGTGGCCTGCTTTGGACTCTCCAAGCCTCACTTACGGTAAGCTGACATGTGAGATGGACCTCGGTCCTCGATTATTATACAAGAAACATTCCTTTCCTCTTAGTCTGCTATGACCGTCGTTCAATTTTCTCTATTGCGAATATGAAGTCCTTCATCTTCTCCAAGGCCTATACATTCTGCGCTCTCATTTCGGCTGTCCTTCCCGAACACGCGAATGGGCTCACCCTACCTCAAGCAGCGCCAGGTTGCGGCATAGCCCACAAGCCTTACCAAGATGGCGAATCTAGGCCATATAGCATCAACAGCAGTGGTGGACTTCGCGAATACAACGTCCATTTTCCCCTGAATTATGATCCCCAGACCAAGTATCCTCTCATGATTTCGTATCACGGCGGCACCAAGACCAAGGAGGAGCAAGAGCAACTGACACAGTTTTCCAACAATTCGATTAATCCCCATATGATAGCAGTATATCCACAAGGAATCAAAGTAAGCTAGCAACTCAATTTCCGTCCCCCTTTGTCTCTTAGAACGTGCCATACCTACTCAAGGCACGCTGACGCTTTTTCTAGAAGACATGGGAAGGCGCACCCTTCGCGAACAAAACCGTAGACGACAAGATCTTCACAGCTGATCTCTTGACCCACCTTAACTCACAATACTGCATCGACCCTCAGCAAATCTTCGCAAATGGCAAATCCGACGGCGGCGGATTCTGCGGTACCCTGGCATGTAACGCCCAGTACGGTGCGCCCTTCGCGGCATTCATCCCAGTCGCCGGTGCTTTCTATACGGATCTTGATGACAGTGACTGCCACCCTGGTAGGAACTCCATCCCGATACTGGAATTCCACGACACAGACGACGGTATCATCTTCTATGAGGGTGGTATGAGCAAGTCAGGCGGACAACTGCCTGATATTCCTGGCTGGCTTTCTCGCTGGGCGGCGCGAAACGGGTGTTTGGATGATTCGTCGAAGGTAGTGACGCCGCATCAGAATGCTGAGGGGAAACTCGAGTACACGACGGTGACATACACATGTCGAGGAGTTGCGAACGTGGTTAGTCATTACAAGAGCGAAAGGAAGATCAAAACGGGGGATGATCATATCTGGCCGACTCTAGATAATTCGTGGATCGAGGCATCGCCGCTCATTATTGATTTCTTCAAGAGGAATTCCAAGTCGGTAGCAAGCAGTAAACTCTAGACACAAAAAGCAAGCCTCAATATCCACCCCCCATTGTCGCAAATGAGATCAGAATCCCGAAAGTTGTTATCTCATAGCGTGGGGTGTGGATACGAGCAGCTAATGTGGAAAACTCTTACACCTTCACTAAGGGGAAATGTTCTGCTCGACTTGTACTTAGGGGACAAGCGCGGTCTTATATCGGGCGCGGACCCCTAAAAGCGGGGGCGACTCGGCCCCTAAGCGCAGGTTTTGGCGGGGTTTATCCGGGCTTGGCCTCGGTTTACGTACAATGAGTGCAACGTCTCACTTTCGGACAACTATTCGCTCTCTTCAGCTGTACTGGTATAAGAATGACTGTCCTTACCTCTCTATTTTATTCCTTTGGTGTATCTCCTGTGTCTTCCTTACCGCTCCAAATACGGTAACATCCATACTCGAGCATTCATTCCCCTCCTTCCTGAACAGAGCATTCTCCGCGTCTTTGAACATCCTCAACAATTCTCCTACTTATTCTCCATTACCTCTAATTAATCCAACTCCAACCCCCTTCACCACCTTCACCATGACTTCTCCTCCTACCACCCCCTCCAAATTCCTCTCCACATCCACCGAGCTGGGCGTAGTAGCAGTAGGCTTCTCCGGCGGCCAGGTGAGTACCTCCCCCATCCCCCAACCCACCCATCCTCTAACACCCTCTCCACAGGGCAAACTGGGCGTCGACGCCGCCCCCACAGCCCTCATAGGCGCCGGTCTCCTCACCCAACTCAAAGAAGACCTAAACTACACCCTGCACCACGACTCCGTAGTCCACACCTACAAATCCCTCATCCCCCCCTCCGACCCCCCCTACCGCAACATGAAAAACCCCCTCGGCGTCTCCGCCGTAACCCACCAAATATCCACCCAAGTCTACGAACAAGCTTCCCAAGGCCGTCTCGTCCTCACCCTCGGCGGCGACCACTCCATCGCCATCGGCACCGTCGCCGGCACTTCCCGCGCCATTCGCGAACGGCTGGGACGCGAAATGGCTGTTATTTGGGTGGATGCGCATGCGGATATCAATACGCCGGAGACGAGCGATAGTGGGAATGTGCATGGGATGCCGGTGGCGTTTCTGACGGGGTTGGCGCGGGAGGAGCGGGAGGATGTGTTTGGGTGGTTGGGAGGGGAGCCGAAGCTCAGTTTGAAGAACTTGGTGTATATTGGGTTAAGGGATGTGGATCGCGGGGAGAAGAAGATTTTGAGGGAGAATGGGGTCAAGGCGTTTAGTATGCATGATATTGATAAGTATGTTCTGTATAGTGGAGATTTGGAATGGGCTTGCGGGACTGACAGGTGCTAGGTATGGGATTGGTCGCGTGATGGAAATGGCCCTCGGCCACATCGGCACCGACACCCCCATCCACCTCTCCTTCGACGTCGACGCCCTCGACCCGCAATGGGCCCCCAGCACCGGCACGCCCGT
>JAABUP010010589.1_pt1 | contig 10845 bp, 10 predicted proteins | sample 5559201 | NCBI WGS metagenome assembly JAABUP01 (sample SAMN10711887, study PRJNA513373) | rock metagenome | isolation source: Antarctica rocks | place: Antarctica | reverse complement strand
CCGACCGTGACAATAGTCCCCGCGCTCCCGACCGTGACAATAGTCCCCGCGCTCCCGACCGTGACAATAGTCCCCGCGCTCCCGACCGTGACAATAGTCCCCGCGCTCCCGACCGTGACAATAGTCCCCGCGCTCCCGACGCCGACAGTAGCCCTGCCGACGGTACCCGCGCTCCCCGCACCGGCTCCGGCGGGAGCGGGACACTAAAGGGGCATCGCCCGGAGCGGCGCGGGTACGAGGTGTGGCCGCCGTGACCGAGCGGCGAGCGGGGCAGCTATCGGCCGGCCTGCTGCCTGTAGCGCGGCCACTGGCGACCCCTGTGCTGGCTACGTGCCTCATTCTCCCCTTTTCATTGCAGCGGATGAGGCACGTAGCCGGCACAGCCCTCGCTCTCCTTGGGCTTACCCTAGGAGAACTGAATGACCCTGGTTCACCACCGCGTGCCGGCCTTGTACGGTCGCGTAGCCACGCCTCACGCGCTCACGGTCCCGTCCCATCTTATGCCTTATGGAAGGTCGCTGTCCGGGCGCTGCGTGAGACGACAAACAGGTCCCTGGGGTGGCTACGTCACTCATCCGGACGAAAAATACAGCTGGGATGAGTGACGTAGCCACCCCAGCCTGTCACTGTCGGTTGAACGGCCAGTACAGCCCCTATGACCGCATCGTCACTGCCATCGCATATGCATTTGCCCAAAGCAATCGCCTGAGCCCCCAGCACCGACGTCATGTCCCCACGTAGGGTGTGTCGTGGGGCACACGCGCCTGTCGCCGACGAGCGCTGTACCGTCGCTGTGCTTCCCGATTCCGCTCCGCACGCGCCGACTGTTCCGGTGATGGCGGGGGAGGGGTAATCTGTAAGAGTCCGGCATCCAGGAGCAATTGGACATCCGGTTTCCACGTCACCTCTGCGCGCAGCCACTTCGGTTGTCGCTCAGGCAGGCGCTCGACGATGCAGGCTGACGTCACGAGGTCCAGCACGAGCGCCCGTAACCCCACACCATCGCCCCGCGCCAAGAAGGTATCGATTCTAGTGGAAATCTCGGTCGCGGTGAGCTGCCCATGCAACGCACGCAGGGTATCTATTCGGATGACCTGTGGCTGCGGAGCGACAAGCACACGGAACGTGGCAATCTGCGCGGGCGTTGAGTCCTTATCCATCAGGTTCATCAGCTCCGCCTGATCTGTTAGGCGATCGCGCGTGACGGCTAGAGCGCGCTGGCCGTCGCCCGTTTGCTCCCACTGGTCGTTGCCCTCCAGGCGACGCGCAACCTGCGGCGTCCATGCGTCGCTGCGCAGCCGCTGTACCTCGCGGAGCAAGGCTTCATCGGCGATGACCCCCCCGTAGCCCATGGCAGTATGTGCCCCGCTGCGAGTCCCCTTGCGCCGCTGGTACCAGGAACAGCGATAGAACAGGCCGGGTTCTTGATGTGAAGGGGTCATGGGGCCGCCGCAGGATACGCAGACGAACAGTCCCACCCCTAAGGAGTCTGCGTGCCGCTGATAGCCCGGCCGCGTGAACGCGGCCGCGCGCCGTTCTGCTACACGGTCGAATGTCGCACGGTCGACGAGCGCCGGATGTCGTCCCGGCACGACGAAGGCGTTCCCCGGCGCGGCCCGCTCGTAGCGGCCCTCTGGTTGGTGGTTGTAGCGTACTAGTCCGCAATAGAGCGGGTTCCGCAGCAGCGCCTGGATCGTGGCGCAGGTCCACTCGACCTTGGAAGGCGGGGGGGGAATGTGCGGGTCGCTGTTCAGCCACTCGACGAGGCGAATACGTGACCAACCGCCCGCCGCGTACCGTGTAAAGATTTCTCGCACGATGGGCGCGTACACGTCGTCGAGGATTAATTGGCTGGGCGAGCGACGCCCCGACGTGTTTGTGAGCGGTGACACGCGCGTGTAGCCTAGCGGCGCTGGTCCCTGGTGAATACCCTGGCGCGCGCTGCGCTCCTTGGAGACGCGCACGCGCTTGGCTCGTTGGCGACTACGCTCCTCGACTTTCCCGTCATGTGGGAAGGGCGGGTAGGCCGCTGCGTCGAGCTGCTGATTGGGTAGTGGGCGAGGCGCGACTTCAGACAAGTCGTCTTCCATCCCGTGGCATATCATTATCTCCAGCTACCTTATAGACATGTCGTGACCAGTCACATTAGCAGGCCCGATGCATCGGTGTGTGCAGAAGCGAGCTAGATCACCCACATGAGTCAAGTAACCGTCGTGTCGCTCCTGCCGATTGGCGGAATGTCACTCTCTGTAGCCACCGGGACACGCGCCTAGTGCTCAAGACCGTTGCCCACGACGCGCTGCGGAGTACAGACGGAATTGGGACGACGGGCGGAACACCGTGCAGGGAATACCGGAGCTGCCGGCGACGTTGTCTAGGGCAATAGAAACGACTTCCTGTACAGCAAGCGAGGCGTTTCGCCGGCCGATGCGACAACTTAACGCATCGCAACGAGCTGCAGCAGCTGTCCTCGCTCTCTACCTTCCCACTATCACGGGCTCAACGGCTCCCTTCTCCGATATTATAGCGCAAGTGTAACGCCTCCTGTCACGTTGTAGCAAGAACAAGAAGGAGGTGTAGAGCGCCCCGTGTTACCTCATAACTAAACCTGCTTTTTGATGGGGTCGTTGCCTCATAATAACCTTTGGTGCTAGTTGAAAACACCGTTTTCATTGCGTCCTTGCTACTAGTGACTGACAAAGGTTGCGTTGACGAGCCTCATCAGGGGCAGGTAGCTGTTGAGATACGGGTGGAGCAGCGCATAGATGCGCTCGAGCTGCGCGACCGCCTCCGGCCCTTCGTAGCGGTCGTAGCCGATGAGCTGGCGGACCACGCCCCTGTTCTTCTGCTCGACGTGGGCCTGGTCGTTCTTGTGGTAGGCCCGGCAGCGCGTGAAGGTGAGCTCCTCCTGGGTGCAGTAGCGCCGGAGGTGGGCAGTGAGGAACGCGCTCCCGTTATCCGAGTCGAGGCCGCGGATCGGGAAGGGGAAGCGCTCCCGGAGGGCTCGGAGCGCGGCGAGGACACCGAGTTGGCTCTTGATGACGAGGGCAGCGCATTCCGTCCAGCCGGTGGCGATGTCGGTCGCGTCGAGCGTGTGGACGTACTCCCCCGCCGTGGTGGTCCCGCAGTGGGCGACCAGGTCGATCTCCAGGAACCCGGGCGCCTCCTCGTCCCAGGGCGTGTCGGTGCCCCAGGGCGTGTCGGTGAGGATCGGGATCTGGCTCTTGAGCAGCGAGCCCAGCTTCGTCGTGGCCAGGCCATGCGGGCGGTGGCGCCGACGCGCTGCGGCCAAGCGATGATCGATGATCGCCGCGCTCAAGGAGCAGACGGCGGCGCGCACCTCGGCGCCAAGGGCGAGGGTCCCCTCGCGTTCCAGGGTCTGGATCAAGGCGGGCAAGGCTGCCGCCAGGCGCTTCCCGCAGATCCAACCCGTCGCCTTCGCCGCGCCCTCCAGCGCCCGCACGACCTCCGGCCCATACATCGGCGGTCGCCCGCCCCGGCGCAGGCGCGGCCCCCGATACGGGAGCCCCACCCGCAGCAACGTCTGCGCATAGCGCGGATGATAGCCCGTCACGACGGCCACCTCCGCGATGATCCGCCCCTTCTCCACGCGCCCCGCCGCCCGGTAGCACCCGTGCAGCTTCGCGATGACCTCGTGCTTGCTCTCTTGCCTCACCGCCATGTCCTCCTCCCTTCAAAGAAAGACAGATGTGGTTATGAAGCAACGACTATCCCTTCAAGCAGATTAGTTTTGAGGCAATGCGCCCCGTCACCGCCACGGCCTCATCGATCAAACGTGCTTTCGCCATCCGTCCCGCCCCATGGTAGCCGCGCCGCAGCACCTCGATGACCTCATGCTTGCTCCCTCGCCTCACACCCATGTCCTCCTCCTTCTCAGAAAAGCACTTTTTGCTGTGAGGCAACGACTTTCGTTCGCGTACTTTATTTGTGAGGCAATGCGGCATCTTGACAGGGACCCCTCCTTCCTGTATTCTTGGTGGCACGCACCACAACACGTTCCGCCGCTTCGACCGAGAGGAGCACAATGTTGTTCATGCGGAGCCGATGGGCATGAGATATTCATCGACGCGGAGAAACGCTGAGAGGTTTACCGTGCAGGATGACGGCACGCGCACGACGGCCTACCCTGCCTGCTGCATCGCACGCCGTATTCCAAAGGAGTCGGTCTGTAGTTCTTTAGAAATGACGGGAGCATAGAAAGTATGAACAGCACCGTTACTCGACAGCCAGCACCAAGGACAAGGCATCGATGGAACCTGGAGCGGCGTGAAGCTTTTTGGTTCTACGTGTTTGTTTGCCCGTGGATCATTGGCTTTATTGTCTTTCAGGCTGGGCCGATCCTCGCCTCCATTTATTTCAGCTTTACCGACCTGACCGATCTCAACCTGAACCAGTTGCCGCATTGGATCGGCCTAGCTGAATACCAGCGGCTCTTCACATCGCTGGCGTTTCAGCAGTTCCAGGACTCGTTACGCGCCACGGCTATCTACGTCACAATCAGTGTGCCCGTGCGCGTCATTTTTGCTTTGTTGGTCGCGCAGTTGCTCAATCAGAAGATCCCGTTCCTGCGGGTGTTGCGCACCATCTACTATATCCCAACGGTCGTAGCCGGCGTGGCCGCCGCTCTGCTTTGGGTCACGTTGTTGCAGCAGAACAATGGTATCATCAATCAAGCGCTTGGCGTCGTGCATCTGCCACAACCTGACTGGTTGGGTAACGGTACCACGGCGATGGGAGCCATGATCGGATACTCGACCTGGTACCTGGGGACGGCGATGGTCGTGTTCCTGGCCGCGATTCAGGGGGTGCCAACTGAACTCTATGAAGCCGCTTCCATGGATGGCGCCGGACCGATCCGCCGCCTACTGCAGGTCACCATCCCCATGATTTCCCCGGTTATCTTGTTTACCACGGTGATCAGTTTGATTAATGCGCTGCAGGAGTTCGTCGCCCCCGCCGTCCTCACTGGCCAGGGTGGGCCCGCCGACGCCACTCTCCTGGTTGGCTTGTATTTGTACCAAGTTGCCATCGAATACACCTTCCCGCGCCATGGCGCCGCCGCCTCGGCTATTGCTGTGGTCCTGTTTGCGACGGCGCTCGTGTTGACGGTGATCATCTTTCTGGTGTCGCGTCGATTCGTGTATTACGCGGGTGAGCGTGAGGGGGGGCTATGAGCGCGGCTGATGTTCCGGCGTCGACAAGGTCCGCCGAGGTGACGTACAGATCTAAAGAGGCTACCGCACGCCGCCAACGAGCTCTCGCTCTGCGCGGCGTCTATCTCCTGCTCGCGCTGGCCGGCGCCTTCATCATGATCTTCCCCGTTTTTTGGCTGGTGAGCACCGCGCTGAAGCCGTCTAGCGAGGTGTTCACCAATCCACCCATCCTGTTCCCGTCCCATCCGCAGTTCCATAACTTCCCCGATACCGTGGTCTCGCCGGCGCTCCCCAATGGCAACTACTTCGTCTACATGTGGAATACAGCCTGGTACACGGCGCTCGAGGTCTTTGGCGATACGTTCGTCGGCGCGATCGTGGCCTTCGGCTTCGCCCGCTTGCGCGCCCCCGGCTCCACGCTACTCTTCTTCCTGGTGCTGGCTACCATCATGGTGCCGTTCCAGGCCACCTTGATTCCACAGATCGTGTTGTTCAGGACGCTCGGCTGGTTCGATACGCCCTTGCCGCTGATCGTGCCGACCTTCTTCGGCAACGCGTTCAACATCTTCCTGCTCCGTCAGTTCTTCCGCGGCATCCCACGCGAGCTTGATGAGGCCGCGACCCTGGATGGGCTGGGCTACCCTGGCATCTTTCTGCGCATTATCCTGCCGCTCTCCAAGCCCGCGCTGGCCGCCGTGGCCGTCTTCTCCTTTGTGTTCCACTGGAACGACCTGCTGCAGCCGCTGATTTACCTGAATACCACGAGCAAATACCCGGTGTCGGTGGCGCTGCAGTCTTTCTCCGGCGCCTATGGTCTGGCCCTGTGGAACCAGCTCATGGCCGCAGCGCTGATCAGCGCTCTCCCTTGTTTAATCCTCTTTTTTGTCGCGCAGCGCTACTTCATCCAGGGCATCGTGGTTAGCGGTGTCAAAGGATGATGTGACGACGAGAGCGTAGGCACGATAGTACGCGGAAAGGGGGTGGTTCAACAAACTTGCACGACCTGGTAGCGGCCGCGTTGATGCGGCTAGCACAGGACACGATGTGGTACTTTTAGGTCGTCTTTATCAGGAAAGGATCATCAACGTCATGCGTTTCGCTTTTAGCAAGAAGCTCGGCCTCGCGGCCGCGGCTACGGCCGCGTTGTCGCTGCCCGTGCTGGCGGCCCCCAGCGCCCACGCCGCTCGCCCGGCGACGAGCGCGAAGGCCACCACCACCCTTCTCTGGTTCATGCGCGTCGACCCCAAGGAGAATCCCTGGGAGCAGGCTGAGGTCAAAGGCTTCGAGAAGCTTCACCCCAATATCCACATCAACTTGGTCACGGCCCCCAACCCCAACGGCGCCTTCGACGCCAAGTTTAACGCGCTGATCCAGGCCGGCACCCCCGCCGACATCTGGTCGCACTTGGGCCAGGCCGGCTTCGCCGACTACTTCCATCGCGGTCTGCTCTTGAACCTCGACCCCTTGGTCAAGAGCACCCATTACTCGTTCGGCTCGACGCCGATGAACCTGGTGAATACCTACCGCAAGCCGGGCGGCCTGTACGGTATCCCCTCGATCACGCTCGACTCCTACCTGTTCTACAACAAGGACATCTTCGACGCCTACAACAAGCTGCACCCTAGCGCCAAGCTGGCCTACCCGCCGACCAACTGGGATGACAAGAGCTGGACGTGGGCCAAGATGACGGATGATGCCAAGAAGTTAACCGGCGTGAAGGCCAACGGTGCCACGGCCTATGGTGTCCTCCCGAACCTGTTCCCATTCATGGGCTATGCCTGGCAGGCCGGGTCGGAGATGTTCAATCAGCCCAAATCCTATGTGACGGGCGCGCCGACCTCCATCACCCTGACCGACGCGAAGACGGTCGGCATCTTCCAGGACATGCAAAACTTCTTCAAGCAGAAGATTGCGCCCCCGTACTCCTCGGTGAAGCAGATCGGCAACACCGGCGCCGACCCCTTCCAGTACGGCAACATTGCCATGGAAACCACCGGCGGCTGGGACTTCCGTAACCTGCTCGGTGTCAAGTTCCACTGGGCGGCGGGAGCTATGCCGTGGCTGGTCACCAACCGGGACACGCTGTTCACCGATCCCTACATGGTCGCCAAGGCCAGCAAGCACCCCATGGAGGCGATGGAGTTCATCCAGTACCTGACCAACGCGCAGTCTATGTCCGCCTACGTCAAAGGTGTCGGCTTCACTCCCTCCAACCCGCAGTACCTGGGCCAGTGGTACAGCCAGTACTCCAAGATCACCGGCCAGTCGGCCGAGCAGCTGCAGACACTGGTCAGCGGCGGCCGCAAGTACGGGACCGAGTCGCCGAACCACCTGATCAACAGCTTCAGCCAGGTTCACAACGCCATGGTGCCCTACGAGGATAAGATCTTCTACGGCCAGGGCTCGGCCGCGTCCATCCTGTCGCAGGAGCAATCGGCGGTCACCGCCATCCTGCAGCAGAATAACGGCGGCTAAACCTCACTCGTCCGGCAACGTGTACCGTGACAACTAGGCGGAGCCGCCCCCTGGTGGGGGCGGCTCCGCCGTTTATGCAGCGACTGCGCGGCCTCATCCCCGACCCATGCTAATTGAGAATGGGGGCACTTTGGGGAGCGAGAGACCATGAAGAGCCTACTAATTGGCATTCCGGCCGTCGCACTAGCGGTCGTTCTCTTGTTCGTCGTCGAAACTCGTTTCTTGGTGGCACCAGACACGGTGTATACGGTCGCGCAGGCGCGAGGTGGCATGATACGCTGGCCACGATTATGGGTGGGGCGAACGGTCTTGGTGCGCGCCCGCGCATTTCCCCTCGGTACGAACTGTCCGCCGAGCATTCCGTGGTGTACTAACGTGGTGCTGGCGGACGGCGATTCCCCTCTCGCCACTACGCACACCCTCGTCGCCATGGCGGCCGGCCCGGCGCGGCCCGACCCGTTTTGGAGCCTACTGCACCGTGTCCCGCTGGTGGATCACATGATACCGCAGCTACAACAGGTGGATTGGAATCACGTCGCGACATACCGCGTCCATTTGAGCGCGCAATCTTTCACTCCTTGCATACAGCCGTGTATAAACATTCAACTCGCAGGCATGGCTTGGTAGCGGCAGCAGACGCCAGCCCGTCACCATAGCGGTAAAGTGTATAAACATTCAACTCGCAGGCATGGCTTGGTAGACATGCTTATACGCCTGTGCTGACCTTGCATAACTGTCACTTAGGCGCTTTTCGTGACTACGTCCATCATCCGCCGGTACATAGGCACGGATGACGTAGCACTATCTTTGCACCTTTCAATTATTGTCAAGTGAAAGCGCCTCTGCGACAGTTTTCGCGATCAGCGACAGGGTGTGTCAATGGTCACGTTAATGAGACTCCGTAATTGACGTTTGTGAGGCAGACGTGAGGCGAGCAAAGGATGGCCATCACGGTAGTCTGTGTAGCCTCGAGGAGAGCGGCGTGGGCTGCGCCGCCCTCCTCCCCCGGCCCTAGGGGACGACGCGTCTGGGCTGAGGCGCGCCGTCCCTTCACCGTACTCCCTCCTCCCCCTCCTGCCGCATAGCCCGATTGGCCCCCGCACGGCCACTACGGGCCGCAGCTCCCCGCCTCGCCTTCTGCAGAAGGGCTACAGAGTGAAAGCGCCGGGGGAGAGCACTGAGTCTTGATCCTGCGTCTTGAGTGTCGGCAACGGGTGTCCCCTCACGGCGGCAACTGCTGTCCCTTCTACCGCCCTCCCCCGTCGGCATCTGGCGTCCCCTCATCTAGAAGAGACGGCCGCCCCCCACGGCCGCCGGCGGTGTGACAGAGCGTGGAGCCGCCCCCGCGCGCGCCCCTGGAGCGCCGCCGGCGTGGCCGCCCCGTTCGCCACCGGACCGAGGCCCGCCGCTCCCCCTCTCCCCCGCGTCCCGTCGCGCGCCGCCCTGGCGACGCGCTGGTCTCCACGACGGGCCGCACGGTAGGGCCGGAAACGTACAAGGGTCTGCGATTGCACGGACCTAACAATGGACTTGTCCTCATGACCGTTGACGTTTTTGGGGCGCCGATATCCCACTTTGAGTGAGCTCCAACATGAAGAATGATGACTCTAAGCTGTAAACGTTGGACACGTCTTACCCTAGCGAGTTCACCTTCACGTATCTATCCCATCCATTTATTTCATGATGGCTGCTGAAGGTGGCCGCCCCAAAAACGTCAACGGTCATGAGGACAAGCCCACTAACAAGATGCCCCCTAATAATCGTCGGTATCTGGCCTAGCGCACCGAAGAATCATGTACCCCCTCACCCCCTATTTTGCCCATTTTACGCTTGTAATTGAGGGTACGCACCTGCTATAATGGAGGTGTGAGGGGCGTAGGGCTCCTACGGACGGAGAAGCGATGAAGGAGCTTCGAGACATGACACGGCAACAGCAATGGCGACAGAACAAGGCCACCGCCCGCGCGGCCACCATCCGCAGGACCGGGAAATACACCTTTGAGATCGGCAGCCGCACCCGCCCCGGCCACGTCCACGCCATCAACGCGCTGCGCCTCGAATGCACCTGCGAGGCCGGCCAGAAGGGCATGCGCTGCTGGGCGCTCGCCCTCGCCCTCATGATCGAGCAGGGCTACCGCGCCGTCACCCCCAAGCGCCCGCGCCCCACCACCCTGCCGACGCCCGCGCCCGCCCGCCCGGCCGGGGCCGCCGCCCTGCTGGAAGCCTTCGGCCTTTAGACACAAAGAAAGTGGGCGGGGGATGAAGGCCCCCGCCCACTTGTAGCCGCACCGCGCAAGGAGTCAACCGCTTATGAAGACCCAAACCGCAGCCAGCATCACCAGTATACCGCCCCGCCCCCGCACCGCCGTCGCGCTCTACGACGACAACGTGTCCATCACCGCCACTTTTCGTCCCGGTGATCCTATCGGCTCCACCGAGGTTGTCCCCTCCCTCGACGGCCTCGACGCCACCGCCTACCTCAATCTCCTCGACTCCACCATCGCGCGCCTGATCGCCTACCGCGACGGCTACCGGCAGGCCATGGACATGGACGCGGACGCGGACGCGGACGCGGACCCGACGCCCGTCCGCGCCCCGCTTCCCCTGCCGCTGCCCGCCCGCTGGTACGCCTGGTAGCGCCCGCCGAGGGCTGGCACCCCCGCCAGCCCTTCCCCTAGTCGATGGAGCATAGGCCGATGACCGCTGAGACCACCACGGAGCGCACGAACCCCACCGCCGACAATCTCGCCAAGATCGACGCCTGGATGCAGCGCCTCGCCGACGAGACCGACCAGGCCGCCCACGGCACCGAGCTAACCCGTTACCTCACCACCCTCGCGCGCTTCTACAGCTATAGCGCGCACAATTGCATGCTGATCGCCCTGCAACGCCCCGACGCTACCCGTGTCGCCGGCTATCGGGCGTGGCAGGCCATGGGCCGCCAGGTCACGAAGGGCGCGAAGGGTATCGCCATCCTGTGCCCCGCCCCGATCAAGGGCAAGACCGAGCAGGGCGACGACGCCGTGATCGCGCTGCGCTTCCGCACCGGCTGGGTCTTCGACCAGGCGGACACAACGGGCGACGACCTCCCCGCGCTCACCGTCCACGCCGTCGAAGGCGAACGCTACGCCACGCTCCTCCGACGCCTCATCGAGATCGCGGAGCGCGGCGGCTTGCGCGTTGCCTTCAAGGATCG
>JAABUP010010588.1_pt1 | contig 10848 bp, 14 predicted proteins | sample 5559201 | NCBI WGS metagenome assembly JAABUP01 (sample SAMN10711887, study PRJNA513373) | rock metagenome | isolation source: Antarctica rocks | place: Antarctica | reverse complement strand
GCTGAGCTGGGACCCGGGCCCGACCACGCGACGCGATAGTACCGCAAACTCCACACTATGACAGCTGTGATGTGAGAGAGTGGCATTGCAATGCCTAGGTACTGCTTACTATTGATAGAAGTGAGACAGCAACACTGACACGACGCAGAGAAATCATCACTATCCAAGCTGGCCAATGCGGCAACAGTAGTAAGTGCTTGTTCTTGGACGCGCCTCCCTGTGGGGTTGGTGCTTTACCGCTACCGAGCTGACGTCGCTGCAGTTGGTAGTCAATTCTGGCAGCAGTTATGTCTGGAACACGGCATTAGCCAGGACGGGAATCTGGAGGACTTTGCGACTGAGGGTGGAGACAGAAAAGATGTTTTTTTCTATCAGGTTCGCTGCTATGTCTTCCGTCAGGTAATTGGGGGCTGATGCGGTTTTCAGAGTGACGACACGCGATACATACCCAGAGCTATACTGGTAGATCTGGAGCCAAGGGCATGTCAATCAAGCAAACGTAATGATTGGACATGAGACAATCAACTAACAATTGTGTCTCCTTTTGTGCAGGTTCTACAAGGCATTCAGAATGGCCCATACAAAAACATCTACAATCCAGAAAACTTCTTCGTTGGTTCGCAGGGCAGTGGAGCCGCAAACAACTGGGCTGCTGGTTATGCCGCCGGAGATACGGTACAAGAGGAGGTCTTCGACGTGATAGACCGCGAAGCCGACGGAAGTGATTCGTTAGAGGGTTTCATGCTGCTCCACTCGATTGCTGGCGGCACAGGGTCTGGTCTCGGAAGCTACATACTTGAGCGCATGAACGACCGTTTTCCCAAGAAGCTCATACAGACATATTCGGTCTTCCCAGATACGCAGGGCGGAGATAATGTGGTGGTAAATCCATATAACAGCTTGCTTGCTATGCGACGACTGACACAGAATGCTGACTCTGTGGTATGGGCGTACCGTCTATTTGGCAAAGGCTGTCATGCTGACATGAGCGCAGGTCGTGCTGGACAATGGAGCACTGTCAAGAATCGCAGCGGATCGACTGCATGTACAAGAGCCATCATTCCAGCAAACCAATCAGCTTGTTTCTACCGTGATGTCTGCGAGCACGACCACCCTTCGATACCCCGGGTACATGCACAATGACCTCGTTGGCATCGTCGCCTCCCTCATCCCTACACCTCGATGCCATTTTCTCATGACTTCCTACACCCCTTTCACTGGCGACAACGTAGAGCAAGCAAAGACTGTTCGCAAAACAACAGTACTCGACGTGATGAGAAGGCTCTTGCAGCCAAAGAATCGTATGGTCTCAACAACACCCAGTAAGACAAGCTGCTATATCAGCATACTCAACATCATTCAGGGCGAAGCAGACCCAACCGAGGTAGGCCCCGCTAACGTACCGATGTCAATCGGCTTGCTGATTTTGAAACAGGTGCACAAATCACTCCTTCGCATTCGTGAACGCCAGCTTGCGACCTTCATACCGTGGGGACCAGCCTCGATACAAGTCGCACTCACAAAGAAGTCTCCGTATCTCCAAACCAAACACCGCGTATCCGGTCTGATGCTGGCCAACCACACATCAGTCGCGACGCTCTTCAAACGGATCGTTGCCAAGTACGACCAAATGAGGAAACGAAATGCCTTTTTGGATGGCTACAAAAAGGAAGCACCATTCGCTGATGGACTTGGCGAATTCGATGAAGCAAGAGCCGTGGTCACGGATCTGATAGGAGAGTATGAGGAGGCGGAGACAGAGAGCTACCTGGATCCGGATAAAGGCAAGGAAAAGGGGGAAGGCAACTGAAAACGCAAGTAGCTCTTGGCGTCAAGGAAATAAGAAATGACGTTACGAATCATGTGGTCCGGTGTCTTGGCTGCATGGCCAGGTGCGTATTATTGGAATGCCGATCGCCACTGTCGACATTGACCGTCTGGCAACTTCGCTGCTTGCCATCTAAACCTACATGGAAGTACGCAGGCCGGTTTACTAAACTGAGACTTTTAATCTGTCTGGGTAAGGCGCCCTTTATTTCATTGATGTATCGGGCACGAGACCCATTCTGAAGAAATCTTTGCGGAGGATCCTAGAGGGATTGAACTTCTCATAAGTCGTTGGCCCGCTGTGTCCTTGACACTGGAGGTCTAACAGAGCTATCAGAGCAATTAGAATGGGGATTTATCCCTGACAGGGTCGAGAATCCTGACATCAAAAACCAGCCTGAGTATCAAGGATGTTGTGTGCAGATCGTAGATGCCCTGCTTTACGAGGCGAGCAATCAAATTATGGAGAATGGTGATGATGCGCAGCACTCGCCACATGTGGCTGGGGCGTCGATCGATCAGAAGGGACCATGTGACCAAGTCCAAGTCGGATCCGCGTCCATAAAACCTTCTAAGATTGCGTCTCTTCCCTAAACAACAACATTCCCACCCATACCAAAATCGCATCCTACAACGGTAGAATTCGCGATACCAACTCCACAGTCACGCTACTATACAACGATCAGAATGGCATTCACTGCTAGGTATGTTCGCTCCATGTTACCACTCAGAGAAGACTTTGCGGTCGTTCCGCCACCCTCCGAATTCTCTCTATAGCGCTTCTCCGCGCAAGAGTCGCGAAGCTCTAAATTGGAGGCGTCAATGAACACGGGGCAAGTTGCTGACATTGGTGATCTCCAGCGACATCTGCAAAATCATCCTCGCCGTCATCCTACCACCCCTCGGCGTCTTTCTCGAGAGGGGTTGCAATGCCGACTTCCTCATCAACATCCTCCTGACGATTCTGGGTTACATTCCAGGTATCATCCACGCACTGTAAGCCACAGATATGATATCACCTATTGAATCGAGCGATCATTTGACGCGTACGCCGTTGGAAACACTCACTAACCATGATAAAGGTACATCATCCTCAAATACTAGGCGCTACCCACCCCACTCTTAATTCCCGCGATTCAGCATTCGAGTTTATCAGTATCATCATACCCGTCTGTTTTGTTTAGAGAAGCTTGCATGAGATCAAAAGACGCCTCTCCTCTCAGTGGCCAACAATCAACAAAGTGGTCAAGTGCAGGCAGTGAGATGGCAGGAGGACAACGATTGAACAGCAAGAATATGAAGCTACGGCGACCTGCGCTGCATCTTAAGTCTGCAGCTCTAGCATAGTCTGCTCACCCAGCTTATATCATAGCAATTCAACCTTGTCCACCACAGCCCAAGGCTTTCAAACTGCATATCCCATGAACGGTTGTACCTGTGCAATGACTGCATTAACGTCTAAAACTGTTTATTAACACCACGATCCGCGAATCTACAACTAGGTCTGTACCAGCGACTATTCCTGATCCAATCCAACAGATTCATGCAAGATCAAGCTATTCACGGTGATATTGGAGTAGGCCTTGGGAGGGTTATTCCGAGAATTGTCGGTAATCCTCGCGGACTTTGCAGCACCTTCGCGCTCCTCACTGCGGCTCCCTATTAAGTCGATTGTGCTCGAATATAGGAATCATCATCGAGGCTTGGCTGGCGTAGGGGCCGAAAAGAGACTAGCATGGGTTATTTATACCTCCAAATGCTTGGCAGAACAACGCGCGCGTTTCGCCTTGCCCCCATTTCACGCAATCACACCCAAGAAGAGTCTCTCGACATGATGTCGGTTGGGTGAGATTACTCCTCCACATGCAAGCGCTTACACATCGGCGTCGTGATCTATCAATGGCTGCTGACCCTGCTTTCGATGTCATGCCGTAGAGGAGCACAACGTATTTGCAGCTGTCTCCACGCTGCCACCCCCTCTCGGTCGAGATGGAAGAGACAACAAAAGGGCCCTGGGCGCCTGCTTCCACAGCAGTCGTGTTTCATTATTTCCCTTACGCATTTCTTTTCCTCTGTGTCTCTCTGTTGATCTTTTCCTTCCGCTTCTCTTTCCTACGTCTATCTCTTTCTCGTGCATTGCAAGGAGCTGGCTTCATGTCTTGGTGGGGCTTTGGGTTTTGTGCAGGTCAGTTCGATTCCGAAAAGTTTTATATAGCCTACACAGCCATCCACGACGACTCAGCTACACCTGCACGTCAAACGCCTCATGACGCCTCTTCTGCCTTGCCTACCTTATAGTCTGGCATCATGGATGGCTCTCTCACTTCAATAACCCACCGTCCTGCTGATCACTACCTCTTTCGAAGTCTTCCGAATATCAAAGTCCGGTAGCTAACCATGAATGCAGTCCTTTCACAGCATGTCGATGGCCTTTCCTTTATGGCCTTATCTATATCTCCTTCTTCTACCGTCGACTTGGGCTGGCCCACCCTCTACGGGATCTTTAACCCCAGCCCTTCAGCAAGTAATACCCACCTGCGCTCAGGCTTGTCTCGAAACTTTCATCGCAGAAAGCTTTCCTTCTTCTACATGTGGTCCCCCGCCAGACTTCGGCTGCTTATGTACCAGCGATAGCACTTCTGGCCTCACAGTCGGTGAAGGCGCCCTAGGGTGCTTGTTCAGTAGCGACTGTGGAGAGATCAACGAGCTGGAAGCCGCGTCAGTGTACGATGTCTGTATAACGATTGAGAACGCCAAACCAAACACACACAGCACTCTCACAGCGACAATTGTGCCAGCAGCACCAACATCTAACGTCAGTCCAGCATCTCAGACTAGCAGCGAAACTCGTTCTTCTACCTCTCTTTCCCGTTCTTCTAAAAGTCTATTTCTATCTCCGACAGCATCAAGCACAATTTCTAGCGCTAGTGTTGCGATTACTTCAGCATCATCGTCATCATTTCATTCCTCATCTGTAGACAATTCTGAACCGACAATTCCGCCAATTGGTGGCATAATACCTTCGACTTCACCTACGACATCGTCAACTTCGTCGACCACAAGTGCGACCGCGGCACCAGTATCGTCACCAGCGCCCACCCTCTCTAAGCCCCAAATAGCTGGTATTGTAGTTGCAGGTGTCGGCGCCGCAGCTATCGGCCTCGGTCTTTGTTTCCTCGTTTTTTGTCTGCGCAGGCGGAGAAACGTAGTAAGGAGACATAGCGGCTCATCTTTTGGTAACGACAAAATCCTGGGCAGCCACGAAACGACGCCGGACATGTCCTCTATCGCAGCCCGAGATTTTGAGTATGAATTTCGAAGTAGACAGCAACCTCCGCCCCGGCAGCACCGAAGCCCCACAAGGCAACTCAGGCTTGAAACTCCAGCCTCTTCAAGCGAGGATGGATGGGCCCATTATCAAAAGGTCATGGCTGCCGAGCATATCGGACTTGCAGTGGGACCGCAAATTCCTAGATCTCTAAGAGATGAACACTCACCTATCACTCCAGCCAGCAACCGGACGAGAAACTCGCAATTGCTACCGGACAAGCCGACCTACAGATTATTCCCTCCACCATTGCGTCCGACACCTCGGAATAGCATTCCAAACCAGGTTATCAGACCGCCGGGCAATTCTCCCAGGCCAGCTGTGCCTCCCCTTGGCTCGCCGTTCGCTAGGTTCGCACCTCAGCATCCCAGCTCTGTAGACACGAGTCAAGCGCACCTTCAAGGTGGCCGCGCTGCAAGAGCTTCGAGCGCAAGAGCCTCGAATTTCGATCCTTTCACCGATGCGTCTAATCGCTCACCTGCCATTGTTCGCCCGTTGTTTCAAGAGTCTCGACCACGGCCACTTCCACCCTCAACGCGCCATGAGCCCCGAAATTTCCGAGTGCCTTCTTGGGAGCAGCCACCATCAGCAGGCGTTGTCCGCAAGCCAGTACCTACGTATCAACCTTACAGAGCCCAAGGTGTAGGTCATGCGCCTCCCTCAAACGAGCATCATCATGGAGCCGCAATCGAGAACTCCCATAGACGCAAATCTTCAAGGAGAAGCCGTGCATCAAGGCGAGAGACTTTCTTTTCGACTGGATCTGAGACTAGCTTCGAGAGTGACGACGACGATGAAGTCCCAGATCCTCGATCGGCGTTGTCGCCAGTGACTGAAGTACGAGCACCACCTGGCGGCAGAGTCAGCTACCCTGCTATACCCGTGTCAGCTTCAGAAAGTCCGACTCGAAGGGCCCGAGAGAGACCTGTCTATCCCGCTCAGCCAGACTCGCTCCTCAGCAAACGACTTGGCCAGGACAAAGCCAAGGAGATTGCAGGTAGGTTGAGAGGTCCCCGAAGGGCATCTGACGAGGACGACGTCCCGCACTCGGCCAAATGGAAGATCTTGGTCAGTCCTGGCCTCAGAGGGATCGATAAATCTGAGACACCACCTTCAGCCGTGAAATCGCCACCGACACCGTGGAGGAGATGATATGGCATGAACCGACCAATGACTGAACGATTGAACGTATATATTCCCGACGCAGTGAATTCAGGGGTTTTGAGAATTTACGTGGCGTTTCTGGCACTGCTTTGGGAGCAGTATAAAGGAGGCTCGGCGCGATGCGGGGTTTTTTCGGTTCAGAATCACGATCTAGATATCCTGTATTAAGATGGGGCACTAATGCCATGTACAAATATACTCCATATTAATCGACTTCATATCACTCGAACCATCGTCATGTCCTTGATGTAAACTGTATTGATGACCATTGGATCTACCCTCCAAGATCATCTCTTTATCGCCATACTTGTACTCCTCGTCCTGACCATCTACGATCTCACTCTACCAACTACCACAACCATGCCCCCGAAACCGAAGCTGAATGTGCACACCTTCCCCCGTCCTCCCCTCCTCGAAAAGACCCCCCGCCACCTCCAGATCAAATGGAACAACCAAACGATAGCCGACACAAAAGACGCCTACTGGGTCCTTGAAACCACCCATCCCCCCAGTGCGTTCCCTTCCTTCCCCACTCCCCCATCACCTCTCCCCATCTAACACCCAACCTACCACTGACACACTACCCCCTTTCATCTAGCATACTACCTCCCCCCCACCTCTATCACCCACCCCCTCACCAAATCCCCCCACACCTCCTTCTGCGAATGGAAAGGCCGCGCCACATACTACAACCTCGCCGCTCCCTCCGGCGAAATCATAAAGAACAGGGCATGGTCATACGATAACCCCACCAAGGGATTCGAGTCGATAAAGGGATATTTGAGTTTCTATGCGGGACCGTGGGATTGTTTTGTGGATGGGGAGAGGGTGGAGCCGCAGCCGGGGGATTTTTATGGGGGGTGGGTTACGAGTGATATTGAGGGGAGGGTTAAGGGGGGTCCGGGGACGTGGGGGTGGTAGGAAGGGAGGGGAAGGGGGCCGTTGTAGGTGGGTGAATACGACATGATTTGCGAGTGCTGTTGCTTCATGGAAATGAGTACGTGGAAGGGATGGAGTCTGCTGGCGTTAGAGGAGTGCGTATTGCTTTGATACAGCACTTATTGCAAGCCTCTCTTACGGCGAAACAGTCATCAAAGAATGTCTGGGATGCCTTCAGACCGATCAGCGAGGGTAGCTTTGGAGTATCGGTGGACAAACAAAAGAGGAGATTCGCGTCGGAATATTGTCATTGCTCAGAGCACGGGTCCTCCAAGTCTCCGACGGTTGCATTGATATGACTTGATGATCGCAACGACGCATATATGGTTCCGGAAACACTTCCCACGATACCATAAAGAATTCGTTCGCCGTCACTGGCAAAACGGCTGTCGATCATGGTAATCTTGTGGCGAACGAAGCTGCTCGCAATTGTACATGGTTTTTTCTACGTGTAGCAACCTTCAAGTCTGAAGGATCGCTTATCACAGGCGTGCAACAATGCCTGGGGTTGTTGCAATACTGACTTCCGCGGGAGGTACTTCATTCCATTGACAACGTCTGAGTGGAGACTCCAGTCGCCTTCGATGTGTAGAGGCCCTTAACAGCTCGGGCCGCCCAAGATTCGGTAAGTGAGAACGGAAAAGAAAGGGGTACATATCATATGCGTGTACCACTCAGCTTCACTCGACCACGGACGATTTGTCGTCCCTTTGGAAAGGAAATATGATACCAAGCTTGGACTCTTGTTGATCATCGTTCAAAAACCCACCATACAAGGTCATGCATCATGGGAAAATCGGACATCTCCTGCCAAATCAACGAGCTTTTCACGCCGATTGAAGCGTTCCTGGGCGGATGATCATCGAGCACGTTTCGCACTCAAGCCCAACTATGTAAATAGCGGCCAGCCTTGAGCCAGCGATTAATCACGATTTGCCTTGGGCTCGGGAACTTGCTTATAAATATGCGTAGAAGTCAATTGTGCTCGAGGTCTAAGTTGGGAGTTACGTGTCTATAATATGAATGTCATATGTCAAGGATGAATACTCGACGGATCGCTGGCACTGTGTTGTGAGCTGATATTTCGGACCTTGCATCCACCTGCTCCAGATCCGGCACAAGGGCGATCTGTCGACGTGTGGCCTTTTTCTGATAGACATCCTTCTCGTTCTGAGCTAGAAGTCCGCAGATGCTTTTTGTCTACCTTCGGGTTTTGACGACCTGGCCATCCCATGAAGCGTCGTGGTCAGACCCGCATTGCTCTCTGATACCGTCTTGCTTTCGAAGTATCACTCTTGAAAAGGATAAATATTCCCTCTCAGGAAGGGTGTTGGAAAAGACTTAATCTCACACAAAGCGGTCAATTGACTGTATCAACGCGATCATGTCCATGAAACGGAAAACCTACTTTTAACAGTATTCCAAGAGCTTGGCTCCGCAATTACCCTCTACCATTGTTGGTTTCCCTTTGATCACACAATTCAGACACAAAGCAAGTACCTCATCCCTATGTTTGTCCGCTGATGTTTCCAAGAGCTTCTTGAAGTCGCATCTTTCCCCTAGACAATTTCTGTATTCGCGGTTTTTGAACTTGTAATACTTATATTGCTTCATCTGTGCCAAAATCATCCCGATGGTCTTCTGAGACATTACTTTCGATATCGGCCAAAGCTCGAGACGAAGTAGCTCCTGCATATAGTGTCCACTTTTGGCGAGATGTCGACATCCTTTTACAGAATCGCCCTGATGCATTTCATGTTGTTGACATCCTTGGCTCAAATGTGAGGTCAGAGTATCCTCAATTGTCGAAACCAATTGACGCAAATAGGTCTTACGCGCAGTATCAATTGATGCTGTTAGGAGGAATGAGCTCCATCCTCGGGATGCTCTTGTCTCAAAGACTTACCTAATATACCCTTTGGGAGACAATTCCCTACAAGCTCAGCTTCCGTGGCCAAAAGGCCTTCTTCAGTGTAGTTCCACATCATTCCGAAGGATGACACCCAAAAATGGAAATGGTTGCCCAATGCATAGGAGATCCACAACAACTTTGGAAGGCTGTCCTCGCCATCCACAGACCCAGCAAATTCTGCCAGCCAAGTGTCGCTCCAGGAACTCAAGGCTAACGCTTCATCGTACTTATCGCAAAGGAGAGCGATCTTTTCTAAAAGGAGGATTGAGATTGGACCCAGAATCAGTTTCATGTGGAAGGCTTTGCAAAGGCAGACCATAGCTTCAGGGTCGTCGTCGGGAAGCTCGAGTTCGAGGAGTCCCTGTTTAGAAAGAGCTTGTCCTTCGCGATAGTTGGGGCCCAACATAGCCGCCAATACGGGTGAAGCCAGTGCCATCACTTTGGATGATACTCGGATTCGCGTTTGGCTATTCAATTCACCGACTATCAATACCAGGTCACCAGCAGGATCGAGATCTTCATCATGTACTAAAGCTGTCATTCTGTTTTATTTCGCCTTAGTTTTGAATCAAATCTGGGGTTGAAATTCTGAGTCTTTCTCCTTTCACCACCCCAAATGTTGTCTTGGCTTGAGAAAGAATTGTGTATTGAGGGATGTTGGTATCGAGATCTTGAGGAAGTCACTCTCCGTAGATGATTCGGAAGAAAGGTGTCAATCCCAGGGGCATGGACGACCGTAAACTGATTGCGAACACTTCAAATGAGTTAGGCCGTGGGTCATACCAGCCTTCAAGTGCTCCGGGATAAGAGGAAAGACCAATTACGGTAGTGGCAATCCGAAAACTCCCTCAGTAGCTGAGGGTGGCTCTTCTCTTCGGTAGAATCCCTTTACCGCTATCTGATAATGTTAGAGCAAGATGTAAAATAAGAGGAGTGCATGGCTTGACCACAACATAGCGGTGACGAAAACTTACCAGTTTTTCTATTGTACTCTCGTCATCCTAAGCTAATTGCTCCCGTTAGGAGGGAAGCGTGCTGTGAGTACTGACTACACCCGGCTGAATGATGTTGGAAGGTGGTGCGAGATCCAAAGGGTGTTGTGGAGCAGACTAATGATTGTCAAATGAAGTCGTCGGAGCGTCAACACTGACGCACATTACCTTATCTAGACTCACCGGCACTTGACCCCTATCAGCATCTCGAAATTCTAATACGACAACCATTTACTTGTCCAATAACTCTGGGAGTTCCATGAATATTTTGGGTTGAACTGGGTATGATGTTACATCATATGCTTCAGAAATCGGGAGCTATTATCCCCCACCGGACAGTAATCCAATATTTCGCTTATGCATACCGCAAGCAACTTCAAATTGTCATTCAAAATGTCGACAATGCCTTCTCCGTTGCTGTCCCAATTGCAGTCGCTCCATTAGCCAGTAAGTACTACACCTGGCCTTTCGATCCGGTTTTCCGCAGACCCTTTCCCAAAACTTCGACATGATGAATTCTCCCTACTTCATTGCATCCGAAAAGAAGTACGGAAGTGAGGATGCCGCACCGGAAGTACAGCAGTCTATCGGATTAAAGGCTCCACAGTTGCGCTCCCTAAAGGAGATTCTACCATCCTTAACGCAACTCAGGCACAGACCCCTAGTTGATCTCTGGTACTGCTCAG
>JAABUP010010587.1_pt1 | contig 10851 bp, 9 predicted proteins | sample 5559201 | NCBI WGS metagenome assembly JAABUP01 (sample SAMN10711887, study PRJNA513373) | rock metagenome | isolation source: Antarctica rocks | place: Antarctica | reverse complement strand
GCCAACTGGGCGGCCGGGCGCGCCGTGGCCATGCCGCAGGCCTGCAAGCCCGGCTGCGTGCGTGACGCGGTGCTGGCCGGCAGCCGCTGGGCGCGCTGGGGCGCCTGGCAGCGCTCGCTGGTGCGCGCCCCCCTCGCGCCCGCCCGCCCTCGCGCCCGCCCGCCCCCGCGCGCGCCGTCGCGGGTGTGGCCGGCTGCCGCCGGCGCCGGCGGTCTCCCATTGTGCCACCAGCGCCTCCCCAGAGCTCTAGGGGCGGCGTCTGGGCATCCGCGCTCACAGCCGTCCTGCGCTGCCGCCATGCGCGCTCGCTGACTGCTGCATTACCATGGTTTGGCTGTGACATGGCGCGCTCCTCGACGGCGCCGGCCCCCCCCCTCGCCCGCTGTCGGCGCACGTTGTGCAGCTCCGCCCGCCTCTGCCGCCGCATTCGCAGCACCCGCCTGTGCTGCACGCAGGCGCGCGCGGCGCACGAGGCGGTGGGCGCGCCAGCGGCCGCGCGCACGCGCAACGCGGCCGAGGCGGCGATCGCGTGCGCGCGCGGTGCGGCCGGGGCGGCGGCCGCGCATGCGCAGGCGCTGCTGGCCGGCCTGGGCGGCCGCCTGCAGCCGCTCGCGGCGCGGGCCTGGGCCGCGCTGCGGCCGGCCGCCGGCCGGCTGAGGCGGCTGCTGTCGCGGGTGGGGCCGCCTGCGGGCAAGCTGGGCTGCGAGCCCGCGGCGGCGGCGGCGGCCGCGCCCGCGGGCGGCGAAGCGCCGAGGGGTCCGGAGCGGGTGCCAGGGGGCGTCGGCAGCGGCTGCCGGCGCGCGCCGCACCAGGCGCTTGCGGCGTGGCTCAGCCGGCTGGGGCGCGGCTGGCGCGCGAGCCTGTGAGCGTGCGCGCGCGCTGTGCTGTGCACGCCCGCGGCGTCCTGGCTCGCATAGAAGTACCCGAGGGTCTGTGAGGGCCGCGAGCTCGCCCTGAAGCCTCGCTCAGGGTGTGGCCCGGCGCCTCCGGTGGCAGGCGCGCGCCGCTTGAGAGTGGCCGACCTTCGCGGGCGGTTTGTATAAGCAGAGTGGGCAGGCCTCCCAGTCTGTGCAGGGGTCGGGCGCCGTGGTAAGCGGCTGCCAGGGCGGCTGCCAGGGCCCATTTTTGGTAGGCTTGAGCAGGCTCTTCTTTGGCACGGCCGGTGTCCAGGCCATTGCCCAGCTGCTATTTCCTTGGGATTCAGTCACAGAGCTATAGGTGCACAGGTGGCATAGAGCAGGTGGCTCAGACCGTGTAGATGTAATCATGTAATCAGGCCGAATCAGATGCTGGGATGCAGGCCGTGAGCCGGGTTAGGGCCACGCAAGCAAGCTTCGGCCTGTGCAAGAAGACTTGCAACCTCAGCACCGCTGGCACACTGTGCCAATCCAGGATGATGATGCAGGCACCCAGCAATCACCTGGGCCTGCCCGGCCGGAGACCCGTGTCGTGCGGGGCGCGGCATGCTGCGGGGCCGCAGGCGCCCCCCCGCGCTGCGCCGCACGCGCGCGAGCTGCGCTGCGCGCTACCTGCGCCGCAGCGCCTGGACGCGCCGGGCGAGCAGGGCCTGCGGCTGCGCCTGGAGAGCGCTTTTCAGCTGGTGAGGGACGACAAGTGGGAGCCGGCCGGCCTGGCGGTGCTCGCCGTGCAGCTGGAGCCGCCGCGGCAGACAGGCGGCCCGCGCAGCGAGCGCAGCCCGGACTTCTACGCCAACGTGGGGTCCGCCATTAGGACGCTGCGCGATGAGACGCCGTCGCTCTTCCAGTGGGACCTCACCTGTGCGGGCCCATGCCGTGCTTGCAGAGAGCGTGCGGTGTGGCCTCGAACGACTCTGCATACGTGCTGGTATGCACGGGAGGCGTGCACGCTGTTGCTGTGGCTGAGGCCCGAGTGTCCGGTGGCCTCGCCTGGTGCGGGAGGGGCTGACGCGCGGGCCGCGCGCGCGCGCAGACGACATATACCGCGAGGACATCACGTTCAGAGACCCGCGCAACGCGTTCAGGGGCAAGCGGTGCGGCGCGCGCAGCCCTCGCTGCCGTGCTGTGTCGCGCGGCGCCCCGAGCACAGCCGGCTGTGGCTGCGCCGGTGGGTGGTGCCGGGCTGAGGGCGACAGAGGTGACCATACCGACAGACACGCGGACTTTGTGGCCGCGCGCAGGAACTACCGCATCCTGTTCTGGAGCCTGCGCTTCCACGGGCGCCTGTTCTTCCGCGCGCTGTATGTGGACGTGCAGCGCATCTGGCAGCCAGCTGGAGAGGACCAGCAGATCAGGTGTGCCCCGTGTTGCCTGGCGCGCTTGAAAAGGCATATACCCGGGTAGCACGCGCTCCCTCGCTGCCAAGCCCGCCCCGCGCAGCACCTCTGCTGGGCGCGCGCGCTTGGCCTGAAGCTCATGATCGCTTGGGATGCTGAGCTGCTTGGACGCTCGGCAGTTTCGCGAGTTGCTGTCATGCAGCCGCGCCGAGTGTGCTTTGCGGAGCGCTCAAGGACCCAGTCCCCTTACGCGGTCCGTCGGCGACAGGATGCGCTGGACCGTGCGCGGCACGCCGCGCGTGCCCTGGGACGCGGTGGGCATCTTTGACGGCGTGTCGACCTTCCGCCTGGATAAGGACGGCAGGATCTATGAGCACCAGGCGCGCACCTGCGCGCAGCGAGCTGCGCTCCTCGACCCAAGGAGTGCGGCAAGCTGCTGCAACAGTCGCCGGAGTCGGTGGCTGGGTGAGCGATTCACGGAACAAGGCAGCCAGCAGCTGAGCCGCACAACACGCCGGCTCCTGCTCGCACGCTTGTAAGCGTTCTGCCAAGGCAGACGCATGCGGCCTGGCTGCCTTTGCTGGTGCACTGGAAGACGATTTGCTGGTGCACTGAAGACGATGCCGTGAGGCAGGTGAAAATGTGTTGCGCAGGTGGACAACGTGATCCTGCGCGACCCGCCGATGCTGCGCTCGCCGCTGTTCGTGGGCCTTAACCTGCTCCCAATGCCGGCGCCTGCGCAGCAGCCGTGCCCAGGCGCCTGGTTCCGCGGCGCGCCCGCGCCGCCCTGGCAGGCGGCGCGGCCCGCAGCCAGCATCGGCGCTCCAGACCCGGCCGCCGCGCACCAGCAGCGCGACGCGCTCGCCACGGCTGCGAGCGCGGCTGAGGGCATGGCGCCCGGACAAACCGGGCGCGCTGCCTGCGACGGGCAGCTTGCGAGCGTCGCCGCCGAAGGCAGCTGGGCACCCGCAGAGGCTGATGAGCGGCACGGCTCAGAGTGCGGCCACGGGCTGCGCGCGCCTGCGCCGCACGCCACTGGCGACCCGGGGCGCTGCGGCCGCGTGAGCGGCCTGGTGCACAGCGCGCGCAGCGCGGTGAGCGTGCGGCGCGGGGAGGCAGTCGAGTGGCTGCACTCGCTGCGCGACGGCGACGTCGCGCCGCCGCCTTTTCAGGCGGGCGCGCCGTGAGGCGGCCGCGCGTTTGCGGTGGGGCAGGACTACTGCGCAGCCTGCTGCCTGTTGCAATGCCCAGGATGCAAGGTCGAGAAACAACGCGCGGCGGACTGCGGTTCGGGTGGATGTGTATGTGTGATCTGTGTGTGCTGAAACAGTAAGTCCTGAGGCAGGCAGATGTCTGCACTAGTGCTCATCTGTGCATGTGAAGCCTGTGTGAGCGTGCTTTTTGTGGAGAGTGTGTGTGCATGGTGTGCTAGTGCCTGAGTGAGCCTTGGGGGACATCGCACGGTTGCTGAAGCCTTCAGCCTGAAGGATATCATATTACAGGTTGCTGTGGCGAAAGAAGACGTTCGCAATGTACACTATGATGTCTGCTGCCGATTCCTGACATGCTTCCGTTATTCTACACTGCGCCTATTGTGCTGAGCAATCAGACCACAAATGGTGCCAAGCTTTGGATCAGTGCGCTTGTGCCATGCCATGCGCACCGTGATGCACATTGAGGCTCGTTTGCATTTATTGCATTACAAGTAAGCATTTATTACATTACAAGTAGCTTTCTAGCCAGCGTCCTCCATCAGGCAACGCAAACCTGCAACACACCATCACCCAGACACAGCCTTGTCAGCTACACAGCCTTTGTCAGCTACAACAACACACTGAATTCCCTGCAAACCAGACACACCAACGACGAACATTCTCGCTCAGCTACACCCACTGCCAACAGCCACTCACACACATACAGGCAACCACCTGACTGTTGATGATACAGGTCACGCGCGCATGAATGGGCATTTACTCGTGCACCAGTGGTAGCACAGCAAAGTGGCTGCCCACGTTCCGAGGTTTCAGAGCCTAGACAGGTTCCAAAGCGAATTACACGCTTTTCGTTCCATGCGGAGATACCCAAAAACGGTCAGGTCCGAGTGCTTGCGTCAAAGCTGCTGTACGGCCTGCGCAGACGCTCATGTCAGCACGCCACCTTTACAACACTTCCATGACACGGTCTTGCTATGCAGCTGCAGCGCTGTGTAAAAGGGCTGCAACGCCCTGTGAAATGGCAAGAAAGCTCGTTGCAACACCCACCTCTTCACAACCTTGGCGGCAATAGGCACTGCAGTGCCGCCGCCGTGGCAGCTACGGCATATGCTTTTGCCGCTGCCGTGGCATGTGCCTGTGCGCGCACGTGCGCTCAGCGTGCTGCTTTCAGTCGCGCACGAACCCCCACACTGCGCCCATGGGCACACAGTGGGATAGCCACATATGCAAACAAAGCATAGGGGCAACAAGCGTCCAGGGCTCACTGCAGCCCACATCGCCATCGCTCCACCGCCGGCAAGCACAGTCCTCAAGGCCCGTCCCGCCACACGTGGCACATTCCGGCGCATCATCTCGTGCAGCCTTCTGATCCTGCACGTGCGTTATAGCGGCAATCAGCGCAGGACAGCACGCTGACAAGGGGTGGTGACGCTGACAACGGCTGTACGCCTGACTCTGGTCCGCACGGTGCAAAGCAGCTGAACCCATGCGACAAGCTGTGCCCCAAAGCTGTGCACGGCCCGACTGCAGCATGCGCAACACAGGAAACGCGCGGCTCCAAAAAGGCTCGACGCGCATTTGTTTGTCTTGCTGCGGTGCACTGCCGGCCATGCCTGAGCCTTCCCCTTTGCTCCGAAACAGGCCCAGCAATCGCAAGCCAACACCCTGTGCCAACCACTTCAGAGCAGTGAAACTGCCGCCCAGCTGGATGAGCACACCTCCAGCGTAACCCACAGCGCCAGCAGGCCCGCCAGCCCCAGGCCAACGGCCGAGGCCAGGCCGCTCGGCTCATAGCTGCCCGGCCACGCCGCTACACCGCCAAAGGCGTGTGTGCATAACGTCCGGGCCCGTTGCGTCCTTCTGGCCGCTGGTCGAGACAGGGCTGCTGCCTGGTGACACCGCCGAGCGGGCAGCGCTCCCAGGCTGCAGCTGGGGCAAGCGTGCTGCGTGTGGCTGGCAAGGGCTTGCATTGTATTGCGGTAAAGGATCCCTGCCCCTTAGCTGCTCTTGCCTCTGAAGTACTTGCGTGCTTCCTTTCTATCTGCACCACTTCCCAGACTTTGCTTTGTTCCTCGGAGCCAGAAGAACTTGCAGCTGAGGGCCAACCGCGTGGCTGTGGCAACCGGCCACGCTCCTGCAGGGTCCCAATGTGTTCACAGAAGGGTGTATATGATAAGAGAGAAGCTGCTTATTTAATCAAGGCTGCTCATATGAGCTGCTCATGTTAACATCTGGACCTTACAACGCGGGCATTAGCTTGTGAGGACAGACTACTGCTTCAACCAGCCCACCACGCGTAGCGCGGCAGCCGCACACGCAGTGCCCTGCGAGGCGCGCGGGCGAGCGCCCAGCCGCGGCTGGGCCACGCCAGCTGCCTCACCGCGCCCTGCACGACAGGCGCTTCCCCCGCTCCGCCCGCGCCCGCAGCGGTGCGACCCGCGCCGCGCCGCGGCCGCGGGCAGCGCGTCAGGCCGGCGCGTGCGGCGGCCGGAAGGTCAGCAGGCGCCAGGCGCCGTGGAGGCCGCGCCCGCCCGCGCCGGCGCCCTCGCCCGCGCCCTCGCCCTCGCTCACCAGGCAGGCGGCGCGCATCCCCGCCACGGCCGCGGCGTCCACGCCCGCATGGTCCAGCTCACGCAGGAGCGCTGGCGCGCACAGCGCCACGCCTGGCTGCGCCCGCATCCCGCTGGCCACCACGCTGCGCGCCCCGCGCAGGCACGTTGCACCCAAGCAGGGGAGCCGCCGCTCACGGTGCGGTGCTCGCCGGCGGCACGGTGGCTGGGGGTAACGCTCCGCCGCTCAAAGCTGTGCAGCCATGCCGAGACTAGCGCTGACGCAGCTCATACTTGGGGGTGTATCAGCCCACAAGCGCACAACGAAAGCAGGCATCTGTGCGTTGTGCACTGTCAGTGGGGTGCCCAGACACGCCGCAGGCCAGAACGACGAGTGTGCCTTCATCTTGTGCACGCAAGGCGCTGCGGCGCGGGCCCCGCGCCACACCCCCGCGCGCCCACTGCTCACAATGGACTCCAGACACCGGGCCTTGCTCCTCTGAGTGCCCACCGCTCTGAGCTTTTCATGGATGTGGACCGGCAGCCTCGCCCCACAGCAGGGCGGCACGGCCGCACCTGCGCGCGCTGGTGTGCAGCTCGCGCACGCCGGTCCGCCTGAGCACCTCGGCGGCGTTGCCCGGCCGCACGCCGCCGCCCGCCATGACCGCGATACGGCCCGCCGCCTGCATGACGAGCGCGGCCAACGCGTCTCCACCCTGCGTGGGCGCGCCTAGGGCAGGTTTGTAACCCTGTGCAGGCCCGCACGCGCGCATGTGCGCACTCCAGGCGCGCACACGCGCAGTCACTGGCCGGGCCGCTCGCGGGCGTCGCATGCTCGTGCAACTGCGCCACAGCGCGGCCGCATGCGCCGGCGTCACGCCGCAGGCGAAACAGTTCGCAGGTCGGCAGAAGGCTGTGTCGCACCTCGAGTGCGCTGGCGCGCCCGCCGCTGGTCAGCACGCGCCGCACGCCGCAGCGCACTAGCGCCTCCAGCGCCTCGCTGCGCGGCCGCGGGGCAGGGTCAGGGTCGGCGTCGCTGACTCAGCAGCCTCCCAAGCTCACGGCCAGGCCGCTGTGCCCTCCCCGCTGTGAAATGGTTCACCATGGGTACCCTGCAAAACAGGTGGGACATGTACACTCATAAAAACCATGGACACAGCCACGTGCGTGGCAGCCAGGGCGGGTCACCCGGCGTCGCGTGCGCAGTCAAACGCCCGGTGGAAGGTCACATCGAGGCCCTGCCGCGCGCCTGCGCCCGCCGCTCAGCGGACTCCTTGGGCAGCCGGCTCTCGGTTTGCCCCTCTGCGGGCCCTGACGCTGGGCCTGGCGCACAGCAGACCGCGGGTCCAGCGCAGCGCCGGGACGCCCTGCCAGGGCTCGCCGCGCAGCCGAGCTCGCGCCTCAGCCAGGAGGCGGCGCGGCCGCGCAGCGCGGCCGCGCGGCGCGCACCCTGCTGCGGCAGAGGGCCACCAGCGGGGCCAGGCGCGGCGCGTCCACCTCGCCGTCCGCCGTGAGCAGCCCCAGCGCGACGCCCGCCGCGCCCAGCGCGGCCGCGGCCACGACGTCGGCGGCCATCACCTGCGCGCGCGCCGTCGCTTTCGCGTGCACTGCAAGCAGGCTGCCCCATTCGCAGCGCACGCGCGCGCCGCGCGCGCCGGCGCATTGCTGGCCGCGCCGCAAGCAGGCTCGCCGCAGGCGCCGGGGGCGCGGCGGGCCGGCCGGCGCACCTGGCGCTCCGCGGCGCTGTACAGGAAGTCGCCGCCGCGCGGGCGCACGAGCACATGCAGCGGCACCTCAGGCCGCACCGCGGCGCGCACCGCCTGGATCAGGCCTGCGCGCCCGCCACGCGTGTCACAGATTGCGCCAGCGGGCCCGGCGCGCTGCGGTCGGGGCGCGCCCGCGCGCGCCCGCACTCTGCGGCGCCGAGCGCGGCGGTAGGCGGCGCGGGCCGCCAGAGCCCGAGGTCCCGCCGCGCCGTGCTCGCTTGCTCAAGAGGTGCGACAGCGGGATTGAGCAGCACATGTGTGCGGGTCGGAGCGGCGGTCACCGCTGCTGGGCGTGACGCCGCCCTCGGCAAGTCCGCTGCGGAGCTCCAGGCGCGTTGCGCCGCCCGCCGCAGCTGCCAGCGCCGCTTCCACGCCGTCCACGCAGACCTCCAGCTGGATGGGCGCGGGCGGCGCCGGCGCGCGCGGCGCGCCTGCTGCAGCGCGCCCGCGCGGGCCGATGCACTGCTGCAGGAGGCCGGACGCCATCACTCCAAGCGCGGCGCAGGCGCTTTCGGCGCGCCCGCCGGCGCGCCTGGATCAGTGGGCGGGATGAAATCCAGGTCACCCCTTGTGCTGTCGGAGCGGACTACCTGGAATCCGGTCGCGAGTAGTCATTTTGCCAGCACCCCGGTCAAACCCTGCTGTCCCCGAGCGGGACCGACTGCCTGTTGATGAGGCCCGGCTCGCAGCCGTGCTAGTGTACCGCGGACGCGATTGGGTGGGAGTCGCACGCAGGTCGCCGACTCCTTGGCGGGCACTTTGCGTGCCTGCCGTTTGTGACTGTGTCGCGAGCTGGAGGCCTGCCAGGCTGTACAGCAGGGCAGCATCGGTTCGACTCGGAGCCAGAGCGCCCGAGCGGGCGGAGGCCGCTGCTCGCAGCAGGCGCGTCCCTTGCCTGCTACCCGGCCCGAATCCAATGGCTCTGCCGCGGCTCCTGCCCGCGCGGCCCCGCGTGTGGGGCCGTCCGTATTTTGGTGCTGCCCAGCCAAGGCGGCCGCCCGGATCAGCGGAGCCGCGGGCCCGTCTTGGCCTGTTCCGGAGATTGGCGCCCGGTGGCGAGCTGTTGACGCACGGCCCGCCCTGGGCCGAACGGGCGTCGGGCCGGGGCGGGATAGCGCGCACGGGATAGCACGCCCGCTCGTGTGCGCGTGGGCTGGGAGTCGCTGCTGACATCAAGGCCTGCCCATGGGTAATAGATGGTTATTGGGCAGCCTGGCCGCTGACGGGGCGCTGTGAGCCCCACCGCGCTGCCAGGCGCCTGCGGCAATACGTCCCTGCCTTGCGCCGCCGGCGCAGCGCGCGGTGGCGCTGCCGGAGCGGTGCCCCGCTCGCGTGCCTAGCGCCGGCCCCGGGCTGCGCAGTGGGCGCACGGGCCTGGCGCTGTATGTGAGGCAACTCATGCTGGTGTCGCGCGGCCACAGGCCTGGCGCCCTCACGCGGCGTGCGCTGGAATGAGCGCGCTGGCGGAGCTAGCCGCAGTCGCAGCTAAGGAGACCGCGGCCAGCGCCGCGGCCGCCGCGGCCGCAGCCGCGCCCGCGCCCGCGCCCGCCGCCGCCCCGGCTGGCGGCGACGCGCGCGGCGCCGCCCTGCCGCCGGGCGTGAGCGGCGCGGAGGCGCGGATGCCCTACATGATGTCCGCGCCGCTCGCGCTGCCGCCGTCGGCGCCCGGCGCGGACGGCGCGGGCGGCCCGCTGCGGCTGGGCCTGCGGCAGCTGTCGGACCAGGCGCACGTGCGGCCGGCGTGCGGCGCCGGCCGCGCGGGCGCGCCGGCCGGCGGCGAGCGCCTGGGCGTGTTTGCCGCGCTGCGCAGCCGCCAGGCGGCCGCGCGCTCGGCGGCGTCCGCGGCCGTGGCCGCGGCCGCGGTGCACCCGCTGCGCGCCGCGCTGGACGCGCGCGGGCAGCCGCGCGCGGCGCCCGTGCATGGCGCGGCCGGGCCGGCGGCAGATGGCGGTGGCGGGGCGGGCGGGGGCCTCGGGTCGTTCAGCAATCCGTACGCGCTCACGTGCGCGGGCGGCGGCGGTGGCGGCGGCGGCGGCGGCGGCGGCGGCGGCGGCGCAGAGAGCGTCGCCTCGGCGCGCAGCGGCGCGCTCGCCAGCCTGCTGGCCGCGCCCGCGATCGGCCGGCGGCATGATGGCAGCGCGCCCGCTGGTGCGCAGCGCGATCGGGGCGAGAGCCCCAGCCCATGCTTGCGGTCTCACGCTCTCGTGCGCAACATGCATGCTGTGTGAGGACAGAGAACGCATGCGTGGTGCTCGCATGCTTTCGCTTGCGCGATGTGGCTGTGATCTCATGCAGCGCTGGCGCGCCTGCGTGTTCCAACGCCTGTGGCGCGAGGGTCGCCGGGCACACAGCCCGCGTCTGTCAGCCCATGCAGCGGCTTTGCACGATCGCCCTGCAGTCGGATGGCAAGTCCTGCGCAGTGCCACCACATCGTCCTTGGTACAATGGCTGATGCGACTCAGCCACCAATATGCTGGGTCTGGGCGAGCATGCTTGACGTGGTATGGGAGTCCCGGTCGCACGGCGAGCCCACGGCGTATCGTTGCTGTGGGGCTGGGGCGGCTGTGTTTTCAGGCGGCTGACCTGCACGCCGCGCAGGCACGCCGGCGACGCCGGTGACGCCGCCGCCGGGCGCGCGCGGCGCGGACGCGGCGCAGAGCGCGCGCGTCGAAATGGCGCGCGTGGTCTGGCCGGCGCCGCGCATCAACTTGGCCGCGCCCGCGGCCGATGACATGAGCAACGAGTCGTCGCCGGTGGCGATGCAGCGCGTCACGTGGCCGATGCCGCGCATCCACAACGCGGTGTCCAACAGCCTGCCCATAGGCGACCCTGGTGCGCCCCCAGTGTGGTCTTGGCGCGTGGGCGCCGCCGCGCGCGCCCAGGGGGGCGCCTGGAGGCACAGCAGCGCTTGGAGGCACAGCAGCGCTTGGAACTCTGCATGTGCTCATGCGAGCGCGCTGCAGAGATATAAGACTTGGTGCCTTGTGCCAGTTTGCAGCAAAATTGCATACAGATGCTTGATACGGATGGAGGCACGTCGCGCTGTGCCGCTCCCTTTATGCAGCGCG